>Ga0102589_1001296_pt1 | contig 35627 bp, 29 predicted proteins | sample AraplaMF_Col_mLB_FD_76858 | JGI IMG/M metagenome (GOLD analysis project Ga0102589, IMG submission 76858) | Arabidopsis root microbial communities from the University of North Carolina, USA - plate scrape MF_Col_mLB | ecosystem: Host-associated > Plants > Roots > Endosphere | place: USA...
CGGACAGGTTGGACTTGACCGAGAGGTTGCCGAAGCAGGGCTCGATGCAGGCATCCACGCCGATGATGTTGGAGATGGTGGCGGTCGGGGCGATGGCGACGCAGTTGGAGTTGCGCATGCCGTCCTTCGCGATCTTCTTGCGCAGGGCTTCCCAGTCCAGGGTGGCGGAACGGTCGATCTCGACATAGCCGCCGCGCTGCTCGGCCAGCATGTCCAGCGTGTCCAGCGGCAGGATGCCCTTGTCCCAGAGCGAGCCTTTGTAGCTGGCGTACTTGCCGCGCTCTTTGGCCAGTTCGGTGGAGGCCCAGTAGGCGTGGTAGCAGACGGCTTCCATGGACTTGTCGGCGAACTCGACGGCTTCCGGGGAGGCGTAAGGCACGCGCAGCTCATACAGGCAATCCTGGAAACCCATGATGCCCAGGCCCACGGGGCGGTGGCGCATGTTGGAGTCGCGGGCTTTCTTGACGGCGTAGTAGTTGATATCGATCACGTTGTCCAGCATGCGCATGGCCGTGGTGATGGTCTTCTTGAGTTTCTCGTGGTCGACCGCGCCGTCCTTCAAATGCTGGACGAGGTTGACGGAGCCGAGATTGCAGACTGCGGTTTCGGTGTCGCTGGTGTTCAGCGTGATCTCGGTGCACAGGTTGGAAGAGTGCACGACACCGGTGTGCTGCTGCGGCGAGCGCACGTTGCAGGCGTCCTTGAAGGTGATCCAGGGATGACCGGTTTCAAACAGCATGGACAGCATCTTGCGCCACATGTCGGTGGCCTGCACCTTGCGGGACGGCTTGATCTCGCCGCGCTCGGCCTTGGCTTCGTAGGCGGTGTAGATTTTCTCGAAATCTTTGCCGAATTTGTCGTGCAGGTCGGGCGTGTCGGACGGCGAGAACAGGGTCCAGCTTCCCTTTTCCATGACGCGGCGCATGAAGAGGTCGGGAATCCAGTTGGCGGTGTTCATGTCGTGCGTGCGGCGGCGGTCGTCGCCGGTGTTCTTGCGCAGTTCCAGGAACTCTTCAATATCCAGGTGCCAGGTTTCCAGGTAGGCGCAGACGGCGCCCTTGCGCTTGCCGCCCTGGTTGACGGCGACTGCGGTGTCGTTGACGACTTTGAGGAAGGGAACGACGCCTTGCGATTCGCCGTTGGTGCCCTTGATGTGGGCGCCCAGGGCGCGCACGGGCGTCCAGTCATTGCCCAGGCCGCCGGCAAATTTGGACAGCAGCGCGTTTTCCTTGATGGCGTCGTAGATGCCGCCCAGGTCGTCGGCAACAGTGGTCAGGTAGCAGGAGGACAGCTGCGAGCGCAGGGTGCCGGCGTTGAACAGGGTGGGCGTGCTCGACATGAAGTCGAAGGAGGAAAGGATCTCGTAGAACTCGATGGCGCGCTCTTCGCGGTCGATCTCGTTGAGCGACAGGCCCATGGCCACGCGCATGAAGAAGGCTTGCGGCAGTTCGATGCGCTGCTTGCGCACGTGCAGGAAATACCGGTCAAACAGGGTCTGCAGGCCGAGGTAATCAAATTTGAGGTCGCGCTCGGGTTTGAGCGCGGCGCCCAGGCGGGCCAGGTCGAATTGCTGCAGCTTTTCGTCGAGCAACTCGTTTTCGACGCCCTTGGCGATGAATTGCGGGAAGTATTCAGCGTAGCGGACAGCCATGTCCGCCTGGGTGACTTCCTCGCCCAGCACTTCGCGGCGGATGGTGTGCATCAGCAGGCGCGCGGTGGCGTAGGTGTAGTCGGGATCTTTTTCGATCAGCGTGCGTGCCGCAAGGATGGACGCCTTGTAGACCTCGTCGATGGGGACACCGTCGTACAGGTTGCGCATGGTTTCCGCAACGATAGGATCGGGCTTGACGTCCGCGCCCAGGTTGGCGCAGGACGCTTCAATCAGCGCCTGAAGCTTGTCCACGTCGAGTGCGACGCGGTTGCCGCGGTCGGTCACGTGGATCAGGGGAGCGGTGGGCGTCTGGACCTGCGGCTGGCGCGCGCGCTCCTGCGTGCGCTTTTCGCGGTACAGAACATAGGCGCGGGCAATCTCATGGTGGCCGCCGCGCATCAGGCCCAGTTCGACCTGGTCCTGGACGTCTTCTATATGAAAGGTACCGCCGCCTGGGCGCGATCGCATCAGGGCGCGGATGACCGCCTGGGTCAGGCCGTCAACCGTTTCGCGAACGCTGGCCGATGCTGCCCCCTGCGTGCCGTGAACGGCCAGGAAGGCCTTCATCATGGCCACGGCGATCTTGTTGGGCTCAAACGGCACCACGCTGCCGTTGCGGCGGATGATCTGGTAGTGGGCAAGGGGATTGGGTTGGGTATTGGGGCTGCCGGCGGCCGGGTTGCTGGCGGCAACGGCTGGCGTTGCGGGCACTGCGTGCTGTGCTGTTTGCATGACTTCCTCTTTGCTTTGTTTTATGACTGGCTTGATGTGCGGGTTCGGGCAATCCGTTTGGCGGGGAGCGGCTCAAAACAAGAACCTATTTCTCACCGCCGGGGCCCGAATTACATCAATCTTGAATTAGGGCTTAGGCACTATACCTAGGGTACTGGGGGAATACAAGCCACTACAGGTAGTGTATCGCCGAGTTTATGGACCGTTACGTTTTGTGGCTTTTTCCATCGCGCCGCTGACCCCTCGCATAGCGCCTTGGTACTCATCCCGCAGATGTCGCGCAAAGCCTGATTTCATCAGGCTTGCGAGGTCCAGGCGACGCTGCGGTGCGGCTTGTCGCGGGCTTTCGTTCGCCAGCGCAAGCCCATGTTAGCGCGGTAAAAATACCTGGAAATTTCTGCCGGCAATGCGCACCACAGTGGTGTGGTTTTGTGCCGCGTGCGCTCAAACGGTTTCGGGAAAATACCTAGCCGGCAAGGCCAGCGAGTCCTGCAGCAAGGGCCAGTCAAAGCCCGGACCCGGGTCCTGTTTGCGGCCGGGGGCGATGTGCTCGTGGCCCGCGATGTGCGCGATGGGATAGGCCTGAAGCAGGGAGGCGCACAGCCCCGCCAGTGTCTCGTATTGCGGTGCTTCGAAGACACCGCCCTCCAGCCCTTCGAGCTCAATGCCTATGGAGTCGTCGTTGCAGTTGCCGCGCCCGCGGTAGTTTGACTCGCCGGCATGCCAGGCCCGATCACCGCAGCCGACAAATTGCCACAAGGCGCCGGAACGGGCAATGAAGAAATGCGATGACACCTGCAGGCCGCGTATCGCTTGGAAGTAAGCGTGGGCTTCCCAGTCGAGTTGGTTGGTGAAGAGCCGCTGCACGTTGCCGTTGCCGAACTCGCCGGGTGGCAGGCTGATGGAGTGAATGACGACGAGGTCGATCTGCGCACCTTCCGGCCGTGGGCCGAAATTGGGAGATGCCAGCGCGCGTGCATAGCGATACCAGCCGTCCCGCCACAAGGGTTGCGGGGTGTTCACGCCCGGGTTCTCAGGTGGGGTCATCGGCGGCATCGAGCCCATCGGCGGGGTCTTCGCTGCCCGGCGTCACGATGTTGAGGCGGGCAATGCGGTAGCGGATCTGGCGCAGGCTCAGGCCCAGCCTGGCGGCGGCCGCAGTGCGGTTGAACCCGTTCTCCAGCAGCACCTGCGTGAGGATGCTGCGCTCCTGCCTGTCCAGGTAGTCCTGCAGGTTTTCCGGAACGGCGACCTGCTCCTCGGCGGGCACGTCGAAATGCAGCTCGCTGCCATCGCCGAGCGCCACGGCCCGGTGCAGGGTGTTTTCAAGTTCGCGGACGTTGCCGTTGAAAGGCAGGGCACGCAGCTGCGCCAGCACGGCGTCGGTCAGCTCAGGCACTGGAAAGCCCGACTCCTGGCATATCCTGGCCAGCAAGGCTTTGCACAAGGCCGGCAGGTCCTCGCGGCGTTCGCGCAAGGCCGGCACGTGTATCTCTATCACGTTGAGCCGGTAATAAAGATCCTGGCGGAAAGTCCCCGCCTGGACTTCGGCCACCAGGTCTTTGTGGGTGGCACTGACGATGCGCACATCCACCGGGTCTTCCTGCGCCGAGCCCAGCGGCCGCACGGTGCGCTCCTGGATGGCGCGCAAGAGTTTGGACTGCATGGCCAGGGGCAGGTCGCCGATTTCGTCGAGAAACAGGGTCCCCCCTTTGGCTGCCTGAAAGTAACCCTGGCGGTCTTGGGTCGAGCCGGTGTAGGCGCCCTTGCGTGCCCCGAAAAATTCCGCCTCCAGGAGGTTCTCCGGGATGGCGCTGCAATTGACGGCCACAAACGGACCCGCCGCACGGTGGCTGCAACCATGCACCGCACGCGCGACCAGCTCCTTTCCGGTGCCCGATTCACCCTGAATCAGCACCGGCGCCATGCTGCCAGCTACCTTGAGGATGCGCGACTTGACGGTGCGCATGACGGCCGATTCACCGACCAGCTTTTGCAGTATCAGCGGGGCTTCGGCGGCCACCGGCAGGGGTATCGCCAGAGGCGCGATGCTTGTGTCGGCTGTGCCCCGCTCGGCTTTTTCGGCGGCCGGCGCCAGTTGCTTGGCACCCTGCACGGCCGATGCCACCACGCTGCGGAACTGTTTGAGATCGACAGGCTTGGTGAGGTAATCGAAAGCGCCGGCCTTGAGGGCCTCGACCGCGTTCTCGGCGGAACCGTGCGCGGTGATGACGACGCAGCGCTCGCTGCGTTGCTGGTTCACGATGTCGCGCAGCAATTCCAGGCCCAGGCCGTCCGGCAAACGCATGTCGGTGATGACCGCGTCAAACCGGTTCTCGCTGAGTTGCTGGCGCGCCTGCAGCAAATCGCCCGCGGCTTCCACCCGGTAACCCTCCCTGAGCAAGGTCAGCTCATACAGGGTGCGCAGGTCTGGTTCGTCGTCGATGACGAGGATGCGGGCCTGTTGTGGAACGGGGGGTTGCATGCTCATGGTGTCAGGTAGGCATTGTGGCAAAAGAAGGCGGGAGCGTGTTTGGGGATTGCGATGACGGCCTGAACATGACGAAAAATTCGTTCCCCTCGACGCCTTCGCGCTGCACGCGCTGATAACCGATCATGGCGCCGTAGCGTTCGCACAACTCGCGGCAGATATAGAGGCCCAATCCGCTGGAGCGGCTTTCTGACGAAAAGAAGGGTTCGAACAGGTGGGTCTGCACGGTCTGCTCCAACGGTTGGCCATCGCTCCAGACGGACAGGCGTGCCTGCCCCGGTGCCAGGCTCTGGGTCGCGACTTCAATTGCCCCGGGAGAGTCACTGGCATAGCGCAAGGCGTTATCCAGCAGATTGATCATCAGGCGCCGCAAATGCTCGGGTTCAAAAATCACCACAATGTTGTCCGACCTCGCCGAGACGCGTGTGCGCCCCAAGGCCGCAGTCTGCCCCGCCCAGTCGGAGGTGATTTTCTGGACGGTGTCGTCCAACGGCAGCGTGGTGGTTTCCGGTGAGGGCAACTGCGCCTGGGCGCGCGAAATATTCAGTACCTCTTCGACAATGCGGGCCAGGCGCTGCGCGTTTTGCCGGACCATGGCGGTCAGCTGACGCTGCCCCGGATCCTGCAGGTCCTCTTCGAGCAGCGCGTTGGCTTGTGAAATGGCGGCCAGTGGATTGCGGATTTCGTGGGCAACCGCAGCCGACATGCGGCCCATGGCGGCCATTTTTTCAGTTCGCACGCGCGCTTCCATCTGCCGCAGGTCTTCCAGGAACATTACGCACAGGCTCTCGCGCGCGCCGTTTGGCGATGCGGCCAGCCGCGTGCGTACGTGCAGGCGCCGGGCGTGGCCGTCCGCATTGTCCAGGTTGACGTCTGCTTCCTGCGGTGCTTGCGCTACAAAAGTGCGATGCGTGAGTTCGGCAAGGGGTTGCCAGCCAGCTTCCGTGGCCAGGATGAAGGGAGCACTGCGCACGCTGTCGCCAGCCGCGAGCAGACTCCGGGAAGCCGGATTGGCCGATCGCACAATGCCGTTAACGTCAATCACCAGCACGCCATCGGCCAGGGCTTCGATCACCAGTTGGTTCACCTGCGTTTGCATGCGCGCGGCGGACTGGCTGCGTTTTGCCAGTTGTTCTTCCCTGGCCAGGCGCAGAGCCAGGTTGTTGGCGAGCAGTGCGACAAGAAAGAAGCCGAACCCGCTCAGGCCCGATTGCAGGAAGCGCGCGTTGGCGTCGCCCATCGCCTGTAGTGAACTCCACCAGGCATCGGCCAGCAGCAGCAGCGTCACGCTGGCGGCGGTCCCGAAGGCCAGCAAAATCGGCCCGAGGATGGAAGACAGCAGCACCGGCAGCGCGAACAGGGGGGTGTAGTTGATGCCGCTGGACTGCAGGAAGTTCAGCGCCGAAAAGGCGATGACGTCCACGCCGATGGTCAACAGCCATTGCGCATCAAAAGTACTGCCGGGTGGCCGCGGCTTCGACCAGACCCGCACGGCCAAGGTGGCGCACAGGTACGCGATGCAGGTTGCGATGGACCAGTGGCTCGTGACATTGCCCAGCGCATAGATGAATGCCTGCAGGATCACCAGCACAGCGGCGATGGCGACGCGCGCTGTCATGAACACATGCCACAGGCGGCCGAAGGAGCCGGGTCCAGGCGTGGTTTCCCAGCTGGCCGAGTCCTTGTCGCCGCCTGTCTCAAACCAGTGTGACGGCGTGCTCATTAGCCTCCTGCCTGGCGCCGGTGCGCTTCACTGCAATAAGTGCCCCGATTGCCGATCAGGGCTTCCGTCCTGGGCAGGTGCACATGGCAGATGTCGCAGGCCACCATTTCCGTGACGGCGGGTTCGCGCTGCGGCGTTGGCGGGCGCGGCGCGCTGGAACTTCTTTCCGCTTCACGGTTATGCCGCCAGATCCAGAACGCCCCCAGCACCAGGCCCATGACCAGCAGGTATTTCATGCCCGCCTCAGGATGACTTCAAGCACAAAGCGGGAGCCGGCGTAGCCGAGCAGCAGCAATCCGGAGCCCAGGTACAGGACGTGGACGGCCTTGCGCCCGCGCCAGCCCAGGCGCGCGCGGCCGATCAGCAGGCCGGCGAAGGTCAGCCAGGCCAGGACCGAGAACACGGTTTTGTGATTCCATTTCCAGGCCAGTCCCGGCCCGTACAGCGTTTCGGCAAACAACCAGCCTACGAACAGCGTCGCAGACAGCAATACAAAACCGGCCTCAACGAAGCGAAAGGTCAGGCGTTCAAGAGTCATCAGCGGCACGCCGGCGTCGGTTTGGGCGGCAAGCCGGATGGAGCGCTCGGAGCGCGTCATGAGCCAGCCGTGCACCACCGCCGCGGCAAACAGCCCGTAGGACGCAATGCCCAGGGCCCAGTGCAGCGGCAGCCATGGCGAGGCGATGGCGTGGTAGGAGGTGCCGGGAAAAACAAGCGTCAGGATGACCGCCACGCTGCCGAGGCCCGCGAGCGCCCAATGGGCCTGCATTTGCGGGAAAAGGCGGCTTTCGATGGCGTACACGGTCAGCACCAGCCAGACGGTCATGGACAGCGCGGGCGCAAAACCAAACCGGGGCGGCTCGCCTAACAAGCCGTCAGCCAGCGCCAGCGCGTGCAAAAACCACGCGGCAAGCAGCAGGCCGCGTATGGTGCTGGTGTCCAGGCGCGGCGCGGCCAGGGCCAGGACGGCATAGGCGACAGCGGCGCCGGTTGCCGCGGCAAGACCCCACCAGTCGCTCAAAGCTAAAATCATGGCTAGAGTTTAGCCTTTACTTCTTTCCCGACGGCCACCTCTGCGACTCAACTCGCGGCTTTCTTTCCCCACCTAACTGCCCCACGCCCGTGGCGCCTTCCCATGGCTTCAGCCCTTACCGACAAGTTATCCCGCCTCGTCAAGGAAATGCGAGGCCAGGCCCGCATCACCGAATCCAATGTGCAGGACATGCTGCGCGAGGTGCGCATGGCGCTGCTCGAAGCCGACGTGGCCCTGCCGGTGGTGCGCGACTTCATTGCCCGGGTCAAGGAAAAGGCGCTGGGTCAGGAGGTGATGGGCTCCCTCTCCCCGGGCCAGGCCTTGGTCGGCATCGTCAACAAGGAACTCGCCGCTACCATGGGCGAGGGCGTGAGCGACATCAACCTGGCGGCGCAGCCGCCGGCGGTCATCCTGATGGCCGGCCTGCAGGGCGCTGGTAAAACGACCACGACAGCCAAGCTGGCCAAGCACCTGATCGAAAAGCGCAAGAAAAAAGTGCTGACGGTCTCAGGCGACGTCTATCGCCCGGCCGCCATTGAGCAACTCAAGATGGTCACCAAACAGGCCGGCGCAGAATGGTTCCCCAGCACGCCAGACCAGAAGCCGGCCGATATTGCCCGCGCCGCCATCGACCATGCGCGCAGGCATTTTTTCGACGTCCTGTTGGTTGACACGGCCGGCCGGTTGGCCATTGATGAAGCCCTGATGGCCGAGATCAAGCAACTGCACGCCATCCTGAACCCGGTCGAGACCCTGTTCGTCGTCGATGCCATGCAGGGCCAGGACGCGGTCAACACGGCCAAGGCCTTCAAGGAGGCGCTGCCGCTGACCGGCATCATCCTGACCAAGACCGACGGCGATTCGCGTGGCGGCGCGGCGCTCAGTGTGCGCCAGATTACCGGTGCGCCGATCAAGTTTTCCGGCACCAGCGAGAAGATCGACGGCCTGGAGGTGTTCGACGCCGAGCGCCATGCGGGGCGTATCCTGGGTATGGGCGATATCGTGGCGCTGGTCGAACAGGTTGCCGCCGGTGTTGATGTGGCCGCGGCGCAAAAGCTCGCCGCCAAGATCAAGTCGGGCGACGGTTTTGACCTCAACGATTTCCTGAGCCAGCTGCAGCAGATGAAGAACATGGGCGGCCTGTCCAGCCTGCTCGATAAGCTGCCGGCGCAGATGGCCGCCAAGGCCGGCCAGGTCGACATGGACAAGGCCGAGAAAGACATCAAGCGCAAGGAAGGCATCATCCAGAGCATGACGCCGCTGGAGCGCCGCAAGCCCGAGCTCATCAAAGCCACGCGCAAGCGCCGCATTGCGGCAGGCTCCGGCGTGCACGTTCAGGAAGTCAACCGGCTGCTCAACGAGTTTGAACAGATGCAGGGCATGATGAAGAAGATGAAGGGCAGCGGCATGATGAAGATGATGAAGCGCATGGGCGGCATGAAAGGCATGCCGAAGTTTTGAGCTGACATGTGCCCAATAAAAAAGCCGCTTGAAGCGGCTTTTTATTAGGGCTTTCCGGGCTTCAGGCCGCCTTCAGCAGCGGCTTGGCCAGCCGGCTTGCATGCAGCCAGGCGCGGCGCAGCACCGCGGGGGAGCGGGTCTCTTCCGGAATCAGCAGGTAGTTTTGCGCGCGCAGGGCCGTGCCCACGCCAACCTTGCTGGTGAGCACGGTCATCGGGATGGACAGCAGCAGCGGCAGGCCCACCGGGATAAGCCAGACCAGCGCGCGCGCATCGATCACGGCGATGCCGACAGCCAGCAGCGCGATCACGCCGGACATGGGCGCCAGCTGCGCCAGCGCGTGGCGCCAGGGCACGGCGGCCGCTTCGCGCGGGGGCGATTTCCATTCGAGCTTCAGGCCCGTCAGCGCCACCACCACGAACAGCGAGTGCGCCAGCATGCGGATGGGTGCCTGCAACATGGCAATCAGCGTTTCCAGCAGCGCGCTGCGCAGCAGGCTGGCGGTGCCGCCGTAGGACTGCTGCTGGCGGTTGATCAGCACTGCAGCGATGCCCAGGATGCGCGGCAGGAACAGCATGCACAGCGTCCATGCCCAGAGCGACATCAGCTCGCCCGGCAGCAGCGTCCAGTCGGCGATCATGGGTGAGCCCGAAAGCCACAGTGCGGTGCCCAGGGTCAGGAAACATAGCCACAGCGGCGCCGACAGGTAGGCCATAGCGCCCGTGCCGAACATGGAACGGTGTACCGGATGTATGCCCGGTTCGGCGATCAGGCGCGAGTTCTGCAGGTTGCCCTGGCACCAGCGGCGGTCGCGCTGCAGCTCTGCCAGCAAATCCGGCGGCTGCTGCTCGTAGCTACCGACAAGGTCGCCCACCAGCCACACGTGGTAGCCGGCTCGGCGCATCAGCGCGGCTTCGACAAAATCGTGCGACATGATGCTGCCGGCCATGCCGCCTGTGCCCGAAATGTGTGCCAGTGCGCAGTGCTTCATGAAGGGCTCTATGCGGATGATGGCGTTGTGGCCCCAGTAGTGGGACTCACCCATCTGCCAGAACTGCATGCCCAGCGTGAACAGGCGGCCCGTCACGCGTGAGGCGAACTGCTGCGCGCGCGCATGCAGCGTCACGTGGCCTATGGCCTGGGTGGCGGTCTGGATGATGCCGGCCCTGGGGTTGGCTTCCATCAGCTTGACCATGGAGACCAGGCAGTCTCCGCTCATCACGCTGTCGGCGTCCAGCACCACCATATAGCGGTAGTCCTTGCCCCAGCGGCGGCAGAAATCGGCCACGTTGCCGGCCTTGCGGTCGGTGCGGCGCTTGCGCAGGCGGTAGTAGACCTCGATCTGCGGCTGGTCGGGGTGGCCGGCCAGCTGGGCGCGCAGGTCTTCCCATGCGGCGCGCTCGGCTTTGATGATGGCCGGGTTGCTGCTGTCGGACAGTACGAACACGTCGAAGCTCTGCACATAGCCCGTCATCGCGACCGACTCGCAGGTGGCGCGCAGGCCGGCGAACACGGTGCGCACGTCCTCGTTGCAGATGGGCATGATGATGGCGGTGCGTGTGGTCGCGTCCAGCGGGACGTGCTGGACCTTTTTTGCCGACAGCGCGTGCTTGTCGCCGAAGAGGGTGACGTAAAAGCCCATCATCGCGGTCATGAAGCCGGTCACCACCCAGGCCGACAGTAGCGCGAACAGGCTGATCTGGCCGTATTGCAGCCAGGCGTTGTCGTAGTCGGGTTGCATGTCCGCAAAGATGCTGGTCGCCAACACCGTGCTGACCAGCGTGAGCAGCAGGAAAACCGCTCGCCGGCGCTTAGCCGCGCGCTGCCAGGGCTCGGGCCGGGCGGTGGGCAAGGGGCGCAAAGACTCCGCACCACTTGCCTTGAACATGGCCAGCACGGGCAACAGCATGCCGGTCGCCATGCTGTTCCAGAAGCCGCGCCAGGGCCGAGGCACCATGGAGCCGCGATTGATCGGCGGTGCCGTGACCGAATTCGGGTGACGTTCCTCACGCAGCAGGCTGCGGGTGCCGGACGGTGTCAAGGTGTGATCAGGTTGGTCCATGTTTCGCTTACGGTGTGGTTGTCGTGTTTGAGAAAGGCGCGCAGCTCAATGGGCAGGGCCGCGTTCAGTCGCTGCACGCGCAGCGTCATGCGCCACGCGCCGGTGGCGGGGTTTTTGTAGGCAATGCTTTCCAGCACGCGGCCGTTGCCGTCGGCACTCGAAATCGCTTCGACCTTGGCGTCCTCAGGCAGCGTGTCCAGCGCCGGGCCAGCAAAATCGACGATGAACTGGACCTGGCCGGTGAGGTCGGTTCCCGCCTTCGAATACCCGATGCCTCGGCGCGATTGCGTCACCCAGCCATTGGGCGGCAGTTGCTGGTTCTTGCCCTGCCAGTTGATTTGCCAGGCGATGTCCAGCGACTGGCCGGGTGCCGGCATCTTCTCGGGCACCCAGTAGGCCGCCACGTTGTCGTGGGTTTCGTCGGGCGTGGCAAATTGCATCAGCTCGACGCGACCGGGGCCCCAATCGCCGACGGGCGTGACCCAGGCGCTGGGTCGTAGTTCGTAGCGGGCTTCGGTATCTTCGTAGCTGGCAAAGGCGCGATCGCGCTGCATCAGGCCAAAGCCCTTGAGCGACTTCATGGCAAAAGACGTCACCAGCGTGGATGGCGGGTTTTGCAGGGGGCGCCAAAGCCACTCACCTTCCCCGGTGGCGATCATCAGGCCGTCGGAATCATGTACCTCCGGCCGGAAGTCGCCGGGCCGGGGCTGGTTTTCACCGAACAAAAACATGCTGGTCAGCGGTGCAGCGCCCAGGGTGGCCACAGGCGCGCTATTGCCGCTGGTGGCGACCGGGCGCATGAAGATGCGAGCCTGCACCTTGGTGGTGGTCTGCTCGCCGGGTGTGATATCGAAGCGGTAGGCGCCGGTCATGCGCTCCGAATCCATCAGTGCGTACACCGTCAACTGCTTCGCTTCGCCGGTGGGTTTTTCGAGCCAGAAATCGGTGAAGCGCGGGAATTCTTCCTTGCCGCCGCCGACCGTGTCCACCGCCAGGCCGCGGGCTGAAAGGCCGTAGCGCTGCCCCACGCCCAGCGCACGAAAATACGTGGCACCAGTGAATACCACCAGTTCATCCTTGTAGGTGGGCGAATTGAGATTGCTGAAAAAGCGCACGCCGCCGTGGCCCAGGTTGCCCCAGGTCTCGGGTGACAATTTGTTTTTTCCGAAATTGAAGGTCGCCGGGTCGTAGGGCAGGAGCCTCACGCCTTCTGTCGTGATTTCGTGAATGCGGACCGAATCACCATGCCGGCCGACGTGGAAAAAATTGGCCTCGTAAGGCAGTCTGTCCGCGCGCCAGAGCGTGCTCGCAGCATTGAAACGGATGTCCCGGTAGTTGTCGTACTCCATCTTGGCGAGTTCGACGGGGACGGCGTGGGAGGGCTCCCGCCAGGGCGTTTGTGAGCGCTGGCGCGCCATCCCGGCCACGTCGTCCAGGCTGAAGGCCCGTGCCTGGCCGGCGCCCAGCGCCAGCGCGGCAAGGCTTATCCAAGCGGCGATCCGCGCCTTGGAAAGGAAATGGTTGCGAGGCCTGATACCGCCCGAGGGGGCGAAAAAAGGCAGGAAAAAAGTGAGCATGACATTGCTAGGGCAAACCCTGTGCCAGCTTTTAAATACTGTTTTAAATCAATGACTTGAGCGCGATACCTGACTTAACAAAATGTAATCGGCCTTAAATGGACCCAGAACCCTGGTTTTTGTCGCCAGTGAGCGACAACTTCCTGAGGTTCCCCAATTAAGTTGTTTTAAATCAAGGATTTAAGCTTGTCGCTGGCAGGCGACGGCTCTGTACGGTTTGGCGACAGGTTCAGGCGGAGCCCGAACTCTCGGGCTTAAAGTGCCCGGGTGTGAGCCCGTGCTTTTGCATCAGGCGGTAGAACTCGGTGCGGTTACGGTCCGCCAGCCGGGCGGCGTCCGCGACGTTACCGTCCGTCAGTTTGAGCAAGCCCACCAGGTAGTCACGCTCAAAGCGTTGCCTGGCTTCAGCAAAAGTGAGCACCTGCACGCTGGGGGAGCGCAGGGCGCGCTGCACCAGTGCCAGCGGCACCAGGGGTGTGGTCGACAGCGCGCAGACCTGCTCCACCACGTTGTAGAGCTGGCGCACGTTGCCCGGCCAGGCGGCGGTGGTCAGGGCCTTGAGGGCTTCGGGCGCGAAGCCGCTCAGGCGCTTGTCGTACTTGGCGGCCAGCTTGAGCAGGAAGTGGTTGGCCAGCAACGGAATATCTTCGCGGCGCTCCGACAGCGGCGGCAGGGTCAGCGTGACGACGTTGATCCGGTAATAGAGGTCGGCACGGAACTGACCCTCGGCCATGGCGGCATCAAGGTCGCGGTGGGTGGCCGAGATGATGCGAACGTCCACCGGAATCGACTGGCTGGAGCCCAGCGGCCGCACCACGCGCTCCTGCAGCACGCGCAGCAGCTTGATCTGCAGGGCAGGCGGCATGTCACCGATTTCGTCGAGCAGCAATGTGCCGCCGTCCGCAGCCTGAAACAGGCCTTTATGGTTGGCTACCGCGTCGGTGAAGGCTCCCTTGACGTGGCCGAAGAGTTCGGACTCGAGCAGGGCCTCGGGGATGGCGCCGCAATTCACAGCGACAAAAGGCTTGCCGGCGCGCGGGCCGGCCTGGTGGATGGCCTGGGCCAGCAGTTCCTTGCCGGTGCCGCTTTCGCCGCGCAGCAACACGCTGGCGTCGGACTGCGCCACCATGCGCGCCTCGGCCAGCGCCTCGGCCATGCGGCTGGAACGGCTGATGATCTGGTTCTGCCAGGCTTCGGGGCTGCCGCGTTTGGCTGGGCTGGCTGGGGCGCTCAAGGCCAGGGCCTGGGCGATCTTGTCGAGCAGGCCCTTGCCGTCAAACGGCTTGGTGAGATAGGTGAACACACCGCGCTCTGTGGCCTCCACGGCGTCGGGGATGGTGCCGTGCGCGGTCAGCAGGATCACCGGTAGCGAAGGATGCTGCCGGCGGATGTCGTCGAACAGTGCCAGGCCGTCCTTGCCGGGAAGACGCACATCGCTGAGCACCAGCTGCGGCCTTTCGATGTGAAGCTGGGTCAGCGCCGCTTCGGCCGAGGTGGCGGCCGTGACGCGGTATCCCGCCGCGGTGAGGCGCATAGTGAGCAGGCGCAGCATGTCCGCATCGTCGTCCACGACGAGCAGATGGGGTGAAATTTCGCTGCCTATGTTGCTCATGGTGCGGCGGGGCGTGGCCTGCTGGCGGCCGGCGCCGAAGCTGGCGCCACGGGTGGGCGGCTTGTGAGGCTGCGTTCAATGGCCTTGAGCGCTTCGAGCCGTTCGTTGGTCTGGTCCAGCCGGCGCTGCACGTCGCGCAGTTGCTGGTTCTGCTTTTCAAGCTGCTCCTCGAGCCGGCGCTGTTCACTGTAGCGCGACGCCAGCAGGCGGGCCAGTGGGTGCAGCGCCTGGGCTTCGGTGTTGCCGAGCACGCGGGCGAGCAATTCCTGGGCACGTATCAGCTCGGGCAATTGGCGCAGCTGGCTCAGCACCAGCGACAGCTGGATCTGCGCTTCGGGACTGGCGGCGTCACCAAGACGGCCGGCTTCCTGGGTGAGCTCGGCCGGCTGCATGAGGCGCACGCGCTCGGCGTAGGCCAGCATACGCAGTGTCATGCCGCTGGCAAACACCACTGACTCGGGAAGCGGCGTAGGCTGGCTGGCGCTGGCGCTGGCGCGTGCGGCCTCGGCGGCGGAGGCCGCGGCCCGGGCGGCCTGGACGGCCGCGGTGTCCACGCCGCGCTCAGGCGCCGGGCCGCCGCTTGTGCACGCTGCCAGCAAGGCCGATGCCGCCAAGACCGGTAGCCAGCCGCGTCTGGGAGTGCGGGCAGCCAGCGCGGAGGGGAAAAAATTGTTACTTGGAAACATGGGGAAGCTCTATTCTGAAGTGTGCACCAGGTTGGTCGGGCATCAGGGTGATGCTTCCGCCGTGTGCGGCAATGTATTCATGCACGATGGACAGGCCGATGCCGCTGCCACGAACCACGTCGGCGGGCTGGCGCTCACCGCGGTAGAAAGGTTCAAAAATTCGTTCCCTGTCGGCCTGCGCCACGCCCACACCCTGATCGTGGATGTCGATCCGCACAAAACCCCGCAAGGGGCTGAGCTCCAACCGGATCATGCCCTTGGCGGGGGAGTAGCGTATGGCGTTGGACAGCAGGTTGGCCAGCGCGGTACCGACTTTTTCGGCGTCGATTTCCATCACCAGCGGTTCGCCGACGACGGTGACCGTCAATTCGCGCGCGCGCCATTGCAGGCGTTGCGCATAGACCTGCTCTTCGATGAGTTGCAGCAGGTCCACGCTTTGCCGTTGCAACTGGCGCGCCTCGAAGGCCGCGGTGTTGAAGCGCAGCAGGTCTTCGATCTGGCTCTGCAGCACGCCCGTGTTGTGCTTCAGGATCTGCGCGATCTCGCGCTGATCGTTGCTCAGTGCGCCGGCCACGCCGTCTTCCAGCAGCGAAACGCCTTCGCGCAGCGAGGCCAGCGGTGTTTTGAGCTCGTGCGAAATGTGGCGCAGAAAACGCGACTTGTCGGCGTCCAGCTCCACCAGCCGCAGGCGCAGCCAGTTCAGCCGCTGCCCGACCAGCGCCAGGTCGGCCGGCCCCTGGATGGCGATCACCTGGTCGAGCTGGTTTTCGCCCAGGCCGACGATGGCGTTTTCCAGGCGGCGCAGCGGCAGCGTGAACCACACGCCGAAAGCCAGGGCCATGACGACCGCCAGCACGATGGCCCATGTCACCTGCTGCGCCAGGCGCTGCCGGCTGGCCTCGAGTTTGCCCTCCAGCGATTTGTTGCGCTGCTGAATGGCCTGCTGCACCTGTACCGCGATGGCGGCGTTGACGCCTTCAAGTTCACGGAACTCCTGCGCGAGCTGGCGTTCCCGGTCCAGCGCTGTGTCGGACGGACCGGTCAGCAGGCCGGCAATTATTTGCAGGTGAGCCCGCCATTGCTGGGCCCTGGCTGCGGGAATGTCTTCGCGCGCCAGGCTTGCCACAATCCCGCTGGCTTCCTTCAGCTCTTCGGCGAAACGCTCCCTGAGCACACGGTCATCAAGCACCACCGATTGCCGCGAGGTGCGTTCCATGGAGACGCTGCGTTCACTGAGTGACTGCGCCGCGCGGCTGAGGTCCAGTGCCCGGGCGGCATTGTCGCGGCTTTGCAGCGAGAGGTCTTCCAGCGTGAACAGCGCACGCAGCGAGGCAGCGCCGAGCAGCGCCGCGATCAGCAGGAAAGCGATCACCAGAAGTTGCCGGAACGAAAATCGCTGCAGCATGCGCGCGGGTGTTTGAGCAAAAAGCGTTTCAGGCCGCGACGGCGACGTCCCGCGTCAGCACTTCGCCGCGCAGCGAGCGCTGTGTGGCCTGGGTAATGGTGATGTCGACCATCTGGCCGACCAGCCGCGGCTGGCCCTTGAAGTTGACCACGCGGTTGCATTCCGTGCGGCCCATGAGTTCGGTTGGATCCTTGCGTGAGGCGCCTTCGACCAGGATGCGCTGCACCGTGCCCTGGCGGCTGGCGCTGATGGCGCGCACACTGTCGTCGATGGTGGCCTGCAGGTGCTGCAGCCGCCGCAGCTTGACCTCATGCGGCGTGTCGTCGTGCAGCGCGGCGGCCGGCGTGCCGGGGCGCGGGCTGTAGATGAAGCTGAAGGAGGTGTCGTAGCCGACCTCGTCGATAAGCTTCATCAACTTGTTGAAGTCGTCCTCGGTTTCACCGGGGAAACCGACGATGAAGTCGCTGCTCATGGCCAGGTCGGGGCGGATGGCGCGCAGCTTGCGCACGGTGCTTTTGTATTCCATGGCGGTGTAGCCGCGCTTCATCGCCATCAGGATGCGGTCCGAGCCATGCTGCACCGGCAGGTGCAGGTGGTTCACGAGTTTGGGCAACTTGGCGTAGGCGTCGATCAGGCTCTGCGTGAACTCGTTGGGGTGGCTGGTGATGTAGCGGATGCGGGCTATGCCCGGGATGTCGGACACGTATTCGAGGAGCGTCGCGAAATCGGCGATTTCGGCGGTCCCGCCGATACGCGTGCTCATGGGGCCGCGGTAGGCGTTGACGTTCTGCCCCAGCAGGGTGACTTCCTTGACGCCCTGGTCGGCCAGGCCGGCGACCTCGACCAGCACATCCTCAAAGGGCCGTGAAACTTCCTCGCCGCGGGTGTAAGGCACCACGCAGTAGCTGCAGTACTTGGAGCAGCCTTCCATGATGCTCACGAAGGCGCTGGCGCCTTCGACGCGCGCCGGCGGCAGGTGGTCGAATTTTTCGATCTCGGGAAAGCTGATGTCTACCTGCGGCTTGCCCAGGCGTGCGCGGCTGGCTAGCATCTGCGGCAGGCGGTGCAGGGTTTGCGGGCCGAAGACCACGTCGACATAGGGCGCGCGCTGGATGATGGCCGCACCTTCCTGGCTGGCTACGCAGCCGCCCACGCCGATCAGCACGCCTTTTTCCTTCAGGTGCTTGACGCGGCCCAGGTCGCTGAAGACTTTTTCCTGCGCTTTTTCGCGCACGGAGCAGGTGTTGAAGAGGATCAGGTCGGCCTGCTCCATGTCCTGCGTGGGCTCGTAGCCCTCGGCCGCATTGAGCACGTCGGACATCTTGTCCGAGTCGTACTCGTTCATCTGGCACCCGAAGGTTTTGATAAAGACTTTTTTGCTCATGATCTGCTGGCGGTTGGCCGCTGGATTCACTGTTGGATGGATGCTCTGCCCGGGCCCTGCTGCGGGGGGGCAATGCGATGGAGACCGGGGAATGCCCTGGCGCGGCGCAAATCAGCGCTTGTAGGCGGGCAACTGGTGATACGGCGTCTTGCCGTTGTCCGCAGGCGCCGTGGAGGCACTGTTGTCAGTCGTGAAGTTAAACAGCGTGGCGGTGCCGCCAGGCCGCTTTTCCTTGGCCTCTTCCGCGTTGAGGATCCAGACTTCCTGCACCAGCCCGGTGTTGTCACGCACGTAGTTCACCACCAGCGGCTTGTTCAGCAGGGGGGCGGACAGCGTGAAATTGTTGTTGACGTCGCGTATGCGCGCGCCCACGGAGAGCCGGTCCTGCTTGCCGTCGATGGAAATCACCGGTGGTGCCAGCACCACCATTTCGCCTCGGAGGGCTTTGGCCGGGAATTGCCTGACGTTGGGTTTGGCGGCTTCGGCGCTCTGGTCTGTCTGGGCCAGGGCGGGAAGGCCCAGCAGGCCGGCAGAGGTGGTCAGCGCCAGGAGAAAGGGAATCAGACGGAAGTTGCAGCGGTTCATGGTATGTGTCCAGAGGCTGTTGAATATCAAAAGGATAGCAAAGAATGGCCGAAGCGCGCCAAAAAAGACCCGCAAAAGCCCAGAACACAAAGAACAAAGCCCCAGGGGAGGGGACCTCTGGGGCTTTGAAAGCATTCTTGGTGGTCGTAGGTGGACTTGAACCACCGACATCAGCATTATGAATGCTGCGCTCTAACCAACTGAGCTATACGACCGACAGCCTCGCATTATAGCCAAAACCCAGAGAACACCGCAACATGAGCACCATGCAAATCCAGCAGGGCTGCGGGATCGGCCTCGGCCTGTCCTGAGCCTGTCGAAGGGCCGGATCGCAGGCGCAGCGGCTCCTCGGGGGCAGTGCAGTGCACGAAGGGACAAGCTTGGGGACTATCTGTTCTTGAATACGGGCTTTCGCTTGTTCACGAAGGCATCCATGCCTTCTTTCTGGTCCTCGGTCGCAAACAATGCGTGAAACAGCCGCCGCTCGAACATCACACCGTCACTGAGCCCGCTTTCGAAGGCGCGGTTGACGGCCTCCTTGGCGGCCATGAGGCTGGTCTGGCCGAAACCGCAGATCAGCAAGGCGGCTCCCAGTGCCTCGTCCATCAGCTTGTCCAGCGGAACCACGCGGCTTACAAGGCCCGAGCGCTCCGCCTCCTGGGCGTCCATCATGCGGCCGGTCAGGGCCATGTCCATGGCCTTGGACTTGCCCACCGCGCGCGGCAGGCGCTGCGTACCGCCGGCGCCGGGAATGACGCCCAGTTTGATTTCAGGCTGGCCGAAGCGGGCATTGTCGGCGGCGATGATGAAGTCGCACATCATCGCCAGCTCGCAGCCGCCACCCAGGGCGAAGCCGCTGACGGCGGCTATGACCGGCTTGCGTATGCTGCGGATCTGTTCCCAATTGCGGCTGATGTAGTCCTTGTTATAGACGTCGGCAAAACTGTAATTGGCCATGGCGCCTATGTCGGCGCCGGCCGCGAAAGCCTTTTCGCTGCCGGTCAGGATGATGCAACCTATGCCGTCGTCGGCGTCAAAGCCCTTGAGTGCCCGGCCCAGTTCGTCCATCAGCTGGTCGTTCAGGGCATTGAGTTGCTTGGGCCGGTTCAGCGTGACGATGGCCACCTTGCGGCCGTCCGGGCCTTCGGTGCGGGTTTCAATGGTTTCGTAGGTCATGAAAGAAGTCCTTTGCCGGGAATGCCGGGAATACGGGGAAAGCTGGGGCAATGATGCCATGAGCCGCATTACGCCCGCCTCGTCAGGTCGCGGATGCTAGATTCGAGGCAGGAGACCCCCGCCATGACTGATTCCCCGTCCGCCACCGATCCCGCTGTCTTGTATGCCGCGCAAGGTGCTGTTGCCGTGGTCACGCTGAATCGCCCGCAGGCGCTCAACAGTTTTACCCGGCAGATGCATCGCGAACTCTGGGCTGCGTTGGACCGTGCCGAGGCCGACGCGCAGGTGCGCGCCTTGGTGATTACCGGCGCAGGCCGCGGCTTCTGCGCCGGCGCCGACCTGTCGGAGTTTGATCTGGCACCCGGCCCCGGCCTTGCTGAGCGCGCTGACCCGGGACCGTTGATCGACCAGGCTTTCAATCCCACGGCGCGCCGCCTGCTAGGGCTGCGTATGCCCACGGTGGCGGCCGTGAACGGTGTGGCCGCGGGTGCGGGTGCTTCGCTGGCCATGACCTGTGACATGGCGGTGGCCGCTCCGAGCGCCAGCTTTATCCAGGCCTTCAGCAAAATAGGCCTGGTGCCTGATGCGGGCAGCAGCTGGTTGCTGGCGCACAAGCTGGGGCTGGCCCGCGCCATGGGACTGGCGCTCACGGGCGAAAGGCTGCCGGCGGCGCAGGCCAAGGAATGGGGCTTGATCTGGGACGTGGCGGACGATCCGATGGCTGCAGCCCTGGCCCTGGCGCGGCGGCTGGCCGCATTGCCTACGCGTGCCCTGGTGGGCACGCGGCAGCTGATGCGAGAAGGCATCACGCGGACCTTTCACCAGCAGCTTGACGCGGAGCGCGACATGCAGTCGGCGCTGGGCCGTACGCATGATTATTTTGAGGGCGTAGCGGCTTTCCTGGAAAAGCGGCCCGCGGTTTTCAAGGGCGAATAAGCCGGCGCGGCGGCGGTCTCAGGCCTTGGGGTCCAGCCAATGGTCCATCAGCGCCGCGTCCTGCACTGCGAGTCGCCAGGTGGTCATCGTCGGGGGCATGGCCAACTCCAGCCGCATCAGGCGTTTGTCGCGCGACACCAGGGCGATGACTTTTTTGGCATCGCCGGCGTAGTGCGTGAGGTCGTCAAGCCGGCTCATGCGCCAGCCGCCCTCCTGCCCCCGTGCCGCGTTCTTGCCGGCAGGCTCCAGCCCCAGCCATTCATCGCCGGCTGCAAACCCGGCGCGCTCGGCAACGCCGCCCCGCAGCACCGTCTTGACCTGCACCCCGCCCTGGCTTTCGCCCACGCGCAGGCCCAGCCGGTGTGCCAGTTGTGCGGGCTCTTCCAGCACTGCCACGCCGTGTTGTTGCAGCAGCGCCTTCAGCGGCAGCTCGTCCCGTCCATGGACCCAGCGGGCAAGTTCCGCGGCGTACGGCCTGTGCCCAGCCGCTTCAAGTTCTTCCGCGAAATCGGCCTCGCGCATGGGCCCGGCCTTGCAGCGCAGCCAAAGCGCGCGCATCACGTCGTCCAGCGTGCCGGTTTTGGCGCGCCGGTGCTCCCTGGCCTCGCCGCGCAAAGTGAGGTCAAAGCAAAGCGCCACCAGCGAGCCCTTGGTGTAGTAGCTCACGGTGGCGTTGGGGGTGTTTTCATCCTGCCGGTAGTACTTCACCCAGGCGTCGAAGCTGGCTTCGGCCACCGACTGGACCAGGCGTCCCGGCGTCTGCATGACCTGGTTGATGGTTTTGTTGAGCAGCTTGAGGTAAGCCGCGTTATCCAGCAGGCCCGCGCGGCGCAGCAGGAGGTCGTCGTAATAGCTCGTAAAACCTTCGAAAAACCACAACAGCCGGGTGTAGTTCTCTGCGCTGTAGTCATAGCTTTCAAGCTCCGCGGGGCGCAGGCGCTTGACGTTCCAGGTATGGAAATACTCATGGCTGATCAGGCCGCGCAGCGTGGTGTAGCCCTCGGTGCTGCGGGCTTCGCCCACGCGCGGAAGGTCCTGGCGCTTGCAGATCAGTGCGGTGGAATTGCGATGCTCAAGCCCGCCGTAGCCGTCATCGACGGCATTGAGCATGAAGAGGTAATTCTGAAACGGCGGCTTTTTGGCGCCATGCCAGAAGCGGATTTCGGCCTCGCAGATTTTGTGCGTGTCGGCCAGCAGCCTGTCGCCGTCGAAACTGGCCGTGGCGCCCGCCACCACCACGCGGTGCGGCACGCCGCGCGCCGTGAAGCTGCCGCTCCAGAACGAGCCCATTTCCACCGGGCAATCGACCAGCTCGTCATAGTCGGCCGCCGCATAACTGCCGAAGCCCTGTTTATTGGTTTTTCGCGGGATCAGGCCGGTGGCCAGCGACCAGCCTTTGAGTGACTTGGGCGCCGGGATTTCGAGCAGGTGTTCGGTCTTTTCCCGGCCTTGCACCCTCAGGCACAGGCTGGTGCCGTTGAAGAAGCCACGGTGCGCGTCCAGCCAGGCGGTGCGCACCGAGTTGTCGTTGGCATACACCTCGTAGCGCAGCACCAGCGGCCTGGCGGGGGAGCATTGAACTTGCCAGGTGCATTTGTCGAGCTGCTCCACCGGCAGCAAGGCACTGCCGGACTGCCGGGCTTCGAGCTTCTGCAGGTTTTTGGAGAACTCCCGCACCAGATAGCTTCCGGGAATCCAGACGGGCAGGGAAACCCGCTGCAGCGCATCAGGCTGGGCAATCGTGACAGTGACGCGAAAGAGATGGGCGTGAAGGTCGCCGATTTCGACGCGGTAGTGAACGGGGGGACGGGTATTTCGTGTGGGGCCTGGCATCTTGCGCACAGAATACCCCAGGTTGGGTCAGGAGCCGGCCTGATCCCTAAACCAGTTCCTAGCGTGTCTTGGCGGCGGCCAGTTGCTGCTCGACTTGTTGCGCGCTAACAGCGCCGGGAACGCGCGAGCCGTTTTCAAAAAACAGGGTGGGCGTACCGGTGATCTTGTGTTTCTTGCCCAAGGCCAGATTGCGCTCCAGCACGGAGGTGTCGCAACTGGCTTTGGCGACCCCTTGGTCGCGCACCATCAGGTCCACCCAGGCCTTGCCCTGGTCCTTGGCGCACCAGATGTTCTTCGCTTTTTCTGTGGAGTCCGGGCTCAGGATGGGGAAAAGAAACATATAAACCGTGACGTCGTTGACCTTTTGCAGGTCGCGCTCAAAGCGTTTGCAATAACCGCAGTTGGGGTCCTCGAACACCGCCAGCTTGCGCTTGCCGTTGCCGCGCACGATGGTGAAGGCATCCTTGATGGGGAGCGCGGAAAAATCGATGGCTGTGAGCTTTTCCACGCGCTCTTCGGTGAGATTGCGCTTGGCTCGCACGTCGATGAGGTTGCCCTGGATCAGGAAGTTGCCTTCGGCGTCCGTATAAAAAATATCACTTTCGTTGATCCGGATTTCATAGAGGCCGTTGATAGGCGTCTTGCTGATTTCGTCGATCTTGGCGAAGGCGGGCATTTTTTCCGCGAGGTTTTTACGGATCGCGGCTTCCTGCGCGAACGCGGAGCCAAGGTTGCAGGCCAGCAAGCCCAGGATAGTAATGGTTCTCAAAAATCTCATAGTCATTTCCCGTTTTCCGGCATTTTTCGGCCGGCCCATTTCTTGACACCCACAGTTCACAAACCTGCAGCCTGGCGCGTCAGCCAGTTTTTGAGGAAACCGCTGCGCTCAAAGCCCTTCATACCCCAATTGCGCAAAGCCTGCCAGCGACCGTCGGTCTGCGCAAACAGCCCGTGCAGCCCGTCGGTCACCGCACCCATGGCCGCCACGTCGGCCTTGCGGGCCCTTTCGTAGCGGCGCAGCAATTTCTCGTCACCCAACCCACGCCAGTATTCGCGCTGTGCCAGCACGCGGGCCAGGCAGGCCGCATCGGCCAGGCCCAGGTTCAGGCCCTGGCCCGCCAGCGGATGCACCGTGTGCGCGGCATCGCCGGCCAACGCCCAACCTGGGCCCACCCAATGGCCGGCGCTGGACAGGGACAGCGGCCAACTCGCTCGCTCGCTGGCCAGCCGCAGGTTGCCGGTTTCCTGGCCGCACACGGCTTGCAGGGTTTTGCAGAATTCTTCAGGCGGCAGTTTTTCCAGCACGGCGGCGCGTTCCACTGGGACTGACCACACCAGCGCCGCCAAGTTCCCCTGCGCGCCGGATAAAGGCAACAAAGCCAGGATATCCCCGCCGGCGAACCACTGGCGCGCCACGCCGCCGTGGGGTTTTTCCAACTCCAGGCGGGCCGCAACAGCTTTTTGCGGATAGGGCTTGACCGTCCAGTTGACCGGACGCTGGCGCCCGAACTCGTCGCGGCTGGCGCTTTTCTGGCCTTCGCAGATCACCTGGAGCGCGGCCTTGGCCGGCTCGGTCACGGTTTCAATCTGCGGCTGGTAGCGCACCGCCTGGATCAATTGCTGATCCAGCGCGGGAACGTCCACGATCCAGGCGAGCGCATCCTGTCCCACGCTGCGGGCGCTGAAATCCAGCTTGCCACCGTCATCGCCCCAGACCTGCATCTCCACCACTGGCGTGGCAAAGGCCGCTTCGGGCCAGGCGCGCAGGGCTTCAAGCACGCCACGCGAGGCGCTGTTGAGCGCGTAGGCGCGTACATCGGCTGCTTGCGCTCCGGCGGTTTTTTCGGGCCGGGTGACCAGCGCCACGCGCAAACGCTCGCGCGCCAACAGCAGAGCCAGCGTGCGGCCCACCACACCGTCGCCGCGGATACAGACATCAAAAGTCTTGGACATCCCTCATTCTAGAAGGCAGGGCAAAATCGGCGTTTCGGGCGAACCGCTTTCCCGTGCTATTTCGCACCTTCCGGCACCTTTCCGCGCTTTCCCGCGACTTTCCGTATTCATAAGGATCTGACGACGTGAGCCACGCATTGAACAACACAATGGCAACACCCCTAACGACCGACACTGCTTTCGACCTGAACGCGGTGATCTCGCGCCTGTATGTGTACCCGATCAAGTCCTGTGCGGGTGTACAGGTGCAGGAGGCTCTGCTGACCGAGACCGGGCTGGAATTCGACCGCGCCTGGATGGTGGTGGACGAGAACGGGCATTTCCTCACGCAGCGCGAATTGCCGCGCATGGCCCTGATCAAGCCGCAGCTGCGGTACCACGACATGGTGCTGCGCGCGCCCGGCATGCTGGCCTTGCATATCGCGCTGGACCAGGTCGAAGAGCCGGTGCGCGTGGAGGTCTGGAAAGACGAGGTCCAGGCCTATGACATGGGCCCCATTGCCGCCCAGTGGTTCAGCGACTTTCTGGGCCGAAAGGCGCGCCTGGTGCGCTTCGACCCCGAGCACAAGCGGGTCTGCAACACCGAATGGACCGGCGGTCTGGAGGCGCTCAACCAGTTCAGCGACGGCTATTCGCTGCTGGTGCTCAGCGAAGCCTCGCTGGCGCAATTTAATGAAAAACTCGTTGCCGCAGGTGCGGCGCCCGTCGGCATGGAGCGTTTTCGCCCCAATATCGTGATCGGTGATGCGGCCGGCGACCAGGGCCTCGCGCCGCATGATGAAGACCGCGTCGACCTGCTGCAAATCGCCACAGATCAGGGCCCGGCCCAGCTCAAGCCTGTCAAACCTTGCCCGCGCTGTCCGATTCCCAATATAGATCCGGCGACGGCCGTCAGCAGTCCCGAGGTGAGCGACATGCTGCAGACCTACCGGCAGGACCCGCGCGTCAACGGCGCGCTGACCTTCGGCATGAACGCCATCGTGCTGGCCGGCATCGACCACCAGCTCAAGGTGGGCCAGGCCGTGGGTGCAAGCTACCGGTTTGAATGACTTTTGAGCGCCCGCAGCGGCGCGGGCCTGCGGTGGCTCGGGGAGTCGTGCACCGCCTGTTGCGATTGCGGGTCGCTTTCGCTTTCCATGCTGTCGGGTGCGGATTCGGTCTCGGTCTCCAGCGGCATAGGGTGTGTGGACTCCGGCTCCAGGAAGCGGATGGGCCGGCGGGTGCGTGCGGCCATGCCGTGCAGAAGGTCGGCCAGGGCCGTGGAGATTTCCTCGTGGCTGCCCATGCGTTCACTGAAGAGTACGCCCGCGACATGAAATTGCAGCACCACTTCCGGTTTCAGGCCTTTGAGCGGCATCAGGCCGGCCGCGATCAGGCGCGCCGCCAGGTCGGTGATGGGCGCGCGCGATGAAACACCTTCAAGAATCAGGCCGAAGCGCGCCTCATCGATGCGTCCCACGGTGTTGACATCACGAAGGATGCGGCGCAACTTGATCACGCTGCGCAGCAGGCTTTGCTCGGCAACGGCCGTGCCCCAGGTCTTCTTGATGTAGCGGTAGTTGACCAGTTCGATGTACACCACGGCCGCCGGCTCCTTGTGGCGCTGGGCGCGGCCCACCACCTGCTTGAAGCGATCGTGAAAAAGATGTGGAGCCAGCAGGCCTGTGAGCGCGTCCTGGCTGGACATGGCCTGCTCGCGCGCCTGCACCGCGTGGCGCTCGCGCGAACGCATGTTCAGCGCCACCAGCAGCATGGGCACTTCAAGCGCCAGCGCCGCCATCAGGCCGTATTGGGACAGCCACGACACGGAGAACAACCCTAGGACGCTGGTGACGGTCAGCAGCGTCACCAGGCCGAGCGGAACAAAGGCCGCCATCACCCAGAAACCGACGACGTCCTGGCGCCGCCACGTCATGTAGGCCCGGCTTATCCCCATGACAACCACGGCGACCAGGTAAATGCTGATGAGGCGAACGCCCAGGCCGCGCTCCAAGACCAGATAGGCCAGGGACAGCGGCACGCCGGCCGCGCCGGTCCAATACGCCAGGCGTTCAAACCACCTGTGGCGTGAACCGGCGCCGCACAGGTGGTGAACCACCAGCAGCGCTGAGCCGCCGCCCAGGATAGCCAGGCAACCCTGCGCCATGTTGTTCCAGGCGCTGAAGCTGCTCCACAGCAAATGGCCGGCCACGCCGGTCCAGGCAGCCACCACCAGCACCATGATGGACGCGTAGACGGCATACCAGCCGTAGGCCTTGTCGCGGTACACCCAGCTCTGCACCGCGCAGGCGATGATCAGCAGCACCAGCGCGCCGAACACCACGCCGATGGCCAGGTACTCCAGCTGGAGCCGCTGCGCCAGGCTGCTGCGCGTGCTGACCTGGACCGGAATACTGACTTCCGTCTGGTGTTGTATGCGCACGTAGACGTCGTGCACGCCGTCGTCCGGCAGCTTGAGCTCGAACTGCCCGTAGCGGCCGGGCTCGGGCCAACTGGAAACCGCCAGGGTATCCCCAGCGGTCTGGGAGGTCCAGCCGGTTGCGCCGGTGCGCTGGTACACGGTCGCCAGGTCCAGCAAGGGCAGGGGAAAGGACAGCAGCCAGTCCTGGCGCGAGCCGGGAGACCTGGCAAAGCGGTAATGCAGCCACAGCGCCGCCTGGGGGCCCAGCGAATGAATGGTGTCCGCGGCCGACGGCACGAAGGCGGCGCCCGCCTTGCCGGCGCCGGTGATTTGCTCAATGCCGGCCTGGCCGCTGGTGTCTATCCACATGAGGCCGCTGGTGCGCGCATCCATGACCGGGTTCGCATCGTTCAGGGCCATGACCGGCTGGGCCTGCGCCGGCCCGGCCTGCAGCAACAAAGACCCGCCCAGCAAAAGGGTGGCGAACGCCTGCCGCAAAGAGCCCCAACCCCGGCCGAGCGCGCATCGAATACACTTCTCAGCCTGTTTTTGAAGGTTTCTCATGAGTTTGAAGTGCGGCATTGTAGGCTTGCCTAACGTCGGAAAATCCACCCTTTTTAATGCGTTGACCAAAGCGGGGATCGCGGCCGAGAACTACCCGTTTTGCACCATAGAGCCGAATGTCGGCATTGTGGAAGTGCCCGATCCGAGGTTGGCCCAATTGGCGGAGATCGTCAAGCCCGAACGCATTGTTCCGGCCATCGTCGAGTTTGTGGACATCGCCGGCTTGGTGGCGGGCGCCAGCACGGGCGAAGGCCTGGGCAACAAATTCCTGGCCCACATCCGGGAAACCGATGCCACCATCAATGTGGTGCGCTGCTTTGAAGACGACAACGTCATCCATGTGGCGGGCAAGGTGGATCCGATCTCCGACATCGAAGTCATCCAGACGGAACTCTGCCTGGCCGACCTGGCCGCCGTCGAAAAAGCCCTGCAGCGCGTGACCAAGGTCGCGCGCTCGGGCGACAAAGAGTCCGCCAAGCTGGTCGTCATCCTCGAGAAATGCCAGGCCGCGCTCAACGAGGGCAAGCCGGTGCGCACCCTGGACTTCAGCAAGGAAGAGCTGCCGCTGCTCAAACAGTTCTTCCTGATCACCGCCAAGCCCGCCATGTTCGTGGCCAATGTGGCCGAAGACGGTTTTGACAACAATCCGCTGCTGGACCGCCTGAAGGACTACGCCGAGGCGCAGAAGGCGCCCGTGGTGGCGATCTGCGCCAAGATGGAAGCCGAAATGGCCGACATGGAAGAGGAAGACAAGAAAATGTTCCTCGCCGAGATCGGCCAGGACGAGCCGGGCCTGAACCGCCTGATCCTGGCGGCCTACAAGCTGCTGGGCCTGCAGACCTACTTCACGGCGGGCGTCAAGGAAGTGCGCGCCTGGACCATCCACGTCGGCGATACCGGCCCGCAGGCGGCCGGCGTGATCCATACCGATTTTGAGAAGGGCTATATCCGCGCCCAGACCATCGCGTTTGCCGACTACATCGCCTATAAGGGCGAACAAGGTGCCAAGGATGCCGGCAAGATGCGCAGCGAAGGCAAGGAATACGTCGTCAAGGATGGCGACGTGATGAACTTCCTGTTCAGCAGCTGATTCGCAAGCTGCCGCAGGTCCATCGCGGCTTGACATACACGCCGTCACTATCCACCCCACTCGTTTTGAAAGAACACCATGTCCATCCAGCGCATTGAAACCGGCCCACGCATGTCCCAAGCCGTCATCCACAACAAGACTGTTTACCTCGCGGGCCAGGTGGCCGGCGATGACGCAGGCTCCGGTGTGTACGAGCAGACCCGCAGCATCCTGGCCAATATCGACCGCCTGCTGGCGGCCGCCGGCAGCGACAAGTCGCGCCTGCTGAGCGCCACCATCTGGCTGACCGACATGGACAGCTTTGGCGAGATGAACCGCGCCTGGGAAGCCTGGGTGGTGCCGGGCGCCACGCCGGCGCGCGCCACGGTGATGAGCCCCCGCCTGGCCGCGGCCAAGTACCACGTCGAAATCGGCGTGGTGGCGGCGCAGGACTGACGTTTTGCACGAGGCCTGATCCTTCTACAGGGCCGCCGCGATGACAGAACCCGTTCGCCTCGCCAAGCGCCTGGCTGAAATGCTGTCCTGCTCGCGCCGGGAGGCCGAGCAATACATCGAGGGCGGTTGGGTCAGCGTCGACGGCGTGACGATTGAGGAGCCGCAGTTCCGCGTGCTCGACCAGACCATCGTGCTCGACAAGGACGCCAGCCTGCTTTCGCTGGCGCCCGTGACCTTGCTGCTGCACAAACCCGCCGGTTACGAGGCCGGCCCGGACGGCGGGGCGGCGTCCTTGGCTCCGCTGTTGTCGCCTGCCACACAGTCACCCGCTGACAGTTCCGGCATTCGCCCGCTCAAAAAACATTTCTCGTCGGCGGAACTGGTGACGCCGCTGGCTACGCCGGCCAGCGGGCTGGTGGTATTGACCCAGGACTGGCGCGTGGCGCGCAAGTTGCGTGAAGACGCTCGTGTGATGGAGCATGAAGTCATCGTCGATGTCAGCGGTGACATCAAGTCCGGCGGGCTGGAGCGGCTCAATCGCGTGGACCACGGCTTCACCTTCAACGGCGTGCTTCTGCCGCCCGCCAAGGTGAGCTGGCAAAACGAAACCCGTTTGCGGTTTGCCCTCAAGGGCGAAGTGCCGGGGCAGATTGCCTATATGTGCGAGAGCGTGGGCCTCAAGGTGCAAGGCATGAAGCGGCTGCGCATAGGCCGTGTGGCGATGAGTCAGCTGCAGCCAGGGCAGTGGCGCTACTTGCTGCCGCACGAGCGCTTCTGACCTTTGCAATTCCTAGCCGGTCACCACACCCGGAAACGCCCAGATGAGGCTGCCGGTCATCAGTAAGTAGCGCAAAAATTTTCCGATCGCCATATAAGCCAGGCAGGGCCAGAACGGAAACTTGAGCCAGCCCGCCACCGCGCACAGCGGGTCGCCCACCACCGGCAACCAGGCCAGCAGGCAGGCTTTGGGCCCCAGCTTTTCCAGCCAGCGGATGGCGCGGCCGTGGTGCGAGGAGTGTTTGTACTTGTCCACTACCTTGTGTGCCCCGTAGCCCATCCACCAGTCGAGCGCGCCGCCCAGTGTGTTGCCTGCCGTGGCGACCAGCACCGCCGGCCAGAACATCGCGGGGTTGAGTTTGACCAGACCGAAGACCACGGGCTCAGAGCCCAGCGGCAGCAGCGTGGCCGAAATGAAAGACACCACGAAGACCGTGCTCAAGCCGTACTCGGGCAGGGCCAAAATTTCTATCAGGCGGTGAATCCAGGCTTCCATATATGCATTCCAGTATAGGCAGCCGTGGGCCGCCCAGCTTGTCGGGAAGACACTTACAAGTCCGTGCGCTATTTTCAATTGCTGAAATTTTGGGCAGGTACAATCGTGCCTCCTTTTTCAGCAAGCCCCCGTCCTCCATCCCATGAACATCGGCCCCTACGCTTTGGCAAACAACCTGTTTGTCGCGCCCATGGCCGGCGTGACGGACCGGCCGTTTCGCCAGCTCAGCAAGAAGCTGGGCGCCGGCTACGCCGTCAGCGAGATGGTGACTTCGCGCAAGGACCTGTGGGACAGCCTGAAGACCTCGCGCCGCGCCAACCATGAAGGCGAGGCTGCTCCCATCGCCGTGCAGATCGCCGGCACCGACGCGCAGATGATGGCCGAAGCCGCCGCCTACAACATAGACCGCGGTGCCCAGATCATCGACATCAACATGGGTTGCCCGGCCAAAAAGGTCTGCAACAAATGGGCCGGCTCGGCCCTGATGCAGGACGAAACCCTGGCGCTGCAGATCGTGGAGGCCGTCGTCGCGGCCTGCGCGCCGCGGGGTGTTCCCGTCACCCTCAAGATGCGCACCGGCTGGTGCCAGGCCGAAAAAAACGCGCTGGCAATTGCCCGCGCCGCCGAGAACGCCGGTGTGCAAATGGTCACCGTGCACGGCCGCACGCGCGAGCAGGGCTACAAGGGCGCGGCCGAATACGACACCATTGCCGCTGTGAAGGCCGCCCTGCGCATTCCGGTGGTGGCCAATGGCGACATCGACAGCCCGGAGAAAGCCCGCGACGTGCTGGCCCGCACCGGCGCCGATGCCGTGATGATTGGCCGCGCAGCACAGGGCCGGCCCTGGATTTTCCGCGAGGTGGCGCATTTCCTGGCCACAGGCACGCATCTTGCGCCGCCTTTGGTGGTCGAGGTGGAGCGCCTGTTGGTCGACCATTTGCGCGACCACTACGACCTGTACGGTGAATTCACCGGCGTGCGCACCGCACGCAAGCACATTGGCTGGTACGTGAAATCCTTGCCTGGCGGCGAGGCCTTTCGTGCGCGCATGAATTTGCTGGAAAACTGCGACGCCCAGCTGCGCGCGGTCAGTGATTTTTTTGAGGGGCTGGGCGCGCAGATGGACCGGATTCCGGTCGCTGCCGCTGAAGCCGACGATGAGGGCGTGCCAGGGCAGGCACGGGCGAATAAAGATAAAAATCAGGAAGAAACTGCTGCATGAGCAAAAAACACATCGAAGAATGCGTACGCGCAAGCCTGGAAGGCTATTTCAAGGATCTGCGCGGCACCGAGCCCGACGGCATGTACGACATGATGGTGAAGGTGGTGGAAAAGCCGCTGCTGGAAGTCGTCATGCAGCACGCCGAACAAAACCAGTCACGCGCCGCCGAATGGCTAGGCCTGAACCGCAACACCTTGCGTAAGAAGCTCGTTGAGCACAAGCTCATCAAATAAAAATCCCCAGTCCAGCGATTCAGGCATCGCCGGACCTTCGCTACGTTTCCTTTTGAAGACACCACCATGAACGCACTGATTTCCGTTTCCGATAAAACCGGCATCCTCGAATTCGCGCAGGCGCTGCATGCCCTGGGCATCAAGCTGCTGTCCACCGGCGGCACGGCCAAACTGCTGGCCGACGCCGGCCTGCCGGTGACAGAGGTCGCCGACCACACCGGCTTTCCCGAAATGCTGGACGGCCGCGTGAAGACCCTGCACCCCAAGATCCACGGCGGCCTGCTGGCCCGGCGCGATGTGCCCGAGCACATGGCGGCGCTGGCAACCCACGGCATAGACACCATAGACCTGCTGGTAGTCAACCTCTACCCCTTTGAATCCACCGTGGCCAAACCCGGCTGCACGCTGGAAGACGCGATTGAAAACATCGACATCGGCGGCCCGGCCATGGTGCGCTCCGCCGCCAAGAACTGGAAGGATGTCGGCGTGTTGACCGACGCCTCGCAGTACGCGGGCGTGCTCGCCGAACTGAAAGCCGGCGGCAAGCTCAGCGACAAGACTAAATTCGCCCTGTCGGTGGCCGCGTTCAACCGCATCAGCCAGTACGACGGCGCCATCAGCGATTACCTCTCCGGCATCCAGGCCGACGGCAGCCATGGCATGTTCCCCGGCCAGGCCAACGGTCGCTTCATCAAGGTGCAGGACCTGCGCTACGGCGAAAACTCGCACCAGCAGGCAGCGCTGTACCGTGACCTGTATCCCGCGCCCGGCTCGCTGGTAACGGCCAGGCAACTGCAGGGCAAAGAGCTTTCGTACAACAACATTGCCGACGCAGACGCCGCCTGGGAATGCGTCAAGAGTTTTGATTTCATCAAGGACGGCGCCGCCTGCGTGATCGTCAAGCACGCCAACCCCTGTGGCGTGGCCGTGGGCAAGGACGGCCTGGAGGCTTACAGCAAGGCCTTCAAGACCGACCCCACCTCGGCCTTCGGCGGCATCATCGCCCTCAATTGCCCGCTTGACGAGCGCGCCGCGCAGCAGATCTCCAAGCAGTTTGTCGAAGTGTTGATGGCCCCCGCCTTCACGCCTGAGGCGCTGGAAATCTTCAAGAGCAAGGTCAATGTGCGCCTCCTGCAGATCGACCTGCCGCCCGGCGGCAATACCGCCTGGAAACAAGGCCGCAACCTGATGGACGTCAAGCGCGTGGGCTCGGGCCTCCTGATGCAGACCGCGGACAACCACGAGCTGGCTATCGGCGACCTCAAGGTCGTCAGCAAGCTGCAGCCCACACAGGAACAACTGCACGATATGCTGTTCGCCTGGAAGGTCGCGAAATACGTCAAGTCCAACGCCATTGTGTTCTGCGGCGACGGCATGACCCTGGGCGTGGGCGCCGGCCAGATGAGCCGCATCGACTCCGCCCGCATCGCCTCCATCAAGGCCGCCAACGGTGGCCTGACCCTGCAAGGCTCAGCAGTCGCCAGCGATGCCTTTTTCCCTTTCCGCGACGGCCTCGACGTGGTGGTGGACGCCGGCGCGACCTGCGTGATCCAGCCCGGCGGGAGTATGCGGGATGATGAGGTTATCGCGGCAGCCGACGAGCGCGAGGTGGTGATGGTGTTGACCGGAGTGCGGCACTTCCGGCACTGAGTTGGAGGAGACCCAGCTTTCGATCCGGGTCTCGCCTTCGCCGCCGGGAGCGGCGCAATCGGTTCAACCCGCGGCGAAAAACTTCGCCGCCGCATCCACCGTGGCGTCGATATCCGCCGCGGTGTGCGCCGAGCTGACGAACCCCGCTTCATACAGCGCAGGCGCGTAGTACACCCCACTGTCCAACATCGCATGAAAGAAGCGATTGAACGACGGCCCGTCGGTGGTCATCACCGTGGCGTAGTTCTGCGGCAATTGCCCCAGCAGGAAAAAGCCGAACATGCCGCCTTCGCTGTCACCGCAAAACGCAACACCGGCCTTTGCGGCCGCCTGTGTGAGGCCGGTGACCAGGCTGCGGGTGCGTTCGCCCAGGGCTTCGTAAAAACCAGGCTTGGCGATTTCACGCAGCGTTGCCAGGCCGCAGGCGGTGGCGACCGGGTTGCCTGAGAGCGTGCCGGCCTGGTAGACCGGGCCCAGGGGAGCGAGCTGCTCCATCACGGCGCGGGTGCCGCCGAAGGCCGCCAGCGGCATGCCGCCGCCTATGACCTTGCCCATGACCGTCATGTCGGGCTTGAAGCCGGGAATGCCGCGGGCATAGACGCTTTGCGCGCCGCCCAGGGCCACGCGAAAACCGGTCATGACTTCGTCGAACACCAGCAGCGCGCCATGCTGCGTGCAAAGTTCGCGGCAGCGTTTCATGAACGGCAGGCTGGCGCGCACGAAGTTCATGTTGCCGGCGATGGGTTCAATCATCAGGCAGGCGATGTCCTTGCCGTGCAAGGCAAAGGCCTCTTCGAGCTGGGCCAGGTGGTTGTATTCGAGCACCAGGGTGTGCTGCACCACTTCGGGCGGCACGCCGGCGCTGGTCGGGTTGCCGAAGGTGGCCAGGCCCGAGCCGGCCTTGACCAGCAGGGCGTCGGCATGGCCGTGGTAGCAACCCTCGAACTTGATGATCTTGCTGCGGCCGGTGGCGCCGCGCGCCAGGCGGATGGCGCTCATGGCCGCTTCCGTGCCCGAGCTGACCAGCCGCACCATTTCAAGCGAAGGCACGAGCCGCACGATTTCTTCGGCCAGCTCGACCTCGCGTTCGGTGGGCGCGCCGTAGGAAAAACCCTCCAGCGCGGCCTTTTGCACGGCCTCGAGCACCGCCGGGTGGCCATGGCCCAGGATCATGGGGCCCCAGGAGCCGATGTAGTCGATGTAGCGTTTGCCGTCGGCATCCCAGAAGTAGGCGCCCTGCGCGCGCTGCACGAAGCGCGGCGTGCCGCCCACTGCCTTGAAGGCCCGGACCGGGGAATTGACCCCGCCGGGAATCAGTTTCTTGGCGCGTTCGAAAAGGGCGTCGTTGCGGGAGGTTGTCGAGGTGGCGGGCTTAGTGTTTGGTTGTTCCATTGGGAGGCAGGTCAAGAGAAGGTTTGGACGTCAGTTCGACATCGTCATTGGCATCGCCCGTTTCTTCCCCGGACTCGTCGTCTTCGGCGTCAACGTCGGCTTGCGCCCAGAACAGGCGGTCCGGCACGATGTTGCCCATGCCGGGGTGAAAGCCCGCGTCCAGGCTGTGATCCAGGAAGGTCAGGGCTTCGGCCGTGGCTGCCTGCAGGTCGTGGCCGTTGGCCAGCAGAGCCGAGAGGGCGGCCGACAGGGTGTCGCCGGCACCTGCGAATACAGCCTCGAAGCGCTCGAACTTTTCGCTGTAGAGCACCGCCTGCGGCGTGGCCAGCACGTTGTCGATGAACTGGTCGGGCATGGGAACTCCGGTGACCAGGGTGTAGGGCACGCCAAGGTCCGCAGCGGCTTTCGCGATGTCACGGGCCGTAGGATTGCGCTCGCCCGCCCAGTCGGGTAACAGCCAACGCCACAGGCTGCTGTGGTTGCCGACCAACACCGTTGTCTGGGGCAGCATCAGCTCGCGAAAGGCGTCCAAGTAGCTGTCAATCTCGCTTTCGTCCCACCACGACAGATTGGGCATATAGGCGATCAGCGGGACATCCGCATAATCCGAGGCGATTTCGGCGATGGTGGAGATGTTCTCGGGACTGCCCACGAAGCCGACCTTGATGGCCGCTACCGGCATGTCCTCAAGCGCCGAGCGGGCCTGGTCTGTAACAGCCTCTTCATCGAAGGCAAAATGATCGAAAATTTCGGCTGTGTCGCGCACATAGGCGCCTGTTACAACCGCCAGTGCGTGGGCACCGGCCGAGGTGATAGAGGCAATATCCGCAGTGAGCCCGCCGGCTCCGCTGGGGTCATTGGCATTGAATGTCATGACGCAGGCCGGTGATGCGTCGGTGTCCTCGATTTGGAGCTGTCGGCTGTCCAGTGGAGGGTTTTGGGGGTTTGCCATAGGCTGCGATTTTGCCTTGTACGCGAATAAGCAACGCCGCCTCGATACAATTGTTGCATTCTATTCGAAGGCAACTTAAGCTGTGACTCAATCAACGACGTGGATGTGTTTAATT
>Ga0102589_1001189_pt1 | contig 35626 bp, 37 predicted proteins | sample AraplaMF_Col_mLB_FD_76858 | JGI IMG/M metagenome (GOLD analysis project Ga0102589, IMG submission 76858) | Arabidopsis root microbial communities from the University of North Carolina, USA - plate scrape MF_Col_mLB | ecosystem: Host-associated > Plants > Roots > Endosphere | place: USA...
CGTGGGAAATTGCGCCTAATACTAAAGTCATTCCAATTAGTGAAATCCGAATCGCTGGTACATCAATTATGTAAGCCAAACTACCAAGAACAATTGTTAAAAGTAATGCTTTTATAAATGTTGCACTTGTATACTCTTTCTTTCTCATCATAATCACCCTTTATGGAAGCGTTTTCTTAATGTAATCAGTATATCATATCATCTGACTATTTTGTGGGGATTTTTGTAAAAACCTGATGTCTTCTTTGACTTTTTCCTTTCTATCCTTTACAGTCGAAATGTTCGCAAGTTTTACACTGTAGGAGGACTCCAATGAATATTGAAATAAAAGACACTTTAATTTCTGAAGAACAATTGCAAGAAAAAGTAAAAGAACTAGCACTTCAAATCGAACGTGACTTTGAAGGAGAAGAAATCATAGTCATCGCTGTATTAAAAGGATCTTTCGTATTCGCTGCTGATTTAATTCGTCACATTAAAAACGATGTAACAATCGACTTTATTTCTGCATCTAGCTATGGAAATCAAACAGAAACAACTGGAAAAGTAAAACTATTAAAAGATATCGACGTAAACATTACTGGAAAAAACGTAATTGTAGTAGAAGATATTATCGATTCTGGTTTAACACTTCACTTCTTAAAAGATCACTTCTTTATGCATAAACCGAAAGCGTTGAAATTCTGTACGTTACTTGATAAACCTGAACGTCGTAAAGTAGACTTAAAAGCTGAATATGTTGGCTTCCAAATTCCAGACGAATTTATCGTTGGCTACGGTATCGACTGTGCAGAAAAATATCGTAACTTACCATTTATCGCTTCAGTTGTAACGGAATAATATAATAGAATGAACTTTCATCAATTACTGATGGAAGTTTATTTTCTATCACGATTCGTAAAAGACAAAGGGAGAGAATAAAATGACAAAAACAAAATTTGAAAAAGTACTCCTCATCGTAAATCCAAAAGCAGGGCAAGGCGATTTACATACGAACTTAACGAAAATCGTACCACCTCTTGCGGCAGCTTTTCCTGACTTACATATCCTTCATACGAAAAAGCAAGGTGATGCAACAAAATATTGCCAAGAGTTTGCTAGTAAAGTAGATTTAATTATCGTCTTTGGTGGTGACGGCACTGTATTTGAATGCACAAACGGCTTAGCACCTCTTGAAACTAGACCTACACTTGCAATTATTCCCGGCGGAACTTGCAACGACTTCTCTCGCACACTCGGTGTTCCGCAAAATATTGCAGAAGCAGCAAAGCTTATCACAAAGGAACATGTAAAACCAGTTGACGTCGCAAAAGCAAACGAACAACATTTCTTAAACTTTTGGGGTATTGGACTCGTATCTGAAGTATCAAACAATATCGATGCAGAAGAGAAAGCAAAGCTTGGTAAAATTGGTTACTACCTAAGCACCATTCGAACTGTCAAAAATGCTGAAACATTCCCAGTAAAAATTACGTACGACGGACAAGTATATGAAGACGAAGCTGTCCTTGTTATGGTTGGAAATGGTGAATATCTTGGTGGTATTCCTTCCTTTATCCCAAACGTAAAATGCGACGACGGAACACTTGATATTTTCGTTGTAAAATCAACAGGGATTCAAGCATTTAAAGATTACATCGGAAAGAAATTATTTGAAGACTCAAATGAAAATGATATCTTCCACGTAAAAGCGAAATCCATTCATATTGAAACAGAGGAAGAAAAAGAAGTAGATACAGATGGAGAAAGCTCGCTTCATACACCTTGTCATATTGAATTATTACAAGGGCACTTTACGATGATTTATAATCCTGCGGTTGTGTAATACAAAAAGACGAGCTAAAGTTTTAACATTTTAGCTCGTCTTTTTTATTAGAAAGGTATTTTAACCTAGTTTTCATTTTTAATATGAGTTTTCATAATCAAACTCCACCCAATTTTTCCAATGTGTATTAGCGTTCTTATTCACAATAACACTTGGATCTTTCTTCTCTATTGCAGCGGCTACTGATTGGAAGAATTCATTTTCACTTACTTTTTCGTCCTCAACATGTTGCCATTCTTCCGTTTCATACGCTACTTCCCAATCACCTTCTAAACCGCACTCTTCTAAAATTTCTTCTTTATCCCACCATACTAATTTTCGAGCTTCATCATTAGTAGCAAGCACACGCATGAAATATGTTGGATAAGACTCTGTCGTTTGTACTTCTATTCCATGATTCACATAATCTTCTTCTGTAAATTCATATTCAAAATGATGATCACGAATTTTCACACTACCTTTATGAATATCCAATACAAATTCACCTTCATCATCAAATAATTCATAATCTCCATCATTTAATTGCAAAATGCCATCATCACCAATTAAATGATCCACTCCATCACCATATATTTGAATATTATTACATACACCTAATGATCCTACACCAACAACCTGAAACACCATTAACCAATCCTTATTATCTTTAAAGAAAAGAGAGAATTTCACTTGCGAAATAGCCATATCTTCATTATCAAGGGTAGGAAATTCATACTTACTTTGCTTTTTATCTAATAGTTTCAAAATACCTTTTTGCATATGTATCATCTTCACCTCTATATAAACTTTTCAATTTCACTAGAGTATAACATAGCCATTCTTGCCTGTGACATTCTAATAATGCTACTTAAAAATAGCAGAATGCTCTATTTGCATGCTCTAGTTATTTTTAGGTAAAATGAAGGAAAGAAGCACCTTGATATAAGGGAGAGGACAAACTTTGTTCAACCAACAGTTAGTTAATTTACGCATTGATTTTGCATTTAAACAATTGTTTGGTACAAATGATAGTGAAGATATTCTAATCACTTTTTTAAACGCGATGTTACAAAAATCTTTAGAGTCACCCATCGCTTCTCTACAATTAGAAGATCCACATTTACACCGGGAATATGAAGATGATAAGTTATCAATTCTAGACATTTCAGCTACGTTAAACACGGGAACAAAAATAAATGTAGAAATACAACTTAATAATAATCACGATATGATGAAACGCAGTTTATATTATTGGGGAAAATTATACACATCTCAATTACAAAAAGGCATGCCATATAGTGCACTTCGTAAAACCATCACCATTAATTTATTAAACTTCATAATGTTTTTAGATCACAAAGAATTTCATACAACGGGCACGTTATGGAATACACAACAACAAAAACTCTTGAGTGATGGCATAGAGATTCACATTGTAGAAATGCCAAAATTAATAGAACAATGGCATGAAGAAAAAGTAAATCCGTGGAAAGATCCATTTGTTCGTTGGCTTTTATTGCTTTCAGCAAATGAGGATGAGCACTTAACTAAAACATTGGAGGATATTGCTATGAACCAAGATCCTATTTTACAAAAAACGATAAATAAATGGGAACGTATGAGTCAAGATTCTTCTTTCCGACAAGCTTATGACGCAAGGGAGAAGGTTCTAATGGATGAGGCCGCAAAATTCGCTCACGCAGAGCAAGAAGGAATAAAAAGAGGAATTGAAAAAGGGCTTGAACAAGGGCTTGAAAAAGGCATTGAACAAGGCATTGAACAAGGTCGAAAAGAAGGTGTTCAACAGGGAAGAATGCAAATGATTAAAAGCATGTATGATCTTGGTATGCCACTTGAAACGATTGCTAAGGCAAGTAAATTAAGTGTGCATGAGGTTGAACATATTTTAGGACATAAATAGTAATAAAAAAGGGCTTGAATTGTTTCAAGCTCTTTTTTATCAACTTTCCTCAATTCGTTCAATCTTCCAAACTAAATTATCTGGATCGTTTTTCTCTAAAAAAGTTAACATCCACATAGTTTTCTCTTTGTCGTTCATCAACATTACTTTATGGTTTAATTTCCAAGCCACGTCACTAACATGATTAGACATTTTATACATATCTTCTTCTCTAATAAGCTTTTCCTTTTTGATTAGTCGTCTCGTTCTATACTCCCTTATTTCTAAGTACATATCAGCATACATCACTTCATGCTGCCAAATTATACTACATACATATTTTTTATTTGGACTACTCTTCTTTATATAAATAAATTCATTTTTATAATCCAAATCCAGTACCTTATTGTATGCTTTTTCTAACATCTCTATATCCCAATCACATTTCAGTATGAACGATTTTAAGGGCTAATTCTTTTTTCTCTCTATCTGATAAATATGGGAAATCCTTTACACTCCCATATTCTACAAACACATTCATATATTCAGGAAAAATTCGATATTTCTCCTCCCACTTATTTAATAATGAAATATCATCCACACAGTGAATCCAGATACCTTTTTCATAGTCTGTTCTTAACTTTGGTATATGTCGCTCGTATAAAGAAGTAATACAGTTCGTTTTTTTGAAATAGCACTGAAATTTCCCAACGGTTTCTTCAAAAGAACAATCCAGCACCATACAAAGTGATTCGGCGGACTTACTTGAACTAAAATATTAAATTACATTTCGAACAAAAAGGAGCAGCATTCCCTCTTCTAATTTTCGCATCACATTTTGGACAATATACGTATCGCTCTTCTATCTTATCTCGTTCTATCATATGTAAAGATACTATTCTCATACTACACATGATTCCAATTAAAATAAGGCTAACAATGAGTAGCATAACTTACTCCCCCCTCCCCCTATATTTTACCATAAAATAACAAATCTAATTCTCTCATTAAGAATCGGATTCATACTTACAATCCTAACTTTGCTTCGTCCATCAGGAGTCATACCCATCATTACTTGCATTTTATCATGTAAAAACTTTCCCTTTGTAAGCATATTCCAGTACGAACCTTTTGTTAATTTACCTACTTCATTAATAGTTGCTTCTTGTTCCTTACCATCCCTATTGTTTCGATAAATTTACACTATAACAAAAGAGGAGTGGCATTATAAATAAACAAGAATTTATTGAACTCGTTAATTCCAAATTAACACTTATCCGTGTTGAAAATGATTTATCACAAGAAAAAATGTCAGAAGTTATTGGTTTATCGAAAAAAACATTAGTAGAAATTGAAAAAGGTAGAAAAATGAGGAGAAGGTTGACGTCACACACCGTGTCAAATTGAATGATTACCAAAGCTTTCAACGATAATTTATAATCCTTAGCTTATATAATCCTTATTCCTCTATACTTTAACAATTACTAACCTTCGCATTTTTCCAAAAAACAAAGTATAATGAACTAATACAAAGAAGGTTGTTAACAAAATCGTTAACAACCTTTTTTGTTTTTCTGAAAAACTTTTCAATTTAAGGGAGCGATCACATGTATTGGAGAAAAAATGATAAACCTGTAGAAGAACCAGAAGCAATTGCTGTATGGGAGTGCCAAGAAGAAAACTGCCGTGGATGGATGCGTAAAAACTTTTCATTAGAAGCAGAACCGAAATGTCCGTTATGCAAAAGCGATATGGAAAGCGGCGAACGCTTATTACAAAAGATATAATAAATTCTCTTCTTCACCTTTTATAAACTGAAACATAGAGGATTCTCTTTCTCCTTATTTACAATGTGAATCGAAAGAAAATAAACTATACAAAAAGCTTTGCGTATCCTCGCAAAGCTTTTTCAATATCTCAAACTCATTCCAACTATCATTCTTTACTAAAAAACAAATTACATTTTGAATAAAAAGGAGCAGAATTCCCCTTTCTAATCCTCCCATTCCACTTAGGACAATACATATACAAACCTTTTTCTCTCTACTATCCCAAAAACTACTACTTTCATCCCGGTCATAATTCCTATCGAAATGATGTTAAGAAATCAATAACATAGTGTATCCTCTCTTACAACAAAAGTAATATATCAGGAAATCTTCCGTCATATTTTATACCCCTATATTCATTAAATCAATTCGCTACAATCATTTCTATATGTTTTCAAAACACTCTAATATAAACTTTTACTAGATTTATATCTAGGCTTATATACTACACTTCTTTCGGAAGGACAATTTTTTTATACAATTGAACTGTAATGAAATAATAAAACACGTAAATGACTAAGAAAATAATAATCGGCAGCCAAATACGGAAATATGGATTATCTATTAAGAACGAGAACATGTTCATTCCGACTAATACGTGCATTATACCTACGATCGCTGGGAACAAGAAAACGAAAAGTAACTCTTTATAAATTGATTTCGTTAATAGTTCATAACGCACACCAATTTTACGAAGCATTTGATAACGCGTAATATCTTTTGAAGCACCAGAAAGAATTTTAAACATTAAACAACTTGCCAACATCGCTAAGAAAGCTATGCCTAAGAAAAACCCCATAAATACTGTGCCACTGTAAGTACTGTAATATCCTTCATACAGCATATATTTACTCAAAAGATGTACTTCTTTCATATCTTTATATTTATCTAATTCTAATTCATCGATTTTTTTCCATTCTTCTTTATACGTTATAAAATGGTCCGTTTTCCCCAGTATTATAATTTCTTCTTTACCTTGTATCCCGTCATACATCTTTTGATCTACAATTTGTATCTTTTGACTAGGATTCATATATGTCTTTTGAAGAGACCGTAAAACATTTCCCCACTCTTCTGGAATTACATTGGTATTATTCTCATTTTTTTCTTGGCTATGACTTAAAACGGATCCCGCAACTAGTTCCCTCGAAACAGGAATGAATCGGCTACTATTCTCGTCCTTTCCAGTACGTGTTAGCGGACGATTTCTTTCCAAATCTTCTTTCAATTGATAAATAAACTGCTCATCTACTTTGTATCGATATTCATTCTTTTCTTTAAATGTAATACTATCTAATATTTTCTTTTCTTCTGCTGTGGGATTTTTAATTTCGACATCATAGTATTCTGCACTCTCCACCATATTTGTGACATTATTTTTTAACGCCATACCACTGGAGATTGCACCCGCACCGAGAGCCACTAACATAGCAACTGTCGCTAATACTTTCGTTAAACTATTAATAGAAAAACTTAACTGTGCAAACGTAAACGCATTGATTCCTTTTTCACTACGATTTTTATTCGCTTTTAATTTGTTAATAATAATGGGAAGGAATGATGCAAATAGCATATAAGTTCCTAATGTTACTGTAATTGTTGCAATGATAAATCCTGATTCCTTTAGCTCCTTCATACAAATCATCGAAACATAGCCAACTGCTAATAAAATAATCGATAAAAGTGCTACTATACTTGTTAGTTTTCCTTTAGTAGGCGTACGCTCTGTTTGACTATCGGAGTGAACAAGTTGTAATAGAGAATTACGCACTAGTTTCATACCATTCATAATTGCTGATAACATAAATAAGGAAATGAAAAAGATGAAAGTAACAAGGATTGATGGTACATAAAATGCATGATAACCACCTCCAGTAAATTCCATCTCCTTCATCAGTAAATGTCCAACACCTTGTGCCAAGATTATACCGACTATCACACCTACTATAAGAGATACTATTCCTAATACAATTGTTTCAATAAACATGAGCAATGTAATTTTATGCTTTTTTGCCCCTAATACCATATACATACCAAATTCTTTTTGCCGAAGTGATAATAAAAATGAATTGGCGTACAAAATGTAAAATAATGTAATATAACCTAATAAAAATGAGCCCGTTTGAAAGACGGAAAAAATCCCGTCCATTGAATTCCCTTCAATAAACGTTTTATTTAACGCTAACGTTTGAAACATATAAAAAATTGAAATAGACATAATAAGCCCAACTAATAAGACCATATAGTCTTTTCGTTTACTTTTTAGTCCCGACATGGAAAGTTTGAATAACATGTTGAACCTTCTTTCTTATGCTTTTTGTGTACCTAAATCCGCAAGCACATCTAAAATTTCTTTATAGAACTCATCACGCGTACCTCTGCGATGAATTTCTTTATACAGTTCTCCGTCTTGGATGAATAAAATACGTCGGCAGTAACTCGCACTAAATGGATCATGTGTAACCATCATAATCGAAACATCCTGTTCTTCATTTAAGTTGGTCATCGACTCTAATAAACTTTTCGCATTTTTAGAATCAAGCGCTCCTGTTGGCTCATCTCCTAAAATAATGGCTGGCTCATGGACAAGTGCACGGGCCGCTGCCGAGCGTTGTTTTTGTCCACCAGATACTTCGGACGGATATTTTTGAAGAATCTCTGAAATCCCTAACATTTCTGCTACCTTTTTCACCTTTGATTCAATTCTTTTCGAATGAACACCTTGCAGAGAAAGCGGTAATGCAATGTTTTCATAGATTAATAAATTTTCAAGTAAGTTAAAATCTTGAAAGATAAACCCTAGTTTCTCTGAGCGAAAATCTGATAATTCTCCCTGCTTCATTTTCGTAATATCTATTCCAGCAATTTCAACAATTCCACCTGTTGCCTTATCTAATGTAGAAATTACATTCAATAACGTTGTTTTTCCTGAACCAGATGGTCCCATAATTCCAACGAATTCACCCTCTTGAATTGAGAACGATACATCCTTTAGTGCATGTGATTGACTCTCATCTTTTTTACCGTATACCTTTTGTACATTCTTTACCTCTACAACCGATGCTTTCATATATATCCTCCTACACTTCTTTTTCCTATTTTTATTTTCCTTACATATTTTCCGAGCATTTCTTAACCCATTTTTAAGTATAGATAGCATTTCTTAATAAATAGCAGCGAATATTCTTAACATTTCTTTAAGAATATGAAAAAGCCCCAAAGCTAATAGATTGGGACTTTTGATTTCTATATTCTATTTTTGAGTAAGAAATAAAGACTTTTTTTCCTCTTAATCTTACTCTACCTAAAAAAAGAAATGATATTCATCTATACTTTACTAATCTTTAGGTTCTACCAAAATGACATCTTCTAAATCATATAAATTCGCCTTTGGTTTTGCATAAATAATATGTGCAAGACCATATTGATCTGGTTCTTGCTCTATCACCTCTGCTACCTCAAGACCGGGTGGTATTTTCTGACTTAATTTAGAGGTAATAATGCTATCACCTATTTTTATTTCTTTCGCTTCATCTGATGGAATATTATCAATTCGAAGAGCTTGTTTTTCCTTATCATACCCTGTAACAAATCCTAAAATGGATGAGTTACTTTGGAAAGTGATTGCTAAACGATTTGTTCGTTCATCTTTCGTAATTAATTTCACAACAGATGTATATTGATCTACACTCTCTATCTTTCCAATAAGACCACTCACCGTCATAACAGCCATATCAACCTTTACACCATGTTGTACCCCTCTATCAAGAGCGATTTTCCCATACCAATCTTTTGCTACACGCCTTACTACTGTAGCTTGAATTAAATTATATTTCCCTTGTTCCTTTAATTCTCTCGTCTTGTTGATAAGCTTAGTAAGGTTTTCTTTCTCCTCACTTAATATTTGCACTTTACTCTTTAACGATTCTTGGTTCTCGATTTTTTCTTTCAATAATTGATTCTCTTTATATACTTTATAAATGTCTTCTATATTGTGAATAATATTTTGTACATGCCTATTATTCGTACATACATACATCATCAATAAAACAAAAAGAATAATTGAAAGAAATAATAATATTTTCCTCTTAGAAACCTGCATAATCACCCTGTTACTCCTTACCATTTTTTATCTACACAATATAGAATACTAGTAGTTGTATACAGAAGAAATGCAGTTTCGATAAAGTTCAGATAATCTTTATCTTCTTTATAAAAATTTTAGAAATTATCATATACTGCCATTACATTTGTAAGCTTGATCGTTACTTTATCTATTAAATACAACTTATCATTTCTATAACTAGACATGCTTTATTGTTATTTTTTCTTTTGCTTTAGCGGGCATTTCGTCACCTTGTATTTCTTCCCATTTTATACCACAAGTCCCTTTAGACTTAATCTTTACATATGCTCCTATTCGTAAATGTTTTGAAGAAGTCATCATAATTTTTTGTTCTTTACCAGATTCATCATATCCTTTAAATTTATAGTTCCATCTACCAAAATCATTACTTTTGGCTTCATATTCCCCATCACTGTCGACAACAGCATAATAAATATCTTCTTTAATAAACGGATTGAGTTGATCTACAATCGGTCCACCTTTCACTACAAGTAATGTAGCTCCAACTATAATCAATACGATAAACGCACTTAATTTTTTCATATAACCTTCGATTCTCCACTTCTCTGTTTTATTAGTCAACGTCCACCTGAATGATGAAATAAGCCTCTCTCTAAATCAATAGCAATACTATCACTCATTCTTCCCTAATTAGAAGGTAACCGATATTTCTAATGCCCTTCTAATTAAATTGGCAATAAGATAATAAATTGAATAACCCCATTTCCATATTCCGCTCGAATTTCTCCTTTGTGCAATTCAACAATGCTTTTTGCAATTGCAAGCCCCAAGCCTGAACCTTCTACAGCTCTACTTCTAGATTGATCTTTTTTATAAAAACGCTCAAACACATTCTCCAATTCTGTTTTTGTAAATTCTTCACTATGATTCGCTATAGAAATTTTGATATGCTGTTCTTCTCTTTGAAGCGAAACTTGAATTTCTGCTTTATCTATACTGTATTTGATTGCATTTATTAAGAGGTTTTCAAACACACGCACCATTTTTTCCGAGTCCACAACGGCATACATACGATCTTCCTCAAATTCTTTCACAAACGAAAGATTATGTTCCTCTGCTTGTGGTACTAGCTCTTCTATTAACTGATCAAGTAATTCATTCATACACACTTCTTGCGAATCTAACACCATATTTTCATCCGTTAGTTTTGTATAATCAAACAAATCCTCTATTAACATCTTCAACTGCTCTGATTTTGAAAAAGCAATTTTTATATACTCATCATGCTGTTCTTTATTTTCATATTTCGCATCGCCTAGTAAGCGTAAATACCCCATAATAGAAGTAAGTGGTGTTCTTAAATCATGTGATACATTTGTAATCAATTCACTTTTTTGTTTCTCTATTTGTTTTTCTTTTTCTATATTAGCCAAAAGCTTTTCTGCCATTTGATTAATATTTGAAGTTAATACCCCTATTTCATCTTGACCTGCCTGTTTGATTTTATATTGTAAGTTCCCTTTCGAAAACTCTCTTACTCCTTCTGCCATTGCTTCAATCTGATTCATCTTTCTTTTCGTTATATAAAAGAAAGAAAGTAGAAAAGTAATAAAACCTAGTAAAGATGGGAATGGACTACTACCGTTCACTACATACTTTACATTTCCTTGTGGTATACCACTTGCAATGACATACATATTTTTCATATTAACAGTAACCGGATAAAAAGTTGTAAACTCCTTACGCCTTTGTTCAGCTCTATCTTGATTTAAATTTTGTGCCTCTACATATCGTACTTGATCCATTTTAAAATCCATTACATTACGCATCGTCTCATGAAGATTAATCTGTTCTTCTGATGCTCCCTTTGTTTTATAAACCACTTTCCCATTCTCATCTATTATTAAAACCTTCAATTGATTTTGATGATTTAATTGATCCAGCAGTTCTTGTATATTAATTTCCTGACCTTCTTCTGTCATACTTTCAACAAGCCTTTGTGTCTGTCCATCAATGGCTTCCATACCTGATGCATAATCAATGATAGAAATTTTATTCGCATCCTCGAAAAAGGAAGATGAAACCCCTCCTACTAATACACCAAGTAATGTACAGAAAGTAAATGTAGTAATTAGCTGTACCCGTATGCTCTTTTGCAAATAACTCACTGTTTTACCTATCATTTTTTTTAAAACTTGATTCATCCATATTATCGGTTTAAATATCTTTTTCAATCTTGTAGCCAACTCCCCATACTGTTTTAATGTAACGAGGCTTCCTTGGAATTTCCTCTATCTTTTCACGTATTTTCCGAATATGTACCATCACAGTATTATCGGATTGGAAAGCTTGCTCTTTCCATACCCTTTCATAAATTTGCTCTGCATTTAATACCATTCCTTGATTTCGTACAAGCAATTCTAATACCTCAAACTCTCTCGGTGTCAATTTCACCTCTTCATTTGCAATAATGACCTGCCGCGTTGCTATATTTATCTTTATATCTCCAACTTCAAACACATTTTCATCTTTTACACTTGCCCCGCTCATTTTCATATATCTCCGAAGTTGTGATTTAATACGAGCAATGAGTTCAAGTGGATTAAATGGTTTTGCTACGTAATCGTCTGCTCCAGTTGTTAACCCTAAAACCTTGTCCATATCTTGCGTTTTTGCCGAAAGCATAATAATGGGCATTTCCGCTATTTCTCTCACTTTCATACACATATGAATACCATCTATTTTCGGCATCATAATATCAAGTACAATTAGATGCACTTCTCTTTTCCTTACTATTTCTAAACCCTCTTCACCATCTCCAGCTTGTAATACTTCATACCCTTCATTCTTCAAATAGATGGTGATAAGTTTTCTAATTTCCTTCTCATCGTCCACGATAAGTATCGTTCCTTTATTCACAAAATCTCCTCCAGCATCATTTACCAAACTATGAATGTTACTTTATTTCACTCACCACTGTATTCTTCTTATGCATATACACATAAGAAATAATAGAAACTATGATAACGATGCCACCAAAATATATACCATACTCGGTCACAAGGGTTGCTATCATTTCTATATGCTTTCCAAATATAGAGCCTAGTACAAAGTAAACTAACGTCCAAACAAATCCTATTACATATGAATAAATCGCATACGTTTTAAATGACATGTTATTCATTCCAACTAAATACGGTACGATATGTCTTACAACCGGTATGAAGTAACTTATGACTAACGCATAATGACCATACTTCTCTACTATTTGTTGAGATTTTAAAAGATATTTCGCCTTTTTCTTTTTCATTAGCTTATCAAGTACTTTCGTACCAAATATTTTCCCTAATATATACCCTAAAGAAAGCCCTGAGACAACGCCTAAATATGTTAACAAAAATGCAGGAATAACACTTAATATACCGAGTGAAGATACAAAACCACCACTCATGACAATCATTTCGTCTGGAATTGGCATACCAATAATACCTAACCATAAACAGAAAAATAACGCCCAATAACCGTATTGTTCAATATAAGATAATAATTCATGTAATTCCATTATGCATATGCTCTCCTCAATTCTTTTTTACAGCTAAAGACGTACGCTGGTGGGAAATTGAGCCACACTTTCTCTAGCGTAATTTCGGGAAAGAAATGCTGTATAAATCCTTTTTTCACAAGCGAATATTGAAATGTTATGAATTCCCCATTCTCATGTATTGCTTCCATTGCATTGTTTAAAATGCGTTTTGAAACTTCTTCTGGCAAAGAAGTAAAAGGCAATCCTGATAAGACGTAATCAATGCATTCTATATTGAACGCTTCCATATACTTCTTTATATTTTCAGCTGAACCGTGTACAACAATAACATTCTGTTCATTTTTAAACTTTCTCTTTAACTCTTTGAAAAACACTTCATTAATTTCAATAAGAAGAAATATTGTCTCCTTCTTCTTTCTCTTCATAATTTCTTTCGTGAAAGCCCCTGTACCAGGCCCTAGCTCTACAATGCATTTCGCTCTATTAAAATCAATTACATCTACCATTTTCTTTGCTAATATTTTTGAACTTGGCGCAATTGCACCAGTATGTTTCGGATGTTTAATAAATTCGTGTAAGAATGTTATGAGCTGCATGTAACCCTCTCCCCATTCGTTCAATAGTTTTAACTTGTTTCTAAGTATAACTATCGTTTCTTAATAAAAATTGAGGAGATTTCTTAAGATTTTATGAAGAAATCAAAAAACAGCTACCGCTTATAGCGATAGCTGCTCCTTTATTATTTCGCACTCACAATCTTATAATAAGAACGAACTGTTATGAAGTAATATCCGATATAAATGACACCGTATACTCCAATACTAATTAGAAGCGGAATCATAATTTCAAATGGTAGTATGTTCCCTAAACCTTTTAATGCAAACAAGCTGTGCAGGATTCCGATTACTAACGGAATCGCAAAGATAAAGCTTACTTGTTTTGCGATAGCTTTTTTCATTTCTTGTTTTGTGACCCCTACTTTGTGAAGTACAATATAGCGCTCACGATCAGCATTTGCTTCTGTTAATTGCTTAAAGTAAATGATAGAACCCGTTGCTAGTAAGAATACAAGTCCTAAGAACATTCCGATAAACATCATTAGTCCCGTTCCTTCAAGCCCCATATGGAAACCAGTGTAGAAATCTCTAAATGGTGGTACCATTTCTGATTCACCAGCTGGCATCACTTTTGTTAATTTTTCTGTTAACACTTTACTATCTTTTTCATCTTTTACATCAATATTTTTTACAACGCGTGTTCCAAATGCTTGCTTCGCTTGCTCATACATTTCATCTGAAACGACAACAACTAATTCACCTAAATTTGTAATCGCAACGTCATTTGCACCTTGGATTTTTAATTGCTTCGTTTCATTTCCAATTTGGAATACTGCTTTGTTTCCTTTATATTGTGGACTAAACTCATGCCCTTCAATATATGAACTATCATATATAAATGCTTCACCAGCAGCTACATTCACTGTTTCTGCGTCGATTTTTTTAGCAAGTTTATTAAATTCAGACTGAGACATAAACTGATATTTCTCTGAAATCGTGTAATTCATATTAAGAATGAAATCAACTTTGTCTCCTTCAAACTTCCCTTTTACAGGAACTGTCTCAATTTCAAATTGATCTTTAACAGGGTGATTCTGCTTCTCTTCCGCAAGAATCGTATTTACTTTCTTATCTAGTTCTGCATCTTTTTTCTCATAAGAATAGCTGTATGGTGTAAATGCTTTTGATTGCGTAAATGTGTTGTAATACATCGTAACTGACGTACCAACCGCCGTTAATGTCACTGCACTTAAAATAGAAATTGTCGCAAGTGACTTTGCATTTCCTTTAATACGATATAGTAACTGTGACGTCGTTACCATATTCATACCGTTATAAAACGATGATTTATTATTTCTTGCACGTTTTAATACGAATACTGTAAAGAACATAAATAGTAAGTACGTACCTAATACTGTCGCAAGTAAAATATAAAGTGCAACTGCCATAAAGTCTGCATATTTAACTGCCTTCATAAACATTAACGCTAAGAAATAACCTGAACCGATTAAGAAAACTGAAATTAATGCCATAATGACAGATCCTTTTGGCATTGCTTCTCCTTCACGTTCTGCGCGGAAAAGTTCAATTAACTTGAAGCGATAAATTAAACGATATCCTTGAAGTGATGTATACAATATAATCACAAAGAAAATAAGTGCTGTATCGATAATGGCAGCCATCGGTACTTCAAAATGAACATTTAAGTTTAATCCCATCATACTTACTAGTAACTCAAGGAATAATTTTGAAAGGACACTACCAATCGCAATCCCGATTACTAATGACATTAATCCCATTAACATATTTTCATAAAACAGCATTTTACCAATCTGTCTTTTACGAATACCTAATAAGGAATATAATCCAACTTCTTTTTTACGTTTCCTTGTAAAGAAACCGTTTGAATATATAATGAACACTGCTACGAAAATAATAAGCATCACACTGGAAACTTGGAACGCTCCACTAATCTTTTTAGAAGCTTCCGCTGCTTTTTCCATTTGCGAATTGTACTGCAATGCTTTAAATGTAAAATAAATAACGATACTAAAAATCATAGATGCAAAATATACAAAGTAGTCTTTAAAGTTCCGCTGTATGTTGCGGAGGGCAATGCTAGATAAGGTCATCAGCCATACCTCCAGAAATAGAAGACATTACGTCAACGATTTTTTGGAAGAACTGTTTACGCGTCGATTCACCGCGATGCAATTCTTTATATAGTTCACCATCTTTAATGAAAATAACTCGTTTACAATAACTCGCTGCAAATGCATCATGCGTTACCATTAAAATGGTAGAGTTATCATATTCATTTAACGACTTCATACTTTCAAGTAAATCTGTCGCTGATTTAGAATCAAGCGCTCCAGTTGGCTCGTCTCCGAAAATCATACTTGGATTCGTAACGATTGCACGCGATGCGGCGCAGCGCTGCTTTTGTCCACCAGATACTTGATATGGAAACTGACTTAAAATATGATCGATACCGAACTTTTTCGCAATTTCAAGAACACGTCGATCAATTTCATTTGCCTTTACTTTCGATAAAGCAAGAGGTAACGCAATATTCTCTTTCACTGTTAACGTATCTAATAAGTTATAATCTTGGAAAATGAAACCTAAATGATCGCGGCGGAATAACGCTAGCTTATCATCATTCATCTTCACAATATCTTTTCCATCAATTAAAATTTCACCGTTCGTCGCATTATCAATTGTAGAAAGAACATTTAGTAAAGTCGTCTTACCAGAACCAGAAGGTCCCATAATTCCAACGAACTCACCTTCTTTTACTTGTAAGTTAATACCTTTTAACGCTGCAAATTTATTACCACCCGTGTCGTACACTTTTTCAATATTTTTTGCTTCTAACACTGTTTTCATCTCGACATCCCTCATTTCTTCTATTCTCTATTTTCAACTATATACACTCTCTACTCTTGCCACTATCGATGTTTCTTACACAAACATGACAGTTATGTAAGACGCATAAGTAAAGATATAAAAATTTAACCTACTGAACAAAAGTACTTTGTTACTATAACATTGGGATATCATACCATCCATTCATTCTCCTTACAGGAACATTACAATTTTGTAAGGTAAAAAATGCACCTACAAAGTTGTGCACGAAATGTCGGATGGGGTTATTTCGTTCCTGCTATTCTATGTACAGAGGAGGTCATAGTATGGATTCACTTAAAAATATGAATGCAGCAATGCACTATATTGAAGATAACCTTACGAATGAAATTGATTTTAAAGAAGTTGCGAGGCTAGCTCTCTGTTCTGAGTATCACTTTAAAAGAATGTTTTCGTTTTTAGCAGGTATATCACTATCTGATTATATTCGCTGTAGACGTCTTACTCTTGCTGCTTTTGAACTAAAAGATAGCAATGCAAAAGTCATTGATGTCGCTATAAAGTATGGGTACAACTCACCGGATTCTTTTGCACGTGCCTTTCAAAACTTGCACGGCATAACACCTTCAGAGGCCCGAAATAGTAGCCATTCTTTGAAAGCTTATTCACCAATGACCTTCCAGTTATCGATCCGAGGAGGAAATGAAATGAACTATCGAATTGAAGAAAAAGAACCATTTCAAATCATTGGTATTACAAAACGAGTACCGATTGTGTTTAACGGTGTAAATGCAGAAATCGCTTCTATGTGGAAAAGTTTAAATCCAGAGTCTATTCAAACATTAAAGTCCCTTTCAAATGTGGAACCAAATGGAATCATTAGTGCTTCTACAAATTTTTCTGAAGGAAGAATGGAGGAAAAAGGCGAACTCGATCATTATATTGGGGTAGCCACAACGAAAGATTGTCCAGAGCAATTCGCGCAACTTGAAGTCGCAACTTCAACATGGGCTATATTTGAAGCTGTCGGTCCATTTCCTGATGCATTACAAAATGTGTGGGGACGTATTTATTCTGAATGGTTCCCTTCTTCAAACTATGAACTAGCAGGAGGTCCGGAAATATTGTGGAATGAAAGTAAAGAGATATCCTCGCCGAATTTCAGAAGCGAGATATGGATACCTGTTTTAAAAAAGTAATATAAGAGTCTAAACCTTTTCAAAATAAAAAAGCTGCTCTTCCTTTTTAAAGGAAAAGCAGCTTCTTTATTTTATCCCGCTATTTGCGGGCAGTAAAACTCCCACCTCAAAATTCAGGTGAAGCAAAGAAGTTAGGTGGGAGATAAACTGCCCGTAAACGCCCAATTGGTGAGGGCTAATAATCAGTGGGGATGAACACCCCCCACTGATTAAAGTTTCACTTTATACTTCTTCTCGACTCGTTCTTATACAAGAAAATAGTAATAATCGTAAGTACTATAACAACTACAAAAGTAAATACTCTGTCGTTCAAGATAGTACCGGTACCGATTAACATGGCAGGTATAACTGCCATAATTAAGCCACCAAACATACCGATAAACGATCCTATACTTTGTTTTATTACTTGAGTTTCTGATACCCAATCATAATAACCAAATCGATTATTAATAAAAATTCCCCATACTGCCGAAAAGAGTGAGTATGTTATCGGTGTTATTACGATGAAAAGAGAACTCCAAACATCGAGTTTTAACCCGATTATTAGCAATACGGCACTAATAAGTGATGCAGGTATACTCAATGAAAGATTCATAAGAATTTTACTGTCATAAACCATCTTTGGCGCTATAGGCAATGACTTAATAATCCATACATTTTTTCCTTCTAAAGACAATGACACACATGTTGTACACGTCATTGAAATCGCTGCTGCAATAGCAAATGGAGCAGTCTTTTGCAACAAGGGCTCAATTCCAGGGTACGCTATTAATTGACTTGGCCCTACTACAACTACAGCTAACGAGAAAGCTATCGCCATCACGACTCCCATTCCACTATTTATGACATACACTGTAGAAGAGAAGAAACGTTTCAGCTCTTTTTTATACAATGCGACCAATACACTTTCTTTTCTTATACTATTAATCTCATAATTTGAAAGCATATGATAAGTGGAAATCCCTGTGTTTATTTGCTTATATTTTAACGAAAGTATTTTTACAAAAAGATAATACCAACTAACTGATATCCCGACGAATAAGATGAAAGCTATAATATCAGCATGAACAATTGCTTTTTGAAACATGTTAGCTAGTGGATACACTTTAGTTAATTGCTCCGAAACAATTGCACCAATTCCGTTCATATCATTAAGGCTATATTGAGCATTTCCGTTTTTTAGCATAAAGAAACCGAATGTAATAATTACTATAAAACTTAAAATCGTAGTTATTTTATTCGCATTTTTAAATTTAGAAGCGATTGCCGTAATCGCAGCTCCAAAGATTGCTGCAATTGTTGTTGGAATTAAAGATGCTATAAACATACTGATGAACCACATAAAGTAAAAAGAAACTGATTGATTTTCATGTATGCCATAAACAACTCCCATCGGTAGCATGATTATGATTGAAAAGATTGTATTCAGCAAGTATAAATACAAAAATCTACTTGCAATAACAGTATTTACACGAATCGGCAATGACATTAAAAAGTCGTAATCCTTAAAAGCAAAAATTTCTCCATTTGCCTTAAATATAGTGAAAAACAACGTTAATACACTGCTAATAACTAGTGCATAAACGGGAATAATTTCACTCATTCCTAGTTTCACCAATCCATATGCCGAGGCTCCGCAATATAACATTAGCATGACACCAACTAGAGCAATAGATGCTGTCAGCAAAATCTTATTCTGCTTCTTTTTCTTATCTTTTTCATATTTAAAAGTGTTTAGACCGAGCTGCGTTATTAACCGGATTTTTAAAAGTCCTAAACTATTAGTATTCATTAGCAAGCTCCTTCATAAAGAGTTCTTCCAATGAACTTTCCTTTATTAAAGAATGCACTTCCCCTGAAAGTGCTAATTTCCCTCTATTTATCATCGCTATTTTATTACATAACTTCTCCGCTACATCTAAAACGTGCGTAGAAAAGAAAATCGCACTTCCTTTTTCACAAAGCTCTTTCATAATACCTTTCAAAACTACGGCTGCTTTTGGATCAAGACCAACGAAAGGTTCATCTAAAACTAGTAATTTCGGTTTATGTAAAACCGCCGATATAATCGCTACTTTTTGTTTCATGCCATGCGAATAAGAAGATATTAAGTCTCCCAAGTAAGGTGTAATCTCAAAGGCATCCCCATACTTCTGGATCTGTTCTTCCCGATCCTTCGCCGGCACTTTATATACATCCGCAACAAAGTTCAAATATTGAATTCCTGTTAATTGCTCATATAAACCTGGATTATCAGGAATATACGCCATTACTCTCTTACATGCAATCGGATCCTTTTTTACTGAATGTCCATCAATAAAAATTTCGCCCTCTTCAAAATCTATAACTCCTACTAACGACTTAATTGTTGTACTTTTCCCCGCACCGTTATGTCCAATAAATCCAAAGATATCTCCTGCTTTAACAGTAATATTTAAATGATTTACCGCTTTCTTTCCACCTTTGTATGTCTTACTAAAATTTATAATTTCTAACATGTAAAATCCCCCCAAGCCATCTCTTTGACTGAATTTTCAGACCTCAAAACAGAAAATTTACTCAGTGAGCTTTTCATTATCCCCACTGAGTATTAAAATCTCTTAACACATAGAAACTATAACTATAAAATTTGATTAATATAGCTCACAATTGTATTTCTTTTTTATATAAAACGTAAGAATATAAATTCGTTATAATAACAGCAACTACTATAATCCCCAGCATCATATAAGATCTCCAATCAGCCGGAGCGAAAACACTTATAATCATAATAATTCCTAAAGCCACAAATACTTTTCCACTAAATCGATGTGTTTTCCGCCACACTTCTTCATTACTTAACGTCCATGGATTACGCATCCCGACAAAAAAGTTTGGCTTACACTGTGGTAAATAATTACCCATTACTAAAAATAAAACACCCACTAATAATTCTGGAACCCGATTAATAAATAAGTTATATCCTAATCCACTTGTAATAATATCTATATTCCCTACAAATAGTAGCAGGAGTACCCCATTATTCATCATCATAAAAGCTTTAGAAAATTTCTCATAATTTGCTTTTCTTGGATCAATCTTAGGTATCACATTTAGAAATATATATAATGCAATCATAATTCCGACCATAGAAATCATTCCGTAAAATTTAGACGAATAGCCATCTACCTTACCGCCGCTCCAATGTGTCGCAATTGTATCCGGCAAATGTGGCCAAGCAAACGCCCAAGCTAAACAAGTTGTAACAATTAATATAATTGCGAAAAGATATTTTTTCATTTCCCCTCTTCCCCCTTATTTGTAAACGTAAACACCCAAGTCAACAAATCTTGAAAGACAGTTGTGTTTAAAGAGTACACAACGAATTGCCCTCTTTTTTCATCTTGAATAAGTTCAGCATTTTTAAGTGCACTTAAGTGGTGTGAAATACTTGGTTTCGTCATATTGAAATGTTCGGCAATTTCACCAGCGGTTAGATCACCTTCTTTTAATAAGTCTAAAATTTTTCGCCTTGTTGGATCTGCTAATGCTTTGAATGCTTGATTCAATGTCTTTCTTCCTTTCGATAATTAGACATTTAGATATTTATCTAAATGTTAAAATGATTTCAGTTAATTGTCAATAATATGTAAGGCCCTTTTTACTTTTTCCACTTTTAACCTACATTAATTACTTTATAGAGTAAAACTGTAAAGATGGAAGAAATACGAGGGATACAAAATAAAAGAAGCTCTTCTAACTAAAGGAAGAGCTTCTTTTATTTAAATTTTATCATTTTATTAACAAACGAAGAAATCCAAAAGATTATCAAACTTATAATAAAGGACATACCTACTATCGTTCCGAATTCATTTAACCAATAACTAATCATGCTTTCACACATTCAGTTCAGATTCTATTAAATATAATACGAAATTATTCATTCTTTATAGATTCCTTCTGCACAGTTTTATGCGCTATGTCGACCGGAATTTTTGTTGTCCAAGTTCCTTCCGTTCCTCCAATTCTGTTAATATTAATATGTACAGATAAGAAGTCTGGGAATTTTTCACCTTCTAACGGTTCAAAAACCGCTACTCCCTCTGGTTTGTCGTGATTAGCGTATGCCGTTTCAAAGCTCTTGCCTGCTTCATCACTTAAGTAAAAAGTACTTGCCTCTGGTGCATCAGGATTACCAATACGATCTTTTTGATAATTATCGATATGAGTGTTACTAAGAAAATGCAAATATTGCACAGCATTAAATTTCTTATTTTCATAATGTGGACTCTCTACTTGTTTCCCGTCTTCTTTACCATCAGATTTAATATCAAGCCCAGTTGTATTAAATTCATATGGAACGAGCGAACCATCTTGTTGTTCAAAACGATAATAAACAAGTATTTTGGCATCTTGAATTAATATTTCTTTTATATGAAGAGTAATACCATTATCGACTATTTTTTCATTTAGCTGTATAGACTTTCCATCCGCAGCATCCTTTTTAACTTGATCGTTAATCATGTCATTTAATTTTACTTCCGGCTTTACAAAATAAGAATTGTTTAACGCCATTGTACTCGTCGGTATAACGATAGCCGCTATTAAACCCGCTATTAATAATTTCTTTTTCGTTTTCTTTTTGCTATCTTTTTTATACATTTGACTAAAGGATTGATAAGCATGCTCTTTAACTTCTTTAGGGACCTCTTGTTTCATTGCTTTTTTAAATTCATTTGAAAACGACATTTGAATTAGATTCCTCCTCATCTATTTCTATACTAGACTGATTCCGAATTTTTTCTAACGCTCTGTGAATTCTAGACCTCACTGTACCTATAGAGATTTGTAATAGTTCTGCAATTTCTTCATACGTATAATCGTGGTAAAAGCGATACACGATTACTATTCTAAATTTAAATGGAAGTTCTTGTATCACCGTTAATAACTGCTCTTCTGTTTCTTTTCTTAATAATACTTTTTCGGGAACGTCTACAACTGGATCATCACGTAATTGTTGTTTTTCAAATAAGCGCATCCTCTTCCATATATTTTTTCTCCACTGACTAATCTGTTTGTAAACAATTCCATTCAACCAAAATAGAAACGGTCTAGATTGATCATATGTTGAAATAGATTTCCAAAGTTGAAAGTAAACTTCATTTACGATTTCATTTGTATCATGCCGATTTTTAACTATAGCGAAGACAGTTTCATATATTCTCTGACTCGTTAAATCAAATATAAATTCAAAAGCCTCCTCATCGCCTTTTAATAAACGTTCTATCCAGATATGTATATCTTCATTACTTGCCAAGTAGTGCCCCCTCCTTAACGATGTTCTCACTATATATTGGACAGTAAGCAAAATAAAGTTCCAAATTTCATAAAAAATATATTATTTTTTATGAAATTTCATCTATTTAAAAGGACAATACATTCAGTTATCCCTATAATACTTTTTACTTTTCTCACTTTTAACCTATACTGTTAACTAGCTTATATTTCAACATAATGAAAAGACGTGAAACACATGGTACACTATAGCTACAATTGTTTTTTTGAGGAGGAATATACATATGTATAAAATTTTAATCGTTGAAGACGATCCAAATATTTCATCATTACTGCAATCTCACATTCAAAAATACGGGTACGACGCTGTTGTTACTGAAAATTTTGATGATATTATGGAATCGTTTAACGCCGTGAAACCACACCTTGTTTTACTTGATGTGAACTTACCGAAATTCGATGGATTCTACTGGTGCCGTCAAATTCGTCATGAATCTACTTGTCCAATTATTTTCATTTCAGCGCGTGCTGGTGAGATGGAACAAATTATGGCGATTGAAAGCGGTGCGGATGATTATATTACGAAACCGTTCCACTACGACGTTGTAATGGCAAAAATTAAAGGTCAATTGCGCCGTATTTACGGTGACTATGCACCAAATATTTCTGAGCGTATCGTTGAAGTAGAAGGTTTAAAACTATTCCCTGAACGTCCAGAAATTCACTTCGGATCTGAACAAGTTCTTTTAACGAAGAAAGAAGCAATTTTAGCCGAAATGTTATTATCTAAATTCCCTCGTACAGCGAGCCGTGAAGATTTATTAGCTGCTCTTTGGGATGATGAGAGCTTCGTTGAGGAAAATACATTAAACGTAAACATCACGCGTCTTCGTAAAAAGTTCAATGAGCTTGGTATTGAAAATGCTATTGAAACAGTACGTGGACTTGGGTATCGTTTTAACGCAACTTGGAGTGAATAAGCATGAAGCTATTTTTACGTGATCATTTTACATTTTTTCTACTGTACGTATTAAACTTCGGTATCATTTTCGTTCTCTATGATGCAGTAGATGGATTTCAAAATAATAAGTTTTACTTCATCGTTTTAAGCTTATACTTATTTATTTGTTTCCTTGCTTATCGTTACGTTCGTAACCGTAGAATGTATCATAGATTAAGTGAGCAGCCAGAAAAAATGGAAGATGCGTTTATTGAAAGAGCAACCGCTCCGATGCCTCACGGTGTAAATGAACTCGTGCGTACGCAATACCGTCTCTTCCAAAAAGAACTACAATCGTATGAAGTAAAACAACAGGAACATCAATTGTTCATTAACCATTGGGTACACCAAATGAAGACACCTGTTTCTGTTATGCAGCTTATGGTACTGGAAATGGAAGACGAACATTTAATTCCGAAATTCAAAAAAGAGTTAGAGCGTCTAAACCAAGGACTTGATATGGCTTTATACATGGCTAGGTTAAATAACTTCCATGAAGATTTCCATGTTGAGACGATTTCATTAAAAGATACGGTAACAAAAAATATTAATGGATTAAAAGAACTATTTATTCGTAATGGCGTCTTCCCTGTTTTAGAAGTACATTCTGATCTAAAAGTTGCTTCTGATGCGAAATGGCTAAAATTTATTATCTATCAGTTAATGACAAATGCAGTCCGTTACTCTGGTGAGCGTGGAAAGAAAGTGTTCTTATCCGCTTATCGAAATGGAAAAGACATTATTCTAGAAGTTCGCGATGAAGGCGTTGGTATTCCGCAAGAAGATATTCGAAGAGTATTTGAACCATTCTACACTGGGAAAAACGGTCGTACATTCGGAGAATCTACCGGTATGGGGCTTTATATTGTAAGTAAAATTTGTGATTATTTAGGTCACTCCGTCAAACTAGATTCTGAAGTTGGTAAAGGAACGACGATTAAAATCATCTTCCACAATGCTGCGAATAATCAAGCAGAGAATGTAGAGAAGGTGACTGAATCATGATCAGAACATATGCTAGCAAAATGTATGAGAACTCACTCTCATACATTTTTTGCAATAAAACTACATATTTCCCTGCTAACGGGAGGCACGTATTATGACATTTTGGCAATTTGCATTTAAAAATGTAACGCGCAACTCAAGAGCTTATTTTGCTTACTTTATAAGCAGTGCCTTTTCCATTGCTGTTTTCTTTTCGTTCGCTGTTTATTTGTTTCATCCGAAATTACAAAATCCCACTATGATCTCTGAAATTTCAGGATTAATGATTTTTTCAGAAGTTGTGATTGTTTTGTTCTCGTTCTTTTTTCTACTCTATTCAATCGGATCGTTTTTAAAAGTTCGTAAAAAGCAATTTGGTATTTTAACTATTTTAGGTATATCAAAAAAACAATTACATCGACTCGTTTTCACTGAAAATATGTTAATTGGTATTTTATCTATCTTTTTCGGTATGCAGTTTGGACTTGTCTTTTCGCAGTTTTTCTTATTAGTAACAGCGAAAATTACACATCTACCGGGGATATATTTATATCCCCCTAAGAATGCTTTCATTTTAACAACGATTGTGTTTCTTGGTCTCTTTATCGCTGTATCTTCATTTACACCCATGCTAATTCGTACGAAAAAGACGGTAAACCTATTAAAAACGAATGGTAGGAAGCAAAAGGAAAGAAAACCATCCATATTTATCTCTCTATTTGGTGCTATCTGTTTATTAGGTGGTTATATTTTAGCTGCAAACCCTAAATATTTCTTCTCAATAAACACGCAAGTAGGCGTTATCTATATGGTTTCAAGTGTTTTTGTGATTCCAGCGCTTATTACAATTGGGACATATTTTTTCTTTTCTCAAATTAGTTTCTTACTTATTTATATTTTAAAGAAAAGAAGAAAGTTTTATATGAAACGAATTAATATGCTTTGGATTTCGGATTTAGCAAGTCGTATTCGAACAAATATCAATATGCTTTTTATTGTAGCCATGCTTTCTACAATTGCTTTCACAATGATTACGTTCCTATATGGATTCGGAAAGTTTACAAAGCTAGATGTTGCGAGAACTTCACCTTTTCCATTTTCTTATTTTTCATATGACGCAAATCCTTTTGTTAACAAGCATTTAACTTGGCTTGAACAGCAGTTACAAAAAGAAAATTTCTCTTATAAAAAGATCAAAACTGATTTATATGAAACACCATTGAAAGAAGATGAAGGTATAACGACTTACAATGACATTTATGCAATGAAACAAAGTGACTATAATAAACTTGCAGCTTCCCTGCGAATGAAAGAACTATTCATGAGTGATAACGAAGCATATATCTTAAGCGGCGATGCTTATTTCACCTTATTCAGCCAATTTGAGCCAAGCTTCAATAGAAAATCCATTACACTTTCTAGCACAAATACGATATTACAAGTAAAGGGCTATGAACAAGCAGGGGCCATTCCCTCTGACTTTTCATATCAAACTTTAATTTTACCTGACGCTGTTGTAAACAACTTACCAAGTACAACAAAGCATGTAGCAGCGTACAATTATAACGTACAAAACTGGGAAAAGACGTATGAAATTGCTGATGATTTTATGAAAAGAATACAAAGAGATCGACAAGAATTCCAATACGAAGGACCCCTTGTACGCTCCTATGAATCAGCAGGCTCATTATATAGAATCACATCAGGAAGTGCCGCATACTTCCTAATCGGGACATTCTTAGGTGTCATTTTCTTTATTGGAGCTGGTAGCGTTCTTTACTTCAGAATGTATACAGATTTAACGAACGAACAAGAAAAATATGTAGCAATTTCAAAAATTGGTGTAACAGATGCAGAGATGAAAAGATCTGCAACCATTCAACTTAGCATTTTATTTTTCGTTCCGTACGTTATGGCGTCCATTCATACAATGTTCGCAACAAAAATGCTTCAAGACGTAATTGCTTTATCACTATTCAAAGAAATTTCAGCCGTTCTTATTATTTTTGGAGTAGTTGAATTCATCTTTTTCTTATTCATTCGCTCCTTTTACATGCAAAAGTTATCAGAGTATACGAATGGTTAAGTTTTATAAATATATTAGTACAGGAAAAGGATACCTCTTATATCCTTTTCCTCTTCACTCTATTAGGAGGTTTAGGTGAATGACTTTTTGGCAGTTTGCCTTTAAAAATGTAACAAGAAACGCCAGAGCTTATTTCGCCTATTTTGTAAGCAGTGCGTTTTCCATTGCTATTTTTTTCTCATTTGCAGTTTATTTATTTCATCCTAAATTGCATATGACAGACGTGAATTATGCTCTGAACATATTAATGACAATTTCAGAAGTTGTCATTGTGTTCTTTTCATTTTTCTTTTTACTCTATTCAATTGGTACATTTTTAAAGGTTCGTAAAAAACAATTTGGGATTTTAACAGTTCTTGGTATATCTCAAAAACAATTAAAGCGACTCATATTTATAGAAAATATGCTGATTGGTGTTCTTTCTATATTTTTTGGTATTCAACTTGGACTTGTTTGTTCACAGTTCTTTTTACTAGTTACCGCCAAAATTACACATGTACCTGGTCTATATTTATATTGGCCGACAGGTGCTATCGTTTTAACTATAATAATCTTTCTTGGACTCTTCATTCTCGTATCATCTTTTACACCGATGCTAATCCGTACGAGAAAAGCTGTACGTCTTTTAAAAGAAGGAACAAAACAAAAAGAAAGAAAAGCATCCGTACTCATTTCTCTATTTGGTGCGATATGTTTAATATCTGGATATGTATTAGCAGCAAATCCTCTATATTTTATGTCGCTAGGCGACATCATTGGGCTTTTATATGCCGTCTCTAGTATATTTGTCATTCCATCGCTTATTGCAGCCGGAACATATTTTTTCTTTTCACAGATTAGTTTTTTACTTATTCGTATATTAAAAACACGAAGAAAGTTTTATATGAAACGAATTAATATGCTTTGGATTTCGGATTTAGCAACGCGCATTCGAACAAATATTAATATGCTATTTATAGTAGCAATGCTATCAACGCTCGCTTTTACAATGATTACATTCTTATATGGATTCGGGAAATTTACAAAGTTTGATGCGATTAGGCAAAACCCTTTCCCGTTTACGTATTTATCACATACTGAAAATACGTTAGCTGATGAACATTTAAACTGGTTAGAACAAAAATTTAATGAAGAGCACTTTACTTATACAAAATTTAAAACAGACATATATGAAGTATCTTCAGCTGAAGATAACGCGCAGCTCTATTATGCCATTAAACAAAGTGACTATAATGTACTTGCTAAGGCGTTAAACTGGGAAACTCTCTCGGTGAATAAGAATGAATCTTATATTCTTATGAAAGACTTAGACGATCAAGTTGTTGGAACAATTCATACTAAAGAAAAGAAAAATACTCTTACACTTGCTCAAAACAATTTACAACTACAAGTGAAAGAATATAAAAATTATAACCCATTCCCAAACAGCTTAATATACCAATTGCTCATACTATCTGATGAAAATGTAGAAACATTATCCACCGTTTCAAAACAGATGAGTGTATATAACTTTAAAGTTAACGATTGGGAAGAAGCACATACTATCGGTTCAGCATTTATAACAAAAATTGATAACGACAATGCAGCTATTCAGGCAGAACATCCACCGTTTCATGCAAGTGAAGCAAGTGACTCTTTATACAACACGAAACTAAACGTTGCTTCATTCTTCTTAATCGGAACTTTTCTTGGTGTTATTTTCTTCATCGGTGCAGGCAGTGTTCTGTATTTCCGAATGTATACAGATTTAACAAATGAGCAAGAAAAGTATATAACGATTACAAAGATTGGATTAACAGCAGACGAAATGAAACAATCTGCTACAATCCAACTTGCGATTCTTTTCTTTGTCCCTTACATTATGGCATCCATCCATACGATGTTCGCGACAAAGATGCTACAAGAGATATTACATCTCTCGTTCTTCGCTGAAATTACAGTCGTACTTATGATTTTTGGAACGGTTGAAATTCTCTTTTTCCTTTTAATTCGTTCCTTTTATATGCAAAAATTATCACAACATATTAAGTTTTAAAAATAGAAAGGTGATTATTATGGAAGAAGTATTACACATAAAAAACGTCTCAAAAGTGTATGAAGGGAAAGTCCCTCATACCGCTTTAAAAAATATAAATTTACACGTGGATAAAGGTGAATTCGTCGCAATTATGGGGCCTTCTGGAAGTGGTAAATCTACATTTTTAAACGTTATTTCTACAATTGATTCTCCTACTTCTGGAGAAGTCGTAATTAACGGCAAACAACCTCATACATTTCGTAGAGAAAAATTAGCAATTTTCCGCCGTCAAGAATTAGGATTTGTTTTCCAAAACTTTAACCTATTAGATACGTTAACGATTGGAGAAAATATCGTATTACCTTTAACGTTAGATAATGTTCCTTTAAAAGAAATGGACGAAAAGCTCGATAACATCTCAAAGAAACTTGGAATTGATCATATTTTGGACAAACGTATTTTTGAAGTTTCAGGAGGGCAAGCACAGCGTACTGCGGTAGCACGTGCTGTCATTCATCATCCGTCTCTTTTACTTGCGGATGAACCAACAGGAAACTTAGATTCAAAAGCAGCGATTGATGTAATGGAATTATTTACGAAATTAAACAAAGAAGAAGATGCAACGATTTTAATGGTTACGCATGATCCGTTTGCAGCAAGTTATTGTAACCGTGTTATTTTCATTAAAGATGGAGAGCTTTACAATGAACTGCATCGCGGATTGTATCGTGAGAAGTTTTATCAAGAAATATTAGATGTCCTAGCATTATTAGGAGGAAGACGTGGATGACATTTTGGCAATTCGCATTTAAAAATGTCTCGCGTAATTCTAAAGCATATTTCGCTTATTTTGTAAGTAGTGCTTTTTCTATTATGGTTTTCTTTTCATTTACTGTATATGCGTATCATCCGCGCTTACAAAGTGTACAAGGCTTTCAAGATCGGGATCCTCTAATGAACTTAGCTAGTACAGCACAGCTTGTGATTGTTATGTTCTCGTTCTTTTTTCTCTTATATTCAGTTGGAACATTTTTAAATGTACGGAAGCAGCAATTCGGGATACTCACCATTCTCGGTATCTCACAGAGACAATTAAAAAGACTGTTATTTACTGAAAATATGATAATCGGGATATTATCTATCTTTATCGGCATTCAAGGTGGACTTGTATTTTCTAACTTTTTCTTATTAGTCACTTCGAAATTAACAAGTGCAAAAGGTCTCTATTTATATTGGCCAACAGAAGCGATTATCGTTACAACCGTAACGTTTATCATTTTATTTTTAATTGTTTCTACGTTTACACCAATGTTTATTCGTACTCGAAAAACAACGCAGCTTATTAAGGGAGTTAACAAAAAGAAGAGCGAAAAAAAACCATCTATACTCATTTCACTATTTGCTTTAACTTGTTTAGGACTATGCTATTATATTGCCGGTTATCCGCAAGGCTACATAACGGAAAAAAATGTACAAAATGGGTCTGTATTCTTAATTATACTATCTATTTTACCGCTCGTAGTAGTTGGGACGTATTTGTTTTTTTCACAAACATTTCTTCTCTTTATCTATATTTTAAAGAAACGAAGAAAGTTTTATTTGAAACAAATAAATATGTTATGGATTTCAGATTTAGTTTCTCGTACCCGCAGTAATATTAATGTACTCTTTATCGTTTCTATGCTATCTGCACTTGCATTTACAATTATTATCGGGTTATTTGCTGCAAACAATCATACGAAAGCATCCATACTAGAACGATATCCAATACCATTCACCTATACATCAGAAGGTGTTAATGCATTTGAACAAAAGCATATTACTACGATTGAAACTGAACTTACAAATGCTAATTTTCAATATGACAAATATAAGTTTACCGTTTTAAAAGATACAGCTTCAAAAGAATCAATTTCCATTATGAAAATGAGTGATTATAACGCAATAGCAAAGCAATTAAACAGACCAGAAATCACTCTTGATTCTACACAAGTTTATAATATTTCTCGCTATTCACCAGCGTTATTAAATCTCGTGTCTAACCCATTTGCGAAGCAGGACACGATTACACTTGGCTCTAATAAAAAAGAATTTCAAATTAAAGGTTTTATTAATAGAGGAATTGAGCCTCCCTTTGCATTACCTCACTTAATTGTGATGCAAGATGAAGTAATTGAAAATATGATTCCTCATATTGAAACAATTACAGTTTATAACTACTTCGTGGAAAATTGGGAAAATGCAATTGTCCCAACAAAAAATATATTAAAAAGCTTAGATCATGATGCAGAAACCTTGTATGAAGCACATAAGGATGAAGAAGATTTCATTAAACCATTTCATATTTATACAGCTACGGATGAACTCGTTCATAGTAAAGGAAATGCGGTTGCTCAGTTCTTTATTTGGGCATTTCTCGGCTTTATTTTCTTTATCGGTGCGGCTAGTGTTTTATACTTCCGTATGTATAACGACTTAACGAATGAAAAACAAAAATACATTACGATTACAAAGCTTGGCTTAACTGAATCAGAAATGTTTCGCTCTGCAACGATTCAATTAGGAATTTTATTTTTCGTTCCTTACATCGTTGCTGGTGTTCACACGTTATTTGCGGTTAAGTTTTTACAAAGTATGTTTTCTTTTTCATTACTAAAAGAGACATGTATTGTACTCACCTTTTTCGGGATTATCGAGATCATTTTCTTCTTCTTAATCCGTTCTCTGTACATTAATAAATTATCACAACATATTAAAACGTGAATAAAATGGCCTTGTGCAATACGCACAAGGCCATTTTCAATAGTTTTTAATTAGCAGCAATATCCACCATAGCCGCCTGCATAACCGCCGTAACCACCATAACCACAACCGCCGCCTCCGCCGAAGCAGCTAGCACCGATGATAATTAATAAAATAAACAATACGATTAGAAGCGCAAAACCGCCGCCGCACCCATGTCTGCGGTTACAATCATCATGTCTGTGTTCACACTTTTCGCTCATTACTCTATTCCTCCTTTAGTATCATTCATAACAAGTTCACCTTGCTCTAAATGAGGGGATTCCATTTATAGTATGTTTTCAGGGCGAATAGGAAGCTTGGCTTACTTAAAAACGGGCTTGTTTTGGCAATTGGGCTTCATCAAAAAAAAGATACCTATTCAGGTATCTTTTAAAGAAACATATTCAACACAAGGGCAAAACCGAATGCAATAAATGATAACAATGTTTCCAGCACCGTCCACGTTTTAAACGTTTCCTTCACCGTCAAACCTAAATACTCTTTTACAAGCCAGAAGCCTGCATCATTTACGTGAGAAAACATTAGTGAACCTGCACCGGTTGCTATAACGAGCAATTCTAAATTTACACCAGACATGTGCTGAATAACTGGTGAAACAATTCCTGCTGCTGTCGTTAATGCTACTGTAGCTGATCCGGTCGCTATTCGAATTAATCCAGCTACCATGAAAGCTAAGACGATTGGTGATAACGATATATGTTCTGCCATTTGCGCAATCGCCGTTCCAACTCCACTTTCAATTAATATTTGTTTAAACCCACCACCTGCACCAATTATTAAAATAATTGAGCCTACAGGTAGTAAACTTTCATCTGTTAATTTTTTTATCATCTTTTTATTAATTCCTTGTTTGATGCCAAGTAAATAAAATGCTGCAAAACATGAAATAAGTAAAGCGATTACTGGACTTCCTACAAAGACTAAAAATTCAGTTATTTTTATTGGTAAAGAAACATACGGTGCAACTACTGATAAAATCATTAACACAACTGGCAGTAAAATAATAAAAAACGAAACTTTACGACTTGGTAAATCGGTTGATACAGTCGTAACTCGAACAAGCTCCGGTTCATTTTCAGGTATAACCCTCTTATGTACCCACTTCGCAAATATCGGCCCTGCGATGATGGCTGTTGGTAACGCGATAATTAATGAATATAAAAGTACTTTTCCTAAGTTCGCATTATAAATCCCGATTGCAGTCATCGCACCTGGATGCGGAGGCACTAGCCCATGCACAATCGATAATCCAGCAATAACAGGTAACGCAATTAACAATATATTTTGCTTCGTCGTTTTTCGAATGGAAATAACAAGTGGTAATAAAATGACGATCCCCACTTCAAAAAAGACTGGAATCCCTATAACAAACCCTGCAAATAACATTGCCCAAGGTAATTTTTTTACGCCGAAAAATCGAATAAAGAAATCTGCAACTTGCATGCCTGCCCCTGAATCAGACATCATTTTCCCTAAGATAGTCCCAAGTGCCAAAATGCCAACTAAATGCCCTAGTACACTACCAACACCAGTTTCATAGGCAGTCACTATTTTCGTTAAGTTCAGTCCAGACATGATAGCTAAAAACAAACTAGCAACTGTTAAACTAATAAATGCATGCCATTTCCACCATGATACCCCTAAAATGACAATTGCGATCGCAAGTAACGTGACGATTAATAAGTATATATCCATCTCTCATTCCCCTTACTTTTATAAAAAAAGAGGGAAAATCCCCTCTTTTTTATACGTCATAATTCACTACATAATGCTGCATTTCTGTATTGTAGTAGCCTTCGCTATATTCAATTACTTCGCCAACTTCATCGTAAGAATAGCGCATACGTTTTAATAACGCTGTCCCCTCTTTTTCACCTAACGATTCTGCAACGAAACTGGGCGCAAGTCCAACTGCGAATTCATCTCTGAAGTTTTCTAAATGTATACCTCGGTCTTCGACTAAATCATAAAGTGATTGTAAATCAAAGTCCGATAAGTCTGTACTTGCCATTTTCGCTGAGAAATAGTGCGTATAATGAATATATGGTGCATCATTTAACGTATATAAACGTTCAATACGAAAACTCTCTTTACCGAATAAGCGAAATGGCACTGTTCCTTCTTCATTATGAACGACTTCTGCCTTTAGCAATTTCTTTTGTACTTTATATCCTTCTTCCACTAACACTTCAGTAAATTTCTTACCCTTTGACAGTTTTGTCGCAGAAGTATTACGGATGACTTTCGTTCCTTTACCGCTCTTCTTTTCCAAATATCCTTCTTGAGCGAGTTCTTTAATCGCATTACGTACTGTAATTTTACTCACTTTGAACTCTTCCTCTAATTGTGGTTCTGAAGGAATATTCGTATGAATCGCATATACACCATGCAATATTCGATCACGAATAATATTTTTTATTTGTAAATATAATGGTCCTTTTTTTCTCGTTACGTTCACCGTTACACCCACTACCTTTCTACATCACCTACTGATGCCGTCATTGCCCGAAGTATATCCTTCTCTGATGACATTGGCGTATCACCGACGATTGTATGTGCTAGCATTCCAGCTGCTGACGCAAATGAAACAGCTTTCTCTGGTGCGAACTCTTTTATCTCGCCATGAATAATTCCGCTCGTATAAGCATCTCCAGCACCTATTCTATCATATACAGAAAACGTAAATGTTTTTGCAAAAGTGAACGACCCATCTTTACATATAAACCCGCGAAGCGAATGTGTATTATCACTGTTAATAGAGCGATGAGTACCAGCGATTGTAGCGATATGATACGTTTCAGCTACCTTTGGAATAAGATCAACAAGTTGCGCCTCTCGCTCCGTTTCTTCGGTTTTTATTCCTAAAACAAACATTGCATCTTTTTCGTTCATCATAACGATATCAGCAAGTCCCAGCATTTCTTCATAATGCGGTTTTGCCTGTTCATATCCGTCTTCTCCCCAAAGTGATGGACGATAATTACAATCAAAAACGACGGTTCCTCCGTTTTCTTTAACTGCTCTCGCTAAAGACTTCATATGATGGCGCACCGTATCATTCATCGCAAGTGTAATACCGCAAAAATGAACGATATCAATTTCCTTAGCAATTTCTTTAAATTGGTACATCTCTTCAGACGCCGTATTGAAGCTACTTTCTAGTCGATTCGAATACGTAACGCGGCTTGCCCGTGCACCAAATCCATTTTCTAAAAAATACATACCTACATATTTACCGCCTCTTGAAACAAGAGAAGTTTGAATCCCTAACTTTTGAATGTAAGATACAGCTGCATCCCCAACCGAATTTTCCGGTAAAGTTGAAATAAGAAGCCCTTCATGCCCTAAGTGAGAAAGTGCCGCTGCAACGTTCACACCTGTACCTGAAAATGAGTAATTTAACGTGTTAGCTTGCGACAACAATTCATATCCAGGTACTTGCAGGCGCATCATTACTTCGCCAAACGCTGCAATTTTCTTACGCATATTGATCAACTAGCTTCTTCACGACTGCTAATAATTCGCGAACATCTTCTACTTTCGTATTACCAGTTTCTTTATCAATAATAGAAGAGTACACGTGCGGGATAACTTGCTCTACGTTTGCTTCAAGCGCAATACGTACAATTGTTTCGAAGTTTTCTTTATCAATTCCGCCTGTTGGCTCTAATG
>Ga0102589_1001298_pt1 | contig 35559 bp, 38 predicted proteins | sample AraplaMF_Col_mLB_FD_76858 | JGI IMG/M metagenome (GOLD analysis project Ga0102589, IMG submission 76858) | Arabidopsis root microbial communities from the University of North Carolina, USA - plate scrape MF_Col_mLB | ecosystem: Host-associated > Plants > Roots > Endosphere | place: USA...
TGAGGTCGTGCGTCGCGGCGTCGAGGAGCGGCTGACGCGGCTTGGTGTCGCCAAGGTCGATCTCCTGCAATTTCATTGGTGGAGCTTCGAGCATCCGGCATGGCTCGATGCCCTGCACGAGATGCAGAGACTGCGCGAGGAAGGGTTGATCGGCGCGCTCGGCGTCACCAACTTCGACGCCGGACATCTGGCGCTGGCGATTGCCGATGGCATCGAGATCGCCAGCAACCAGGTTTCGTTTTCGCTGGTCGACCGCCGGGCTGCGGGTGCGCTCTCGACGCTGTGTGCCGAAAGCGGCGTCAAGCTTCTCGCCTATGGGACGCTGTGCGGCGGCTTTCTCTCTGAAAAGTGGCTGGGCAAGCCCGAGCCGGTATCGGTCGCGGACTGGAGCCGCTCGAAATATAAGCGCTTCATCGATACCGCCGGCGGATGGGCCCCCTTTCAGAGCATCCTGAGCGCTGCTTCAACCATTGCGGCCAAACATGGTGTTTCGATCTCGAACGTCGCGAGCCGATGGGTTCTGGAACATCAGTCGGTTGCGGCCACCATCGTCGGCGCGCGCATCGGCGAGAACGAACACCGCGGCGACAACCTGAACGTCTTCTCCTTCGCGCTCGACGCCGAGGATCACGCTGCATTGAAGGCTGCATTTGCCAAGACGCAGCCTATTCCTGGCGACTGCGGAGATGAATATCGCAAGCCGCCCTTCCTTACCGCCTCTGGCGATCTCAGCCACCATCTCGATGCCATTCCCTCGGTCTACAGTGCTCAGCCCGTCCCCGGTCGTCGGGGCCGGCTGCGTGTCTCGTCCGGCAGCGTCTGGGAGCCGATTGCCGGCTATAGCCGCGCCGTTCGGATCGACAACCGTATTGTCGTCTCCGGCACCACCGCGACCCATGGTGCAGACCGCTGCGTCGCACCAGGCAATGCAGGTGCGCAAGCCACTTACATTCTCGACAAGATCGCGGCATCGATCTCTGCGCTTGGCGGCCGCATGGAAGACGTGATCCGCACGCGTATCTATCTGCGTGACGCAAACCAGTGGGAACCGGTATCCCGGGCCCACGGCCGCGCTTTTGCAACCGTTCTGCCCGCAAATACGCTTATCGAGGCCGGAGGCCTCATCGGAGACTATGAGGTTGAAATCGAGGCGGAAGCGATCTGCGACTGACGACAGCAACAGTGTCGCACTGGGCAACCCTTTTTTGGATGGTTCTGTCTATTTGCGTACCGAATCTTGCTGGGAGGCCATTTGCAGGCTAAGTCTCGCACGCTGAGACGTCGTCGAACGTCGTCGCGGCGCAACCGCCAGATTGGCGGATATCTGTGGGTCGCGGCTGCCCCGCAATAGAAGAGCCGGCCGAGGGCCGACCATAGGCCCTCCGCCGGCGATTGTCTTAACTCACTGGGATCCACTTCCGCAGGCTAGTCATCACCAGAGCCGAACGAACGGTTATCAACCTGCTGCTGCTCCGCCCTCATGAACAGCGCCTGACCTTAAACGTTCGATTTCGGACGCCACAACGGGCCGTGAAAGGAAAAATCCCTGGAGTTCGTCACACCCGGCGTTGATGAGCCAAGCCTGCTGTTCAGGCGTCTCGATGCCCTCGGCCGTTGCTCTCATTCCACCAGCATGAGCTAGCTCAATCATGGCCTGGACAATACCAGCATTGCTGCCCGGCTTGCCGTATTCGCCCACGAAGCAGCGATCTATCTTGATCCGATCGACATCCAGCTTTTGAAGGCGTCCGAACGACGAGAAGCCCGTGCCAAAATCATCGAGCGCGATCTGGACACCAATCTCGCGAAGAGCCCGAATGTTTCGGCGACACGCCTCTTCATCCTCCAGGACGGCACTCTCGGTGATTTCGATTTCGAGTTGGCGCGGGTCGAAATCGAACTTGTCCAGCAAGCCGATCACCCTCAGAGCGTAGGTTTCTGATCGAAGCTCTACTGGGGAGGCATTGACGGCCACGATCAGCTCTGGCCATTTTTTTGCATCGGTCAGCGCGGTGCTCATGACAATCTCGCCTAACCTGTCGATCAGACCCGCTTCTTCCGCAATGGAAATGAATGTATCGGGTTGAACAAGACCTTTGGTAGGATGACGCCACCTTGTTAGAGCTTCCACGCCGATCAAGCGGGCGTTGGAAGCGTAAATTGGCTGATAGTGAACGGCGATCTCATCACCGGTCTCCAATGCAGTTCTAAGATCGCGCTCAAGGTCTCGACGTGTCCGGATCAGGTCGTCCATGTGTTGCCCGAAAATCGCAAACTGGTTTCTGCCTGCTTCCTTGGCGTGATAGAGCGCGATATCAGCCCGACGGATAAGGTCCTGAGCATCTGAGCCGCTTGATGACACAGCAATACCGATACTTGCACCAATAAGGATTGGTTGCCCATCGATCTCGAATGGGCTGCGTATCGCAGCGACGATGTCCTCGGCCAACTTCTCGACGAGGTTCATCTTTGGGTCCGGGATTATGATCGTAAATTCGTCACCACCGATACGGGCCACCAGGACACCAGTGCCAACAGCAGAACGCAATCGGCTGCCTACCTCGGCGATTAATTTATCGCCGACGGGATGACCGAGCGTATCGTTGACATTCTTGAAGCGGTCGAGATCAACAAAAAGGATCGCCGCCTGAGACTTTAACAATGTTTCTTCCACGGCGGCATTGAAGGCAGCTCGGTTCGGCAAGCCACTCAGGACGTCGTGATGAGCCAGATGCTGCAGCCGGCTTTGGCTTTCGCGCAGCCGACTGGACCTTCCTTGAAGAAGCAAAACAAATGCCGACATGACAGCAAGCACGAGAAGCCCGCCTACGGCAAGGACGGGCTCTGTTGCCCGCAGCACTTCAGTGCCAGGCCGGAAAGGCACCCAGCTGAAGTAGCCCAAAACCTGGCCCGATCGTGAGGTCAGAGGAAATACACTTCGCCCCTCCCGCCCGTCTTTCCTCCATTCAAAGCGGAGATCGTTGAAAAGATATTCCGACGCCAACGTATTGGCGAAATCACCATCAAGATAGCGCAAAGCGATATGGACAAACTGATGTTGTTCATCGACAGCAATTTCACCACTGTCCGAGACTATAGGCTTGACGCTCAATATCGCAGGCCGGTTGCTGATCCTGACAATGTCGCTTTCGCCGATGCTCAGACTTCTGTCGGACGTTCCGGCTGTATCCCCGTCCGCCAGCCGCTTTCGCAGCTTCTTCACGAGTTTAAGCGCATCCGGGGCGACTGAGGCGAAAGCAACGTCTTCGTTCGCCTCGATCGCGGAATACCCATACGCCAGCTGGTCTGTCGGACCCAACACGAACGCGGCGTCGTGACCGAAGTAGCTGTTCATCCATCGCCCAAGGTTGGCAGCCATCCACTCTCGATCACCCTCAGCAACATGCGTGACAGCGTCGTCCCAGACGGTCGCACTCTCTTGGTCATGTGCGATCGAGTCCTGCATCTTACCGACGACAAGGGCAAGCAAGCTGTCTTGCCGCTCAACGGTTGACCGATCCGACTGCACCACAGCGTACATCATGGTCCCGTAAACGGTGCCGATGATGATCGCTGCGAACAGGGTCGCGAAGATGATCTTGAACGTGAGAGAAGGCTTCAGGTAGGGCATTTAATGTTCCAGCACGATGGGTACGACCCAGATTGATAGCCTGCGCGGGTTAAAACATGAAAAAAGCCGCATGTATGATACCGTACCCAAAGCCCGCAACCGGTCACCCAATTGACGTGGTGCGTAGCCTCAAAACAATTGCTCTCCTGCCGACTTTCGAACCGCAATTGATCGACGTATCGCCCATAAGCTCCTCGCAGATGGCGATGTTCGGTGGGGCGGACCATTCTTAGCGGGGGTCGCTTATCCCTTGGAGTGCTAAGTGTCCAACCAAGCTGGCTTTCCCATTCTCGTGATGGGGTGCCTGTGATCCTGATGCTCGTTGCCCCGTACGATACCCACCGTGCGGCGACGAGGTCATGAATCTGATCAATAAGCTGACTGTTTGCTGTCCAACCAAGCAATGAAGATGATCACGCCTGACTGCGCTCGCCGTGTCGGACGGGACTGAGGGCCTTGACAATTCGGCCTTGCTTAAGATCGTCGCCGCTACATACTTGATTGGTTGAAAACAAGGAGCGTACTATGTTTCGCGCGTTGACCGTCGCAGCGGTATCTTTAGCTCTTTCCGGTGCGGCAATGGGGGCCGATCCAATAGTGGGCAGCTGGAAAACGCAGAATGGTGAACTCTCCGTCATCGATCGTTGCGGCTCCCAATACTGCATCGTCGCCAAATCGGGCAAGTATGCCGGTCAAAAGCTGGGGTCGTTTCAGCCTGATGGCGATTCGTACAAGGGTCGACTTACGGACCCGCGAAACAACGCGACCTACAGCGGCAAACTCGCAGTCTCGGGCGATAGGTTGAAACTCCAAGGCTGTGCAACGAGCGTCCTCTGCAAGACTGAGACTTGGACGCGCGCTTCCCAATAGTGCCCCGAGCGTAAGTGCTCCTCCGCGCTCCGTCCTGCTTCTCTTCGCGTGAAGGCCTGCATTCGATCGTCTCTGACATCTGATTTTGAAATGATGGGGCCGCCACGAAACTAATTCTTCCTTAGAATCGTTGTAAATCTAGGCTCGACCCGTGGTGGAGAGGGCTTTCGCTGTCAACTCTTGAAAGCCTTCATGTCTGAAACCGCTAAGCTGATATCCATCGGAACAGCCGTTCCTCCATATGTCATCGACCAGCACGAAGCCGCTGTCGCCTCACACGGAGCTTTTGCCTCACGCTTCGGCGACTTCGATCGGCTTTCGAAAGTGTTCGAGAGCGCCGGGATCAACCGCCGCTACGGAGTGCGGCCGATAGATTGGTATCTGAAAACGTCCGGTTGGCAGGACAGAAACGCGGCCTACATCGAGGGTGCCAGCGAGCTCTTCTTTGACGCGGCCGGCAAGGCCTTAGAGGCCGCGAACCTGGCCGCATCGCAGGTCGATTTTGTCGTAACAGTCTCATCGACCGGTATTGCCACACCCAGTCTCGATGCTCGCGTCAGCACCAGGCTCGGTTTTCGTGATGATATCGTGAGGGTGCCGGTATTTGGGCTGGGCTGTGCGGGCGGAGTGTCCGGCCTAGCTATCGCGTCGCAGCTGGCGTCTTCAAAGCCGGGCTGCGTCGTCCTGATGGTGGCCGTAGAGACCTGCACACTCGCTTTTCGGATGGACAAGTTGACCAAGGCCAATATCGTGGCGACCGCACTCTTCGGCGATGGCGCCGCAGCCTGCGTCATCAGCGCCGCCCGTGACGGTATCGCCGAGGTCGAAATGAGTGGGCAGCATAGCTGGCCCGACACGCTCGACATCATGGGATGGAGCGTCGACGCCGAAGGCTTAGGTGTCATCTTCGACAGAGCTATCCCGCCCTTTGCCGAGGCTAATATTCGACCGGCGATCAGCGCTATTCTAGCTCGATCAGGTCTATCGCTGTCGGACATCGATCGGTTCGCGTGCCATCCCGGCGGCGCCAAGGTCATCGACGCTCTCGAATCCGCCCTTGCACTGGGTCAGGGGACACTCAATCACGAACGAGAAGTATTGTCTGACTACGGCAACATGTCCGCACCGACGGCCATATTTGTCCTCGAACGCTTGATTGGCGCGGGACTTCCCGCTCGCACTGTACTGACAGCTATGGGACCCGGTTTTACGGCAAGCTGCGTATCTTTGAAGGCGGCCGCATGATCCTTTCCATCCTTCTGCTAGCGGCGGTCACGTTGGAGCGGCTTGGTGAACTATGGCTGGCAAGGCGCAATACGAAGCGGCTGTTGGCGAAGGGCGCCAGCGAGGTCGCAGGCGAGCATTACCCACTGATCGTACTGCTGCATGGACTCTGGCTTGTCGGATTGTGGATGCTCGCGTGGGATGAGCAATTGTCCCTTGCTTGGTTGAGCGTCTTCGCTTTTCTGCAAATCCTTCGGTTCTGGACACTTGCGACGCTTGGCTGGCGGTGGACGACGCGCATCATCGTCGTCCCCGGAGAACCGCTCGTATCCGCGGGCCCATATCGCTTCCTGCGACACCCCAACTATGTCGTCGTGATCGGGGAAATCGCGGTCCTGCCTTTATGTTTCGGCATGCCACTTTACGCATTGGTATTTTCGGTCGCCAATGTCATCGTTCTGAATATCCGTATCAAGGCGGAAAATGCCGCCCTCAGAGGGTTGCCGCGTGCCGATACAATCTGACGCCGATCCCATCAAAGCTCGCCCGCGCTTGGTCTGGGCAGGTTTTATCGCCATGTGCGTGGGCATGTTCATGGCTATCCTGGACGTGCAGGTCGTGGCGACCTCTTTGCCGTCCATCCAGTCTGCGCTCGATATTGATCCGGATCAGATGAGCTGGATCCAGACGGCCTATCTCATTGCGGAGGTCATCGCGATCCCTTTGACCGGCTTTCTGACACGGGTTCTGACCATGCGCTGGTTGTTTGTGGTCTCGCTGGCGGTTTTCGTGATCGCCTCGGCAGGATGTGCGGCGAGCATCAGCTTTGGCCAACTCGTCGGGTGGCGGGTCCTCCAGGGCTTTGCAGGCGGCACGCTGATCCCGTCCGTGTTCTCCGCGGTGTTCCTGCTCTTCCCGGACAATCGGCAGGCGCTGGCGACGACAATCGCTGGCGTGCTGGCGGTGCTTGCACCAACGGTCGGGCCGATCGTCGGGGGCTGGCTGACTGAAAGCTATTCCTGGCACTGGCTTTTCCTCATCAACGTCATCCCCGGCATCCTCGCTGCCGGTGTGGCTGCCAGATCGCTTCCCCGCGAGCGCACCTCCGTTGCGCCAATAAAAGGGTTTGACGCTCCGGGACTGGCTTCCATGGCTACAGCGCTGATCTGTCTGGAAATCGGATTAAAGGAAGCGCCTACCAGTGGATGGCTCTCATTAACCAGCGGCGGGCTGTTTGTTGTCGCTTCGATTTCTGCCGCGTTTTTTATCTGGCGGTCGCTCCGCATTGCCTCTCCCTTGGTAGAGCTACGGAATTTTGAGGATCGAAACTTTTTAATCGGTTCGGCGCTGAGCTTCGTGCTCGGCATCGGACTTTTTGGGTCCGTGTATCTGATGCCTGTCTTTCTTGCCTTTGTCAGGGGACACAATTCTCTGGAGATCGGTATGACGATGCTGGTAACCGGTATTGCGCAGCTTTTCACCGCCCCAATCGCAGTCGCCCTGGAAAAACGAATGGATCCGAGGCTGCTTTCCGCTGCAGGCTTCACCCTCTTTGCCGTCGGAATAGGTGCGAGCGCATTTCAGGATCCGACATCACTTCGATGCGATGTTCTGGCCTCAGGTGGTGAGAGGAGTCTCCATCATGTTCTGCCTTTTACCCCCCACCAGGCTAGCACTCGGCAACCTTTCAGCGGACCACGTCCCAGACGCCAGCGGACTATTCAACCTCATGCGCAACCTTGGCGGCGCGATCGGTATCGCGCTGATAGACACCGAAATTTACACCCGATCGGAACTGCTCGGTCAGAAGATCTGGAACGGTCTGGAGAAAGGAAATCTCTCAGTTGCGCAATTCGTCGGCGTACCGACCGCCATGATAGCGGGCCATAACGGGTCCTTTGACGAACAGGCGACATCAACGCTCGATCCGCTCGTTCAAACCGCCGCGACGGTCGAAGCGCTCAACGAAGCTTGGGCAATGATTGCCCTGATTACTGTCGTAGCTATTTTGATTATACCCTTCGCGAGAAGCGTTGCATCACATCCTGATGCAAGCTCGAACCACCTTGAGAGGGTTTGATCATGGTGGTCAGAGCCAGATTGGGAGCATTACTCCGAGGTCGCCGGCTCATCCACCTCGATTCGCGGCTTGTGAGGTGGCATTTCGTTTTGAACAGAATGACGGCTGAGCAGTCCTGAACTCGGCAATCGGGTCGTTCATTTCGCCGGAATGGCTGATGAAGGCCGCTTCGGCCTTTTCCTCTCTAGCCGGGCCTCCGCAGGCGCCGGCTCCTTATATGTTCCCTGGTGGTATAGCTCATCCTGAAGATGATCAATGGAAGCCCCCGCCCTCTCCTGTAGGACACGGGCAGCAAAGCGCTGCGGGGGGAAGAACCCGGCCTCTCAGTCCCTGTCCAGCAACCGCGCGATCGGTAGCCAACTCGAGCAAGTCTGAAGCCAGCACACCATGGCTCGCAAGACCGCGTGTCAGTGCATCAGGCACAGCCGCATGCTCGACTGCCGAAGGCGCGATCGTATAGAATGTAAGAATATGGTCGGCACCGCATCGTCGGTAGCACAGAAGGTTTTTGAGGCATTCTGTCCGTGGCTCTGTCGGGCAAAACGGAGCAGAAACTCGTTCATCTGACGGTCGCCGCAATCGAAGACTGCCCGACCCTGTGACTTAGCGATCGGTTCCCATGCCATGCAGGTAAAGTCATCGGTTGCCAGGCAAACCGGCAATGGCCGCGCGCAGCTTGGCGTTAGGTTTAGGCGGATTTTCCAGAAGCTCAAGGATGCAAACATGATCGCGCTTCGACACTTTTATCGTCTCGGCTTCCTCGATCACAGCCTCTGCTTCTCGCAGGGCGGATTGCGTCACGAAATCCCTCAGATCGGTATTACGAAGCGCCGCAGCACGCAAGAGTTTAGCCTTGGCCGTGGCAGCCACCCTCAAACTCATACGCTCACTGTTCTCGTTTGCTATGCTAGGCACGTCAGCCTCCATCTTTCGACGGAATATAGGCGAAAATCTTCTCGTCGCCAATGCTGTGCGCCTTCAAGGCGTACAGGTCACCCAGGCGCATTTCTATATCTTCTTGGCTTACCTCAGGGCGTGAAGTCTGCAGATAGTCCAAGCGTTGGATTCGACCAAGCAAGGTCGAACGGCATTCGCTGGGCAAGAACAGGACCCCCAATCAAGGAATACTTGCTGAGTTGCGTAGAACCTGCCCAGCTCCTTGCATTTTTGCACTTGATCTTCGAATAGGCCAAGGGCCTTAGACGCTGTCGGCACCCAAAAATCGACTGGCATGGTCGCGCGCAGGCGTGATACCTAGCGCCTTCTTGAACACGACGATGAAGGCCGTCGTCGATTCATACCCCAGGTCGCCTGCCACCCGATGAACCGTCGCACGCCGGAGCCCGATGACGAGATGGAGGTGGCGTCGTCAACGGCTGAAGCTCGACATAAGCCCCCTCTGGCCTCGGGCCATTATTGTGCCTGATGAACGAGAGCAGGTCGGGGTTGAGAACATCCGCATGCGTGGTTAGCATGCCGTGGGGGTAGCCTGGATAGGTTTTTAGCGAGCCGTTCTTGAGCAGGTTGACGGCGCGCGGCACTGAACTCGCGAACGGGACGACCTCATCAGCCTCGCCATGCATCACCAGCACCGGCACGGTGATCTTTTTAAGATCCTCGGAATAGTCTTCGAGCCAGGAGTCGACTGTCGCGTAATGGGCAAGAGCGCCGCCAGCCATGCTCTGGCGCCACCAGTTCGCAATGACGGCTTCCGAGGGTTTGGTACCATTGAGTTTATAGCCGTAGAACGGATTCTCAGCGACGAAACGGTAGAATTGCGACCGGTTGCCCAATACGCCTGCCCGGATCGCTTCGAACCATTCCGGCGCCTGGCCCGTCGGGTTTTCCTCGCTCCGGTACATGTTTGGCGTCAATGATGCGACCAGTACCGCTTTGGCGACACGTTCCTGGTGACGAGCCACATAACGAGCATCTGCATTGAACGGGCGTGTTGTGATCGTAAACAAGAATGAAGCACAACGACGCCGTTACCGGGAACTTGCTCCGCGCCTGCGAGTTCCGTTCCATAAGGAGTAAGAGCATGACCAACAATTCAATCCCAAGCTCTGCAAAGCTTCCGCCGAAGTCTTTGAGCGAAGACACCCAGGACAACGAGCTGCCGGAGACAAACGCCGACGACCGCCGCGCGCCGCCGGTAAATATGGGCAGCAGCCGCGAGGCCGGTGACGGCGTGACGGACGCCGATCCCACCACAGGCCGTGCTGATGCGAAGGACCGCATCCCTGCCCCGCAGACCGCCAACCGGGAATAGTCTCGTGTAGTTGCGTAAGCGTTACACGAACACCAACGACGGCAGGCGGACCATCATATCTACCCGAGGCCGTCCTTAGGGAAATGACGTTCGTCCACCGGCATGGGGAGACGTATCCTCTGACGGATTCCGTTCCGCGATGTACGAATAGGAGAAAGAGATGTCTAAGATCGATCCCAACGGCGCCCCGAAGGATGCGGCGATCAAACGAAGCAGCGCAGGCCGTCCTGATGATTCCGACCAGCCAGAGGGGGAGGCGTTCCGAATAAGGGCTAAGCTTGACCGCTCGGACGACGAAGAATGCAAGGATGACGTCCGCGAAACTGCGGCGCAGCTTGCCCCACCTAAACACGGCACCGCATGATGCCGGGGACGTTTTCTGCATTGAGCATATTCGCCTACGATCTCGATGACCGAGGCGAGCCCATACAAGCATGGGAGACCGTCGTCAGCGGCACAGAAGAAGAGGCCATTGCCGAGGCAAAAGAAGCTGCGAGCCGCCACGCTGGAGTGTTAGTCGTGCGGCGAGACGGCCGTCCCGCAGTCGGAGAAGAGGGCGACCCCGTGGTCGTCTTCCGGGCTGGGAGAACTGGCGACTTCGACTAGAGATCGACCATGATCGTATTCCTGGATTTCGAAGCTTCCTCGCTCAGCAAGCATAGCTATCCGATCGAAATTGCTTGGGTGTTCGAGGACGGCCGGTCGCGGTCTCTGCTCATCGCTCCGGAGCCGAACTGGACGGACTGGTCGGAAACCGCAGAAGGCATTCATGGCATTTCCCGAGAAAAGCTTGCTGATCAAGGCGTCCCGGTTTCGTTGGTGGTCCACGAGATGATGGCAACGCTGTCCGATCATGATCTCTACGCGAGTTCGCCGTCATGGGACGGAAAATGGCTCAGCGTCCTGCTTCGCGCCGGAGGGGTTCCGAGACACAGTCTGCGGGTGCGAAAGTCCGACGATCTCTTCGTGGAGGTTGCCTTGATGCTGATTGAAGACAGAAATGTGCGTGGCGTTGACGCCGCTGCGCTCGTTGCAAAAGTCATTGCGCGGAGCGAGCCTGCTAGACCGGCCCACCGCGCGCTTCAGGACGCCGCCCTAGAACTTGAAAGATTGCGTCTGGTGCGGGAGGCTATCGAGAGCTTGGCGATCGCGCAGGCGCGCACCTGACCCGCCCTGACGTGAAAACCCGGACCCCGCAAATTCCCGGAAAACACCCTCCGATGATCGATGCGGGTCGAAATGTCCAATGAGCAAGACTATATGAAAAGTCATACTTTTCATCGGAGTGTTTACAATGGCAATTAAAGGGAACCTTTTGATCGCAGGATCAGAAAAGCGCGGCTCGAACGGCGAGTTTTCGGGGATCGAAGCTGCGACCGGAAGGTCCCTGGCCGTTTCTTTCGGGGGCGCCGCGCCTGCCGACGTCGAGGATGCTACCCGTCTGGCGTGGGAGGCCTTCAGCATCTATCGCGAAACGGACCTCGAAGCGCGAGCCTCCTTCCTCGAGACGATAGCGACCGAGATCGAAGGCGTCGGCGATGAGCTGGTCGAGCGCGCTATGGCCGAGACTGGCCTTCCGCGCGGGAGGCTGGAGGGGGAGCGAGCCCGTACGACCGCCCAGCTTCGGCTGTTCGCAAAGGAGGTCCGCGAAGGCCGGTTTCAGGAGCTCCGCTTCGACGCGGGCGATGCCTCGCGAAAGCCGGTGCCCAAGCCGGACCTTCGCCTGCGCAACATTCCCATCGGGCCTGTCGCCGTCTTCGGCGCCTCGAACTTCCCTTTGGCCTTTTCGGTTGCGGGCGGCGACACAGCCTCAGCCTTGGCCGCCGGCTGCCCGGTCGTCGTAAAGGCCCACTCGGCGCATCCAGGGACGTCCGAACTCGTGGGGCGCGCAGTCCAGCGTGCCGTCCAGAAAGCCAACCTGCCCGTTGGTACGTTCGCTCTTCTGTTCGACACGGGCTTCGACGTGGGGCAGCAGCTGGTCGCCGACCCGAGGATCCGCGCGGTCGGCTTTACCGGCTCCCGCAAAGGTGGGACCGCACTTATGAAGATCGCATCCGAACGCAAGCAGCCGATCCCCGTCTACGCCGAGATGAGCAGCATCAACCCGGTCATCCTGTTTCCGGGAGCGCTTGCTAATCGTGCCGAGGAGATCGCGACATCTTTTGTCTCGTCACTGGCGCTCGGCGCCGGCCAATTCTGCACGAACCCCGGTCTCATCCTGGCCGTACACGGTAAGGGGCTCGACGCCTTTATCGCGAGGGCCAGGGAACTGCTGCCGGAGACCGGGGCGCAGACGATGCTGACACCGGCCATCGCCAAGGCGTTTCGAGAGGGCGTCGGCCGCCTCGAACGACATGCCGAGGTTTCCATGCTCGCCAAGGGAAAGTCCGGCGGCAAATACGACGGAGTGGCCGCGCTCTTTGAAACGTCGGCCGCCTCGCTCCTCGCACATCACGAACTGCAGGACGAAGTCTTCGGCGCGGCCGGGCTAGTCGTGCGCTGCAAGGATTTCGATGAGCTGGAGAAGGTGATTGACGCTCTCGAGGGCCAGCTCACCGTCGCGTTGCATGTCGACGATAGCGATATCGACGACGCTCGACGTCTTGTTCCGAAGCTTGAGATGCTGGCGGGGCGGCTGCTCGTCAATGGCTTCGGCACCGGGGTTGAGGTGTCGCCTGCCATGGTGCACGGCGGCCCCTATCCGGCGACGGCCGATGGCCGTTCTACCTCGGTCGGAACACTCGCAATTTATCGGTTTCTGCGACCGGTGTCCTATCAAGACTTTCCAAAAGCGATCCGCCCGATCGCCTTGCGGTAACGATCTGGGCGCGGTCCCCGTGGGACCGCGCGCCAACCTTCTGAAGCGCTCTGCTGTGGCGCGGGACGCGCAGACAAACTATCGTGACCCATGGTTAAGAATGCGCAGTCCATCGTCGTGGAGACTTTACCAAGGTCGGCGCGGTACCATTCTGCTTGCCCTGGGGAAGATCTGCTTTGAGAGAGGACGGGATCGAAAAGCGTAGAAGGACGAGGCTGCGCTCGACAGGTCGAGATCCGCGGTTAATTGCAATTGCCCACCATGCAGACGTATGGCCCGAAGGTGATTAAGCTCGGTCGAGTTTGCCAATGAACGACCGCAAGGCCGCGGAGTGATCGTGCAGCACATAGCGGAGTTCTTGCTCGGGCGAGGAGTTCGCTACCTATTCGCAAATATCAGATCGCGCAAACCATCTGTCATTTCCGGGCTAGGACTCTAGCCGCCGCACTAAGTATTTCGCTGAACGAAAGCTTTGAAACGTTGTCAGCGAGATTGAGGGAGGCAATCAACGGATCTTCAACCGCTTGTCCGACTTCGTCATGCGGAACAGAGGCGCTCAACTGATCGAACCAGGCCTTGTCCGTAACGCCGACGAAGAGACGGACCATGGATTATCCTCTCATCTCGGCTGTGTTTGCAAGCTATGACGTTCTGGCAATCCACATCGTCAGTGCTGCAGCCCGAGAGCCAGCTACTGCAGAGCATAGCTTGCAGATCGTGGTCTTGTTCCTTTTCACTTCGGCGTTCCCCATCCCTCCTCCGTATCTCATGTCGCAAGCACCCGCCCGAGATCAGACAACAGCTTTTCGCGTCGGCCCTCCGAAAGTTTGGCCAAGTTGTCGACTTTCCAGCGCACCGCCGGCAAGTCCGCGGCTCCAGGCACGCCTAGCAAGTCCCACTCTGGCTCGCCAGCCTTGAAGGAAAGAAGAAAGCGCCGGTGCTCGGCAGGCATCTTGCCAACGGCCTCTGCGATTAGAGCTTCACGAGCATCGTACAGCGCCTCCAGGGTCACGGGCTCTTCCGTCATGCCGGCAAACCCCGCGTCAAACTCGTGGCGCAAATCCTTGCGCGTCGGCGCCAAGACCTCGCCCATCGGCCTGTTGTGGCTCAGGATGTAGACAATGAAGGCACGCCGCAGCTCATCGGATATTCCCTCATTCGCGAGCAGACGCCTGATATCGAACAGATCTCGTGGATGCTGCCGATCCAAGGCTGCGACGATCTTGCCGGCGTAGAGGTCCGGGAAGGACACAACAGGCACCTCGGCATATCCGAACAGCTCTTCGACCCGGTCGCAAACCGCCCGTGTCTCGGGAGAGTAGACGCAGCCACGAATGACAGGCGTCACCTCGATTTTGATCTGTACGCCGTCGGAGGTAACCAGCACCTTGTTGCAGCGCCTTCGCTGTGCAGCGGCACGGCCTGGGTGCGGCTGCGCGGTACATTCTCGGCTATTCGGGCAGCAATCCGCCGTATGGCGGCATCGATATTGGCGAGAGAAGTCGCGCGATCTTCGACCGGCAGATAGGTCAGATCGATATCGACCGACAGACGTGGAAGGTCTCTAACGAAAAGATTGATGGCCGTGCCACCCTTCACTGCGAAGACGTTCTCCTCTGCAACGAGCGGAAGAACTCGAACAAGGAGGCAGACTTGCGCGCGATCGGCTTCAGACGCCGGCATCGAGTGTCTCCGGCACAGTGATCTGATACTTGCTGTCCAGCCGCCCGCCGACCACGATCTGGCGCTTGCCACGACCGAGGTCGATACGTTTGAGATCGAGCCGGCCGAGCCATGGATGGGCGTGCCGCTCGGCAAACCAGAGGAACAGCCGCTTCACCTTTACGCTGCGGCACGCTTCCAGCACGGCCTGAACCCGCTTCGGGCTTAGAGTGCGAACCGACTCCATTAGGACGTCCGCTTGATGAAACGTCTCCCGGGATGGGAGCAGGTCGAGAAGCTCGCAAAATGCTCGCTCCGGCGCGGAGACATGAAGCTCCCACCCCCAGTGTCCCCATGCCAGGCGCGTCCTTCCAGGTGCGTCGGCATCAAAGAGCTTGTCTGCCTTATGTTCGACGAACTGAGCGTCGGTCGGTATCCGCTCTACCCAGCCAGGCAGATTGCCATAGGCATAGAGGTGGATTTCTGGCTTGCCTGAAAAGCGGAGGTAGTGCGTCAGGCCTTGTAGCTCGAGGGCACTGCGGCCGCCTACGTGCACGGATTTGCCCAGAAGTCGCTGGAGCGAGATGATCACGCGCTGCCAGGCTATCGCCTGATCAACGTTGCCGGTCGGTCGCTGATAGACGCCACGAACGACACCTTCCAGCCAGCCCTGCGCCACGTATTTTTCGCGCCACTGCCGACGGTATCCGTGTTTTTCCAGCCACGCGGTGTCAACCACCAGCCCCTCGGGGACCAGGCGGCGAAGTTGGTTTATCTTTTCGTTTTTTTGACCTACCATTAGTAGGTAAAATTAGCATGAGTCCAAACTGCGGGCAAGTTCGAAGTTTCGCATTTTCGACCCATCAACGGTAGGCAAAAAAACCTAATATTCAAACTAGCAATGCACGGCCGACGAGAAACAAGCGAGCCGACCGACGCGGGCCGCTTACAAGCCGTTATACGCGAGGAGAGCAAAATCAACTAAGGTTCTCTCAAGACCCGTTAACCTCTGCATCTTACCGACCGAGTGCCCGCTGTCACGAGCCAACTGCGATTGCTGTTAGCGGGTTCTGAGGCACGGGATGAAGTCGTGTAACCATTTCGGTCGTAGCCGCTTGGTGCCGAAGACGTGGACCACTCGGGGGCGTCCGAATGAAACATATGAGCGCTCACGGTCATGGGTGACCCTGAGGGCCCTTCCTTGTTTCTTGCCCGTGGAAATTGTTTTGATCGGAACCATGTCGGCTCATCGACATTCCCCTTTCCGAGCGCGGGCCGTGTCAATCGGACGTGACAGGGATGGTGAACATCACGGTTTTTCCGATTTCCCGTGATGGCCAACGAAATGGCAGCCGAGCGCCCCACCTGTCCGGCATCGCCTCACCTCTTCTTGCCGGAGTTCACATGATCGACGATCGTCTACACGTCGGGCCCGTTGAGTTCTGCTGCCAGGACGTGGTTCTTGTCCGTTCAGACGGCATACCGCGCACGTGGGATGACGCCAATGCTTTCACCACACATAGAAACTGGCGCGATGGTCTGCGAACGCAGTCTAGCGTCGACCGTTTCAGGCGCGCCGACGAAACCGAAGTCTTCGGAACGATGGTCACTGGAGGCTACCGGCTGCGCTGCGTCGATCTTCGCGGACAAGACGGATGACGGCAAAACAGGTTCATGAGAAGGCGTTCCTTGAGACGCCCGACGGCCGTTACATCATCGTTCGCGGACGCCTCTGGAGAAAGACAAATCCCCGTCTGCCTGAAGAAGAGCGAAAGCTCCTCGTGTCAAAACTGATGTCGGCAAGGAGGGCCGTTAAGGAAGCCGTCGGACGAGCCGATGAGCTTCACACCGCAAGGACAGCAGTTAACGCCGCAAAGATTGCGCTAGGGGAGCGCGGACCCGTCTGGTGGACAGATGGAGCGCCGGACTTAAATCGACATTTGGTCAAGAACACTCCTTACGCCGACTGGTTCGAAGGCCTGAGAAGCTGAAACATTTGCCGCTCGCAAGGTCTGGGAAACCCTTGCAGGAGACAAAGCAAAAAACCGGCTGGACGATGTCGACATGCCCGGGTGATCTTCGAAAGAGCTTGTCTACTTTCGCACGAGGCTAAAGGAAAAGTGGCTGCCCCGGTGATAGTCAATCGCGTAGATCACCGGCACGCCGGAAGCGTTGAAGCAGGTCTCGGTGATCAGCAGCGCAGGCCCGAAATCCCTCAGATCGTGGCGTTCGATGACATGTTCGGGAAGCATGACGGCACTAACCGAAGCCGAGGACATGCGGGGACGCTGCTTGTATTGATCGAGCAGCGAAAGCAACGAGCCGCTCCAGTCGATGTCATAGAGACGCATCGGAATGATGCTGCGAGGCACGTAGTCGACGCAGTACATGATAGGCTCATCGTTTTCGAGGCGCAGGCGTTCGATACGGATGACGCGATCCTTGTCGCCAATTTGCAGGTGCTTTGCGGTTGTCGCTTGCGGCTCCTCCTCCGAAATCGACAGGACCTTATTGATCGTCTTATAGCCATAGGCTCGCGTCATGTCGGTGACGCTTTCAAAGACCGTGATCGGACGGTCAACCTGAACTGCGGAGATCGCTGAAACGAAGCGGCCGCGGCCATGCTCGACGTATATCTCCCCTTCCTGTTCGAGCAGCTTTAAAGCTTCCCGAAGGGCTGGCCGTGAGACATTGAAACGCGCCGTCAGCTGGGCTTCGGTCGGCAATCTGTCACCGGGCTTCAAGCCCTTGTCACGGATAAGCTCGGCGATGCGGTCGCGCAGCTGGATGACAATGGTGCGCGTATCGCGAATGGAATCGTCCAATCCAATGCCTCACTTGGTTCCATTATGGTCCTTTTTCTTGTCTGACGAATTTTGCCAGGTCAAGGCGTTCCTGTCGAGCCGCGCGGGCTGCCAATCACTTTAATGCGGCTGACCTGACCCTGGAGCTCGCTTGACTCCCGCAACGGAAGATGTCAGTTGTCTTACAACATTGAAAGCGTGCTTCCGAAACGACGCCATACGGCGTCATCAACCGATGAGAGTTACATGTTAAATTTCGACGAGCAGCGGTTCCTGCGTATCCAGTCTGGCGCTGTAGGCCTGGCCCCCCGCATCGACGATGTGATCTCCTCCTGCCTTGAGGCCGGAGCCGACAACATCTTCTTCCTGGGCACTGGGGGCGCGGGCATCCTGATGCAACCGGCTGCCCAGCTGCTACAGCGCAGGTCGCGCTTCCCGGCATTCCTGGATCTCACCGCCGAACTCTTCGTCGGCGGCTCGGCAAATCTCACCAAACAGTCTATCGTCGTCATGCCTTCGCTTTCGGGTACGACGAAGGAAAGTGTCGCGCTGCTGGCCAAGCTGAAGGAGGTGGGTGCGACGGTGCTGACGATGGTCGGCCACGAGGAGACGCCTCTCGGCAAGGGTGGGGACCATGTTTTCGTGAACTTCGCCGAGGACGATACTTCCTGCGAATCCTTTTATCTGCAGTCGCTCTTCATCGCGCTATCAATCATGAAACACCGTGGCGAGATCGCCAATTATGATCAGCTCAAAGCAGAACTGACGCAGCTGCCGGCCTTGCTTCTGGAAGTGAAGCGGACCTTCGAGAGCAAGGCGGAGGCTTACGCCAAAGCCTTCGCCGGCTCGGACTACCACATCGTCACCGGCGCAGGAAATGTCTGGCCTGAAGCCTTCTATTACGGCATGTGCATTCTGGAAGAAATGCAGTGGATCCGTACCCGCCCGGTCCACGCCTCCGATTTCTTCCACGGAACGCTTGAGCTGGTCGAGAAGGATGTCAGTGTCATCCTCTTCAAGGGCGAGGATGCCTATCGTGCGTTGGCTGAACGCGTCGAAAATTTCGTGCCGAACTATACGGATAAACTGACGGTTCTGGATACCGCCGAATTCGAGCTCCCGGGCATATCGGCGGATGTCAGGGCGCTCGTATCGCCGATCCTGCTTGCAACCGTTTTGGAACGGATTAGCGCGCATCTTGAAGTCATGCGCAATCATCCGTTGACAACGCGCCGCTACTACAAGCGCGTCGCTTATTGATCTGCTAAGCTCAGCGCAAGCCGCGACACGATCGTGTTCGCGGCTTTCGTCGGCGTAAAGCCCAGCATCAAAGGTAGACCTAGAATGGCGCATTTTCGTTTCGCAGCCGTTGGCGACAATTGCGTGGACCGTTTCCAGCCGCCGATCAACCAGGCGCTGATCGGCGGTAATGCCGTGAACGTCGCAGTACAGCTTGCTCGTCTTGGACACAGTTCCTTTTATTTTGGAGCGGTTGGCAAAGACGTTGATGGTGAGCGCACGACGAGGGCATTGAAAGATAACGGTGTCGAAACGTCGTGTTTGCAGCTGCGTCCAGGCAACACCGCTTATACCAACATTGAGCAGACCCCCTCCGGCGACCGGATTATTGCCTATGAAGATTTCGGCACCTGCGCCGGTTACAGGCCGAGCGAGGAGGACATCGCTGTCCTCAAGACCATGGACCACGTGCATCTCGGTTGGCTGGATGACGCCGGTGAACTGCGACGCAGGCTTTCGAGCGAAGGCGTGAGCCTGTCCCAAGATATTTCCGTCAACGCTAACCCGGAGAACCTCGGCGTCGCTGGCCTGACCGTGGCCTTTGCCTCGGCTGGCGCACGCGGCGCGCCGGCCGACAGCTTGCTTTCCTATCTGCTTGCGAATGGCGCCGCTTGTGCGGTCGTCACCTGCGGGAGTGACGGTGCGCTGGCGCGTCGCGGAGAGGAATTCGGGGAATCCTCAATCGCGCCGGTCACGGTCGTGGATACGACCGGCGCGGGCGACAGCTTCATCGCTGGATTTCTGGCGGCCTTCGTGGCACAGCAGCCGCTGGTCGCCTGCCTGGAGCAAGGCCGCGACTGCGCGGCCATCACCTGCACCCATGTTGGCGGATTTCCCCAGCAACCGCTGCCGCTATAGCTTCTCCGCAAACAGCGACAACAACAAGAAGGCGGCAGGTCATTCGATCTGCCGCACCTTTCAGGTTCAGTGCAGGATCTGGCTGAGGAAGAGCTTGCTGCGGTCGTTTTGCGGGTTGTCGAAAAACGCAGCAGGCGCTGCCTCCTCCACGATCGCACCGCGGTCCATGAAGATCACTCTGTCGGCGACCTGACGGGCAAAACCCATCTCGTGGGTGACGCAGACCATGGTCATTCCCGTTTCGGCGAGTGACACCATGGTCTCAAGCACTTCCTTGACCATCTCCGGATCAAGCGCCGAGGTCGGCTCGTCGAACAACATGACCTTCGGCTGCATGCAGAGAGCCCGGGCAATGGCGACGCGCTGCTGTTGACCGCCGGAAAGCTGGCCCGGATATTTGCCCGCCTGCTCGGGAATGCGCACACGCTCGAGATAGTGCATGGCGATTTCCGTCGCCTTCCTCTTGTCCATCTTCCGAACCCAGACGGGAGCCAGAATGCAGTTCTCAAGTATCGTGAGGTGGGGGAAGAGGTTGAAGTGTTGGAACACCATCCCGACTTCGCGGCGGATGTCGCCGATATTCCTCTCGTTTTCCGAAAGCTCGGTACCTGCGACGACGATACGGCCTCGCTGATGCACCTCAAGACGATTGATGCAGCGGATCAGCGTCGACTTGCCCGACCCCGAGGGGCCACAGATAACGACGCGCTCACCCTTGCGGATCGTCAGGTTGATCTCGTTCAGAGCGTGGTATTCGCCGTACCATTTGTTGACACCGGTAAGCTCGATTTCAGGCCGCGGATTGAACGTCAAGTCATATTCTCCCTAGACTATTTGAGCACAAGCCAGCCGGAGAAGATGATGATGACACCTCCGACGATGGTGTAAGTTTCAATCGGAGCACCAAACAGCACTGCTCCGTAGAGGCAGCCCCAGACAATCTGGCTGTATTGGAAGGCTGCAACGACCGACGCGTCGCCGATACGGAAGGCCCGCACCAACAGAGCATGGCCGACGTAAAGCAGGAATCCAGCGAGAACAGCGACCAGCAGCGCGCCCGGTCCGATGGCATCGAACCCGCCTGTCGCCATCGCAACAATGAAGGCCGTGACGGTCAGCATCACCAGCATTGTTGCAACGAGCGCATCGTCGGATTCCTCGGATTTCGTCTTCCGCAACAACGCGAGCGAGAGCGCAAAGAGAAGAGCGGAGCCGATTGCCGCCATGTGGCCCAAATTGAGCGCACCGGCACCCGGTCGCAGCGCCACCGCGACGCCTGCAAAGCCGAGCCCCACACCAAGCCATCCGATCAGCGACAGCCGTTCGCCAAGAAAGACGAAGGCCAGAATGGCAACAAGAACCGGAGAGAGGAAAGCAAGGACATAAGCTTCAGCTAGAGGCAGCGCTGCAAACGCGTAGTGGATCAGCAGCGTATCACCAGCAAGCAACAGCGCGCGTATCAGCGCCAGTCCCGGCTGCCGGGGTACGAGTTCGCCCAGCCGGCGGGTGAATACTGCGCGGCCGCTGACGAGGAGGAGCGCCGCCAGGGTGATGAGGAAGGTGACTTGCGGAACCCGGAACTCGGCGCTCAAAAGTTTGACGAGCGCGTCGGTGCCGGAAAAGGCTGCAAAGGCGGTGATGACAATGGCTGCGGCCCGCAAGTTGGCGTTGGCGCCGGTCCCAACTGCCGACGCCGACCGGATGCTATCGGACATTGAAGCGGCCAAAACGTTCTTCGATCCTGGCCTGGAGGAACTCAAGGCTAATCGACAGGAGCCAGTAGATCATCGAGGCGGTGATCAGCATTTCGATGTGGCGGAATTCCGTTTGGCCTTGGGTGCGGGCGAGATACATGATTTCCCACACACCGACGACGGAAACCAGCGACGAGTCCTTCAGCATGGCGATGAACTGGTTGCCCGTCGGCGGAATGATGACGCGCATCGCCTGCGGCAGGATAACGAGAAACATCGTCTGGTTGGGACTTAGGCCAAGGGCGGTAGCACCTTCCGACTGGCCGCGCGGAATGCTCTCGATGCCGGCGCGGAAGATCTCCGTCATATAGGCGCCGTAGCAAAGCGAGAGCGCCAGAATGCCGGCTGGAACGGCGCCGATGACATATCCGACCTGCGGCAGGCCGAGATAGATGATATAGATCTGCATCAGGAGCGGCAGGCCGCGAAAGAGCGAGGTGTAGAAGGTCGCAAGACCATACACAACGCCGTTCTTCGAGAGTTTTGCGATCGCACCGGCAAGCGCAATGACCGTAGCGATAACGATCGAGATCGCCGAGATGTAGAGTGTTGTCGTGACGCCCTGGGTGATCAGGAAGCCAATCTTCTTGGCGATGAAAGCAAAGGACAGATCGAATGAGTAAAAGAACATCATCAGCAAAGCGAAAAGCTCTACCCAGACACCGACGATCTGGTGGCGCCGAGAAAGAAGCCGCAGAAGCCTGACGTTGACGGCGATAATGAGCGAGAGCAGGACTGCCGAAACGACGCGGCTTGTCTGAGGGCTGTCAGAGACCCAGCCGATGGCGACCGGAAGGAGCTTGCCGATCCAGGCCGAGCTGACGCCGAGCGCATAGAAAAGTGCTGACAGCAGCGCCAGCATGAGAAGGATGCCCGTGCGTCTCGTGGCATCCGGATAGTTCAGTATCAATCTTCCAAACATTCGGATTTTCTCCCGCGGCGTTTTCTTCAGGCGGCTCTCTCTCGCCACCAGTCCTGCGCCTGCAATTTCCAATAGGTAAGCTGTGCCGCCGCCAGCCCCGCAACGCCGCCGGCCCAGACGAGTCCGAAGGGCTGGAAGAGGCGGTACCGGTCGGATTGCCCGAGAATGCCCTCGGCGACCACCTTGCCGCCGATTGCCGTGGTGTTGAGGCCATGGCCCCCAAACGCGGTACAATGCCAGACCCCTGGCATCATCTCGCCGATCTGGGGCATCAGGTGGCGGGCATAGGACATCAGGCCCGACCAGGCGAGCTCTGTCTTCAGTCCGCTCAGCTGCGGATAGGTGCCGACCATCTCATGGCGCAATTGACGCGCGAGGGCGCCAGGCGATGCGGCGCGCGTTGTGATGCGACCGCCCCACAGCAGACGCTTGCCTCCGTCCACGAGCCGGTAGTAGTCTCCAGCGCGGCGATTGTCGCCCACTGCGCAGGACGTGGCGATTGCCGTGGAGATCAGTTCCGGGTTTTCCTCGGAGATCATCACGTAGGTTGCAATCGGCAGGAATGAGCGCTTGAGCCTGCCCACGAGGCGACCCGTATAGCCGCCGGTGGTCAGAACGGTCCGACGCGCCCTGACCCGCCCGCCGGCCGTCGTTACAATCTTTTCGGCGCTGGCAAGCTGACAGTCAATTGCGGCCGAGTTCTCATAAATGCGCCCGCCCAGCCGCTCGATTTCCGCCGCCACGGCCCTCAGATAATTGAGCGGATGCATGTGGAAGGATTTCTCGCTGCGCAATGCCTGGAAGTAACGCTCAGACTTCAGCACGGTGCGAACCTGATCGCGATCCATGAATTCCAGTTCGCTGCCGTAGTCGCGGTTCATTTCCTCGGCATACAGCTTGAGGCTTTCGCCGCCGTCGTAGCGCAGTGCGCTAATGATGCCGCGCTGCGGGTTGGCATCGATGATGTCGAGATCGCAGATGGTGTCACGAACGAACTCGACGCCTTCGACAGATAGACGATGGATATTCTTGGCGGCCTCGTCGCCGACGACGCGCGCAATCGCTGAATTGTCTGTGGCAAACCCGGCGCTGACGAAACCACCGTTGCGACCGGAAGCACCGAAGCCCACGGATTCAGCTTCGAGCACCAGGACAGAAACGCCAGCGCGCGCAAGCTGCAGCGCCGTGGTGAGGCCGGCAAGGCCCGCGCCTACGATCACCGTGTCGCACTCTGTCGGGCCGCTCAGCGCAGGGCGAACGGTGGTGTCTGTCATGGTGCGGCGGTAGTAGGTGTCAGGGTAGGACATGGTGGCTCTTTCAGGACGAACGGCAAATGGAGGGGCCCGGGCAGCAAGATCGCCCGGGCCCAGTCTCGCTTAGTCAGCACTGTAGTCGGCGCCGTACCACTTCTTGGTCAAGGTGCCGAGCGTGCCGTCGGCCTTCATCGCCTTGATGATTTCGCCTATCTTGGCGGTCCATTCGGCGTCGCCCTTTTCGGCAATCACGACGAGCGGCTCGCGGAACGCGTACTCGCCTTCAATGACGCGCAGTGGGTAGCCGTTCTTGATGGCGTTCTTCGCCGTCTGCTCCGGCGCTACCACGGCGTCGATACGTACGCCAGGTCCAAGGCGCAGGTCATCGAAGGGCAGCATGGAATCGGCGAACGTGCGGATCTCGCCAGCAGTGACCTTGTACTCGATCGGCGGCAAGCCGGGGGCATCGATCTGCAACTGGTGACGCATGAAGTCTTCGGAAGTGGTGGCGGTTTCGACACCGATCACCTTGCCATTGAGGTCAGACACGGTCTTGACCGGACTGTCCTTGTGGACAACGTAGACATAGGGGCTGTAGTAGTAGATGCCGGCAAAGTCGATGACCTGGGCGCGTGCCTTGGTCGGGGTAACGGAGCCAACGCCGACGTCATACCTCCCCTGCCAATGTCCACCGGTAAGCGTCGCCCAATCAGGCGTCTCAAAACTGACCTCGACGCCAAGGCGCTTGGCAATTTCGTGCGACACGTCGATGTCGAAGCCAACCATCTGATTGTTATCATCAAGATAGCTTTGCGGGGGCCAGCCGCTGTTAGTGGCAACGACCATGGCCTTCTTCGACATAACGCGGTCGAGCGTCGCACCGGCATGAGCAACGGAAGCAATGGCGAGCGCGACCGCGCCGATCGCCATGCTCTTCAACGATTTTTTCATATTTCCTCCAAGACGTCAGCCCTCGTTCCCTTTATGTAAGATGTCTGACAACGCCACTAGATGGCATCGGTTATGGGGTGTCAAGACCTCCCCTTCCCCGAGTTGATGAATCTTGAGCACTACCCCATGTCGCTTACGAATGGGAATGCACACCCCGATGCTGGTCACCGAGGCCATATATCCGGTCATCGGACAACCGCCGCCTTCTGCAGATTACCTCGACGGCTAATGTCGATATGCGGCCGTAGTCCGCCTGGCCCAGGCCTCATCGTAATGCATTCGATCGGATGTTGCTCGCCGGCGACAATTAACGGGTTCCTCGACAATTCGAGCAACCGTAAGATTGTAGCGAGGTAGGAGCTTGTGGCTCAAAAGCGCAAAACACCCTCGAGAGAAGGTCCACATGTGCCGGCGTCTGACGCGGATTTTTTGCATGACCTTGAGTGTCTTCCATATTTCGGGCATACACTTCTTGCAGCAAAAAGGCGTAACCTGAGCAGGTCGGCGCTCGGGGTTGTTGTCCTCCGAGAGTGTGTCCGTGTACGGTGACGCGGTCGGTGTGCTTGGCGCCTTTCAGGGGGCCAGCCGTTTATGACGATGCCCGGCAAATCGTCGATATGAGGTGGGCCCATTCGAGAAGGTCTGAGCCGGTTCTGCTGCAGGTTGGCGCGTACGCTTGACCCTCACGTGGGGTTTTTTTGAGCCATAGAACTGCGCCGCATTTTTTGAGAACCCGCCGGCTAACTGCGCAGGCTTGATAACGAGGCAGCGATCACCACCCGAAATACGGCTACCACCCAAGAAACGCGGCCTTCGTTTGCGCTTGACCGGCGAACAACTGCGATGCCGTCATTTCATCGCGGCGACGATAAAACGAACCCGATTACAGTCTCGTTCTTATCGACATCCTCAGCAACCTGAACCTCGCCGTCCTCAGGCGCTGCTTCTCGGCCAGGTCCTCGGAGACTGTCGCGACGCCAGCGCCACATTGTGCCGTCACAAGGCATCGACTGTCTCCGGAAGCCAAGTTCGCCGCGCGACAGTGGAGCCAGAAAGCAACGTCTATCGGAGCCGTGCTAGAGTTCGCGGTCTTCATGCGGCAATAGCAGCGTAGCCTGCCTGGGCGTTACTTACCGCCACCCTTTCCCCCGTTCCCGTTACCACCGCCATTGCCGCCGTTACCATTGCCACCACCATTCCCATTTCCGCCGCCATTCCCATTTCCGCCGCCGTTGCCGTTTCCACCGCCATTGCCCTTGCCACCACCATTGCCATTTCCATTGCCGTTTCCGCCGCCATTGCCGTTGCCGTTTCCACCGCCGTTTCCTTTTCCACCGCCGTTGCCGTTTCCGCCGCCATCTCCATTCCCGTTGGAGTTGCCACCCTTGCCAGAATTGCCCTTGCCCTTGCTGTCATCGGCAGTGTTTGCACTGGTGTCGTCAGCGCCCTTTTTCGATTTGCCCTTGTCGTCAGGCGCGGCATCCGGTTGGCCGGACAGCTTCGTGGCCCCGATAGCTGGGACAACCGCAACGGATGGCGCGACGGACGTTATGGATGGCTTCGATACCGCTCCTGCGACGTCCATACCGGCTTTCCTGTCCACAGTCGCGCTCTGTCGGGGTCCAACATTGGCTTGTTGGCCGCTTGCGAAAGACGTGACCTGTACAAGCCCGCGGTCGACGGCGACCGATGCCTTGCTCTTGCCAACCGTGACATGGAAGATCGTACCCTTCACGACGGCAGCCAGGTATGGCGTCTGAACTGTTGTATGCGGCTGGCTCCGCTTTTCAATCTCAAGATCGAGCGCGCCGACCTGCTGGAAGATCTCGGTTTTACGAGGTGACAGGAAGCCGCCCGGCTTGGTCGTGATCGCAGCCATTGTGTTCGGCTGGAACCCGATACTCTCGACCCCACGCACGAGCTGAGCACGCCCGCGGGGGCCTGTGGAGATCCAAGCTTTATTCGGCACCACATCACCAGCACGCAGGTCGGTCCACTGTTTCTGGTCAATGGTATACCGAACCTGGCTCGTGGCCTTGGCAACCTGCCAGTCATCCCCGGACGCATGGGCGCCAAACGGTGCCAGAAGAAAGACGAAGAGTAGCATTCGAGCGAAGAAAGACATGGAGACCCCCCAGATATTGAGGGTACCTAATCACGACCGAACTTAAGAATGGTTTTAAATCGTCATGTCATTTGGAGGAATGTTGACCCTTGGTACGATACCAGACAGAGCATAGGCGAGAGCCGCGGTCAGCCGAAACATCGACGACAGCCCAGGCGCTCACCCAGTCCCCGATGACGGAAAAGCTGCAAACTCTAAGGCTGCCCGACAAAGATTTCGGCATCATGGCCAAATAAAGCCCACGAAGGCGCAGACGCTGTCCATATCACGATGTTTGAGCCCAAATTATCCCGATCATCGAGCGCCCCGACGCGGATGACCCGATAATCTGGCTCTCCAACGGCTTCGCAAAACATGGGCGTCCCGCAGTTTGGACAGAAACTACGCCGGATCACGTTTCCACTGTCGCTTCTGCTCTCGTAGGTGGCAAGATCACCTGCGACCGCAATACCAACCGCTTCGACGATGATGTTGACGGACGCATTACCGCACGCGAGATACTGGCAATCCCGGCACCAGCATGATCGACGCGCCAGAACCTGTCCGCTCGACTTGAACCTCACTGTTCCGCAGAGGCAGCGCCCACTTATGTCGTTTTGCTCCATGGCGATCTCACGACGCGCTTCTGTTAAAAACGCCGCCTCACTAGGAGGCTGACGGTGGGGACACAGTAACCTCCGCGGCCGCGTCATTCAAACGTCCTCAATCCGGTTGACACGACTTATGAGCGGCCTATCGACCTTTAGTCTTGGATCGCTCGCAGGCCTGGGGCCTGCACGGCAGCTTCAATTGACCGGGTCCTCTTTGCCGCCCCTCGCACTGTTGGTAACATAGCGCCGCGGAGGCAACCGTGGAACGTCGTTTAGCAGCAGTGTTGGCAGTGAACGTGGTCGGCTACAGCAGAAAGATTAGCGAGGCCGAGACGGCAACGCTGACCTCCCTGCGGGAGTGCCGCGAGAAGCTGAGGAGCGGCCTGGATGCCATATCCGGTCGCATCATCAATACCGCAGGCGACAGCGTGCTGGCAGAAGTGCCGAGCACGGTGGAGGCCGTGCTTTGCGCCCATCAGTTTCAGGAATGGGTCCGCGATAGAAACGTCGGACGGTCGCTCGCGGAGCAGATCGAGTTTAGAGCCGGCGTTCACCAGGGCGAACTCGTCGAAGAAAATGGCGACGTCTTTGGGGACAGCATCAATATCGCCGTGAGACTGGAGGGCATCGCTGCTCCAAGCGGAGTCGCGATATCTGACAGGGTCCACGACGACGTCGCCGGCAAGTTCGACCTTGACTGGACAGATGGGGGCGAAATTCAGCTCAAGAACATATTGAAGCCGGTTCGTACATGGTTCCACGGCGGCATTCCCAAGCGAGCGAATGATCCATCACAGGCGACGCGACCATCCGTGGCTGTTCTTCCCTTCCTCTGCAGCACAGAGGACGAGACGATGTGCGACGGAATTACAGAAGACGTTATTGTCGGCCTGGCTCGATTCACGTCGCTATTTGTCAGTAGTCGGTCTTCTTCATTCACCTTCCGCGACAGCAAGGAAAGCAGCTCTGCGATCGCTCGAAAGCTCGGGGTCTCCTTCCTGGTCAAAGGAAGCCTTCGGAAGTCGTCGGACAGGATCAGAATTTCGGTCCGACTTGTGGAGGCAGCGTCCGACTCCACGATCTGGGCCGAGCGCTATGATCGCGCGATAGTCGACCTCTTCGAGCTCCAGGACGAAATTGTCAGCACGCTCGTTGGTACGCTGGCTGGCAGGATCGAGAGCTCCCGAACCGAGATGTCGCTGCGTAAGCCGCCAACCAGCCTCCTGGCATATGACGTTCATCTACAGGGACTTGCCCGTTTTCGCGCATACGACGCTTCGTCCAATGCGGACGCGGTGGTGCTATTTCGCAGTGCTATCTCGCTCGATCCACACTATGCCCATCCGCACTCATTTCTCGCACTCGCATTGCTGGCCCTCGAAGGCTACGGAGGCGCCAGCCCTGAGACGCGAAGCGTCGCGGTCGAGCTAGCGCGCAAGGCTCTGGAGATTAGCCCGCAGGACGCCACCTGCCAGCGCATCCTCGGTCCTGTACGACCGCCAATACGATCTCGCTGAATACCACTCCATGCGCGCCGTTCAGTTGAACCCGAACGACTCCGACTGCCTCATGTCGCGGCTACCTGCTGGTGCAGAGGGGAAGCGCGGAGAAGGCGCTTGCTTTTATGGAGCAAGCGGTTCGTCTGAACCCATTTCATCCTCCTTGGTACCATGCCCAAATCGCCGGTGCGTACTACACGCTCGGTCAATATGAGCGCTGCCTGTCGGAGACCCGGAAGATGCCTCACCAGGGAGGATGGTCATTCCGCGCCGCGGCGTCTTTGGGCAAGCTTGGCCGAAGTGCTGAAGCTGCTGTCGAGGCGGCAAAGGTTCGTGCCGCGAACAAGGATTTTTCCGTATCCGGCTTCATGCGCTCGACCATTCTCTTGGAGCGGGAAGAAGACCGCGAGGACCTGCGGCAGGGCCTTCTTCTCGCGGGGCTGCCGGAGTAGCCGCTGTCTTGACTTCCTGGCCGCCCAACTGCGGGCTCGGGAGAAGAATGCCGGGGGAAACCAAGCTTAAGCGCTTCGCCAATAGCTGCAGCCGCTGACGGCCAACAGGCGCACATCGGGGTTCGGACACGATTCTCCGATGGCTCGAGAGCCACCTGCCGCCGAACCGGTCCATCTTCCTGGTCCAGCTCCGGCAAAGACGAACGTGTCTTCAATGCCTCCAGCTGGTCGGGCAGATGGACCGTCCAGTCCTCCGTGATGGCTTCCTCTTCGTTTGACAGGGTTCTCGCTGACTTCGATCCACAGCGCAACATGGTCGCCGGTGAGCCTCTCTCGGGAGCACGGCCTGTCACCAGTCGTGCCTCCAGCTCGCCCACATAACGTCGGACCCGTGTCGAATGTGACGGCACGCGCCTGCCAGCGAATTGGTCGATCGCACGCGCATATACCCCTTGCGATCACGCCTCGATCACGAGAACGGCTGCGTTGTCCTGCACGTCGCGCAGGCCTTTGTAAGAGGCATGCCGAAGCTTGCCGTCGTTGGTCCAAGAACGGTATTCGATCTCGGCTATCAGGGTTGGCCGCGCCCAGGCGACATTCTTTCGTGGTCCATCGTAAAAGAGCGGCGGCTTCTTCATGGCCAGTTTGTCGAGCATCTCGCGCAGTTCCGCGGCGTCCTTGGATTTGAATCCCGTACCGACCGAACCGACGTACTGAAGGCCGTTGCCCTTGTGCGCGGCCAGCAGAAGGCTTCCGACGCCGCCACGGGCGACGGCCGACTTCTCGTAGCCAACGATGAAGAAGCTCTCGGACTGGATGCACTTCACCTTGATCCAGTCGCCCGTCCGTCCGGAGCGATACGGACTATCCGGGTCTTTGAAAATCACGCCTTCCAGCCCGTGTTCGCATGCCGCGTTAAAGATCGAGACGGCGTCGCCCTCAATCTGCTCGGAAAACCGGATCGCCCCTTCCCGGCCGTCGAGCAGCTCCTCCAACAGATGCCGCCTGCTCGACAGTTCCATCTTCTGGAGGTCATGCCCGTCGAGGTAGAGCAGGTCGAAGGCGTAGAAGACGGAATTGCCCGAGGGCAGCTTGCCACCCCTGCCGCCCAGCGAACGCTGCAATGCGCCGAAGTCAGATCGTCCCTGTTCGTCCAGGACAACGGCTTCGCCGTCGAGGATAGCACTCGCAACGCCCAGCTGGCGCGCGGCGTCGGCAACGGCCGGGAAGCGCTCAGTCCAGTCATGGCCTCCCCTTGTGAGGAAGCGGACGCCGCCGGGTTCAATGTGGATTGCGCCTCGATAGCCGTCGAACTTGACCTCCGCGATCAAGCGCGGATCGCCAGGCGGACTGGGCTTCAGCAGCGCCAGAGCCGGTTCGACGCGCAACGGCATCGGGTCCAGAAGCAGGCTCGGCTGCGTTGGGTCACGTCGCTTGTGAGCCGAGCTCTTCAGCGGCTTGTCGTCGGCTAGGAGAGGCTGCGGTCGCTTGCTCATTCGGACCTACACCAGAAGGCGGTTACGCATGATTTGCCCAGTGCGGCGGCCAATGCTACACTCAAACAGTGTCGTCCGTTCCCGGATGGACCACTCTCCAACTGCCCCGCTCAGTCGGGGCCTTCGTTTTGGGTCAGCGGCCTTGCGCATCTTAGCCATGTCGCTGGCAAGCACCTGCATTCCAGCCGCAGGCGCGCCACGCTCGCAGGCGCCCCGGGCCGTTTCTGCATACAGCTCCAGCGTATCAAGTGAGGTCGCGGGGGCACCGTGGAATACCGGATCGATCCTTCCGGCTTGCGGCCAGCCGCCACAAAGAAGGAGCGCGGTGAGGTCGCGGACGCGACACGCCTGCCGATACCTCCCTGCGTCTATCTGGACATGAAGCGGACGGACTGGGGCTTTCAGATCCGGTTTGGTCATACGCAGTACCCTTCGGTGATACAAAAGAGTCACATGGGACGTGACTGGTCTAAGTCGAGTCGGATCCCCGCAAATCGTCAGCAAGCGCCAAACTCTGGCGGCCCAGCTTGGATTTGCTCTAAGGCACGAGCAGATTGATCTCCTTATTCTCAAGAGGCTGTTCCAGAAGGTATCTCCAAACGACATCGCGTCTATCGTCGAGGCGGGGCCGACTGGTGCGTCGGCGCGCAGGTTCTGGTTCTTCTACGAGTGGCTCATACAAGAGCGCGTCCCGTTCCCGACGCGGAGCAGGGCAACTACGTGAAGGCCCTGGATCCGAGGAAATACTTCACTTCGCAGCCCGTCAACTCGCCCCGGCACCGGGTTCGCGACAATCTTCTCGGAAATCCGTGCTTCTGTCCGGTGCTGCGCCGAAGCGACTTCCTGTCGAATACGGTCGACCATTGCTGGAGCGATACCGCGAATGAGCTCGTCGGCACGATCGACCGGCAGGTCGTCGCGCGGGCGGCAGCTTCCTTCTGCTGGCAGACAGTCAGGCATCGTATCAGATCGAGGGCGAGCGCCCGCCGCGCAACCGTCTGGAACTCTGGGTGCGCGCGGTCCGCAGGCGGGTCGCAGGCGCCTGTCCATCAACGAACTGGTACGACTTAAGCACATCGTCATTGAGGAGGACCGATTCATAAAACATGGCCTTCGTGATGCCAGCGGGTTCATCGGATGCCGTGACTGGAACAACGATCCGAGCCCGGAACACGTGAGCGCCCGTCACGAGGACGTCGCCGACCTTCTTCAGGAGATAATCGAATGCGGGGAGCGGACGGCGTGGAGCGACGTCAACGCTGTTCTACAGGCTTCGGTCTTGGCGTTCCCGTTCGTCTTCATTCATCCCTTCGAAGACGGAAACGGAAGGCTTCATCGGTACATGATCCATCACGGTCTTGCAGAACGCGGCTATGCACCAAGGGGCATGATATACGCCGTTTCGTCGGTACTCCTAAAACGCCAGGCAGAGTACGGGGAGGAATTTAGGGCCTTCACGGGGCCGCTGCTGCCGTTCATCGAGTGGGCGCCCACGGAACAGCGGAACGGTCGCGTACTCAACGAGACCGCCGATCTGTACAGGTTCGGAGACTACACCGAGATCACGGAGTTCCCTGTACGAGTGCGTCGTGAGGACTATCGAGCACGACCTGCCGAGGGAGATCCAATATCTCGCATGCTTCGACGAGGCAAAGGGGCGGATACAGAGCTTCAGGGAAATGCCGGACGAGATGATCTCCTCGCTGATCAACTTCATCTATCAGAACAAGGGCATCCTGTTGAAGAAGCGCCGTCGGCGCGAATTCGAGAAGATGACCGACATGGAAGTCGAGGCGGCGGAAGCGGTGGTGAGGGACGTGTTCGACATGGATGTACCAGGAGACGGACCGGAAGACTCGGACGATCACGATCCCCCGGCGATGCGGGGCAGGCGATGACGGACCGGCTGCTCCACTCTAAAAAGAGAGGGAAGCGTCCTGCTGCATCTTCAGCGGCGTCCCTACCCTCCTGAAACGCCGTCCGCAGCTCGATCCAAACCGGATTTGGGAACGCCAACTTACCTGCCTACGGCCGCCATCCAAAGAACGCCCGCGCTTGATCCGACATCGTGTTCCGTATCGATTCGATCTCTTCGATAACGGCCGCGACCTCCTGCAGGAACGGCAGATTTGTCGACATCTGGTTCGGGTCTTCCTGCGCCTTAGACAGGTCTTCGTCCGCGTCGATGATGTCCTGATCGAGGAACTGAATACCTCCGCCGCCTGCTCGCGCCGCGTCAGGCCGTGGCCGTAGTCTTCGACGAAGTTGTGGCCTTGAGTCATCTGCCGCAGCTCTAGAAGCCCTTCGGCTGGCTGGTCAACAGGGCTGCACAGAAAACATCGCAAGGCCGTGGTGGCCATGCGTCGGCGCGGCATCATCAAGTAGAAATACAGGATGCAGATCACATAAAAGTTCCAACTGGGCGACGTGGCCGAGACCCGTCGCGGTAAACTTGGCAAGATCGTCCTTGTGTCGGCCTGCGAGAGCGGTGACGGTGGAGCCGGCCGTAAAAGACTTACAAGGTGGTCAACAAGGGCGGCAGCCACGTTTGGACGCCGGAATTCGGCATCGAGCGAGTGATCGAGTGGTGAGCGACGGCGGCCGGGCCGGGTGACCGACCACAGCTCGCCGAATACCAGCATGCGGTCTGCCTATATCGGGATCCAAAGTGGCGGCGCTTGCGTCCGCGCCACCTGCGGCTTCACCCGCTATGCGGGATCTGCCTGGAAGCCGAAATGGTCGAGCCATCCGCGGTCGTCCAGCACAGGCAGCGCCATGACGGCCTCGATGCCGTTTTCTTCGATGAAAGCCAGCTTCATTCACTGTGCTGGGATTGTCGAAATGCCATCAGCTACACCTAAGAAGGGCGGTCGGCGGGATTGAATGTGAAGTGCCGAACGCTATCTAAAGACTTAGCTCTTCGGACAGTGATTGTTTGCCGTTTTCTCGGTCATTTTCGGAAAGCTCCGCTGTCGGGAGCATAAAATGCCAAACGCAAAAACTGTTGCAGACATGAGTGTCGAAGAGCGAGAAGCAATACTCAGCGCTCTATCAGAGCGACTTAGCTTCTCTGCTTCCATTGCAAATCACGACGGTGACCCTGATTGGCAGGTCTTGCGCGCGCTCAGCGAGAGGCTACGTCGGGATGGCGCAGAGATCGCTAATGACACTTGCGATGCGGCGTCTACGGTGGTCCTAGAGGCTATCGAACTTCTAGCGAAATTTGAGATCGGCCGTCCACCCGACTCATCTACTGTCCACTAATATCCCGCCCATCCACGTTCCTATACCGACCTCCAACCGCAGTTGTTCGCCGGCTAGATAGAGCGAGCCATATATAAGGCGGGCCTCACATCACCGCTTTTCACGTCGGTCAAGCAGATCATTTACTTGCGCCTCCTCTTCGCTGGTAAGTGGTCCGGCGGCAAGCCAGCTTAGAAGCAGTCCTATTCGCTGGAGCGATTCGCGCGGTGTCTTCCCAGATCTCAAATCTGCGGTGATCTGGTCTCTCAGCATGCGGTCTATTCTGTTCATTCTGCCCTCCCAATGCAGATGAAGCCCGCAAAGACGCTTTGCTTTGCGGGCCTCATAAAGCTCAGATGCAGTCGGGAACGGTCCCCAGAAACCAAACTACCGCCGGGCAACATCACGTGGTCACAATTCCGAGGGATTAGCGAATGAATTCGACTGATAGACCCACCGGCTAAGGGCCTCGATGATCCATTTGACACGGGAGCAGCTTGAGTTGCTGGATATGCTCGCAGATACGAGAAAACGGTAACGCGTTCCCAACGTTTCCACAAATCTCGTCGCGCTCGAAAAGCTCGGCCTGATTGGACATGACTCCAAGCCGACAGAGGATGGATGGCAAGTTCTGGAAATCAGTTGCAACGGTCGAGTGGTAGTCACTGATCCTGCCGCCTGCCTTTCTCCATCCTGTGTGATATATTGCTCCTCGATAAGGATTGGAGGGGCAGCAATGGGGGCGGCATTGGATCTCACGGTCGTCGACCAATGTATCATGGCGATCACCAAGCGCTTGGCAACGCTGAAAGATGAACGGGGAGGCTTTGTCAGTGTGAGTGATATCCTAGAGGCCGATCGGGAAATCGATCGGTATGAACGGTGGAGATCTATTCACCAACGATTACGCGACTTGCTCGCCGAAGATTTGTGAGCAAACGCCGCCAATTTTCGCGTAAAAACCCCACCGCCCCATCATCGCCAAAAGCGCACGGTTGCAGACGATCTCAGAAAAGCTCCGCACCTTACGGGAACATCTCGGCACCCCCGCCGCCCCATCATCGATTAGGATCAGCTCGTGTTTCGAGACCGATGGCGGTCATGTTCTCGCCGGTAAGCATCGCCGGCAGGGGTGAGTTTGCAGCGAGGTTTGAAGCTTCGATCCTCGACTTGAATCCATCCGTTGAACATGGCGATGTTCACCGATTTCCTGCCGACGCCGTGAGGAATGTGCGTAAAGCCTCGGGTATCGAGACCGCGCAGGAGAGACATCATTCGGGATGATACAAGAGGTTGCATAGAGGTCGAACCTTGGCCGCCCAGGATGGTTCCCTTTTTTGTTGAACACAGAAGGAGCCCGCTATGGGGTACAAAGCAGGCTCCAAAAAGCTCAGAAGGTCGGCCTCCAGGAACGGGCCGCACCGGGCGATTAGTACTAGCTCACACATAGGGAACAATGGCGAGTGAATTAAATTGATCTCAATTTGCTAATTAAAAAAATATTCCAAACCAGCCTGTGGTAAGACAACGAATTGAATAAATTTTCGGATTGGAGCTGCTGTGATGAAATCACTTTTCCCTGGCCTGTCGTCGAGGCAGATTGTCATCTTCATGATCGAAACTAGCGTTGTGAGTTCCGGACTGTTCGCCGTGCTCGCGCTGACGGTTCAGCTGCTCTACAGCTAACGCAAAAGGCCCGCGTCCTGTCACGGCAGCGGGCCCTAAGCTGGATGGGTCTATCCAGGTGGAGGGGCGG
>Ga0102589_1001299_pt1 | contig 35556 bp, 32 predicted proteins | sample AraplaMF_Col_mLB_FD_76858 | JGI IMG/M metagenome (GOLD analysis project Ga0102589, IMG submission 76858) | Arabidopsis root microbial communities from the University of North Carolina, USA - plate scrape MF_Col_mLB | ecosystem: Host-associated > Plants > Roots > Endosphere | place: USA...
TGGAGTACTGTTAAATCTAACGAGAGAATATAACTGTTTTTTTATGAATAGGGCTGTAAATTTTAGTGATTTTTAAAACAGTTTCCTTTTATAGGGACGATTTCTTTTATCAATGAATATACTATTTTAAGAAAATGAAGGGGTGAAGGGAATTGGATTATTTAATTGAACTAAATCAGTGGGGTATAAAAGAAGGATTCCCCACCAAGCCCTATGCAGATGCTGATTATATACAAGCTGATAAGAATATACAGGGAATAAACAGTGCATTACAATTTGCGGCGGTTAACAATTATGTTGAAGTGATTCTTCCAAAGGGGAATTATGCGATCTGTTACCCTCGTGAAATCGCTATGGTTTCTAATATTGACTTTAATTTAAATGGTTCAACACTAAAAGTAATATATGATTCTAACAAAAAATCACCATTCGATAATAGAACAACTACTGATTATTACAACTTTAAAGGAAATAGTGTTGTTTTTAGCAAAACCACTAATTCTCATTTATTTGGCGGAACCGTCATTGGATGTAGGGATGATAGGAGTTTCTCGAATCCTTTAGAAGCAGCAATGGAGCACACATATGGAGTTCTCTTTCAAAGAAGTTCAAGTTATTGTTCTATGACAAATTGTACAGTTCGCGATTACATGGGTGATAATGTTTCATTTAGCTCAGATTCTATATATAACTATGGTGAATTTGATCAAGGACTTACATTAAGTGCTTTAGATTACACAACTGGACAACCAATCACCTCGGCTAATACACTCATAACAAAACTGTTAAACATACCTCAAGATTTAACACCAAAGATAAATTCTTTCCTTATAGCTGGCGCAGGATACGCTAGAAAAACTAATTTAAATACTAAAGAATTGGACATCTTCTTTTACGACAATAGCAACAAATTCATAGGGGTTATGAAGAAAAGACGAATTTATACCGATATTTCTATTCCTGTTACTGCAACTAAGTTTAGATTGCAGTATTACAATGAAACCAACCCAAGTAAGAATATGCAGATTACTATTATGTTTGGCGGGATTCCCCATCATAATACAGTGAAAAAGTGTGAAATATTTAATGGGCATAGGGGCGGTATTACTTTAGGTGGTAGCTATAACAAAATTGTAAACAATAAAATCCGTGATAATGGAAAAGGTTTGGTTAGGTTTTTGGATGGAAAACCGCTTTTCAATGACCCGACTAGATATTCGATAAATATGGAAGATAGTTATGGGGCAAGCTGTACGATAAAAGATAACGAAATTTACGGTAGTTATCATGGTATCTTAGTCGGGTGTTACGATGTTTTAATAGAGCACAATCACATTTACAACATTGATAATATTGCAATCAATTTGTATTCTCTCGTGCATGCAAACATTAAGGATAACTTCTTATATAACTGTCAAAACAACATTGGCCTTATGACTTCTAATTTCAGTGCGGCGTTTGTGAATATCGAAGGCAACAGCTTTACAGGTGGCATCATGAATGTAACTAGTGATTCATACAGGGTTTCATTATCAAACAATCAATACGTAAATCCTGACATGATTGCAATGGGCGATAATTGCACGTTTGATAATAATTACATTATTTTTACAGAAAATCTAGTTACTGCACCGTGGCTAAAGGCAAACAAAATAAGCAGATGTACCTTTAAATCTGTTCCTATACAAAAGGAAATGACGTTTAAAGTGAAAGAGTATGATAATTGTAGATTCGAAAACTTACGAGTCAGATCTGAAAATCCAAATCCTAAGAATGTAGATGTCTGTGAATTCACTAGATCAGAATTTATTAATTGTGAGCTGAGAAATCATATGTTTAGCGGACGCCCCATGAACGTTAAGGTTACTAAATCAAAGCTTATAGATACGACCTGCGAAGTCGGTATGACAAATGTGGACAACCAAGTATCATACACATCATTAGAAGAATGCGATATCACTATCAATACCAAAAATAATCTGTTTTTATCAGATACAAACAGACCCTATACAATTTATAAAGCAGCAAATTGTATAGTCACGATAAACAATACATCTTTTGGTGCCTTATTAGCATCTGGCTCAGCTAATGCAGCGAATGAACTAGTTCTGGAAGGAAATGAGTTTGTTTATACAGGCTCTACACCTCTGAATTTAAAATACTATACAAATAAAAATCACATACGTAACTTTGTTGATTCAGACAATATTTTTACAAATATCACTTTACCTACTGTTTCCTAATGAAGACTAAGTGTATGTGAAGCAATAAAAGAAACCGGCTATGTAATAGGAGTCGGTTTTTAATACATAACGTATTTATTCCATGTTAAGCGGGGGCAACCGGTTTAATAGGGTCAGTCGCCCCCGGGAATCGCCTTATCTCTATCAATCTAAAAAATAAACTACCTCAAGATGAGAAAAATGAATTTCGTTGCTATAAAAGGCACAAATTTCTCGTTTTGGGGATATTTGCATTTCTTAGCTTGATGGCAATGGGATGAAGCCCCCCACTGATCAAACTTTCACTTTATTGCATTTCAAGGTTTTAAAATAATATCTATTAAAAAACCATATGAATTGAATCAAGTTATAAAAATATATATTAATCTAGGTTACATATGTAAGTGATGAATCATAGAATATGAGGTAATACTAGTGCAAAAACACGAAATACTTATTAAGGAGCGATCAAATGAAGACATACTTTAATAAAAGAAGAATAAGTAGAAGAGACTTGAAGGAATATAAGCTCATTGGGGATGGGAAGGATGGAGAAGTATATCAATTAACTCATGATAAATGTGTGAAAATGTTTTTCCTGGAAGAAACTCAAACAAAAGAGTTGAAAGCTCTGGTAATTGGACAATCATCACCTATTATTCCACGACTTTATGAATATGGAGAAAATTATATTGTCATGGAGTATATACATGGAATTTCACTTGCACGTCACTTAAAAAAAGAAAAACAGATCACTGAAGAATTAACTGAAAAAATATTAATAATGTTGGATGAATTTAAAAAGATCGGATTTACCAGATGGGACACGGAAGTAAGACACGTTTTAATAAATGAAGAAGGTCAGTTAAAAGTTATTGACCATAAAAGAGCTTTTACCTCAAATAGCAAGGCTCCTATTAAATTATTAAAGGGGTTTAAAAAATTTGGACTGTCACAGGATTTTTTAAACTATGTGAAGAATATACCTTCTTCTGCTTATAATACATGGGTGAAACATAGATAAAAAACCGAACGACCTGGGCCATGCCCTGCACATGCTTAAGGAAGGGGACTTCTGTTGGAATACTGTTAAAAGATGATAAACAATAGAGCAAGCTCTCCGCTAATGACCGTTTCTTTTTGTAGCATCAATCATAAGTTAAGTAGTACAAGGAGTGATAAAAATAATGAGAGAGTGTGTTTTAGTCATTGGTGCTCACCCTGACGATGAGCTATTAGGAGCCGGCGGGACTTTAAAAAGACTAGTAGAAAATGGCTATCGGGTAATTTCAATCATTACCGCTTTAGGAAGAAAAGAGGAAGCACATCACATACAGCAGCTAAGCCGGTGTGCAAATAAGGTAATTGGTATTGAAGAAGTGATATTCCTCGAGCATGCTAATTTAGAGTTAGAATTAATTCCGCTGCATCAGTTAACGAAAGAAATAGAACAATTAATACAGACCTATAAACCGAGTAAAATCTTCACCCACCATTATGGAGATGTCAATATTGATCATTTAATTACTTTTCAAGCGGTTTTGACCGCGACTCGACCTCTGCCGAACCAAAAACCGATAGAATTAATTACATTTGAAACGGTTTCCTCTAGTGAGTGGAATATCCACACGAATGATAAGGCTTTCAAAGCTAATTATTTTGTCGACATTACAGATCAAATGGATTCAAAGATTGCGGCGCTCAAACATTACGATGTAGAAATGAGAGATTTTCCTCATCCTCGTTCATATGAAGGAGTTCAGTATTTAGGAAGAGTTAGAGGAATGACGATTGGCGTACAATACGCTGAAGCGTTCGAAGTGGTAAGGAGGATATGGCGATGAAAAAGAAGCTTATGTTTCCATATCCCTATGTAATTAAAGAAATGGATAAATATTTTGGAATTCATTCGTTCTCATTTCAAAAAAAGAAGAATGAAATGTACGAACGTTATACAAATACAGGGCCAAAGACGGTCCGAAAGAAAAGCCTTTCTATATTAATTGCTACGTTTTGGGACTATCCTCATACTGGAGGTTTATCTAATTATATTACGGCACTTAGTGAAGGGTTAAGACAACAAGGACATCAAGTTGACATTATCTCCCCTAATCAATTTCCTCGGAGTAAAGTAGAGACCCTGCGTGAAGTAATTGTTCCCAGATTAAAAGATTTCTTTAATACACGTTATGGAAGTTATAATAGCATGATTTTGAAAAATCACAGACATATGTATATCTATGAAAGGATGCTTCTTCACAATATCGACTTAAAAAAATATGATATCTTCCATGCGCAAGATTTGTTTACAGCGAATATATTAGGAAGAATCAATGTATATTACGGAAAACCTTTGTTGTTTACACCCCATGGGATGTTTACCTTTAACCGGCTGAAATTTGGTATATTTAAAAAAGGTTCGCTGGAAGAAGTCTATTATAAAACATTAGAAAGAAAAGCCATTGAATTTGCCAATCACCTTATCATTCTCAGTGATTCATTTCGTGATCCGTTAATGCAGCTAGGGACCAAACAAGAGAACATGACAACTGTGCTTACGGGCATTGATTATCCTGAGAAGTATCGTACAAAAAATACATCAGCACACAAGAAGGTCGTTATTACATGTGTGGCGAGATTAGGCCCAAGAAAAGGCCATAATGTATTATTTGACGCACTTTCAAAGCTAAAAAGAAAATATACTGATAACATTAAAGTGCTCATTGTCGGAGATGGTGAGATGAGAGACACTTTAGAAAAGCAAGTCGATTCTTTGGGTCTTTCCATGGTGAAGTTTTTAGGGGCAAGGGATGATGTGCCAAACATTTTAAGCAAAACCGATGTTTTTGTACTTCCAACCCTAAATGACAGCCTGCCTATTTCTATCATTGAGGCCATGCATAGTGGAGCTTGTGTCATTTCGACAACATCGGGAGGCATACCTGAATTGGTGAATCACTCCAAGACAGGCATTCTAGTCGCTCCAGGAGATACAGATAAACTGGCACGTGCATTAAAGTTCGTCATTGCAAATCAGCAAGGTCGGGAGCAGTTGGGTGAAAGTGCAAGAAACTTTGCTAAAAAGCATTTAACTAGAGAGACAATGACAGCTCATATTGAAAAGATCTACAAAAAGTATTTGAGTGAGGAAGAATTCTATGAATCATGAACACGCAGCAGTTGTACTGGACTTAAGTGCCAATGGAATCGGAATCATCAGAAGCTTAGCGAGAAAAGGGATCAACGTTTATGCGTTCGATATAGAGAAACCTTATAAGATAGGAAAATCACGTCTTGCTTCATGTGGAGTATGCCCAAGTCCTTTATCAGAAGAAAAGGAATTACTAACTTTTTTAATCAATTTGGCTAAAGAATTTAAACTGAAACCGATTTTGTATACAGGTGCGGATGATTATGTGGTGTTCATTTCAAAATATCGAATGGAACTGTCTAACTACTATTTATTTTTGTTTCCTGAACATTCGCTGATTGAAGAAATACTGGATAAACACAAAATGTATGAATTAGCAGTGAAGCATAATATTCCATGTCCTAAAACGTATGTGATCGAACATAAAGAACAAATGGAAGAAGCGATATTGGCCCTCGATTTCCCATGTATATTAAAGCCGACTTTGGGCCATGAGTTTCGAAAAAAAATCAATAAAAAGGCCATATTCATAAAAAATCCAGATCAACTAAGAAATGAGTATGAATTGTATCGACAGCATGGAAAGCTCATCATTCAGGAAATCATTCCTGGCGACAATCAGCATTTTTATAAAGTGGCCACTTTTTATGACGACAATATGGAGCTACTAGCGTTATTTTCTTTGCAAAAGAATCATCAATTCCCAGCTGAATTTGGAACGGGAGCTCATATTGTTAGTAAACAAGTTCCAGAATTGGTGGATATATGTTTACCATTTTTTGAAAAAATGAACCTTAAAGGTATTGGTATGGCAGAGTTTAAAAAGGACCCCCGAGATGGGGTTTATAAGTTTATTGAAATAAATCCTCGTTTTTGGTTAACGCATAGCTTGACAGGACCTGCTGGCGTGGATTTTGTTTATATGTATTATTTATATTTAACCAAGCAAAACCCCGGGCCGAGGCTCAAACAAATAGACGGTGTCAAATGGATTTATCTTGTGCGGTATTATTTAACGTTCCGTCACAAGAAAAAAAGAGCTGAAATGACGTGGAAAGATTTTTATGAAGGCTTGCGAGGCAAAAAAGAGTTTGCTTTGTTTGCATGGGATGATCCAATGCCATTCATTAGAAGTGCGTGGTCTCATTTGAAGAACGCCTGGAAACAAAAACGAAAGGAATGAAAACGTTGTACGAGGCAAAAGTATTATTCCATCATTTTGAGAAGTTGAAGATTTCAGAAAAGCTTTCTTATTCAATGGCTGAGAAGGTTGTAATAGACCCTGCTAAAATCGAGTGTCTAAAATCAACAACAAGAATGAGTATCTACAAATTATCTCTTCGAAAAAAAACGAATCATTATCCCATTATTTTAAAAATATATCATTCAACAAACTATAAAAATGAAGTAGAGATTAATGTATATCAGAGAGCTTATCCTATATTGAAAGAGTTTCTTCCTCAAATATACCATGTTGAAAAAAACGGAAATGACACCTGGATATTCATGGAATTTGTTCAGCAAGTACGCGGCCAGATCACCTTCTCCCCGAAACATTTTGACTACATTATCCCCACAGTTGCCAAACTTCACGCACACACATTTGAAAACAATTTTAAAAAGCATAAAGATGTTTGGAAATCTTGGCTTCCTATTTATGAATCAAGCCACATGAGAAGTAATCGAGCCAAATATATTGGAAAGACGATTGCTTTTCTCGATGACGCAGCGAAAGACGACCGGTTAAGGGAGATCATTAAACCCTATCATAAACCGCTAATAAAACTATGTCATAAGGGACCGGATTTTTTCCCGGAACTATTTGAAAATGGTTCATCTATAACGCATGGTGATCTTCATATGCAAAACATATGCAGCAACAATGTGACACCGGGTGCACCATGGAACATCCAGTTTATCGATTGGGAGTCCATTAAATATGCACCCGTCTGGTTTGATATGGTTGTTTTAGTCGAAATATTATTAGGTTTCAGAAAAGATTGGCAGATCCATGCAGAAGAAATTCGCACGCATTGTGTGAAATCATATACAAAACAAATGCAGAAGAATGGCATTCAATTTAAAACGGCTCCAATTGACCTTTATAAAATGGCGTATTTGCAGAGAACATTAGAAAAGGGATTGCATACCCAGCTACGAAGAATATTTGATAACCGCGGTGGCGAGCTATTAACGTATCATCTTGAAAAAGTTTCAACTTGGGGAAGAGAATTAGGTTTATAAGATAAATAAAATTTTCACATTAGTAGAGTTAGGAGGAGATGCTTCTGAATACAATAAAGGAAGAGCGAAATGAATACATCTGTCCCTTCCATGCGAGCCTGCTAAAAGTCATGGATGAATACTATAAAATAGATAGTAAAAAGAATTATTTACTGGAACCATTTCAGACATTTGGAATCAAAAAGAATCGCATACCAAGTAAAACAAATAAACTAAACATTCTCTACGTAACGTTTTTGCGATATCCAAATACTGGAGGGTTATCAAATTATATTACTTCCTTAAAAACAGGTTTTGAAAAGTATGGTCATGACGTAGATGTCATCTCACCTACTCAAATGACAGCAGTTCATCTAGAGCAAGATATCCCGCAGGCTGCCGAACATGCAAGGGACTTTCTGCTGCAACGATATGGTACAGTCAATGAAAAAATTATAAAAAACACTAGTTTCATGAACGTGTATAAGTCTTTCTTAAGAGGAAGAAGTCTAGAACAATATGATGTGTTTCATGCACAAGATTTATTTTCTGCCTTTTTATTAGGACAACTAAATCTAGAATATAAGAAACCTCTTTTTTTTACACCGCATGGACATTTTACAAAAAGCCGGTTAAAGTTCGATAAAATTAAAAAAGGATCAATTGAGGAAGTTTATTTTAGTGAAATTGAAAAACAGGGAATAAGAGCATCCGATCAAATCATAACGATCAGTAATTCTTTTCATTCCCCTTTAAAAGAGTATGGCGCAAAGATAGAGCAACTGGTTACTGTTCATACAGGCATACATTTTCAGCAAGCTTCTATACCTAAACAAGAGTATGATGATAATCTTGTAATTTCCTGTGTTTCCCGCCTTTCTCCCAGAAAGGGTCATGACATTTTTCTCAAAGCGCTCTCGCAAATTCAACAAGATTTATCTAATGTAGAAATATGGATTGTTGGTGATGGTGTCATGAGAGAAAGACTAGAAGACCAAGTACTACAACTTGGTCTCGACAATATCAGGTTCTTTGGCAGAAGAACAGATATACCAGAAATCCTTTCCTCTTCTGCTATCTATGTCTTACCTACCATTAACGATAATTTTCCGATTTCAATTATTGAAGCTATGTTTTCTCGTCAAGCTATTGTTACAACAAATTGCGGTGGTATACCAGAAATGATTCAAAACGGAAAAACAGGGATCATTTGTGAACCGGGAAATGTACAACAACTTTCCGATGCTCTTAAATTGCTTTTAGCAAATAAGAGTCTTCGTGAACGTTTAGGAAGAAATGCTCAGGAATATTCACGACAACATCTAACTCAAGGTGGGATGATTTCAAAGATAGAAAGAATCTATCACTCTTTTATAAGAGATATGTAGAACATGTATGGAACGTCGTAATAAAAGAAATGATGCCTCAATCTATAAAGGAGAAATTCTTCATAGCCAGTTAAATAATAGTAAAGCGATTGAAGTATTAAAATGGAAGCCTGCTTCAGACGTCTCATTTGGTTTAGACCAAACGATTTCTTACTTAAAGAAAGCAAATCAAAGTAAAAGCTGACTTAAAGAAATTTGTATGTATGAAGAATGAATAGATAACTCATATGTGAGGAGCTAGTGTATTTGTCAATTGAAAATCCAGCCATTTTGTCATTAAAAACCCAGCCACTTCTTCGAAGTAATTGAAGAAGAATGGCTGGGTTTTTAACGATTATACGTGCTTACTTTTAGATTACCAAATACAAAAATCGCTTTAGTGACACTAAAATTTCTTTTAGTTTACGTCTTACTCGCAATCCGCTCCATTACTTTCTCTAACTCATCCGGCTTCAAAAACTCAATAGGAGAGAATCCCTTCTCAAACGTAAGTGTATCCGCCTCAATCATTAGTACATATTTATCATTAACCTTGGCAATATGAATCTGTTCCCCAAAATCTGCAAGCAATGCCTTCACAGAAATATGATCTGCCTTTAGCTTTAATTCTATCTCAGGGGTATGCTCCACAATTTGCGCTGTAGCTTCCATTACTTCTTCCGTTGTGAAATGTTCCATAATTTCACGCTTAGGACTGGCGGCCCATACTTCCATCGCTTGGTCGAATTGTTCTCGTTCTTCCGTACCTTCTTCAAATACGTCTTCGATTTGGTCGTATACCATGTCCATAACTTGTGTTTTCATAATTTCTGGCATAGAGCGTTCGTATTCGACGAATTTTAAGAAATCCTCAAAGTAGCGTGCGTGTGATGCTTGGTGGATTTTTAGTTCGCCAGGTTCGACAATGCCTTCTTCTGGCATGTATGGGTATTGAATAGATTTCATATTTTTTGTCGTAATTGCCATTTCAACGTTGCGAATAAGTGTTGTTTTGTCGGAAATGGAAGCAACTTTTGGCTCGAAGTCACACTTCATAACGAATACGAATGGATCGTCAAAGTATTTCCTCAGTTTTGCTTGAGCAACTAAAAATACACCACCGCGTACTGCACTTGTATCGATATATGTATAAACGAGAGGTTCACTCATATCTTTAAAATTCTCTTTCGTTTCTGCAAAACGGATACGATTAAATAAATTATAATGAGGGTTGGAATCGAATTCGTGCCCAGTTTCTACAATAAATCGACCAATCTTTGTTGGGGCTTGTTCGGTTTTTGCATGACGTTCTACTTTTCGTTTAGATATTTTTAATAATTCACCATCTAAGAACTCTTTTAATGGGCTGTCCTCATATTCTTCAGCATCTAACGTTTGAAAATGTTTATATCGCTTATCTGCTTGTTCACCTTTTCCTTCTACTTGTACGACATAGAAGGAGAGGAAGTTTATTTCAAAATCCATATTTATCACCTTGTTTCATTTCATTGACTCTTATCAGTATAGAGATGGAGAAAACTTTCGTCAATTTAATAAAATAAAACGGATAACAGAGGCTTACTATCTGTTAATTTGAAATATAGGAAGGGAGAGTCCCTTCCTATATAGTTCTTTGTTTTACTAATTTAAAATCCATCCTCAAGTGCTGAAAATGGAATGTTTAGTCGATTCTCTACAGTACGTAAACGCTGATTTAATCGATTGAGTCTACGTGTATGACGTTCTACTGTCTGCTGAAGTTGATTTACTCTTTGTTCTAGCTCATTTACTCGTCTTTCTAACTGACGGCCGCCACTACCTGGAAAGGAAATTGGAATTTGAAATTGTCTATTTGGATCATATGGATCAATTTGTTCTGTTTGTTCTATATATGGTTGATATTGCGATTGCCCGTCATATGATGGTTGATAGTTATAAAGGTTGTAGGGGGCATATGAATTATAGGGATACATAAACATCCTCCGTTCTCTAAATTTGCTTGAATTCATCATAATGTATGTGTAAGAGCGGATAGGTGGCACGGCAAATACCTATTTTGAATAGGGTGCTTCATCAAATGTATTCAAGAGAATTTGTGATAAGTTTTTATAAATGAGAATTGCCTATGAAGAATTCCAAAATATTAATGTATTAAAATTGTTTTTGAATAATCATTTGGTATATACTGGTTAAATAAGAGGGGCATTACAAACTTAAGTTTTTTAAGTAAATATGTGTAGACATTTCTTAAAGAAAAGAGTAATTTTAATATAGTGGAAATCAAATTGTAATATTTTGTAGTCATATTGCAAAGTCATGTAATCATACATACATAAAATTGAAAACAAAGAGTAATGGTAGGGAAAAGGAGAGAGTATATTGTTACGTAAGGTACAAAGTATAGTAATAGGGGCACTATGTGTAAGCATAGTGAGTGGATGTGGTACAAAAATAAGTGAAGTTTCATTAGTAAGTGGCATAGGAGAGCATGCAGTAGAAGCTAAGACTGGTGTCAATGAAAGTGTAAGTTTAGTAGATGCTAGAAGTGGTAAAGAAGTAAAAAATGTTAATATAGCAAGCTTAGGTTATTTTGAAGATGAAAATAAGTTTAAAAAAGAAGTAACGAAGGTTGCTAAGGAAGTCGGAAAAACTATTGATCAAAAGATGGTCCCTTCTCGTATGGCAAGTGATGGAACATGGCAAGAAGGTAAGCCTTCTTATGAGTTAATGGAAAAAGAGCTAGTAGATAAACTAATGAACGTAGGAATGTGGGATTCTTCGTACCAACTACCAATTGTTGAGAAAAAACCTGTAGCGAAGCCGGAAGATGCAAGTGGAAATGGTGCAGTTTTAGGAAGGTATGAAACAAACTTAGGTGGTTCTACAGGTGGTAGAATCGAGAATATTCGTTTGTCTGCAAGTAATATTAGTGGTGTCGTATTAGGAAAAGGAGATCGTTTCTCTTTTAACGCATTAATTGGAGATACAACACCAGACAAGGGGTATCAGTTAGGAAAAGAGATTGTTGACGGGAAACTAGTAGATGGTTATGGCGGAGGAGTATGTCAAACATCTTCTACTCTTTTTAATGCTGCAGATCAAGCTGGTTTAAAAATGGTGGAGAGAACTACACACTCCAAAACAGTAGGATACGTTCCACAAGGCCGAGATGCTACAATTGCATATCCATATTTAGATTTAGTGTTTGAAAATACAAATGAAGTGCCTGTGAAGCTTTATATGAGCATAGAGGGTGGAAAACTTGTTGCTGAGGTACGTGCAGCAAGATAAGAATTACCGTACATAAAAGTCTTATAGATTCAACTAACGATTAGTGGAAGATTAGGGGAATCTCCACTGATCGAAGTTTCACTTTATTATGATCTGAGCCATTCTTTCTAGTATTTTTCTAGAAGGGGTGGCTTTTTGTATACGTATAAATCAGTAATGAAAATTTATCCGCTATTCGCGGGCAGTAATACTCCCACCTCAAAAATCAGCAAAAGCAAAGAGATTAGGTGGGAGATAAACTTCCTGTAAAAGCTCGATTCTTGAGGGCTAATAATCAGTGGGGATGAAGCCCCAACCGATTATTAAAGATTTACTTTATCTACTGATTTAAAAAACTTCTTTTGATAAACTAGAATAAATAGGAAATAGGGTGTTTTAAAAGTATATTTACAATTAGACAGCTATAATTTGATATAAAAACGCCAAGTGAACCAAATGAAAGTTTGTCCAAATAGATAACAGCTTTAATAAAGGATAATAGGCATAACTTTGAGGAGGAGAGAACTATGCAATTCATTTTAGAAATGGTAGCAATTGCTGGAATAATATTTATTATTTTGATTTTAGGATTTAGTAAAACGTTAAAAGATGTCAATAGAAGGAAGAAGAATAAAGAAAACAAATGACTCATAATGCATAATGATAGAGAAAAAAGGTGCTTATGTATAGAAAAGCATAAGTTTTTTTATAACAAAAATAAGGAGGAGGTCCGGCTGTGAGCTTTCCTCTTTATTTTTGTTATGTAATCCAAATCGGGAAAGGGTGAAAAGGAATTTAGTTTTTATGTTTTGTAAATATTTGATTAAGATGATGGTTCATATGATCAATATAATCTGTAACAAGCCATTCTAAAGTTACTTCCTGTTGGTCTTCCAACTTACATGTAAGTTGCCAGTGTTCATTCTTTACATTGCTTAGTAATTTTATCATTTGTATGTTAATAGCTTCCCATAATTTTAGAATTTCATTTGCTGAAAAAGATTGTTGATAATTATGTACTTGCACCCACAAATCTTGATCATAGCCAGTGAGTATAATTGTTTCCTTTGAAGTAAGAATATCAACAAAGCGTCTATGGTTTACCGTACCGGAATCGCAAAGATGACCTAATATTTCTTTTTTAGACCATTTTGTTGGGGCGAGTTTTATATCCATGTCAGAAAAAAGTATAATTTTTTGAGATGCAGTATGAATTATATGTTCTAATTGGGTTGCTAATGTAGACATGTGAATCCCTCCATTTTCATTAATAACTGAATGTTTGCAGCTCAATCCAATACCTTTTTACAACATTACCATCTTCTTCGATAAAATCATTATCACGAAGTCCTCTGTTATGCAAAATTGTTTTTTCTGAAGCAGTATTACCTTCATCACAAACGACAAGTACTTTTGTAACACCTAATTCTTTTATTTTTTCTAATGATAAAGCTAATAATTTTGTAGCATATCCTTTTTGTCTTGCTGAAGGACGAATACCATAACCGATATGCCCACCAGCATTGAATAGATGCTCAGTTAAACGATGACGAATATTTACAGCACCAACGATTTTGTTGTCATTTGTGATAAGCCAATAGGTAGAGTCCGGTACCCAACTATCGGGAATGTTTTTACCTTTCGCTGCATCCAGCAACTCTTGAACCATTGCTGGAAAATTAGAAGGATCTTTTGTGATAACCCAAGGAATCATCGTTTCACCACTATTTTTCCATTCTTGATAGAATTCTAAATATTCTTCTTGTAAGTCAATTGTGGGTTGTACTAAGTAGACATCCATTATTATTAGGCTCCTTTTATATATTTTTCGAAATATTAAAATAATCTTAACATAATTTGGATGGTAGAGAAATAAAGTACTTGGAGATATTGATGTTGATGAATTTAAAGGATATAGATTAGGAAAAGATTTCTACTCTAGAATCCCTTTGTTATGAAGTTAAATATTTTGAATTTATGTATGTATATTTATGGGTAATTAGAGAAACATATAAGAAATTAACTGGAGGTGAAGCAATGAATATTCGTGAAAATTACAATACAAATGAAATACTTATAACAGCTTCAGCGAGTGCTATTGAGCAAATGAAATATGAAATTGCTCGTGAACTTGGTGTTACACTTGGACCAGATTCTACAGCGCGTGCAAACGGTTCTGTAGGCGGAGAAATAACGAAGCGTTTAGTTCGTATGGGAGAAGAACAATTATCTGGACAATATAGAATTCATTAAAATATTTCTTTTTGAATATAGGTTATAAGTATTTTTTCTGTCTGGAATGTGTTTTGTTTCTTAGTCTGATGACAATAGAATACTGTCAGTAAATTAGAATAAACAAAAAAGTACTCTCAATGAGTACTTTTTTGTTTTCGCGTATTGAAATGACTTTTCAGAACCTTATTAGCAGGGGAACAAGGTTTTGAAAAGAAACACTCTTCATTATAAACTCCCCCGACTTTACGAATACATTTCGATATAAAAATGAGAAATACCATAATTATACATGTGAAACTTATCCGTAATAAAATGTTGTTCTGATTTTTTATAAGTAAGAAAAGACGGATAAAGTTTTGTTGACTTTCTCTTAAGGGAAGATTAATATGAATTAAGTAGTATTATAAAATACCACTTAAATTCAATGCGAAATTTATGTGCAAAGTAAGGAGTGTTTCCATGATTGATTTATTAAAAAAGATAGGATTATCAGATCTAGAAGCGCGATGTTATTTGACATTACACGAAGAATCTGATTTGTCTGGCTATGAAGTTGCAAAACGGGTATCTGTTTCAAGAACAAATGTATATGCTGCGTTACGATCATTAACGGATAAAGGAGCTTGTCGAAGCATAGAAGGGGAGACGGTTCTTTATAATGCTGTTCCAATTGAGCAATTAATCCGTCTTTTTCAAACTGAATTTGAACAGACTTCGAAGGCACTTATCAATCAATTAAAAACTCCACCTAGACCTGCACCTGCTTTTTATAATTGGCAAGGAAGTAATGCATTAGATAATGCTGTACGCCGCGTTATTGCAAATGCGGAAACATCTATAGTTGTAGATGTTTGGTCAGAAGACTTGCACTATATAGAGGAAGCACTACTTGTAGCGGAATGCAAAGGAATTAGTGTTATCTTAATTACAATCGGGACATGTAAAACACCTCTTAAACATGTATTCCAGCATTATAGGGATGAAGAGTGGCCTGCTGATGAAAGGAAGTTTTCTATTCTCTGTGATTCTAGTTCAGCTTTAATTGGTAGTTTCGGAGGAGAGATTAAGCCATCTGCATTAGAGACGAATCATCCAGCAGTAATTGAAGTAATAAAAAATGCTTTTTACCATGATATGATGATGCAGCACATCGAAGAGGATTTTGGGAAAGAATTTCAAGAGAAGTATGGGGAGAATTACCGGAAAATGTTAAGCTATTTCAAAGAGAAAGGCTGGCATATTTAATGACGGCAATTGATATTCAATTTTGTAGTGAACTAATAAAACGTGTAGGAACCGGTTTATATGAAATTGCTAAAAGAGCGATTTCTTCCCATTCCACATATCCAATAAATGCACAAAAATCATTACAATGACTCAGCCAATACTCCTGTTGCCATCCACCATATCCAGGCGTTCTATGGATAAGTTCTTTTACTTTTTCTTCATCACTTACTTCCTCACAGGAGTATGGATCTTGAAATTCTCCATCAAATTTTTTAGATGCATTTCCATTAGCAATACACCAAGGACAGATGCTTTCTACCCTTTCTATAGAATAGAAAGGACCACTATAAACATACTCACGTTCGTTTTTGCAAACAGAACAAGTCGTAAATTCTTTTTTAAAAATCCCTAGTTCTAATGCGTTTGGATTATATTTAAAGGTTGGTAATTGCACGTCTGATTCCCCCATAAATGCTATTTAAATTTACATCGTATTTCTATTGCTAAATTGTAATCAGGTTAATTTGAATATAAACAAAATATCTTTATTTTACAAATATTACTGGGGATGATTTGACTGACACATTAACGAGAAAGAAGATTTCTTCTAATTTCATGTTACATATTTTTGTGAGTTGATTAACTTATGGATGTCCAACTTAATAGTAATTGCACGGCATTTTTTATTTAGGACTTGAATTACTAGTTTTTTCAGATTATTATGTATGAAATAGTTCATCAGATGAATCGTTATAAAAAGATCTTAAATTGTATATGAAATCTGTAACAGAATGGTGGGAGAGAATGAAATGAAAGCTGTAACTGCAAATCTGATAATTGCTTTAAAAGAGGTACTTCCTGAAACACAAGTAGTAGTAAATGAAACGGTGAGAGAACTGCACAGTAAAGATGAATCTTATCATCCTAGCAGTCTGCCTGATGTTGTTGTATTTCCAACAATGACAAAAGAGGTTAGTGAGATAATGAAACTAGCGAACAAGTACCAAACACCAGTTGTACCATTTGGAGTAGGCTCAAGCTTGGAAGGTCATGTAATTCCATATGAAAATGGCATTACAATTGATTTTTCACTGATGAATCAAGTGCTGGAGGTAAGAGAAAAAGATTTTCTAGTTAAAGTGCAACCTGGAGTAACTCGTTCACAGCTTAATAAAGAATTAAAAAAGTATGGATTGTTTTTCAGTGTGGATCCAGGGGCGGATGCAACATTAGGTGGAATGGCTGCTACAAATGCAAGCGGAACGACCTCAGTAAAGTATGGCGTTATGCGTGATCAAGTTCGTGATTTAGAAGTTGTGCTTGCAGATGGAACGATTATACATACAGGGAATTTAGCTGCAAAGTCGTCATCTGGTTATCATTTAAATGGTATTTTCGTTGGATCAGAAGGAACACTTGGTTGTTTTACGGAATTAACGCTAAGAGTATATGGAATACCTGAGCATACGATGGCAGCAAGAGCATCTTTTCCGACAGTGAATGATGCGGTAGAAGCTGTAATTGATATTTTACAAGCTGGCATTCCGATTGCGAGAATTGAGCTTGTTGATGAACTTTCAATGAAACAAGTTAACAAATATAGTGAAACAAACTATAGGGAAGAGCCAACGTTATTTTTAGAGTTTCATGGAAATGAAGCGGGATTAAAACAAGATATTGATTTCACAAAAGAAATTGTTAAAGATCACAAGTGTAAGGCTGTTTCATTTGAAACAGAAACAGCAGCAAGAAATAAATTATGGGAAGCAAGACATAATTTAGCATACGCTTATGTTCATAGTTGCCCAGGGAAAAAACTGATGAGTATGGATGTTTGTGTACCAATTTCAGAGTTAGCAAGTGCAATACAGTATGCAAAAGAGACTTTAGATGCTATGGGAATTGTTGGGGGAATACTTGGACATGTCGGAGATGGGAATTTTCACGTTCTATTAATGGTGAATCCAAATGATACAGAGGAAGTGCATAAAACAGAAGCGGCAAATGAAAAAATTGTGATGTATGCTCTTGAGCGCGGTGGAACATGTACAGGTGAACATGGGGTAGGGATTGGTAAACAAAAATATCAAGAAAAAGAGCATGGAGCAGCACTTCTTGTGATGAAAAAAATGAAACAAGCTCTTGATCCGAAAAATATTCTGAATCCAAATAAGATTTTTAAAATTAAAGAATAGGGAATGATTCTGTCAATGACCCACGACTGAAGTCGCGGGTTTGGAAACTTTGCTTCCGTTGGGGAACAAAATTTAAATAAAATTGAGACGATGCTTCACTTGAATATTGAAGCCTTAACCGTTCTGTCCTCTCTTTATGTACGTGACTATACAGATGTTGAAGGAACGCAAATCATCAATATTTCTTCAGGAGGAGGATACTTGATTGTTGCTGATGCTGTGACCTACTGCGCGACAAAGTTCTATGTAAGTGCCTTTACAGAAGGTCTCGCACAAGAATTGAAAGGAAAAGGAGCAGCCATGCAAGCGAAAGTCTTGGCTCCTGCTGCAACAGAGACCGAATTTGCGAAACGATCCTATGATGTTGATAATTTTGAATATAATGGTGTTGTTCCTAAGTTCCATACAGCTGAACAAATGGCCGGTTTCTTGCTCGATTTATATGACAGTGGGAAGGTGGTAGGAATTGTGAATGGAGAAACGTATGACTTCGAATTAAGAGATCCGATTTATCCGTATGTGACCAGGACAAGAAACTAGTTTTTGAAAATCCCAACATAACAAAAAGCCGATAGTTCTGAAGTGACCCCAAAAAGTTAGACACATTTTAACAATTGGGGGCAGTTCATTACTACAAGTTCTTTTTTATTTTTCCTATAATAGCAAATGTAATTTCAAGGCTTATAATTTGTTATTTGCAAATATAGAATCTTCTAAGTGAATTACAGGGTATTGTTTAGAATCTAAGTTTTTAGTTATGACTGGATATAGTTCCATTTTTTTAGACAAATCAGTGATTGAAGCGCTCACTGTAAACCCGTTTTTCGCATATAGATATATATGGAATTTATCATTCTTAGTCGGCAAAAAATTAATCTCAGATATTATACTTTGTATTTCGCTCGGTAATTTATTTAACTCCGAAATAAGTTTTCTAAGTTGTTTTTCATCATTTCTAGTAAATTGTTTTATTACAGGTACACTTTTGGAGATTTTATCATTTGTAAATTTATCCAACATTGTACCATTTTCAAGTAGAAGATAATACTTATTATCTTTAATCATATATGCAACAGTGCTATTTTCTTTAACATTAATAGTGACTCGACTTGGAAAGTTCTTTGAAATTTCGACTTCTTTAATCAGATTATTTTTCTGTATTCTTTTTTTTATATCTTCTTCATGTAAATTCCAATAATTATCTTTGTCGCTTAAATTGGATAGACTTATAATTTCTGCTTTTGAAATTATTTCATTTCCAGTTACATATATTGTTGAAATTTTTCCAAAGCGATTTAAAAATAATAACAAAATAAAAGTTATTAATACACATATACTTAATGCTTTTTTCCTTCTAGCTGCTTTTAAATTTCTACTTTGTATTAGTTGTTGATGACGAACCTGTTGGTTAAATGGATATACATTATTTTGATTCATAATACCTTCCTCTAGTAGCCTATTATATTCCATTTAAAAAAATGCTCTAACATTTGTTGTTTAGTATGTTAATGGCCATCATGTACATATTTCGACTTTTTTACACTGCAGGGTGTATCCCCTAGCCCTGAAACGGACATAAATTCCTAAAACATTATATACATAATAGGATAATTTCTCAATATAGTTATAATATACAAGTGATATTCTTCACAATTAAATAAACTGATACAGCATTTTAGATTTCTAATTAAAAAATTAGTAACATTTAGTGATATAGTAAATCATCTCTAAGTGTTCTTAAAAAAATATCACCATTTTGTAAAATAATCAAGGTATCGAAAGAAATTTCATTCTCCCGATATCTAATATAGGGAATAAGGGAAGTAATGCTAAGAAAGATGAATGATTATTTTCGTCGCGGGACTGAGAAGATGCCACCTCTAAGCGAAGGGTAGGTGGCGAGTAGTTCATAAATGCTTCGTAAAAAATTACATAAACAAAGGGAGAAGAGTGATAAACATTCTTCTCCCTTTGTCTGTAATTAGGGTTAGCATTATACTAATAAATATACGCTGTTGTGAACTGCTAGATGAACAATCCACTTCTAAGATTTTAACAGAAATAAATAATAATATGATATGCAATATTGCATATTAAGATATAGGTGTTCGGTATATACCCTAAATTGGAAGACTTGTATTTTATATTAAGTATATACAAATAAAGAATAATCCGCCAGTATCTAAATTGGCGGATTATTCTTTATTTTTTCCATTCTGTAAGTGTAACATCCCATAGTAATACATCGGTATCAATGAACTTGATACAAAGTTCATTTGCTTTATCCAACTCTATTTCAAAGGAACTTTTTGATGTAGATATGTTTTTTTCAGAGAATTGAACTGTTTGTACATCTTTTCCATCCACAGAAATAATTATCTTTCCAGAACGTTTACTAGCACCATCTGGGATACCAAGATAGCCCGAAATTTTTACATATTTACCCTTTAACAAGTATTTAAATTGCTGAAAATCTGTTCCATTACTACTATACATATTTAATTTAGATTCAATTTTTTTATGAGCAATTTCAAAACTATGGAAATTTTTATCTTTCGGTGCATATCCATTAGTTTCTGTCAGTTGATTTAGTCCTATAATAGTTCCGTTTTTGAGAGAGTGTTGCTGCTTTTCTAATGATTTGTTAAATTCACCTACAACAACAATCAATCCTAAAGTAAGGATTGATGCTGTTACACAAGTAATAATAAGTTTTTTTAAAAAAGTATTTGAACGAAATCCTATTTTATATGCAGCAAATCCTATTATAGCACCCATTGCATTCACAATTACATCATCAATGTCAAAACCTCCAAGAAAAGTTAGCATTTGTAAAACTTCTAGTATAAGGATTGAAATACAAAATGAGGTAATGAATCGAATGAAGCTACAGCGGTATAACAAAGGAATTAGTACTCCAAAAGGTATGAATGCAGTTAAATTCCCAAAATTAAAAACCCATAGGTTAAAGTCTTCTTCACCTGTCATATTTGGTAATCCTAAAGGAATACTAGTCGGAATTAACTGGTATTGGTATTCATAATTAATATATTTTAATCCCAACCTATCAAAACCAAGAAACATAAAGTAAAGTATTAAAATTGAATAAAAACCTAATATTGTGAGGACAATCTTACGATGTTTACCTTTGATAATAAAACCTCCTATTACTCAAGAATATTCGTATTGTTTTTATTAAATATGTATTTTTAAAATATAACAATAAAAACATATTAATATAAGTAATAATGATGTATCAACAAAAAAATAATTTGTCAAAAAGTTAAATTGATAAAGGTGGTGAATAAGTATATCGGAATCAATTTTTGATGATTTATTTATTTTAAATGTCGTTTAAACGTAATTTATATTTTTGAATAAAACTTATACACTACACAACTTTAAAAAGGTATTTTATACAGTTCATTCATAAAACGATTATTAACAATTCGATAAAATTTGTGAGGATTCAAAAAACATTTTTCAAACAATAACAAAATTGTGGAACACGCTTGTTGAGAAGATTGAACATGAAATGTGTATAATCCGTAGGACAGGGTGCTTACAATTTAGATTTTGAATAAATTTATTGTGGAATAAATTTCATAAAACTTATATATAAATATATTAAATTATTGTCGTTAAAGATATCTCTAAAGACTCTAAATAGAGAAAGTGTTCTTTAATTTTGTTTGACAGGAAAATTTTCATTTGTATAATTAAGAAATGAGTTTATCTAGGTATTGTTATTTTACTTTTCATTTGAAAATGGATCTATCGCTCTCACATTAGTAGTTATGCTAGTAACAGACGGATTGGAAACGTTTAATATAATGTCGTTTTTATTTGATTTACAATGATGTTTATTATTTCTGAAAAGTACGAATACTCCTGTTTAATAACATATTAATAAGTTTACTTGGGTATTTGAAGTTGTATTATCGTTAATCGTAAAATGCAATATACTAAATTAGTTAATGATTTTTTATTAGAAATCTATCAGCTGTAATAAACTTATTATTTTTAATTACATTTAGAACTGTATTATTTTAATATATTGTACTTAAGAGGAGAATGAAATGAAACAAAAACAGAAAAAAAATACTAAAAAAAGTACGATTCCCTTAAGGTTGAATATATTGTTTTTCTGTGTATTTTTACTATTTTCAGCTGTTATTATTCAGCTAGGAAAAGTACAAATCATTGATGGAGAGAGTTATAAGAATATAGCGGAGAAACAAGGGAATTCCACAATCAGCATTCCCGTTCCACGTGGGCAAATTTTTGATCGGGAAGGAGAAAAAGTTGTTAACAACAATGCTATTCGTACTATTACATATACAAGGATGAAGGGTGTAGATTCAGAAGGCATTCTAAAAACAGCTAGAGATCTGGCAAACGTACTTGAAATGCCAGAAGAAGACATAAATAAGTTAACCGAAACAGATAAAAAGGATTTTTGGGTAAAGTTAAATAAGGAAAAGGCTCAAAAAAAGATTACGAAACAAGATGAGGCAAAATTCCGAGCCAAAAATATTGAAGGGAAAGAGCTTGATAAAAAAATAGAGGAATTAAGACGAGAACGTATCACAGATAAAGAACTAGGCGAATTAACACCAAAAGATTTAAAAGTATTAGCTATTAAAAGTAAAATGAGTTCGGGCTACTCAATGACACCTCAAATTATAAAGAAAAATGTGCCTGAGAAAGAATACACCATTATAAGTGAAAATTTAGCTAAATACCCAGGGGTAGATACAACAGTTGAATGGGAACGTAATTATGTAAATGGTGATTTATTTCGTTCGGTATTGGGTAATATAACAAATTCTGAAGAAGGACTGCCTAAAGAACACTTAGACTCTTATATGGTACGTGGTTATAGCCGTAATGATCGCGTAGGAAAAAGTTATATTGAACAACGATATGAAGATGTATTACATGGAACAAAAGCAGAAATTAAAAATATTACTGATAAAGAAGGAAACATTATTCGAACGGAAACCGTTTCTAAAGGGAAAAGCGGAAACAATGTAACGTTAACAATAGACATGAAATTACAGAAACAGGTAGAAGAGATTATTGAAAAGCATTTAAAAGCTTTTAAAGGTTCAGAACGTTTATTAGACCGAGCATTTGTTGTTATGATGAATCCAAAAACGGGGCAACTTTTATCTATGGCAGGGAAAAAATTAGTCAAAAAAGATGGAAATATAGAAGTGGAAGATTATGCTTTAGGCACAATGACAAGCTCCTACGAGCTTGGATCTACTGTAAAGGGAGCAACACTTTTAACAGGATATGAGACAGGTGCCATAACACCAGGAACATATTTTTATGATGCACCAATGAAATTTAAGGGAACAGCAAAAGCTAAGAAATCTTGGAAAGACTTTGGAACTATTGATGATATAAGGGCATTACAAGTTTCATCTAACGTGTATATGTTTAATACAGCTTTAAAAATTGCAGGTATAAATTATGTACCGAACAGTTCTTTAGATATTAAAGCGGCTACATTTGATAGGATGAGATATTATTTTGGGCAATTTGGATTAGGAGTTTCGACTGGAATTGATTTACCAAATGAAACGTTGGGACAACAAAAAAAACAAAATTATCAACCAGGTTTTTTACTAGATTTAGCTATTGGTCAGTTTGATACATATACGCCTTTGCAACTTGCACAGTATGTTTCTACCATTGCAAATGGGGGGTATCGAATGAAGCCGCAGATTGTACAAGAAATTCGGGAGCAAACAACGCAAGAAGAAGATATTGGTAAGGTTGTACAAACTATGCAACCCATTGTGCTGAACCGCGTAGATATGAAAAAGGAATATATCGACCGAGTACAAGAGGGCTTTAGGCAAGTGTTCCAAGAGGGTGATGGAACTGGTGTGAGGTATTTTCAAAAAGCTCCTTATAAACCAGCTGGTAAAACAGGAACAGCGCAAACAGTTTATGGAGGCGAGGACCCTGTTGGTAGAGATTCAGAAGGGAATCGTATTCATTGTTACAATTTAACTTTAGCAGGATATGCCCCATATGATAATCCAGAGGTTGCATTTTCCGTTGTTGTACCATGGGTAAATGATGATAAAGGTGGAATTAATTCAATGATTGGTAAAGATATCTTAGATGCATATTTCGCTTTAAAAAAGAATCAAGGAAGTAACGTTTCTCCATAAACAAATAAGTGGAATGCTTCTAGTAAATATATATAAACGAAACGCCCCTACATTAAAATTTTGTAGAGGCGTTTTTCATGAAAATAATCAATAAGGAATGGAAAAACATGAAGCAAAAGAACCCAAAATATTGGCGTAATATAACATTGTTTTTATTGATTACAGTGATGCTTATGATAATAAGTTTAAACTTTTTATTATGTAAAATAGAAGGGAAATCTATGTATCCTACTTTACAAAATGAAGAGTATATACTAGTTAATAGAGCAGGTGCAGCAATTTTTCCATTACGTCATGGAGAAATTGTTATTATAAAAAACCCCAATGATCCTAAGTATTATGTGAAAAGGATAATTGGATTGCCAAAGGACAAAGTTAAAATAGAAAATGATATTCTGTATATTAATGGAAAGGAAAAAAAAGAAAACTATATTTATAAAGATTTAAGTAATAAATCCAAATATCTTGCTAACTTTGAAGAAAGAGAAGTACCTTCAAATAAATTATTTGTAATGGGGGATAACCGTTACCATAGTAAAGATAGTCGAAATGGTCTGGGATATATTGATAGATCTAGTATTGTAGGAACAATAATATATCAATTTTAATTATTTGAATTTTGATATTTTGTATCTAAATTCAAATGGTAGTATTGCTTCATAAAGTAACTAAATAATGGATTTATGATTTGAAATGATGGAAAACAAGGGAAAACGTGAAACATAGAAAAGAAATAGTACATTACAATGACAAGATGTTAGAAACCATGAGGAATAGATAAAAATAATTATAGTGAATGTATATCACATAGTACTTGATGAATAGCAAAAAGCCCTAGCTAGGTGCAAAGCTAGGGCCCACAGTTTAATTAGATTGCCGACTACTGACTATCTACCTATCAAGTATAACATATAGTTTCTAAAAGTTTAATAAATGAATTTTGTAAATTAGTGAACAAAGAGGAATGTATAAGGGGCACGGCAACGATTCCTTCTTTTTGGGGCTACTCAAAATAGCCACGATCTTTTCATAAACAGAGTGTGGCTATTTTTTAAGTGCTTAATTTTTAAAGGTCTTTTTATTAAACTGTCCATTTTATAGGGTACAGTTCAGAGGGAAATAAGCATTTTTGCTATTTAGACTCACACAAATGATCTGTACATCAATTTAGCCTTGATAAACAGATCATTTGTAAGATGATAATTCATTGTAAAGAAGTAAGGATTACATGAACGCTTTTAAAAGAGTTGTTACTAACGGAATTACTCCACCTAAAAATGATAAAATTGCAATTGCGATTGCCATAATAATTCCTCCTTCTCAAATTTCTGAATATTAAGAACTTTGTAAGTTTATTATATTATAAGTTTAAGAATATAACAATATATTTTTAAATTTATGGGGGGATTTTTAGAATGTTCCTGTATTTTAATGCTGATGTAATTTTGAAATATACTCTGACTAAAATAGACAGAAGAAATAGAACTACAAGACAAAGTATAATAAAAAGAACCAGCCAAAATTAGAGGGATTTTCGGATATGGCGGGTTATTCTGTGAATCGTTTCCGTACCCCATGAATAGAATATTCATAATGTGACATAGCATCATTTTTGATGAAATGGAATTAAAAGGAAGTTAATGCGTCTATGATAATAATAAAGGAGATGATTATACTGAATATCTTTTTCTATTTCTTACTCATTCTGTTATTTCTTCTTGTTGATTACTATTGTTTAGATATGGATAACAAAAGATGGGGATGGTTTAAAAAAGAAGTAAAAAGCAAAAAACAATCTTTTTTACTCTAGTTCTTCTCTTAACCTTCATAGGATACATACTTATTGATGCTGAATACTTTAAAATCTGATGCCTTTAGTTAGCTAAAGAAGCCAATTTTTCTTAAGAACTCAATAGTTAATATCACTCACTTCCAATAGAGACGATTATGTGAATGGAAAATCCCTTTTCAGGTTACAAATATCTTTTGCAGTCTAAAACATTTTTATGAAATATAATTTAGTTGGTTTAGAAAGAATAACATTTTTTATACTTGAGGATAGAAAAATTCTTAAGTGGAGGAGTAGGACGTACCGCCCGCATTTTAACGAAAATATACGCTAAGCAAAATTCGGCATGAAAAAGCGTTGATTTTACTAATCTAAGAAAATCCCCTAATCTCAAAAGCGTCAGTAAGTATTTGAGACAAATGCACTTCAACGTAAAAAACGTAAAATAAGCTAAAAATAGCTTAAACGGTTTCTCAAAACTTATCTTTAAATTAAAATCCCAATTGAAATCATGCTGTTGGTTTTTGAAAATCTCTTAGCGTATAAAAATATTAAAATGTGCGTGCTACACCTTTTTAAATTTCTGTTCAATCTTATCATGTACTGATTCGATTTTTTCAGGCAACACAAATAAATACTGGATAAGGACTTCTAATAATTCTGTTAATAAAGCTACTGTTTCATCATCAATTTCCTGTTTCAATTCAAGCATCTCATAAAGAGGGCTGTCTGGATGAACGAGGTGGCCAACATCTTGAATCGGTTTAGTTAAATCGATATATTTTGGCAATTGCTCAAATTGCTGGGAAAGAGGCTGCCCATTACTTTTCTCTCCAAGAAAATGTTTGAGGACACTTTCAAGAACTCGTTTTGACATTACTGCAGCAGCAGAATTATCTTTTGACTGACTGACATTTAAAGTAGAGCGATACGCCCTGACAAGGTCTATAGGGACATGTTTATTGCGTTCGAGCTGATCCGAAGGATCTTTTAAATCCGAAGGACTATAAATATAAACTTCTACTTCTTCATTTATTCGATCCATATAATCATTAAACATAATCACGAATTCTGATGGCTTTTTACATTCAAAACAAAGCCCTTCTGCGAATAATCCTCTTTTTGTAACTTGGTAAAAATTCGTTTTTAACGTAAATTCACTTGATTTACCGCATTTAGGACACTCGCTTTTGACATTTTTCGGCACCTTTAAATACCCATACTGGGTATGAGATGAAATGGCTCCTGGCAATATTTTTCTCATTTAAACCTCCTAAAAACTCAACCCTAATACGTAACTTATATAAATATTTCTGGTAACTATTCAGTCACCTCATGAAGATATAAGGCATTTGGAAAAACTAACCAAAATATGTTTGCCTGTTTTATCACAAGATGTAGTGTTATCGCACATGTTTGTGTTGTAGCAAAAAAATAGACCGAATTTTCGCCTATGAAACTCCTAAATTAAAGGTATTGCTGAGTAGTTATTATTTCCGTATAGTGTATAATTGATAATACAAATTTTTAAAGTTATAGAAAAAGTATAACTTTAAAAATTATAATTACAATATGTAATATATGGAAATGAAAGTTTTTTCTAGTAGAGTATCATCATAAATGCCCACATTTTAACACCAAGAAAGAGGAGGAAATATTATGGAAATCACAATGTCAATTTTAAAATTTGTAGGTGGATTACTTCCATTCGTACAAGAGCTTTTAAAAGCATTTATGTAAGTTCATTATTTAGCAATTATTTATAAAAATTATCATACAAATGATCTGTATATCAAAGATGAATTGATGTGCAGATCATTTGTGTGAGCAAAGTCCCTTTAGACATTATGAATGGACTTATTTAACTTGCTTTATGCTTAGCGTACAGACAGCTACTGTACGTTAAGAGATACTTGTTCAGAAAATCATATGTTTATGAACAAAGGATAAATCGATATTGGATTCACTATTCTATTATTTAATTTTATAATCTGTTAATTTTTAATACAGGGAACATACAGACTGTAAAACAATCAAGTAAAATAAAATCAGCTAAAGGCCTATATAAAAATATATTAGAGACAAATGAAGGTTTCGATGTTACTCAGTTTGGCCATGTAAAGATCAAACGGTCTTAGAATATATTCAAAAGCATATAGATAAAAAGTTCATTTAGGTTGATATATGTAATATATCGGAAATGGGCGGAGGGAATTAATTGTTTAACATGGTATTGTCAGCTATATTACTCTCTAGTAAAATTAAGAATTTGTAATTAGATGATGGTAAAGCTCAGGTATGTTTTTCATACAAAAGGATTTTTTCACCCCTTTAAGTAAAATAAAGTTAGGTATTGTATTTTTTAATAATATCCAGCTGGTTTTATGTTGAATTTGATTACCGTAAAAATATAAATAAGTTAATAAAGAAAGAGGTTTATGTAAATATGGTTCATTACAACAATCAAGATAGCTTACATCGAGTATTTACATTAAAAGGAACGATTATAAGGGATATTTCCCCTCAAATTTTATTATATATATGTGTCTCAACAGGTATGGTTATAATTAATCACTGTTATGTAGAAATAAATATAAATCAAACTCCATGGGTTATTGTTGGTGGAGCTTTAGGTTTACTATTAGTATTTCGGACCAATACTGCCTATGATAGGTATTGGGAAGGAAGAAAGTTATTTGGCGCTATTGGTGGCTCTACTAGGAATTTGGCGGTGAGTTTTTTAAGTCATTGGGATTCTAAAGGGGAAAATACGGATCAGGAGAAGCTGAAGTTTTTACATCTATTAATTGCTTTTCCAAAATTGGCTAAACAACATTTGAGAGATGAAAAAGATTTATCTGAAGTAAAAGATTTGTTTAAATTATGTTCTGATAAGGAAAAAAAGCTATTGATTGAGTCAAACTATTTACCGATTACTATTGTGTTTATGTTAAAAACTATCCTATCAAAAGGATTAAGATCTGGTCACCTTCACCCCAATATAATAATTAATATGGAAGCTGATTTGAATAATTTGCTTACTGCTATTGGTGGATGTGACCGTATCAAAGCAACCCCTATTCCTTTTGCATATTTCGCCCATATAAAAAGTTTACTGATTATATTTTGTGGGACTTTACCAATTGGTCTTGTTGATAGTCTCGGATGGTTTACAGTGCTTGCAACTACGTTTATTAGTTTTGCATTTATAGGGATTGAAGCGATAGGAGTTGAAATCGAAGATCCATTCGGTCATGATCCAAATGACCTTCCACTAGAAGGGATTTGTATAGGAGTGGAAACTCATTTATTATACTTATACAATCAAAATAATCTATTAGAGTCGTCAGCTTTAAATTCTCATAAAAAAATCATCTAATTGCATATTTTATGAGACTTTTTAAATTATTTATTCATATTATTAACAAAAAGAGTTCTATTCATTTAGAACTCTTTTCATATTCTCTTCATAAATGAATTCAAAAGTAGAGATACATTTAATAAAACACACATGGACTTTTCTTTATATCATAGCTTCAGTTTAATGATAGATAATTACCATGTAATTAGCAGTGCTAAAAAAATACATATGATATTTTTATCTCCAGAGTTATATGATAGTGAACTGTTTTTCGTTAATACCACGAAATTTCCTCAATTTCGTTTTGCATACTTCTTCATTATGTTATGTATTTTTGTAAATTTAATTTTGGTATTTATCATTTTTCTCTAAGGTGTTTTGAGGGGAAATAATTCTTTCTTTTTGATATAACTTAATATTAACTACTTGAGATTTATCTAAAGGTCACTATTACGCAATTTACTAATAACAAATAACCAATTACATTCCAAAACACTATTATGAGAGTGTAACTTTTTTATTATGTAATTCATTTTAAAAGTTGAATTTATATGGATGATGGCTTGGTTTTCAAATCTTGTCAAGAGCGAATTTTCCGCTTAACCACGGCTTTATATTTTTTATATAAATATATAATATTTCTCCGTGCTATAATCCACTCATGAAATGTGCACGTTTCTAAAATATAGAATCATAAGAGAATTGAATTGAGGAATAGTTGTATGTATCCAGCTATTTGCGGGCAGTAAGAACCCCATCTCAAAATTCGGCAAAAGCAAAGAAATTAGGTGGGGGGGCGGGCTGCTCGTAAAAGTCAGATTGATGAGAGCTAATAATCATTGAGGGATGAAGCCCCCCACTGATTAAAGTTTCACTTTATCTTGATAATGACTTGTTTCAATCAGTTACTCAATAACCCTTAAAATAGTGAGGTAAACAATATGAATCAAATACACAATGGAATTATTTTTACTGCAATACCAAATAAATCGAATCAATATTATCGACCATTTTATGAAGATCTTATTTATTTTAATGAGAACCTAAATGAAAATAAAGCATTTACCGATCAACTTATATCTTTAACTGTGGAAGAACAAGACTTTGATACAAACTTTTTTGAGTATGACGACATTTGGTTAAGAGACGTTGCACCAGTTGTAACAAATCACCTCGTTAAATTTAAATACCAACCAAATTACTTACCTGAAAGTCAAAGTCGATATTTAAATCAACAATTCAATAAATGGCTGAAGAAAAATGACTTTGAATATATTATTTCCCCATTGATATTAGATGGCGGTAATCTCATTTGGAATAAAAAAGATACAATTATATTAACGGATCGTATACTTGATGATAATTATGATTGGACAGAAAAAGAAATTATAGAGCAACTGGAATGGGATTTAGATGTCAGTCGAGTTATTATCATTCCTTCTGAACCAGGAGATGTGCTTGCACATGCAGACGGTATGATTAAGTTTATTGATGAACATACAATGTTTATCAGTGACTTTCTAGGAGATTACGAATTTAGGCATAGCATTCAAGAGATTATTCGAGAGCAAATGCCTGAAGCGGAGTTTGTAGTTGTTCCTTCTTCATATACAGAAGAAGGGCAATATGATCAAGAGATTGCATCAGCCAAAGGTTTATATATAAACATGTTAGAAACAAAAGATGCTCTCTATGTTCCTAGGTTTGGATTATCTAAAGATCAGGAAGTCTTACAATACATCCAAAAACATACTGATAAACATGCGATTCCAGTTCATGTAGGAGATATATCGACAATGGGAGGCGCAATTAATTGCTTAACGTGGTATTGTCCCATTCATTTGTTACCTCAAAAATTTAAAAGAATGAAAAGTCGGGAGGATGAATTCTCCATTTCGGATTTTTTTAATTGGAAATGATGTCTGTTTGCAAACTCCCTGTAAAAAATATAATACCTTTCACGTTCATACCTATTATGAGAGTAAAAGGTTATTATATGGGATTATAAAAGACGTAGTGAATAAAGTTACTCAAGGAGTATTTAAATGTATAAAATTACTGAATTTTCTCGAATCTGTAAAATGAGTACTCGGATGTTGAGACATTACGACAAAGAGGAAATACTGAAACCAGCATATGTTAATCCCATAAATGGATATAGATATTATGAACAGGGTCAATTGGAAGTGGCATTACAAATCAAAAAACTAAGAGAGTACAGATTTCCTCTCTCGAAAATCAAAATAATTCTTCAGTCATCAGACCAGAATTCACTTATCAAACATATGCAATCGCAAATTATGGAGTTATCACATGAAGTGAGAGAACATTTACAGGTTATTTCCGAAATGAGTGAAATGATAAATAGGAACATAGATCTCATTTCAATCCAACGTAGACACTACGATATATTAATTGGAGTGAGAAGTGAAATAACTGTCATAACGCAAAGATTACAAATCGATATTAATGATATAGATGAACATTTTGATTTCTTATATGAAAAAGTACAAGTGAATAATTTTCAAATAATAGGTTCTCCATCCGCCATCTTCTATGATGAAGAGTATATTCCGAATCACAGTGATATTGAATTAAGAATTCCAATTATTTATGAGAACACTGGAATTTTATCATGGGATTGGGAGATAAAAAAGCTAGCTCAGCATCAAATTGTTACTACCTTGCATCATGGGAGTTATGACGATATAGGTTACGGTTATATGGCACTAGAAGAATGGATTAAAAATAATGGATATCTGATAGTTGCTCCACCATGTGAAGTCTATTTAAAGGGTCCTGAATGCGATTGCCCAGTAGAGGATTATGTGACGCAAATTTATTTTTCAGTTATTAAAAAGTAACAACAATAATGATTTGACCTTGACACTATGTTAACGTTTATTCTATTTTCAAAAGCAATTTATCTTAATAAAAGGAGTAGAAAAATGAAGGGAATTCCAAAGAAAGCACTAATGGTCATTTGTCTGATTTTTAATATGGTATTGATTTCAGCATGCGCTCCTGAAGTGGGAGAAGCCAAGCAAAATAGCACTGTTCTGCCTAACCATTTGCCAGACAATGTAGTATTTAAAAATGGGAAAATCTATACTTCTAATGAAAAACAAGATATGGCAGAAGCAGTAGCAATTAAAGATGGTAAAATTATATTTGTTGGTTCCGACAAGGATGTAGAAGAATTTATAAATAAAGATACGAAAGTCATAAATCTACAAGGGCGTTCCGTCCTTCCCGGTTTTGTGGACAATCATAATCATATATTTGAAGCAAAATCACCCGCGGCAGGAAATTGTAGTGTGTCACCAGATGCTTCATTACAAGACCAACGTTCGTATTTAAAGGATTGTCAAAAAGATTTAAAAGAAGGGGAGTGGATAAGCGGATCGGGATTTAGTTTGGAAAGTTTGTTAAAAGACATGAGCGAAGAATCGGAAGAGCAGACTCCATTGCAGCTCCTTGATGAGCTGTTCCCCAATAATCCTGTAGTAATTATGGAAAGAACCTCTCATTCTGTATGGGTTAACTCCAAAGCAATGGAGTTGGCTGGAATGAATAAAGAGACGAAAGATCCACAGGGGGGAAGAATTATTCGGGACCCGGAAACAGGAGAGCCTTTTGGTATTCTTTATGACTCAGCTGGTGATATTGTAATGGAGAAAGCATGGAGTTCACAACCAAATCTGTTTGAAAAAAATTACGAAGGTTTATTGGATGGCTTAGATGAGGTTGCGAAGAATGGTATTACTACAGTTGGTGATGGACGTCTATATTGGAAACGAGGTTGGTTAGATGTCTGGAATAAAGTTAATGATGAGAAAAAGTTAACATCACGAGTAGTACTTCGTCCGTGGGTGTATCCAAATTTAAATGAAGCAGAACAAATTGAGTATTTCAAAAAAATTAGGCGAGACGATTCATCGTCTCGAATGCTTATTAATCAAGTGAAAATGTATAGTGATGGAATTAGTATTAACAGCACAGCTAAAACACTAGAAAAATATAAATTTGAGTGGTTTAAAGGAACTCCATATGGTTTGAACTATATTCCAGAGCAGAAAATGAAATGGTGGTTGACCGAACTCGATAAAATTGGTTATGGTGCATTGATTCATACAATTGGAGACGGTGGAGCAAGAGAGAGTTTAAACGCAATTGAAGCAGCGAAAAAAGAAGGAGCAAAACAACCTTATACGCTCACGCACGTGGAAATGGTAGAAGATAGTGATATTAACCGTTTTGCTGATTTAGGTATTAGTGCGGATTTTCAAGTAGGGCATGATTTTGCGGAAGATCCTAAGCAAAGCTGGGCAAGTATGTATTTTTCAGATCAACAGATGAAACGAATTATGCCGCTAGGACGAATTTGGAAAACAGGAGCAAATGTATCGCTTAGTAGTGATTGGGACGTAAATGAACTGAATCCACTTGTCACTATTTCGAATTCACTAAGCATTGGTGAAAAAGGTTTACCTGATGTATACGCAGCTATTGATGCTTATACAATTAAGCCTGCCAAATCATTAGGACTTGATAATATAGCTGGTTCTATTGAAGTAGGTAAATCTGCTGATATGGTAGTACTTGATGAAAATATAACTGAAATGAGTAAGGATAAGATTCCAGATGCTCAAGTTTTAATGACAATTTTACAAGGAGAAGTAGTTTACCAAAAGGAGAAATAGATGAAAGGAAAAGCTTATGAAATTAATGCAAGCGAATCCAGAAATTTTTAAAGATAAAATCATTAAGCCGTCCAACTATTTAATTGAGCATGTCGGAAACAACCAATATCTATTGCATAGAGAAATTGCAGAATATGAAAAAGAAGCATTTAGAACAGAAAAATTATTTCAATATAAAGGAAGGAGTTTTTTACCAAACATTGAACAGTTTACTTCAGAAGAGCAAGCTAAAGCAGCTGTATACTCTTATTGGGAAGCAATTAACCAATTATATTAAAAGTGGATTAAATCACAGCTTGTTATTCACACAAAGAAACGAAAAATAATTTTTTATTAATGAGCTAAAAAAGAGGGCAGAATCAAAGAGGCCACTGAAAAAGTCCATATAGTTTAAACAAGTGAAGGCTTCCTCGATGAAATCGAGGAAGCCTTCACCATTTTTATGTATAATAGTTGTACTAATTCTAGGTGGTGTCTCGGATGATTTCAAACCAACAATCTCTTAACCTTAGTCCTTTCATGGCAATTTACGATATCGTCGTGCCGAAAGATAATATGCTTCGTCAATTTAATGAATTGGTTGATTTTTCTTTTGTTTTAGAGGAATTACAGAATAAATATTGTCTTGATAATGGCCGCAATGCAGTGCCGCCTGTTCGTATGTTCAAATATTTATTGCTAAAGTCCATTTTTGACTTATCAGATGTAGATGTTGTTGAACGCTCAAAATATGACATGTCCTTTAAATATTTTTTAGACATGGCGCCAGAAGATGCGGTGATTAATCCGAGTTCGTTCTATGTTAGGATTAAAATCATTTAAAACAGCAATCTCTATATTGAGTGGTGTTGAAGCCATGCATATGATGAAAAAAGGACAAGTTGTTTTACCGGACGAATCCGTCCAAAACCAGAAAGAATTTATTCATAAATTGTTTGGCTTAGCTTCATAAGATAGAAATGTAGAGGAAATTGCTATTCTATGATTCTAACTAACATTTTTGCACCAGAACCATATTTAGTCATATACGCTGATCTATGTCTATCTCTTGTGAAACTTTGCAACAGAACCCCAAGAATAATCTACATGAAATGTATAATAATCTGATGAACAATTAGTTTAAAATTAAGTATAAAAGCAATTATCTGGAATCTAATTGTAATTCAGCCTTGTCGCTTGTGAATGTATTGGAAAAATTACAATTTCCAGAGTAGATGGCTCTTGATTCATCACACGAATCAGATTTTTCACATCCTATAAGTATTCCTAATGTTATAAACAATAATAAAATCTTTTTCATTATAATACACGCTCCATAATAGTTAGAATGTTATGATGTACTTAGACTAAGATAGGACTCACTACACATACCCATCAACTTAAGAAATGGGTTGTTTCCCAAGACGAAAAAAAGAGTTGAATGCTCATAAATAACTGTAAAATAATAAAATTTTCGTTTAGGAGCTACTTTAATATCTTAACTTGATCGGAATCGCATGCTACCCTTATAACCCTAAAATTATATACGAATCAATATGTTTACATGCTATAAAATTAATAAAATGCAAAATTGCATATTTAACCTTCTCAATAGAGTGTACTCTATTGAGAATAGGGGTACC
>Ga0102589_1001300_pt1 | contig 35512 bp, 35 predicted proteins | sample AraplaMF_Col_mLB_FD_76858 | JGI IMG/M metagenome (GOLD analysis project Ga0102589, IMG submission 76858) | Arabidopsis root microbial communities from the University of North Carolina, USA - plate scrape MF_Col_mLB | ecosystem: Host-associated > Plants > Roots > Endosphere | place: USA...
CTATTAAATTAAGTACGAATGTAATTTTATAAATTAATTGATGGAACAATTCTAAAGCCATGATTTTTTTCAAGAAGATGTGCTACATGCCAATTTGTTTCTGCAGTACTCTTAAAGCTCGTTACCATGTCATGGAATTCATCACTTGTAAAGTGTTTCTCATGTTGTAGTAAATAAAGATCTCTTACAACACTTACATCATCATTTGTGTCAAAATTGGTTTGAATCAGTGAATACAAGTACAATCAATCACTCCCTATACAATATTATTAATTTGGACATTTTTAATAGTTTTCCCATAATCATGGAGTTCATTTCTAATTTTTATGTAGAATATGAGTGATTACATAAACAGTTTCAAGATATATTTGTTAAAATATCAATAAGTGAAATGAAATAAGTTTAAAGGGATGAGATATATGAAGAAACCACGCATTGGTATGGTCGGCTTAGGGAATATTGCTCAAAAAGCTTATTTACCGATTCTAACGAAAGAAACAAACTGGAGTTTTGAAGGTGCTTTTTCACCAAGTAAGGATAAACGAAAATCGATTTGTTCACAATATCGTATTCAAGATTTTAGTAGCTTACAAGCACTTGCTGATCAATGTGATGCAGTATTTGTTCATAGCTCAACTAGCACACATTTTGAAGTAGTTTCTTTTCTTTTAACTTTAGGGAAGGATGTTTATGTTGATAAGCCATTAGCTGGTAGTATTGAAGAATCTGAAAAATTAGTAGAGTTAGCTACAAAACATTCTCGAAAATTAATGGTAGGATTTAATAGAAGGTTCGCACCAATGTATGTGGCCGCAAAACAACAAGCAACTAACATAGCTTCAATTCGTTTTGAAAAACATAGAAAGGATAGCATCGGTCCAAATTCCTATGAATTCACGATGTTAGATGATTATCTTCATTTAATAGATACAGCTAGGTGGTTAGCGAATGGAGACTTGAATGTTATAGATTCTACAATGAATGTAAATACTGAAAGGAATCTTATTTACGCTGGGCATTTATTTAAATCTGATTTAAATGTACCGATTTTTACTGAGATGCATCGTAAGGCCGGTACAAATTTAGAAAAATTAGAACTAGTAACAGAAGGGGCGATCATTCGTGTGAAGAACATGAATACAATGGAGACGGAGACGAATAACCAACTTTCGATTTCAGCAGCTCCATCATGGGATACTACTTTAAAGCAGCGAGGCTTTGAAGATTGTATCAATCATTTTATAGACTGTGTTCAAAATGACCAAAAACCTGAAATTGATGGAGAAGAAGGCCTAAAGTCTCAAATCCTGCTAAATCAACTATTAGAAACTAAACTTTAAAATTGAAAATAAAAAACGATCTCTCCTTTATATTTATCGCGTATTATTGTACTTTTCGTAAATATTTTGTATGATAGCCATTAGAGACTATTTTTTAACATCAATGTAACAACAAATAAATTAGTGAATGTAAAGTTCTCATAGAGAACTTTTTTCTTTTTAATTTACATTTTGGGGGTAGCAATGAGTACAACATCAAAATTACCTTTTGAGGTAGGGAAGCAAGATCAATTTATAGACAAGCTAGGGGAATGGATTGGAGATGTATTTTATGATCTATTACCAGATGCTGGATATGAATTAAGAGATGAACAAATTTTTATGGCGTATCAAGTCGAACGTGCTTTTAAAGAAAAGAAGGTCATTTTTGCTGAAGCAGGTGTTGGAACTGGTAAAACATTTGTTTATTTACTGTACTGCTTATGCTATGCAAGATATACTGGAAAACCTGCGATTATTGCTTGTGCGGATGAATCTTTAATTGAGCAACTTGTTAAAAAAAACGGTGATATTGAAAAATTATCAAATGCACTAAATTTATCAATTGATGTTCGATTAGCAAAATCAACAACAAATTATTTATGTCTTAAAAAGCTAGATATTCAGCGAACAGAAGATGAAACATCAGATCAAGTATTGGCTGTATATGATAACTTACCAAGTTTTGTTAATGATTATGGTACGCTACAAACGTTTACACCTTATGGAGATCGTACAGAATATAAAGAGTTAACTGATGAAGAGTGGGACACGATTTCTTATGATTATTTCCAAGATTGTTCAACATGTGATCAAAGACATCGTTGTGGACAAACTCTTTCAAGAGAACATTATCGGAAAGCAACTGATTTAATTGTCTGTTCTCAAGAATTTTATATGGAACATATTTGGACAGTTGATTCAAGAAAGCGTGAAGGTCAGTTACCACTACTACCAAATCCAAGCTGTGTCGTATTTGATGAAGGACACTTATTGGAGTTTGCTAGTCAAAAATCTTTAACATACAGATTGCAACAAGAAACTTTGAATACGTTTCTTTCATTCTTAATGCAATCTGGTACTAGAGAGAGCTTTCAAGAATTATTAGAAGATACTTTAGAAACATATGATCAATTCTTTTATGAATTAGATAATAACAGTGTAGAAGTTGAAGGCTCTAAGCGTTACCAATTAAACATGAATAATCAATTAATCTCACTAGCAAAACGTCTTAAATCTCAAATTAGTAAAATCGGGGATGAATTAGTTTTTGAAAGTGAAATGTATACGATTGATGAATATCAATTAAATATTGTTGATGAACATTTAGATGATGTAGAGCGTTGTTTAAATTTATTTATTAATGAATCATCGGCAATTCAATGGATTGAATATAACAAAAATGAATTAACGCTTGTTATTATGCCTAAAGCTGTAAATGAGTTATTACAAGAGAAAGTATTCCAACAAAAAATGCCAATACTATTCTCGTCAGCAACACTTTCACAAAATAGTTCATTTGAATATATCGCAAATAGTTTAGGTATTAAAGATTATTTATCTTTTTCAGTTAATTCTCCATTCGATTATGAAGAACAAATGAAAATTGAAATAAACAAAATTGATCAAAACGAAACAGAACAGAAAAACCGAAATATTATTGAAGCTTTAAAAAATAATAATGGTAGCTCTTTAGTATTATTTAATTCTTCAAAAGAAATGAAACAATTTAAGACGCTAATCGAACAAGAAAATTTACAATTCCCTCTATACTTCGAAGGTGAAGAAGAAATTAGTTCGATCGTTCAAAAGTTCCAAGAAAATCAGACAGCCTCACTATGTGCTGTTCATCTGTGGGAAGGACTTGATATTCAAGGGGAATCATTAAGTCAGGTAATTATCCATTCATTACCATTCCCTCCTAACGATCCAGTGTTCCAATCAAAACGTCAAAATGCTGAAAATCCATATACAGAAATAGATGAACCATATATGCTACTTAGATTACGACAAGGTATCGGTCGACTAATTCGTAGTCATGAAGATAGTGGTAAAATTATTCTCTTTATAGAAAAAGATTTACAACAAGAGACTTATGATAAAGTATTAAAAAGTTTACCTATAGAACCAATAATAAAAAGCTAGCGAATGCTAGCTTTTTTTTTTAATGACTAATCCCAACTCTTAACTTTGTATAATTCTCTTCAAAAAACTCTTTCACTGCAAAATGAGCGGTATCTCCCGTTGATATACTTTTACCATCAACTGGTAAAAAGTTTTCGCTAACTCGATATTCTTTTGTCATCGGACCATCTGGTAAGTATGTTGGACAAACAATTGTCCAATTTAGCCGACTACCATTTAATAGATGATATAAGTTCTCATGATCGGTTGCAGCTGTTTTTGACCTGCGTTTTGATTCAGAACTCAAATAACGTAGAGTAGTTGGTTCGACTCTTGATTGTAAAATTCCTGCTGTACCAATTGTAACTATACGCTGAATATGAAATTCTTCAAGTAAAGGAATAAGTATTTGCATTGATTTTGTTAGGGTTTCATTTTCGTTTGTATTTAATGCAGAAATGACACCATCAACACCTTCGATTGATTTTCTTACATCCTCAGTTTGTAAAACATCACCTTGAAAAATATTGACTAAAGGATGTTTAATTGACAGTTTTTGTTTATCTCTTACCAATACTGTTACTTCATGATTCGCTTCTAATAATAAATCAAGAATCTGTTTTCCGACTCTTCCAGTTGCACCTAATAATAAAATTCTCATACGAACACCTCACATAAAACATATTGTACTATAAATGTTTTAGAAATGTCCCAGATAAAAATTGGAAGAATATAGTCATAAATATGATAGAATGATAGTAAAAATATCAAGTTCATTGAAAAGAGGGAGAAACATGGAATTACATTTAATACAGGAAGAGTTTACTGATTATTTAAAGAAAATTGAAAATTATAATGAAGCCATTAATGTAATGTATTGGGATTTACGTACTGGTGCACCAAAAAATGGAGCAGAACAGCGTTCAAATGTAATTAGTCAACTTTCTTCGGAAGTATTCGAGATGACCACTTCAGAAAAAATGGAAAATTATCTGACATATCTTGAAAATGAAATCGGTACGGGACGATTAAGTGAAATTGTTGAAAAATCAGTGAAAGAATGTAGAAAAGAGTTCGATTTAAACTGTAAAATTCCAAAACAAGAATATGCAGAATATGTTAAATTATGTGCTTTAAGTGAATCAGCATGGGAAGAAGCGAAAGATTCAGGAGATTTTTTAACATTCCAACCTTACTTAGAGAAAATCGTTGAAATGAAAAAGAAATTTATTGAATACTGGGGTTATACAGATAAAAAGTATGATACATTACTTAACTTCTATGAGCCAGGAATGACTACGAAAAAGCTTGATGAAGTATTTAGTAAAGTACGAGAAAGTCTTGTACCACTTGTATCAAAAATTTCTAATTCTGGCGTCTCACTTCAAAGAGATGAATTATTTCAACCAATTTCAAAAGATATTCAAAAAGAAGTTAGTGAAAACGTATTACGTAAATTAGGATATAATTTCCAATCTGGACGACTGGACGAAACAGTACATCCGTTTCAAATTACATTAAACCCAGGAGATGTACGAGTTACAACAAAATACATAGAAGATAATTTTATGAGTGCTTTGTTTGGTACAATCCATGAGTGTGGCCACGCTCTTTATGAACAAAATCTATCTTCTAATTTAATTGGAACACCATTATGTTCAGGAGCTTCAATGGGAATTCATGAATCACAATCACTATTTTTTGAAAATATGATTGGAAGAAGTTTAGAATTTTGGGAAACGCAATATGAAGAATTAAAAGCGCAAACAGGTGATTTTTTTAAAGATTTGACTGTTGAAGAGTTCTATCAAGCAATCAACCATAGTGAACCATCATATATAAGAATTGAAGCGGATGAATGTACATATCCACTCCATATTATGGTTCGATATGAAATTGAAAAAGAACTTTTTGATGGTGATTTACAAGTTAAAGATTTGCCAAAGGTTTGGAATGAAAAAATGGAGAAATATTTAGGAATCGTTCCATCTGATAATCGTGAAGGAGTACTTCAGGATGTGCATTGGTCTGGTGGTGACTTTGGCTATTTCCCATCATATGCCCTAGGTGCAATGTATGCGGCACAATTTAAACATAAAATGAAACAAGATCTACCAAATTATGAACAACTTCTAAAAAATGGTGAGCTACATCAAATCGTAAATTGGCTTACTTTACATATTCATCAATATGGAAAATTAAAAAAACCATCAGAATTACTAATCGATATTACTGGTGAAGATTTAAATGTTTCGTACTTCATAGATTATCTAGAAGAGAAATATTCTAAGCTTTATCAATTAGTTTAATCGAAATCAGTTTTTGAATGAAAGAAAGAGTCGATCTTAAAATCGGCTCTTTTTTATGAATTACATATTAGTTTTAAGTTAGATACTTATCCAAAAAACGAATATTTTTAGTTTGAATTCCATTAAATGTATTAATTAAGTAATTTCATTTTTTGGAGGGTGATCTCATAATGGCTGAATTAGTTTACCATGTTGCTGTTTCAATTGATAATTTTATATCAGACAAAGGTATGCTTGAAGGAGATATACACAAATCTCTCTTTTTATTCGAAGGAGAACATGTTCCAGATTTTTTAGCAGATATACAACAATACGATGCAGTATTGATGGGGACAAAAACATATGAGTTTGGATTTCAATTCGGTGCGAAACCTGGAGAACCTGGCTATAAGGGATTAAAGCATTATATTTTCTCAAACTCCTTACAGTTTGAATCAAATGAAGAGGTAGAATTAGTCAAAGGAGACGCGATTTCATTCATAGAAAATCTAAAACAGCAAAAAAGCGGGAAATTGTGGCTATGTGGTGGAGGAGAATTAGCCGGTTCATTGCTAAAACATAAACTCATTGACCAATTAGTTTTGAAAATTAATCCTATAATTGTAGGAGAAGGTACATCACTATTTGGTCATGAAAAGCCGAATCTTACATTAGGTTTAAAGGAAATGAAACTATATCCAAACGGAGTCATGAAATCAACTTACAATATTCAATATGTGTAGGTAAATCTCTTTTGTCTGATTTAAAGACATTTATATGTAATTAGAAATTTTGTATTACAAAAAGCAGTTTTATTCTATATAAACTGTTGAAAGAAAAAGATCTAATTGGTAAATTTTGAGGTGGATGAATGGAAAATAAAGTTATCTATTGGATTGGCGGTTCGGCATGCGCTGGTAAAAGCACATTAGCGAATATGATTGCTGAGAAGTATGGAATAGAAATTTATTCTTGTGATGAACACTTTAACGAGCATTTGAATTATATTTCATCTACTAATCACCCAGCAATGTATCAGGTTTCTAGAATGACTGCAAATGAAGCATTTTATGAAAGGGATATTGAAGAACAATTAAAAGTATATACTCAATCATTTATAGAAGATTTTCAGTTAGTTATAAATGATATTTCAAATATAAATACAGATTCGATAGTTGTAGAAGGTAATCAGTTATTACCATCGTTGGTTTATCCTTATTTAGGAACAAAACATAAGGCAATTTGGATCATCCCCACAGAAAATTTTCAAAAAGAGTTTTATAAGAAGCGAGATTGGTTACAAGATATTTTAGAAAGTACTGAAAATCCAATTGTTTCATTTGATAATTGGATGAAAAGAGATGCATTATTTGCTAAGTATGTTTACGAAGAAGCAACTGATTTTAATTTTCCTACTTTAAAGGTTGATGGGCGTAAAAATATAGTTGAAAACTTTTATTTTATTGAACGTTTATTTCGTTTAAATAAAAAGCACTAATCAAAGTTTCAAATAAATCAAAAAGGGCTGTTTAGCAGTCCTTTTTGATTTATTTGCAGAAAGTAAAAAATAGAAAAATCTAATTCAAAAGTGATAATTGAGATGATTAAATGATAGGTCAATCCTCAGAGACTCTAATTAACTACCATGATAAAAGAGTCATTTTTTATCAAAATGCTAATAAATTTACGAATTTACAAGGTAAATACTGGAAAGACGGAGAATATCAAGATAAACCTCACAGAATATGATCCTTATGTAAAAACCCAAAAAGGAGTGGATAAGCATGTCCAAGTTTAGGTTAATTCCTTACAAATTGGAAGAAGTTAAAGGGCGTACAAAAGAAGTACCTGTTGGTGTCCGTTTAATCGAAGCTGAGTCTATCTGGGAAAAAGGGTTTCAAGGGGAAGATGTGGTTGTTGCAGTGATTGATACTGGATGTCAAACAGACCACTCAGATTTACAGGACCGCATTATTGGCGGGTATAACTTTACTGAAGACTATGGAGGAGATCCAAACGTATTCTTAGATAATAACGGTCATGGAACGCATGTTTGCGGTACAATTGGTGCCACTCAAAATGGACAAGGTGTAGTTGGCGTTGCTCCAAAAGTAAAGCTACTCGTTCTGAAAGTACTGAATGGTAGAGGAGAAGGTAGCGTAGAAGCTGTAACAAAGGCGATTGAATATGCAACATATTGGAAAGGCTGTAATGGAGAAACTGTTCGAGTGATTTCAATGTCATTAGGTAGTCCAGAAGATGATACTGGTCTACATGAAGCAATCCAAAAAGCAGTTGAACAGAATATTGTGGTCGTTTGCGCAGCCGGTAATGAAGGTGATGGCAGCGGCGAAACAAGTGAATATAGCTATCCAGGTGCTTACCAAGAAGTGGTGGAGGTTGGATCAGTTAATCTTCAAAAGCGTTTATCCTATTTTAGTAATACTAATGATGAGGTTGATTTAGTAGCACCGGGAGAAAAAATTCTTTCCACTTATCCAAGAAATCAATATGCTTCTCTCTCAGGTACATCAATGGCTACACCACATGTATCTGGAGCAATTGCTTTATTGATTCAACAATATGAAGCTGAATATAATGAGCCGATTACCGAGTCTGAAATCTATGATTTGTTAATTTCTCATACCATTTCGCTAGGATATTCTAAATTAGAAGAAGGAAACGGATTATTACAGCTCGGTATTAATGTTCCTGCTAAAAACTAAATAACATAAATAGAAGTCCCGTTAGGTATGTTTTACTATCGGGACTTTTATACGTTTAAAACACATTTGAATCATATAGGTATGCAAAAAAAGTGTTTAATTTAGAAAAAATAGAGGTTTTCTCGAAATAATATGGAATATATTTCCTAATAAGTTTTTAAGCTTAATCAAAGATTTAATAGGGGGAAAAAAATGAAGGTAGGCTTTTTAATTATAGACATGCAAAAAAATTTACTAGATGATCCAAAAGAGGTCATGAATGTTGATGGAGCTTGTGAGTACATTAACTATGTTGCAGAGTTAATTCGTGAAAAAAATAATGTAGTCATTCATATTCAAGACGTTGAGGGAGCAAGCGATATTGATGATGATTCAATATCAATTATTCCAGAAATAAAAGTGGATCAACGGGATATTTGTATCAAGAAAGTACATTCTAATGCATTTTGGGAAACTGAATTGGAACAGGTGTTACGTGACCAAGGTATTAGTTTAGTGATTATTGCAGGATTTGCTGCAGAGCATTGTGTTCTATTTACTTATAATGGCGCAATGGAAAGAGGATTTAAACCAGTATTATTACAAAATGGAATATTAAGTACAAAAAGTGATGTGATTACTCAAACGTATCGTGATCGAAATATCGTAGCGTATTCAGTGATTCCGTTTCTTAGCTAATTATGATGTTTAAAAATAAACGAAAGAAAAAAAGACCATAGCGGTCTTTTTTTGTTTTTGGCCAGTTTACAAACTACGGCTTTCAGTTAAGATGAACACTAGTAACAATGTAACTAATATTGTCGTCTATATTTTTTTACTTGATAATTCTAAGGCTGTATTAGCCGTTGTTATATTAACTTTTGTCTGTTCGTTTAAATCGATCGGATGATAAAATCCCTTTGAAACCATAAAGTTACTAATGACTTCATGTGTCTGTACTGCTACCCTTAGCTGTTCACGTAATGTTTCTCTTAACTCTTTTGAAGCTGTTTCTGTTATAGCAAATGCAAGATTCCTAACACCTGATTTTGAAGTGATTAAGAAATCAGTAGCAATTACTTGATCGGTCATGCCGCCCATACCAGCTATATTTTGTAAGATGTTTGTCATGCTTGTTCACCGGTATAAGTAAGGAAGTCTTTTAAACGCTGTATATGCTCATGACCATTTTTCGCATCATCTAATAGAATTGTTTGTAAATCCAAATCTTGAGCGAGTCCACTCATTGTTGCTGATTTTGTAAGACATAGACTTTTGAAAGTAATTAATTCATGTAATTCTAATGTTTCATGAAGACCTAAAATTCTTTTCATTTTTTTCCTCCTAAATATATATATCCACACTATCTTCTGTTTTTCCGAATCTTCTTATTCATTCATTTCTCTTATACGAATTAATATCTAGGATTTCAAATAGGAGCATAACAAACAGTACGAATGGTGACATTACATATAAATGGAGCTTTGATGGAGGTGACGCAATGGAACAGGAAGGTTTAGCATTCCATGAGACAATGGAAGCTCATGAAATTATTAATTTTAAAACTGTTAGTTTACTAAAATCAAAATTAATGATGGGGATTTGTTTTGACAATGAATTGAAGCAATTAATGGAAAAAGATGTACAACAGTCAATCTCTGCTTTAACAGAATTGAAAGGTTTTTATGAAGGAGCAAGAACAAACTACAGCAAGGGGTGAATAGAAATGATCATGGATTACTTAGATCCACAGGGAGCCGAACATATGCCAGAAATGGCAGATGCTACATTTTCAACTGATTTCTTACTCTCTATTAAAAGTGGGATTCATACATATGCAATTGCAATAACTGAAACAACGAGCCCAAAACTACGGAATGCTTTCTATCGCCAAATGGAGCAAATGATTGATTTACACGAAGAACTAACCGATTTGATGATCAATAAAGGGTGGTTGTATCCTTATGACGTTGGTAAACAAGTTGAATTAGATTTAAAGTCAGTCGAAAATGCACTTTTCATAGCAAATATGAAATTATTTCCTAATGATACAGATCGACTCGGTATGTTTGCAACGCCGAATAAATGAAAGAGGAGAAATCACCATGAGAGCAGTTACGTACCAAGGTAATAAAAATGTACAAGTGAAAGAGGTGAAGGACCCGGAAATACAAAAATCGGATGATATTATTATAAAAGTTACAACTTCTGCTATTTGTGGTTCAGATTTACACTTAATTCACCAAATGATCCCTAATTTACCAACCGATTACGTCATAGGTCACGAGCCGATGGGTATAGTAGAAGAAGTCGGTCCTGGCGTTGAGAAATTAAAAAAAGGTGATCGTGTAATTATCCCTTTTAATGTTAGCTGTGGTTCATGTTGGTACTGTACACATGACATTACTAGTCAATGTGACAATTCCAATGTACATGGTGAAATGGGCGGTTTTTTTGGTTATTCAGAAACAACCGGTGGTTATGCAGGCGGTCAAGCTGAATATATGAGAGTACCTTACGGGAATTTTACACCGTTCAAACTTCCAGACAATTGTGAAGTAGAAGATGAAAAATTAGTGTTACTTGCAGATGCAGCATCAACTGCTTACTGGAGTGTTGACAACGCAGGTGTAAAACCAGGTGATACAGTCATTGTTTTAGGATGTGGACCAGTTGGATTACTAACGCAAAAGTTCGCATGGTTTAAAGGCGCAAAAAGAGTAATCGCAGTTGATCATTTAACCTACAGATTGGAACACGCGAAACGAACAAATAATGTTGAAACAATAAATCTTGAGCACCATGAAAATGTCGGTGAGTATTTGAGAGAAATAACAAAAGGCGGAGCGGATATTGTCATTGATTGCTCAGGAATGAGTGGTAAAATGACACCAATGGAATATCTTACAACAGGATTGAAACTACATGGAGGTGCAATGGGTGGAATCGTCATCGCATCTCAAGCTGTACGTAAAGCTGGGACAATCCAAATAACAGGTGTGTATGGAGGTCGATATAACGCCTTCCCATTAGGTGATATTTTCCAAAGAAATGTAAACATTAAGACTGGACAAGCGCCTGTCATCCCATATATGCCATTTCTTTATAATCTTATAAATGACGGGAAAGTTGATATAGGAGATGTCGTAACTCACATATTACCTTTAAACGAAGCAAAGCATGGATATGAAGTATTTGATACAAGAACAGATGGGTGTATTAAAGTAATCTTAAAGCCATAAAGAAACTTAAATAAAATTTTAGAAAAAGTTTAAGATTTTAGTATCGAAGTATGATCAAAACTTACATAAAAAAAGAACCATTTCCCAAGGGAAGTGGTTTTAGTCTGTAGAAAAAGTATTATACATGTGTCCTCTTTAATTTATAAAGATACATTTGCTAAATAATCTTCAAGTTGTTTAAATGTGCCACCGAAGCCTTGTTTCATTGATTCGTGTCCGGCTTCGTATGATTGAATTTCTTCTTCTGTTGCATTTACTGGATTACCTCTTAATGTAAGAGTCGTTTTTCCATCATGTTCTTCAAGCGTTAAAGTGTTATGAACTTCTAAAGGCCAAGGCCATGTTTCAGGAAACGGAGAACTAGTAATATTACCATCTTTATCTGAGAATGAATTTACAAATTCAATTTTTTCTGGTTTTACGATTTCACCGAATACAAAAAGTCCCCACATTTCAAATCCTTCAGGTGAACGCATGCTATAGTGGAATTTTCCACCTGGTCTGAAATCTAAGGATTCAACTGTAAGCTCTAAGCCGATTGGACCCCACCAGTTTTGTAAATGTTCTTTCTCAGACCATACTTTAAAAACTAATTCACGAGGAGCATCTAATACACGTGTAATCACAAGTTGACTTTTTTCTACCTTAATTTGGTTTTCATTCATTATCAATTCCTCCATAATTTGTCTGTCTTCTAAATTTAATTGTCCATCTGTTAAATGACTTATCTTTATCCTCCTTTATTAGTAAAAACTAAACTTCCTTTCTAATAATTTGATATGAAAAGGGCTAGTATCATAGTTGCTGCAAATAAATAATGTTATTTACCTTGTAACTTTTTTAAATAATCATCCAATCGATCTAACTTTTCCTCCCAAACGTGACGAAAGGATTCAATCCACGAATCCATCTCTTTAAGAGGTTGGGGTCTAAGTTTATAAATTCTTCGATTGGCAATTGGTTGAACTTCTACAAGACCAGCTTCACTAAGAACACGGAGATGTTTAGAAACTTGAGGTTGCTTAAGTTCCAACTTTTCAGCTATTTCTCCAACTGAAAGTGGTCCGTCACGTAATAGTTCAACAATCTGTAATCTGTTAGGTTCTGCAAGTGCGATCAAAGTCGAATTCATAATTGAAATATACTTCATGAGGAATATTCCTGTCAAGGAATATACTAATTGGATTATTTTTGCTACATTTGAGAATGCGTTGAATAGTTAGTGGGGACTCCAAAATAAAGATTCATTATTGTTCACAGATTGTAGTTTGTTCTAGATATAAAATGCGTATCCACAAAAACTTTTTTATATTCTTCACTTTTGTTTTTTAGGATCAATACTAAATCATTGTTCTTTTATATAAGGACGATAGTCAAAAGTTGCTTTCAGCGAAGGGTCAAGACTCTTTTGGGAGATACGGGAAGGTTGAGAACTCGAGTCATTATCCATGTTTTGTCGATATTTTTTCTAATTGAGTATTCGTTTTTATGTTACTATTTATTTGACTGAATTATTTGAAAATGTAAAGGTGGGTGTTTTTATGAGTATGAAAGAGTATGAGGCTTCGTTTTTGGCTTATGTTAAGAAGATATTAAACATGCATGAAGCAATAAGTGTTCTTTATTGGGATCTAAGAACCGGTGCACCTAAAAATGCTGTTCGTCAACGTTCAAATGTCATTAGTCAACTATCATCGGATGTTTTTAAAATGAGTACATCAAAGGAAATGGAACACTATTTAATTACACTAGAGGAAGCAATTCAAGCTGGAAAGTGTACTTTAGAAGTTGAAAAAACAGTTGAGTTCTTAAGAAGAGAATTTGATCATAATACAAAAATACCTGTAGAGGAATATGAAGCATACGTAAAATGCCAAGCAGAAGCTGAGAGTGTATGGGCAGAAGCTAAAACAGAAAATAACTTTTCAAAATTTGAACCATATTTAACAGAAATAATCGAGTATAAACGAAAATTTGTTGAGTATTTAGGTTATGGTGATTCAAAGTATGATACATATTTAAAACAATATGAACCTGGTATGACAGTAGCGAAACTAGATGAAGTTTTTGCTGTTGTACGTGAAAAGTTAGTCCCAATTGTAAAAGCAATTTCAAATAGTGGCAAAAATTTTGAAAGAGAAGAAATGAAAGCAAATGTATCAAAACATAAGCAAAGAGAAATTTGTGAAGATTTCTTAACTACACTTGGTTACGATTTTAACTCTGGCCGTTTAGATGAAACTTCACATCCATTTGCTACAAATATTAACTTAGGTGATGTTCGCGTAACGACTAAATATCATGAAGATTATTTTGCAAAAGCACTATTTAGTACAATTCATGAATGTGGTCATGCACTGTATGAGCAAAATATTTCAAAAAGCTTAGAAGGATTACCAATCGCCCAAGGAGCATCACTAGGAATTCATGAATCGCAATCACTACTGTATGAAAAAATGATTGGCCAAAGCTTTGAATTTTGGATGGCCAATTATGCTAAACTGACGAAGCAATTAAACGGAGTATTAGATGATGTAAGTCTAGAGGATTTCTACAAAGCGATTAATCATAGTAAACCATCATATATTCGAATCGAAGCTGATGAATTAACATATCCACTTCATATTATGTTACGCTATGAAATTGAAAAGGGCTTATTAGATGGGCTGATTCAAGTGAAGGATTTACCTGCAATTTGGAATAAAAAAATGGAAGAATATCTTGGAATCATCCCGCCAACAAATCGTGAAGGTGTTTTACAAGACGTTCATTGGTCAATGGGATTATTTGGATATTTTCCAACCTATGCATTAGGGGCAATGTATGCAGCACAAATTAAAGCAACAATGGATAAAGATTTAACAAATGTAAATGAATTAATCGAATCTAATGATTTTCATTCAATATTAAATTGGTTAAAAATAAATATTCATCAATACGGAGCAACAAAAACGCCTCAAGAACTATTAAAAGATGTAACAGGTGAAGAATTAAATGTTCAATACTATATTGACTATCTAGAGAACAAATACGCAAATTTATATGAGTTATCTTTTTCCGAGCAGAATATGGCATCAGAAGCATGACATTCTTAAAATGAAGTGAATGATTATGTAGTTGTTTAGATAGTTAAGTAGAACTTGTTCTAAATCATTTTTTTCAATCATGAAAATGGAAATAATTGACCACTGTTTGAAATGTTGAAATCAGTTATACTAAATTTGCACAACATAGAAATAAAAACTCCTTTGAAACGTTTAGGCAATTCAAGTGGTATTCATTCATTAAAATGAATGAATCCTTGAATTGTTTTTTTTTTGCTTTTTTTTTAGATAGGATAGATTTTAGGATCAGAAGCGAGAAAAAATTTGATTCCAACAGTAGGTTCGAGACTCCTGTGGTAGATGCGGGAAGAGTCAGACCCCGGTGGGGCCGAGTAAGGTAGCATGCTAAAACCACGATGTTCTGACATAACGCATGCATGATCCACATCCTATGGAGCTAAAAGCCCCACAGAAAGTAAGTAACTTTAAGTTATCATTAACTACGAATTCTTATGTTGAAAGAGTTGATACGTAATCTGATTTTTATGCATAAAATTCCTCGATTTTACAAAAGGTAAGAAGTAGAAAGGATGGTAAATTATGCCTTTGATCTTATCTGTTGGAACAGCTGTTCCTGAACATAAAATAAACCAAGAAAACATTGTCCCATTTGTTAAAGAACTATTTGTAAGTAAATACCCATCAATCGACAGGCTACTCTCTATATTTCAAAATGGAGAAATTCAGTCGAGATATCTTTCTAAAGATTTATCATGGTATAGTGAGACTCACAGTTTTGAGGAAAAGAACCAAACATATGTTGAGACAGCAATCCAACTTTCATTAGAAGCATTAAAGGATTGTGTGGCAAATAAAGAGTTCTTGTCTTCTGAGATTTCATTTGATGAAATCGATGGAATCATTTTTGTTTCTTCGACTGGCATTTCAACACCTACTATAGATGCTCATATTGCGAATATCTTACCATTCAAATCATCGATTAAAAGAATACCAATTTGGGGATTGGGATGTGCAGGTGGAGCAAGTGGCATTGCACGTGCCTTTGATTATTGTAAAGCACATCCTGAGTCTAATATTTTACTAATCACAGTAGAACTTTGTAGTTTAACATTTCAGAAAGAGGATCTATCCAAAAGTAATATTATCGGAACTTCTCTTTTTGCAGATGGAGCAGCTGCTGTATTAGTCATTGGTGATGAAAGCAAACTAAAGGAACGAACTATTCACGTTGCACTTCCAAGTATTGAGCAAACACATTCAACTCTGATGCCAAATTCATTAGATGTCATGGGATGGGATGTACGTAATTCAGGTCTTTTTGTTATTTTTTCTAGAGATATTCCTTCCATTATAAAAAATTGGTTAGAGCCAGTCGTTTCAAATTTTTTAAGTGTAAATAATATCATGTTGAATGATGTATCACATTTTATTGCACATCCAGGAGGGAAAAAAGTATTGGATGCATATATTGATTCACTAGAAATTGATGAAACAAAGACAAAGATCTCGCTCGATATATTAAAAAAATATGGAAATATGTCTTCCTGTACTGTTTTATTTGTTTTAAAAGAGTTTATGAAAATTGGTAAGAAAAACGAGCACGGCCTATTATGTGCATTAGGACCTGGGTTTAGCTCAGAACTCTCACTTTTAAAATGGGTTGAATGCTAATGTTAAAGATATTATTCCTCTTTATTATTTTTCAAAGATTAGCAGAAGTACTCATCGCCAAAAGGAATGAAAAGAAATTAAAAAAACGTGGCGCAATTGAATTTGGAAAAGAGCATTATAAATATTTTATTATATTACATAGCACTTTTTTCATCTCAATTATAATAGAGAATACATTTTTACAAGTTATGGAATTCGGATTTTTTACGTCTATATTCATTATTTTCATTATTCTACAATTAGCAAGAGTTTGGGTTATTTCTACATTAGGGGAACGCTGGAATACAAAGATTATTGTATTACCAACAGAAAAATTAGTAAAAAAGGGTTTATATAAATATATTAAGCATCCAAATTATTGGATTGTCACAATGGAATTGATCATCATACCATTTCTTTTTCATGCCTATATTACTGCGCTGATCTTTTCAATCTGTAATTTCATACTATTAAAAGTAAGAATAAAAGAAGAAAATAAAGCGCTATTACATTCACTCGAATAAAACATTGACATCAATCATATATTTGATATTATTAATATAGAATGAAAATCATTATCAACTTCGAAAGGTGATGTACGTCAATGGTTATTGGATTTGTGTCTGCAACTATTATTTTATATTTTGGCTTAACTAAATATGTGCTAAAACAAGTTCAAAACTAGGTGATGTTACCTAGTTTTTTTATTTTTAATGAAATAGCCTATACATTCTTCTTCCCAATTAATATATATACGGATAAAATAATTTTAGGGTTTATTTGAGTTTGATATGAAATGGGGAAATCACGTTGCAAAACACTAAGGTTAACAGAGGGGATTTATTAAATAAGGTTTCTTCAGGAATCGAATTATTAACGAAACAAGAAAATTCGAAGGAATTATTCCAATTAAAAAAGTTAGCTTACAAAATACAAAATAAAGAAAGTTATTATGTTTTTTGTGGACATTTTTCTGCAGGTAAATCTTCATTGTTAAATGATTTATTACAAGTTGAAAAGCTTCCAACAAGTCCAATTCCAACAAGTGCAAATGTTGTAAAATTAAAAAACGGACAGAATGATTTATTAATTACGTTAAAAAATGGTGACATGTACCAAATTGAAGATGAAATCGAAGTTGAAGATTTAAAGAAACTTGCTAAAGATAGTTCTTCAATTATTGAATTAGAATGGAGCCAAGATTCATTTAAGATTCCTGAAGGAGTTGTATTAATTGATACGCCAGGAATTGATTCTACAGATGTGGACCACTTAGAAGCAACTAATTCTGTTATACATTTAGCAGATTGTATTTTTTATTTAATGGATTATCAACACGTCCATTCAAAAACAAATATTGATTTTATTCATTCATTAATTGAAAAGAATGATCGAGTTTGCTTAGTTATCACTTGCATTGATAAGCATGATGAAACGGAATTAACGTTCGAAGCATTTAAAGATGGCGTTATTAGCAATTTAAAGAAACAAGGATTAGAAAAATTAACAATTTTTTATTTATCGACGAGAGACAAATCAGTACAAAATAATGAATATCAATCATTTATCGGATTTCTGAACAATTTATATGATCAACAAGAAACCATGCAAATTGATCATGACTCTTCAAGTTTTGAAACCATTATGAAAGAACAAATGCAGCATCTTGAAAATGAACAAATTGAATTGGATGAAAATTTTCCACAATATAAGGCAGATTACAATGAGATATTGACTGAAATATCTGTATTAAACAATGTAAAAGTTCAATTTGAAGAAGATTGTTCACAAACAACTCAACAAGTATTAACGAATTCAAACATTACGCCCTTTGAAATGAGGGACTTAGCTTCAACTTATCTTGAATCAGAAATTTCTTTGCTAAATAAAGGTTTTTTCCAATCACGAAAAAAACTTGAAATTGCTTCTGACAATGCAAAACAATTATTTATGAGTAAAGTGAAAGAGCTTACAGAAAAACAAATTGAATATTTTATTAAAGAGGCGGCTAAATCTGCGGTAAATCGTATTGAAGAGATTCACATCGATCTGAGTCAACATGATCATATTCTTGAGCCGAAACTTAGTGAATTGACACTATGCCCAAAACCGACGCAATTAATTAATAATAGTGGTAATTATTTATTACAATACACGAAGGAAGTCAGTGACGGAATTAAAGCGGTTTATCGTAAAGCGATTAATGAGTTTATTCAGTCAGTATTGATGGAACTATCTAATCAAAGCGAAAAACGTTTAAAAGAACTAAACAGTAAGAAAGATGAGATGGGTCTAATAGTAAGTGAATTAGAAGCAATTGATTTAAAAAATCATCGACTCATCCAATCTATCCAAGAAGTAAAATATATTTTGGAACAGAATCAAGTGCAACCAAGTAATGTATCAAATATTTTGCCGATTCGAATGTCTGTTAGTGAATTAATCAAAAAAGATATATTAAAAGATGACATTCAACTCGAAGTGGAAAATGAAGATAGATCCGATACAAATCAAATTGATGCAGTTAAATATTCAAATGAAGAAATTCAGTCGAAATATGAAATTGCTGATCTTTTACTTAGTAAGCTAGCTGAAAATAAATATATTAAAAGTAAAATTGAAGTTTTAATTGAAAAAAGAAATCAGATCAAATCAAATGAATATACAATTGCATTATTTGGTGCGTTTAGCTCAGGTAAAACGTCGTATATTAATACATTATTGGGAAATCGAGTACTACCGGTATCACCACATCCTACAACGGCAGCGATTTGTAAAATAAAAAAGTCGACAGTAGATTCTGCTAATAAAACGGCAGAAGTTACTTATAAATCATTTGAAACATTACAGGAAGAGTTTCTTGATTTTTTCAAAAAATGGGGAATTGACAGTAATGGTAAAGAATGGATTCAAACACTAAAAATTGTCATAACAAAGCAGAAAGAAAAAGTTCCGACGGATGCACTAATCTATGCTGAAAGTGTTTGTCATAACTATGAGGAAATGAGTCATTTATTAGGTACAACTCAGAGCTATCACTTAGATGATTATGTTCGAGTAATTAGTGAAGAAGTTAGAGCATGTTTTGTTAAAGAGAGTACAGTTTATTATGATTGTGAATTAACACTTAATGGTGTGGTTTTAGTTGATACGCCTGGTGGAAATAGTATTCATTCACGTCATACTGAGCTTGCTTTTGATTACTTGAAAAAAGCTGATTTAATTTTATATGTGGCACATTACCAACATGCGTTTACACGACAAGACGAATCATTCTTAATGCAAATTGGGCGTATGAGAGAAAGTTTTGATAGCGATAAAGTATACTTTGTATTAAATGCATCAGATTTAGCGAAGGATGCAGATGAAATTACAATCGTGCAGAACTTCTTTATTAATCAGTTAACGAAGTTAGGGGTTCGTTTCCCTTCAGTTTTTGCAGTATCAAGTATGTTGCAAATGAAAGGCTACAACACATCACCAATCGGTTTGGATCTTGAAGCCAATTACAGTAAATTAAATAATAAAATTCAAAATTATTTCCAATATGAAATTGCGAATGAAGTGTTTAAAACTTTTATGAATGATATGTTGGTGATTGAGAAAATTCTCATTGATACAATCAAGCGTATTGAAAGAATAAAAGTTGAAAAGGAACAATTTTTATCAGAACTTAATACAATTCGTAATCAAGTGCAATCAATTACTAAAAATACACTTCCTACCTCATTACCAAGATCTTTTGAGAAGGAAAATGAACAATTACTATTTTTCATTGAAAAGCGTATTGAATATCGTATGAGAGATTTATTCCCATATTTCTTTAATCCAAGCATATTCAATCATTCAACGAAAAACAGTAAACAATTAGTCATTACAAAAATTCGTGAATTCATTTATGAAGTTTTAGAAGAAATTATGAAAGAACTTAGAATTACAGGCTATCGTTTAGAGAAATTCTTAATGAGTGAAATCAACATGACGCAGAATCGTTTAATTGAAGAAATTCATTCAGTTCAGACTGAATTCATTGTACAAAAAAATGAAGTACCTGACTTAGAAACGATACAGCTTGATAAGCCAGATCAATTCTTTAATGTAAATAGCTTTGAAAATTTAAAGTCTTACTATAAAAATCCAAAAAGCTTTTTTGTTGAAAATATGAAAGAAAATATGATTGATGAGTGTATTTCGCAATTAAAAACACCATTAAAGTCTTATTTAACAAGTATGGAGCAAATCTTTATCACTCATTATCAAATTCAATTTATTGACACAATTGCATTTTTATATAATAAATGTGAGCAACAAGTTGAAAATGATATTGAACAATCAATTGAAGCTACAAATAACTTAGATGAAAACATCGTCCAAGATGAAGTATTAAAATTATTTAAAAATCTGATCTAAATAAAGGTGGCCATAAAACATTGAAATATATTATTGATTCAAATCTGGCAAATACATTACGCTTACATCCAAATGTTGTTTTTTTAGATTGTCGATTTCAATTAACTGACTCAAGCTATGGCTACAATGCATATGTGAAAAATCATATTCCACATGCTAGATTTGTCGATTTGAAAAATGATTTATCAAGTGAAGTCCAAAAACATGGTGGGAGACATCCATTACCTGATTTACATGACTTTAGTGACTTATTAGGTAGTATAGGGATTGACCAAAATACAATTGTTATATGTTATGATGATGGTTTCTTAGAAAATGCTGCTAGATGTTGGTTCTTATGTCGTCTTGTTGGGCATCAATTTACATTTGTATTAAATGGTGGATATAAGGTATGGATTGAAAACGGATTTGAAGTAACAGAAGAAATCGATCATATTACTCCAAAGAAGTTTGAAGCAAATATAAATGAACAAATGCTTAGTTTCATAGCTGATGTGAAAGAAAAGCAATTTAATGATAACATAAACTTAATCGATTCAAGAGAATATATCCGCTACAAAGGGGACGTTGAACCAATTGATCGTATCGCCGGTCATATTCCAGGTGCGAAGCATTCATTTTGGAAAGATGTTTTAAATGAAAATGGACGAATCAAGTCAAAAGAAGAGTTACAAACTCTATTTAAACAGTTTTCAAAAGACAAAGAATCAATCGTCTATTGTGGCTCTGGCGTAACTGGCTGTGTAAATTATTTAGGTTTAGTAGAAGCGGGATATCCAAATGTAAAGCTCTATGCAGGCAGTTTTAGTGATTGGATTTCATACGAAGAAAATGTCGTGAATAAGGTCGATTTATAAGTTGCAAAATAATAAAGTATAGTATAGAATAAGGATACAAATTAATTAATAACCCTGCTGTGTGCGTTGTCAGTTTATGTCTTAAACCAATGAGAGTAGACAGGAAGACCGATATTTAAGTAACAACATCGTGCCTATTTTAGGAGGATGAACGTTACTTGTGAGGACATCCACCTTAGAGTTTCGGTTTACTTAGACATAAAAGGAATAACGGCATTTGCGGGAAAAAAACCATTCACATTTTGTGAATGGTTTTTTCATCTTTATAATGATCTTGTTTATGTTTTTTCAATTTTAGTTGTGTTAAAATAATTGAAGCCAAAATGAGGATACAACCTATTAAGCCAATTTCTGTTAGTCTCTCACCGCCATAGTAATATCCAGCAATAGCAGCAAAAACAGGTTCAGTAGCGAGTATGATACCAACTTCTGTCGCACTGATGGTTCTTTGAGCAAACATTTGAATGAAAAAGGCAAATGCTGTACAAAACAGTGCTGTAAACAAGATAGAGAAAATAAAGAATTTATTAGTCCATAACGCTTGGTTAAATATAACTTGCCAGTCCTCAATTACTAATGCAAATGTCCAAGAGGCAAGCCCTACGAACGCAATTTGAATTGTTGTTAATTTTAGTGAATTATAGCTTGGAGCATAAATTGTAGAATAAATAATATGAAGTGCAAATGCAATAGCGCTAAAGAACGTAATAAAATCCCCAAAATTAAAATGAGAAGACGTATTTGAAATTGTAATTAAGAGTAAGCCACATAAAGCAATAACTGCACTAATTGTTTCGGGCATTGTTGGTTTTTTATTATACTTAAAAAATAGTAGAAGTGGTACGACTACAACACTGATCCCAACGATAAAGCCTGCATTTGAGATTGTCGTATGCTGTAAACCATAAGTTTGAAAAACATAACCGAAGAATAAAAATAATCCAATTAATATGCCAGGAAAAACATAGCCTGCTTTTTCATGAAATCTTTTGTCTCTTTTTCTTTCTGATAAGGTTTGAACAAAAAATAGAACAATTGCAGCAACAATAAAACGGATTGCATTAAATGTAAATGGTTGTACAATAGTAAGTGATTCTTTGACAATAAAAAAGGAAGAGCCCCAAAAGAAGGAAACAATTAATAATGAGGTAAAAGCAATCATTTTATTTTTCATAAAAAACATCCCTTTTTATTTAATGGCTTTACGAGCAAGTTCATCAGCAACTTTATTTAAGTTTGATGGAATCCATTTAATGAAGAACAGGTCGAGCTGATTTATGAGTAGAAGTGATTTTTCTAATAAGGGAATAAATATTTCATTTTTTGAATATTCCTTATCAATACTCTGTTCAACAATTTTAGAGTCAGTTCGAAAAGAAACCATTGAAAGATCATTTTTAACACAATATTCAAGTGCAATCAGTAAAGCATGGAACTCTGCTTCATGATTTGACATTGATTCTAATGGAATACTTAAAAAGACAGGTTCTTTTATCCCTTTAATGAAAACGCCAGCACCAGATGGACCAGGATTTCCTTTGGAAGCACCGTCAATATAGACTTCAATCATAGTTAACCTCCGAAGTTTTATATCATCATTTTAGTATATATTCAAAAAAATGAAAACTTAAAACGAATGAAGAAAAAAAGATAGTACAAATTATCTAATATTTACAATACATTTTTTGATAATTATATATAAAATCGGTCGTTTTAGAGAAGTAATAATGAATATAGACTACTCTCTAGGAAAGGTGAGTAATATGAAACTTAAGATTAGTTGGAAGTATATAACGAAGAAAAAATATCAAATTACATTAGATACAGACTGGTTAGAAATCAAAGAGGCACTATTATTGGCCGAAGACTTCGAGAGTACTGGTCGAACGAAGGAAATTATTTTTTTAGATCAATTTGATACGCAATGGACGAAAAAACAGATAATAAAATACTTAAAAGAATTAGAGGATGAGCCTCATGATATCGTCATTTATTTTGATGGAGGATTTGATATTCAAACTGGAATCTCAGGAGTAGGGGTCAGCGTGTATTTTCAACAAAATGGGAAGAAGTATCGGAAACGATATAATGAAAAATTATCTGGATTATCTACTAACAATGAAGCTGAATTTGCAGCATTAGAAAATGCAATATTTCTTTTAGAAGAAATGAATATAACTGGACAAACAATTGCTGTAAAAGGAGATTCACAAGTAGTAATGAACCAAGTAAGCGGTGATTGGCCTTGTTATGAAGAACAGCATGAGAGATTTATCAATCGAATTGAAAAAAAATGTAAAGAGTATAAACTAACTTTACAGTTTGAACTGTTAAAAAGAAATGATAATAAAGAAGCACATAACCTTGCAACTAGTGCCTTAAAAGGGAATAAAATAGAAAGTACGATTGAAGTCACTTGAAGAGGTGAAATAGATGGAACGAAAATTAATCTTAGAGGAAATAGATACATTATTAAAAAATTATTGTGAAGGTTGTTTTGTGTATAAAACATTCCGGAAAGAACATAGTCAAAAATTTGCTCAATCCTTTTGTATTCAGAATTGTACAGTTGGTGAAAAAATAAAGAATATAGGCAAACAACTAACATAAAAAGAAGGTACTATTAGTACCTTCTTTTTGTGTCATTTATTAAATTTGTGCTTCTCTAAGTTGTTGTTCAACTTGAGTTAATTCTTCTTCTTGTCTTATTAAAAATTCTTCATCCAAATCAGTTGCAAGAGACTTCATTTTTTCAAGTTGACTTCTTGCTTGGGTTATTGCATCAGTTGCGTCTGTTAATTGTTGTTGGTCCATACTCATTGTTGCATACCCAACTAATTTTTGTGCAGCTTTAACTTTCATTTCAACTTGTTCAAAATTATTAAAATCTGACATATAATACCTCCTTATTTCACTTCGTATTATTCCCAAATCATACAATATTCATTAATATATGAAGAAGAATTTTTAGGAGTTTAGGACAATAAAAAAAGGACTGTTAAAAACAGTCCTTTATGTAGTCAAAGTTTTATTAGATCTTTACTACGTTAGCAGCTTGAGGTCCGCGGTTACCTTCAACGATGTCAAAAGAAACTTCTTGGCCTTCGTCTAAAGATTTGAATCCATCGTTTTGGATAGCTGAGAAATGTACGAACACATCATCTCCACCTTCAACTTCGATAAAGCCAAAACCTTTTTCATTGTTAAACCATTTTACTTTACCTTGCATACTTCTTTTCCTCCTAAAACATGGCACATGAAAGCGCGTAAAAATTTGCATTTATTTAGTTTATTATGACTTAATAAATGTTGCAATTAATATACAACTATTAGAAATATAAGTCAAGTAAGCGCTTAACGACTTAATTTGCTTGCAATATACATTATTTTGCCATAAGTTTTACTCGAAAAAAAACAATATATGTGATAGTGTTCACAAGATGGTTAGAAATGATTATAATCATCATTGTAACTGTATTTACGAAAAGGAAAACGTCTTAAATGATGAAGTTTTCCTTCCATATATGGGAATTCAGGAAAATCATTAAACCTCAATACAATATCCCAATAGGACCCTCAAACATTTTTTTATTTTCCATGTGATTAATACGTTATATAATAATGTGATGATATTAATAGATAGATAAAACTGTTTAAATGTGAGGATTAACATGAAATTAATTATAGCGGAGAAGCCTGACCAAGGATTAAAACTAGCGGCACCATTTCAATTTCAAAAGAAAAAGGGCTATTTAATCATTCAACCAAATGAGTTTTTCCCTAAAGGGGCTTATTTAACTTGGGCGATTGGTCACTTATGTGAGCTATTATCTCCAGAAGAATATGATGAGAAATGGAAGAAGTGGTCACTTACGACTCTTCCAATTATACCGAATCGGTTTCAGCATAAAGTAACAAAAGGAAAATATGATCAATTTTCTATTATTAAGAATTTGGTCCATACAGAAGAAGTGAATGAGATCATACTTGCAGGTGACTGTGAGCGTGAAGGAGAGCATATTGTTCGATTAATATTAAATCTTGCAGGTAATAAAAAACCAATGAAAAGGCTTTGGATTTCTTCTTTAACTGAAAATGCAGTAAAAAAAGGATTTAGTCAATTACTAGATGAAGGTGAGACAAAAAATCTTTTTTTTGAAGCATATAGTCGTGCTTGTGCGGATTGGCTTGTAGGTATGAATGCCTCACGTGTATATTCATTGCATCTTCAAAAGAAAGGGATACAAGATGTTTTTTCACTTGGCAGAGTACAAACACCTACTTTAGCGTTAATTGTAAAAAGAGAACTTGAAATTGAAAAATTCCAATCAGAACCGTTTTGGGAAGTATTTGCGACATTTCAATTTGGTAAAGATAAATTTTTTGGTAAATGGCATAAGGATCAAGACTCGAAAATTAAAACAAATGAATTAGCAGAAAAAATTGCAATGTTTTGTGTTGAAAAAGAAGCGAATATAACTGATATTGAGCAGGAAAGAAAAGAATTTCATCCGCCTTTTTTATACAATTTATCTTCTTTACAAGCTGACGCAAATGCTAAATTCAAATTTTCACCACAGAAAACGTTAGAAATAGCGCAAAAACTATATGTTAAAGGAATTATTTCATACCCAAGGTCTGATTCAAGTTTTATCACGAAAGAAGAGGCATTAATGCTTCCAGATATTCTTAAAAAAATAGAAAATATTGAGCAGTTTCAAGGATTTTTTCCGTTGCCAAATCCTTCGATACTAAATAATAGTCGTTATGTAAACGAAAAGAAAGTTACAGACCATTATGCAATTATACCAACTGAACAAGTCCCTTCTATGAATAGATTAAATGATGAAGAACAAAAAATATATGAATTAATAGTCAATCGATTGATTAGTGCTCATTACGAAAGTGCAATCTTTGATTACACGACTATTCATACAATGGTAGATCAGCGTGCTAGCTTTGTTTCTAAAGGAAAAACCTTGATTCAAGAAGGCTGGAGAAAAGTAATCTTTGAAAAATCAAAAGAAAAAAATACAGACGAACAAAATCTTCCAATTGTTTCAACTGGGGATCAAGGAATTGTAAAAAAAGTAGAAGTGAAGGAAAAGAAAACACAACCTCCAAAAAGATATACTGAAGGGCAATTGATTACATTAATGAAATCAGCCGGAAAACATATTGAAAACCCAGAGTTAACGAAAATCTTAAATAAAACAGAAGGTCTTGGTACTGAAGCTACAAGAGCGGGGATAATTGGGACTTTAAAAAATAGAAAGTATATTGATGTTAAGAAAAACCAAGTTTTTGCAACTGACAAAGGAAAGTTAATTATTTACGCACTCGGTGAAAATATTTTAACTTCTCCTGAAATGACTGCTAAATGGGAACAAAGATTAAGCGAAATTGGTGATGGTAAAGCAAGTAGCCTTGATTTTATGGATCAAGCAAAAAAATTAACAGAAAAAATTATCCATGATGCATTTCAAAACGAATCTCAATGGAACTTTTCAGATTATCGTATTGATGAAATGAAGAGCGCAAAATTTGGTAGTAAGAAAAAATCTACTAATGTAGGAAAATGTATTAAATGTGATGGGAAATTAGTAGATAAAGGTACTTTTTATGGATGCGACAATTACCAAAAAACAAAATGTACAGTTACAATTTCAAAGAAAATATTAGGGAAAAATATCACGAAAGCTATTATTAAGCAATTATTATCGAAAGAGCCGACTGAAGTAATTCAAGGTTTTGTAAAAGATGGGAATCAATTTGACGCTTCTTTAAAATTTTCTGAAGAAGGAAAAATTATCTTTGTTCATACAACCAAAAATCAATAACGAAACCGGAATGCTACAAATTTACTCACTTGAACATACCAATGAAAAAGATATAAATATAAAAATAGTCAATAGATTGAATAAATTAGAAATAGGGTACTCAAAATACAATAGTATGATGAGTTACCCTATTTTTGTTTTGATAAAATTTTCCTCATTCAAATCGTACAGAACCCCTTATTCCTTTATCCATTCCCCATCCTCGTGTTAAACTATCAACAAATACTATCATAGAAGGTGAGATCATGATTTGTTTTTTAGAAAATACATTTCAACTAAAATTACATAAAAATGATAAAGATGAATACTCTGTCATCGTAACTGATGAAGGTATCTTTAGTGAATCCGAATTGGAAAATCAACCAAGTACGTATGTAAAATTTATTCTAAATGAATATGATGAATTAAAGATTGATTGGTTCGTGGAAAATATAAACCGTTTTTCAGTTAAAAGCTTACAAGTACATCAAATGGTACTGATTAATGATGAAGATGAATGCTCAATTCAATTCGTTATTGAAAGATGGCAAAGTAGAATGTTTAAAATCGAATGGAAACCATGCTTACATATTGAATTTGGCTTATATTATGAAGTGTGCGATGACTGTGACTAAGAAGACTTTTTTGGTTTCAATAAGGTTAATATGATAAAAAAGCTAATCCATCCTATTAAAGGATATAAGAAAGTTAATAAAGGGCCATACCCAATTACACTAATGAATAGGCAGCAGATTAGTAATAAAATGACGACTAAATCGTTATTTAATCGGATAATTGAACTAATCTGTCTCGACATACCGTATACATTCCCAACTAAAGTTGTAAAAATTTCAGCTAAAATCACCATTAGAAAAAAGTAGTAAAATACTGGATGGATTTGTTTAATCACTTCAACCATTGGAATTTCATATTGATGGAAATTAACTACTTTCGATACATTTAAATGAATCAGTAAAAGGATAATTCCTAATATTAGACCACCTAATATTCCACCATTCACAATGGAAGATTTATCTTTACATTCTGATCCAATCGGTACTAATACAGCTTGGGCTAATGCCATATTTAAACATACATATGTTATTGGTTTTGTAAAAACAGACAGATTAAGACCATTTAAAGAAGGCATCATATTGTTTACGTTAAAGTCATTAAAGGAAAAAGGTAAATAGGAATTAATAAATACTGCTACGATAAAAGCACACATGATTGGTACAACAGTGTTGTTTAAGCTAAATAACCCACTTGTTCCCTTTCTTAAAACCATAAAAGTAAGGAAGATAAATAGAATTGAACCAATAAAGGAATTAAAGTGCAAGTAATTTTTAAAAACTGCACCTGCCCCCGATAGCATGACACTTGTTACCCCTAATAAAACAAAAAATAATAGACCATTAATGATATTTCCACCAAGTTCACCAAAAAGTAATACATTAAACTGCTGGGCTGACTTTAATTTATATGTATGAGCAATCTCCATAATTTTTGTCCCAAACCAACAAAATAAAATGGTGGCAAATAATATACCAAATGCCCCATATACCCCATTTATTGAAAAGAACTCTACGATCTCTTTTCCTGTAGCAAATCCTGCTCCAATCACAGTACCAACATATGTAAATGCAATATTACGAACCTCTTTATTCATATTGAGTTTCATAGGAAGTCCTCCTAAAAGTAGTACTAAATTGTATGTTTCATTTTATTAAATTAGACATGCTCTACTAATTTAACTTTATGAATAATGCATATGGAAAAGAATGAGATGTTTTGAAATGAAAATCAAATATTACAATTTACCAGCTTTTTATAATGTGTTAAAGTGAGTAAGTTAGAAGGGGGACGGGTTACAATGAATATTCTTAAATGGAATTTCAATATGAAAGTTCGACTTGTCGCTGAATTTTTCTTTGGCTTATTTTTCTGGATGTATTTACCATTTTTATCGATTTACTTTTCAGAAGAATTAGGAAAAGTGACAGCAGGAATATTATTAATGTGTTCACAAGCTGTTGGTGTTTTTGCAAATTTGATTGGTGGTTATTTGGCTGACACGTACGGTAGAAAACGTATGATGGTCATTTCATCTTATATTCAAACAGGTGGAATGGTTTTATTAACAATTGCCAATTCAGCAATTTTAGAATCACCATGGCTAACTTTTATTGGATTTGCAATTATTAGTATTACACAAATGCTATATATGCCTGCAAGTTCGGCGATGGTCGCAGATACAGTTAAAGATAAAGATGAAAGAAATCTAGTTTTTGCAGTTTTTTATACGATGATTAATATAAATGTCGTCATTGGTCCTATTATTGGTGGCTTATTATTCTTTACAGCAAGATTTGAATTATTTACTGCATCTACTATGATTTTTTTAATGGTTGCTCTTATGATTACTTTTTTAATAAAGGAATCTTTACCGGTAGATGAAAATAGAGAGAAGGAAGAAAGTGTTTCGAAAGTAGTCATAAAACAAATTAAAAATTATCGCGTTATTTTTACGGATAAAGTATTCTTTTTATTTGTTGCTGCTGGTATATTAATCTCTCAAACTTTTACCCAATTAGATTTACTATTGGCTGTTTATATAAAAGAATCGATCCCGGCTCAAACTTTATTTTCGATAGGGGATTTTATACTTAAAACAAATAGTGAAACATTATTTAGTTGGACTATCGCCGAGAATGGGCTAATCGTTGCTTTATTTACGGTAATCATCACTAAGTTTACGAACAAATTTAACGAAAGAATGTTATTTTTGATCTCATCTATTTGCTATGCTTTCTCTATGCTATTATTTGGTTTTACCATGTCTGCTTATGTCATATTTATTGCAATGGCAATCTTTACATTAGGAGAGATCTTAGTAGTTGGAATACAAAATGCATTTATTGCGAAAATTGCACCTGAAAACCAGAGAGCGCAGTACTTTGCGGCAGCGGGACTGAGATGGTCTGTCGGTAGAACAATTGCGCCTTTAACAATCCCTTTAGCAGGTTTAATTGGCTATAAATTAACATTTATTATTATTTCACTATTAGCATTAACTGGGGCATATTTGTTCGAAGTGATGTTTAAGGAAATGAAAAAAAGACCAGATCTTATAACGGACGAATATAAAGCTGGATAAAAAAAGGACCCAATAGGGTCCTTTTATTTATTATTTAAAGTCTTATCTAAAATTTGAATATTTTCTTTCATTAAATCAAAATAATCCTTATTATTTTTCAAATCTTCTTCCGATACAGTAGCTAAGTGATTCAATCTTAAAATTTCTGCATTTGTTTCATCTTTTACGACTGAAGCAACCTTAGGAGTAGCAAATGTTTCAAATAAAATATATTTCACTTTATGTTCTCTTGTGAAATCAACAACTTTTTTCAATTCTTTTTGAGAAGGTTCTTGAGAAGGTGAAAGACCTGTAATTGGAATTTGTTCGATTCCGTAACGGTTTTCCCAATAGCCATATGCAGCGTGAGATACAACAATATCTTTTCGCTCAGAGTGAACAATCAGATTTTTTAATTCGTTATCTAAATCATCGAATTGACCTTCAATTTTGTTGAAGTTATCTTCGAAATATTGCTTGTTTTTCGGCATTAGCTTTGATAATTCATTTTTAATATTTTCTGCTTCTATCTTTGCTAGAGTAGGATCCAACCAAACATGCGGGTCCACATCATGATGTTCGCCTTCGTGATCGTGTTCCTCATGGTGTTCTTCTTCATTAGAGTGAATGTAATCGATATTCTTAGAAGCTTCCAGAATGGCAACATCATTATTCTTTAAAGTTTCATCTATTTTGTCTGCAAAAGGTTCCATACCAGCACCGTTATATATAAACAAATCTGCATTTGCAATCTTTACAATTTGTTTAGATGTAGGTTCAAAATCATGAGTGTCGACGCCTGCAGGGTATATAGAAGTAACATCAACATATTTTCCACCTATTTTTTTTGCAAAATCCATTAGAGGAAATATCGTTGTATAAATAGTAAGATGATTTTTCTGTTCATCATTTGCGGTATTTTTTTGGTCACAACCCGATAGAATGGCACCCGATAAGAGCAATGTGATCATTGCAAATTTAGTAAATTTCAATTTTATCTCTCCCTATGTAAGAACTCTATTTAGTAATTTGTAATGGTTATAAAAATTAAACGAGATAAATGGAAAAAAATCCATTGTAATACGAAATCATTCCTTTTTATGATTTAAAAAAATAGTAACTTCTAAGAAACCTAGGTGAGATGATCGGTTTATTTAGAAGTTAAATAATCGTAAAACGTAATAGGTACGATTTAATACTTTGTTATTATAAAACAGGGAAAAGTATTTTGCAAGGAATTGTATCATTTTTATTTGATATGAAATGACAAATGAAAAAAAGTATGTTTATTCGTATCATACGGATAAACATACTTTTGATTACGATTTACGCTTTAAACGAAATCTTCGTGGTTTTTGATTTGGTTCACCAGAATGTTTCTTTTTACTTTTAATAAACTGGAAAAATATAAAAAATATGTACAATGGAATCGCAATGTATATGAAAAAAGGCCATTGTTCTTTTTTTGCATGCCATACGAGATAAAGTGCATACCCTAAAAATAATGTAACGAGTGTCCCATATTTTGGAATCGGAATATCTTTAAAACTAGGGATTTTAATTTTACTAACCATTAAAAAGGCTAAGGCAATAAATATTGTAATCATGACCATTTGAGGGATTCGATTATCAAATAAAGTTAAAAATGCGACTAATCCACCAGCAGCTGTAATGGGAACACCTGTAAAATATTTTAACGATGTAGCGATCGGTGTAACGTTGAATCGTGCTAATCGATAAGCTCCGAATAATGGGAACAATCCTGCAATCGCAAGCCCTAGTAAGCCCTCATTTGAAAATTGAGTGCAAAAAACTAAATAAGAAGGGGCAACACCAAAGGTTACAATATCAGCTAAAGAATCAAGCTCCTTTCCTAGTTGTGTTTGTACACCTAAAACTCTAGCTAAACGGCCATCCATACTATCAAGCATCATTCCGATTAAAATAAGAATTGCTGCATTTCTCACTTGCCCATCTGCTGCAAAACCAATCGAAAGGAATCCACAATACAAATTACCAAGCGTAAAGAGGTTTGGAATACTTCGTTTAATCATAATTTCACTTCCTAAAATTGAATTAAATAATTATAAAATAAAGTCTATTATACCCCAAAAATTAGTAAGAATGGAAACTTATAAATAATATGTTCACGTATTAGAAATATTTATAAGATTATTAAGATTGTATTAAGGAATATAGTAAATATTATTATGTGAATACTGGCACAAGTAAATTTTACTATGAATAAAAACTAGAAAAATAAGCTGAATTTACTAAAAAATCACAAATTTTTAATAAAAAATATTATAAATATTAAAAAAATACTTTTTTTTCAGAAAAATGTGTAGTATATTGAAAAAGTAATAAGTGATTATTCAGAAAAATAAGAAAAACAGAAGAGAATAATCACAAAACTATGGAGGTGCTCGAATGAAGCGTAGATTAGCGACAACAGTCTCAAGTCTTTTAGTACTAAGCACAGTGCTAGCAGCTTGTGGCAAAGACACAGAAACAACATCAAATGAACCAAAAAAGGACAAGAAACAAACTCTTAAACTTACTACTACTACTGAGATTCCATCAATGGATTCTGCAAAAACTACTGATGCAATGTCATTTGAAGTATTAAATAACGTAAATGAAGGACTACTTCGTTTAGGTGAAGGCGACGAAATAATGGATGGAATTGCGAAAAAAGATGAAACTGAAATCAGTGATGATGGTTTAACATACACATTCCATTTACGTGATGCGAAATGGTCTAATGGTGAGCCGGTAACAGCTAATGATTTCGTTTACTCTTGGCAACGTGCAGTAGATCCTAAAACTGCTTCTGAGTATTCATTCATTTTATACTATGTTAAAAATGCTGAACAAATTTTCAATGGTAAACTACCAAAAGACCAACTTGGTGTTAAAGCGATTGATGAAAAAACTTTACAAGTTACATTGGAACAAGCTACACCTTATTTCTTACAATTAACAACTTTCGGTACTTACTTACCGCAAAATCAAGCTTTCGTTGAGTCTCAAGGTGACCAATATGGTTTAGAAGCTGATACTCAATTATATGATGGACCATTTACATTAAGCGAATGGAAACATGCTGAAAGCTTTACATTAACTAAAAATGAAAATTATTGGGACAAAGATACTGTAAAATTATCTGAAATCAAATACAATGTCGTAAAAGATACGTCTTCAGCTGTAAACTTATACGAAAATGGCGATATCGATAAAGTAATGTTAGATTCAGAATTCGTTGATAAATATAAAGACGATCCAGAATACCAAACACAATTAGATGCACGTTTAGTATTCTTCCGTTTCAACCAAAAATTAGATCTATTCAAAAATGAAAAAGTTCGTAAAGCATTTGACTTAGCATATGACAAAGAAGCGATTACGACTGCAATCTTAAATGATGGTTCTAAACCAGCTTATTGGGTTGTTCCTTCTGAATGGGTTAAAGGTCCAGACGGAAAAGACTTCCGTGAGCACAATGGCGATTTCAACCCATACAATGTAGAAGAAGCACAAAAATTATGGGCTGAAGCGAAAAAAGAATTAGGTAAAGATAGCTTTGAAATAAAAATGCTTTCTTATGATGATACAACTAGAAAGAAAGCAGCTGAATATATCGCTGGAGAACTTTCTAAGAATCTTCCAGGTTTAAAAATTACTGTTGCTCCACAACCATTTGAGATCAAACTTGATCAAGAGAAAAAATTAGAATACGACTTCTCATTCTCTGGATGGGGACCGGATTATCCAGATCCAATGACATTTATTGATATGTTCTTATCAAACAGTGCATTCAATGAAATGGATTACAAAAACCCTAAGTATGATCAATTAGTAAATGACGCTAAAAAAGAAGCAGATCCTCAAAAACGTTGGGATAACATGGTACAAGCTGAGAAAGTTATCATGGACGAAGCTGGTATCTCACCAATCTATCAACGCGGACGTGCTTTCTTACAAAAAGACTCAGTTAAAGGAATTATCGCTCACAAATTTGGTGGAGACTTCTCTTACAAATGGGCAACTAACGAAAAATAATAGTAATAAGAGAGAAGGGGAAACCCTTCTCTTTTTTTTGTGTATGTAAAGTTTTCCAAATATTGTGCAACTAAAATTTTGTAATAAAAAGAAATGTTTATTTATATATAAAGTAGGGGAGCTTATCTAAGTGTGCGGCATGGTAAAGATTAATGAGATGTTTTAGATTAGAACTGTGAGTAACAAGTTTTATAACGCTTCCTATACCTTATGATCAATTATAAGAAGAGGTAGAAAAGTACATCTCAGGAGCACTAATAGTCTTAATTGAACTTCACCAATCTACTTTAACTATGCCAATTTTATAAGAGGAGGTAAATTTATATTTATAAGAAAGAATGAGCAATTATACAAAAAAATGGAAAAAAATGTGTAAAAACTAACAAAAAATAAAACTTTTATGTTAAATTTATTAAGTTTTTTGAAAAAAATGTCGATTTATTGTTGATATTTTCTAAAAGTTATGTAAAATAAAAGTATATTAAAGATTATTAAAAATTCATACAATGAATTGTTCGAATATTTTAATAGTTTTTAAGTCTAATTGTACTATTTTTATTGGGGAGGCAAACAAATGAAAAAGAAGGTTTCTTATTTTTTATCTCTATCTGTTGCTGTAAGCATGCTTTTAACTGCTTGTAATTCAGGTAAAGATGAAAAAGACACTGCAAAAGACACAGACAAAAAATTACCACAGGTTCTTAACTTAATCGGTCCTGCTGAACTTCCAGGTCTTGATTCTGGTACAACTACTGATGCTGAATCTTTCAACGTTTTAGCTAACGTAATGGAAGGTTTAAATGTATTAGGTGAAAATGATGAAGTTAAACCAGGT
>Ga0102589_1001302_pt1 | contig 35502 bp, 37 predicted proteins | sample AraplaMF_Col_mLB_FD_76858 | JGI IMG/M metagenome (GOLD analysis project Ga0102589, IMG submission 76858) | Arabidopsis root microbial communities from the University of North Carolina, USA - plate scrape MF_Col_mLB | ecosystem: Host-associated > Plants > Roots > Endosphere | place: USA...
TGCGCGCTTGCTTACTTGCTTGCGGCGGCTTTCACGTCGGTCTTGGCTTCGGCCTTGACAGCGTTGGTGTCGAGCTTGGCCTTGGCTTTGTCGGCGCCGGTTTCCACTTTCAGCGAGTCGACCTTGGCGTTGGCGTCAACCTTGGTGGAAGCTGCTTTGGCGTCTGCCTTGATGCCGGTCTTTTCAGCTTTGGCGTTGGCCTTGGCCTTGTCGTCAGCGTCTGCCTTGGCTGCTTTGGCTTCGGCCTTGGCTTTCACCTTGGCTGCCTTGGCGTCGGCCTTGGCGGTTTTTTCAGCCGCGGCTTTTTCAGCCTTGGCGACCTTGGCGTCGGCCTTGGCATCAACCTTGGCTTCGCTCTTCACGGCGCCGGCGACGGCTTTGTCGGCCTTGGCTTCCGCCTTGACTTCAGCTTTGGTAGGAGCCGAAGCAGCCGGTGCGGTGGGTGCAGGAGTTTGTGCGGAAGCGATGCCAACGAACAAGGTGGCGATCAGGGTAGCGAGCAGTTTGTTCATGAGAGAGTCCTTTGGATATGGAAGGTTGAAACGTTGATAGCACGTAGCCTCGTGTTCAACGGCATGGCGCCGCACGCTGTTGACCCTGCACACACACCGTTGCACTTGAGGGCTTGCGCTTAACCTCTTTTGTCGCTGTGCGGCGACAAATGCGTGAGCAGCATGGCCGCCATGTAGGATGTGGCGCATCGAGACTGCAGGACAAAAGCGAACGGCATGCGCAACACAACATCTTCACAAAAAATCGTCATCGCGGGCGGCGGCGTGATCGGCAGCGCGATCGCCTACTTTCTTGCAAGCCACCCGCGCTTTGCCGGTGAGGTCACGGTGATAGAGCGCGACCCGACTTATGCGCAGGCTTCGTCGGCGCTGTCGGCCAGCTCGATACGCCAGCAGTTCTCGCAACCGGTGAACATCGCGGTCTCGCAGTTCGGCATTGAATTTCTTCGCAATATCCACCAGCACCTGGCCGTTGACGGCAGCGTGCCCGAGATCGGCCTGGCCGAGCGCGGTTATCTGTACCTGGCCACAGATGCCGGCGCGGCCACCTTGCGCGAGAACCATGCGACGCAGCGCGCCATGGGTGTGGAGGTCGCGCTGCTGGAGCCCGCGCAGTTGCGGCAGCGCTTTCCGTGGCTGAATGTGGACGACCTCGCGCTGGGCTCTTTAGGCCTGGCGGGCGAGGGCTGGTTTGACGGCTACGGCCTGCTGATGGCCTTTAAACAAAAGGCGCGCAGCCTGGGCGTGCAGTATCTGAAGGCCGAGGCCACGGGCTTTGTGCACAGCGCGGGCCGCGTGACGGCGGTGAGCTTGCAGGGCGGCGCGCAGCTGCCCTGCGACTGGGCGGTGAACGCGGCGGGCGCCTGGGCGCGGCCGCTGATGGCAAACACCGGGCTGGACCTGCCGGTGTATGGGCGCAGGCGCTGTGTCTACGCATTTGCCAGCCCCGCGAAGACGCCGGGTTGCCCGCTGGTGATAGACACCAGCGGCCTGTGGTTCCGGCCCGAGGGCGATATCTGGATTTGCGGCCTGCCGCCCGCCGAGGGCAATGACGCCAACGATGCGCCGCTGGACGTGGACCACGAACTCTTCGACCAGGCCTGGCTGACGCTGGCGCACCGCGTGCCGGGTTTTGAGGCGCTGCGCCTGCAGCGCGCCTGGGCCGGCTATTACGAATACAACACGCTGGACCACAACGCGCTGCTGGGGCCGCACCCGATGCTGCCGAATTTGCTGCTGGCCAATGGCTTTAGCGGCCACGGCCTGCAGCAATCGCCGGCCGTGGGGCGGGGCCTGGCCGAGTGGATCAGCGAGGGGGCTTACACCAGCCTGGATTTGTCGCCGCTGGCGGCCGGGCGGCTGGTGAGCGGTGAGGCCTTGGTTGAGAAGAATGTGATTTAGGCAGCGGGCAGAGAGAGAAAAAGCGCTTTTGAGCCGCATTTCCGAAAATACGGCTCATTTTTTGAGCCGTATTTGCTTGCGCTTTATTTCTCGCTGTCCAAATGCGCCATCTGCTCAGCCCCATACCGCGTGCCGGCCACGGCATCGGCCGGCAGGGCGGCTTCAATGCGCTGGAGGTCTTCGGTGCCCAGCGTGAGCTTGAGTGCGCCCAGCGATTCATCCAGCTGCTTCAAGGTGCGCGACCCAACCAGCGCCACCATGTCCACGCCCAGGGCCTTGCCGCGCGCGAGCACCCAGGCAATCGCGACCTGCGAGGCCGTGGCGCCCAGGCCGGCGGCGAGTTGCTGCAGCACGTCGACGAGCTGCTGGTTTTTGGCGGCGTTGTCGCCGGTAAAGCGCGGCAGGTGGGCGCGGAAGTCATTCGGCCCCGTGGGTTTGGAACCTGACAGCAGGCCGCGTGAGAGCACACCGTAGGCCGTCACGCCTATGCCCAGTTGCTTGAGCACGGGAAAGATATCAGCCTCGGGCCCGCGGCTGATCAGCGAGTACTCGATCTGCAGGTCGGAAATCGGGTGCACGGCGTGGGCTTTTTGGATGGTGTCGATGCCGACCTCGCTGAGGCCGATGTGGCGCACAAAACCGGCCTTGACCATGTCGGCGATGGCGCCAATCGTGTCTTCAATCGGCACGTTCGGATCGAGCCGCGCGATGCGGTAGATGTCGATGTGGTCGGTGCCCAGGCGTTGCAGGCTGTAGGCCAGGAAGTTTTTGACGGCGGCGGGCCGGCCGTCCATGCCTATCCAGCCGGCGCTGGGATCGCGCATCGCGCCGAACTTGACGGAGATGAGGGCCTCATCGCGCCGGCCTTTCAACGCGCGGCCTAACAACATTTCGTTGTGGCCCATGCCGTAGAAGTCGCCGGTGTCTATCAGGTTGATGCCGGCGTCGAGCGCGGCATGGACGGTGGCGATGCTTTGCGCCTCGTCACTGGCGCCGTACATGCCGGACATGCCCATGGCGCCCAGGCCTATGGCTGAGACGGATTGCGGGCCGTTAAAACCCAGGCGGGTGGAAGAGAGCGGGGTTGTAGTGATGGTCATGGGAGCCTTTCGGTGAATTCGGAGTCAGTGAATGGATGTTCGGTAGAAGGACTGTATTGATTTCAATTACCGGAATAAACTGCCATTCATCAAAATAACTGTTCTCCAAATCATGAACAGTCAAGACAATCTGAACCGGGCTTTGCCATTCCGTTCGCCCTGAGCTTGTCGAAGGGTTCGTCGCAAGCGACAAGGCTTCGACAAGCTCAGCCCGAACGGCCAGGAAGAGCAAAAAATAAAAGGCCAAAAGAATGAGTGTTGACCGCTACAAAGCGATGGAAGTGTTTAACCGCGTGGTCGAGCTGGGCAGCTTTACTGCGGCGGCCACGGCGCTGCATATGCCCAAGGCGCGCGTGACGACGACGGTGCAGGAGCTCGAGGCGCACCTGGGTGTGCGCCTGCTGAACCGCACCACGCGGCGGCTGAGCCTGACGGACGACGGCGCGCTGTACCACCAGCGCGCGCTGGCCATGCTGCAGGACATGGGAGAGCTCGAAGGCGCGCTGCGCCGCGCGGTGGCCACGCCGGCCGGGCGGCTGCGCGTGGATGTGCCGGCGGCCGTGGGCCGGCATGTGATCTCGCCGGCGTTGCCGGAATTTTTCAGGCGCTACCCGGACATGGTGCTGGAGCTGGGCAGCAGCGACAGGCCGGTGGACCTGGTGGCCGAGGGTGTGGACTGCGTGATACGCGGCGGCCTGCTGCACGACGAGACCCTGGTGGCGCGGCCGCTGGGCCGGCTCAAGGTGGTGACCTGCGCCGCGCCCTCTTACCTGGCACAGTACGGCACGCCGAAAACCCTGGAAGACCTGGAGCAGCACCGCTTCGTGAACTTCCATTCGGCCAAGACCGGCAAGATTTTTCCGTTCGAGTTTTCCAAGGACGGCGAGCTGCGGCAAATCAACCGCCCGCACTGGGTGACCTGCAACGACGCCGACAGCCACATGGGCGCGGTGCTGGCCGGCCTGGGCCTGGCGCAGCCGCCGCTCACGCGGCGCACCTGCGCGCTGCTGGAGAGCGGCGCGCTGGTGCGCGTGCTGCCCGACTGGCAGCCCGAAGACCTGGCCATGGTGGTGATGTACCCGCGCAACCGCCACCTGACGGCCAAGGTGCGGGCCTTTGCCGACTGGGTGGCGGAGGTGTTCAAGGCGGAGTTCGCGGCGGGCGCGACGCTGTATCCGCAATAGCAGGCTTGCCTCAGGCAGCGGCGCGGCTCAGCTTGACGGGCGCGAAATCGACGGGCACCGCGAACGCCACATTGACGTAGTTGGTGAAGAGGTTGAGCGCCACGTGCGCGAGGATCTCGACCAGCTGCTCGTCGCTGAAGCCGGCCTTGCGAACAGCCTGCACGTCGGCCTCGGACACATTGCCGCGCTCGTTCACGAGCTTGAGCGCAAACGCGAGCGCCGCGGCGGTGGCCGGGTCGGCGGATTCGCCGCGCTGCGCGGCGGCCAGGCCTTCGGCGCTGACGCCGGCCTTGCGGCCCAGCGCGGTGTGGGCGGCCAGGCAGTACTCGCAGGCATTGCGGTCGGCGACCGCGACGGCGATCTGCTCGCCCAGTTTGGCGTCAATCACACCGCCGCCCAGGGCACCGAAGGAGCCCCACATGCTTTTGAGCGCGGCCGGTGAATTGGCAACGGCCTTGAACATATTGGGCGTGGCACCGAAAGCCTGGTGGACCTGGTCGAGCAGGGCCTTGCGCTCGGCGGTGGTGGTGCTGCGGTCTATCAATGGGATGCGTGACATGGCGGAATCCTTGGAAAGTTGAAAGGGAAACTGAACATTTCGTGCGGCCGGGGGCTTGAGGCCCCTCGCTGCACGGGATGTAGTTTCCCGCGACAATCAGGACGAATTGGATCAATGCATCCATCAAATCACCCTTATCGTCCAGACACTCCTCAACACAAGCTCTCCCCATGACTCAAGGACTGGACCGGCTTTCCGCCCTGATGGACCGCTTTCGCGTGCGGGCCCACATGTTCCACAACGGGCCGCTGTGCGGCGTCACACACTTCACGCCCGAGGCCGGGCTGGGGTTTTTGCATGTGATGCGGCGCGGGACCATGGTGGTGACGCACCGCGCGGGCACAGGCGCGCCGCGCCGCGTGGAGGTGAACGAGCCCAGCCTGGTGTTCTACCCAAGGCCTTTGGCGCATGACTTTCACAACGCGCCGGTGGAAGGCGCCGACTTCACCTGCGCGACGCTGGCTTTTGACGGCGGCGCCGGCCATCCGCTTGCGCGCGCCTTGCCAGCGCTGGTGGTGCTGCCGCTGGCGCGCGTGCAGGGGCTGGAGCACACGCTGGCCCTGCTGTTTGCCGAAACCGAGCAAGTCCGCTGCGGCCAGCGCCTGCTGGCCGACCGGCTGTTCGAGGTGTTGCTGCTGCAGTTGCTGCGCTGGCTGCTGGACCACCCGCCCGAAGGTGGCGCGCCCGAGGGACTGCTGGCGGGCCTGGCCGAATCGCGCCTGGCGCGCGCGCTGGCCGCGGTGCATGAAAAGCCCGGTGAGGCCTGGAGCCTGGAGCTGCTGGCGCAAGCCGCCGGCATGTCGCGCAGCGCGTTCGCGCTGCTGTTCAAGCAGAAGGTCGGGCAGACGCCGGCGGATTACCTGGCCACCTGGCGGCTGGCGATTGCCCAGGCCGAGCTGCGCGGCGGCCAGTCCCTCAAGGCGATCGCCGCGCAGCTGGGTTATGCCAACGCCTCGGCGCTGTCGCGCCTTTTTGTGCAGAAGATGGGGGTCTCGCCGCGTGACTGGGCCAAGGGAGCCAAGGCGATTTCCTAGCGGCCTTGCGGCATCAGGGCCAGCAGCACAAAGCCGCCGGCCAGCGCGAGGTTCTTGAAGAAATGCAGGACTTGGTTGCGCAGCGCTTGCGGTGTGGCGGCCCAGAAGCCGTGCGCGATGAAAGCGTCGGCCAGCAAAAAGGTCGCGGCGGCCAACGCGAACCAGCGCACCTGCCAGCCGAAGGCGAGCGCCAGGCCGGCGGCGACTTCGGCCGCGCCGATGGCGGCGCCCATGTAGTTGCGCTGCTTTATCGAATCGAGGAAGTGTGAGGCACCGGGGCCTATGAAGGCCAGGGCCATCAGCGTCCGGGCAAAGGCCACGATGAGAGCGGGGTTCATGGTGTGCTTTCTGAAAAGATTTGAGTGAGGGGCGGGGTGCGGCTTGCGCCACCCGCCCCGGCGCGAGCCTCAAGCGGCCCGGCGCACCACAGGCTTGAGCATGTCGGCGATGCCTATGCGCCGGGCGAATTCCTCGCGCACGCGTTCGGCCACCACCGTGACTTCAGCGGCACCGTCGTCGATGAAGTCGGTCACCGAACGGAAGGGCCGCGTGCCGGCGCGCAGGCCCACGATGCGGGTGATGTCGTCGGCCACGGCCTGCGGGTCGGCGTGCTCGGGGCTCAGGGCCGAGAGGCGCTCGCCGACTTTGTCCATCACGCCGTCGTAGCGGGCATAAGCGGCTGTCGTCGCTTTATCAGCAGGCTTGCCGGCGCTGGGGAAGTGGTCCGTGCCTTTGGTGAAAGCACCCGGCACGACGATGGAGGTCTCGATGCCGAAGCGGGCGAGCTCGTAGGACATCGTGACTGCCATCGAGTCCATGGCGGCTTTCGCCGCCGCATAGGGACCGAGGAAAGGCGGGAAGCCGCCGCGCACCGTGCTGCTGCTGACCCACAGCACCAGGCCGGCTTCAGCCTTGCGCATCACCGGCAACACGGCGCGGTTCACGCGCTGGCTGCCCAGGAAGTTGGTGTCCAGCACCTTGATGATTTCTTCGGGCGTGTAGGCCTCGGCAGGGCCGACGACCAGGTGGCCGGCGTTGTGCACGATGACGTCGAGGCGGCCTTGCTCGGCCACGATGTGCGCCACGGCGGCGTCGGCCGAAGCTTGCGAGAGCACGTCGAGTTCGACGGCGCGCAAGTCAAAGCCATTGGCAAAACTCCAGTCGCGCAGCTCACGCACCTTGGGCGCGTTGCGGCCTTCGATGTCGCGCATGCTGGCGTAAACCGTGTGGCCGGCCTGCGCGAGCGAACGGGCGGTGAGGTGGCCGATGCCGGTGCCTGCACCGGTGACGAGGATGACGGATTTCATGATGTGTGTCTTTCTGAAGGTGGATTGGAATTTTGAAAAGGTGTTTGTGGACTGGCGAAAGGGCGCGCAGATTTCGTAGCGAGCGGCCCGAGGTCAGGTCGAGCACCGGAGCCGTACACCCGTACGGCGAGGAGCGCAGGCCTGAGATCGGGGCGCGCAGTAGAAAGCTGCCGCCCTTTCAAACGACGCCGCCATTTGCCCTGAGCGTCTGGCCGTTGACCCAGGCCGAGTTCTCGCTGACCAGGAACGCGACGGCACTCGCGATGTCCTCCGGCGTCCCCAGGCGTTCCAGCGGCGCCATCCTGGACATGCGCTCCACCGTCTCGGGCGTCTTGCCGTTGAGGAAGAGGGCGGTGGCCGTGGGGCCGGGGGCGATCGCGTTGATGCGGATGTTTTTGCCGCGCAGCTCTTTGGCCATGATGTTGGTGAAGGTTTCCACCGCGCTCTTGGTGGCGCCGTACACCGCATAGCCGGGCAGGGCCAGGCCGATCACGCTGGTCGAGAAATTGACGATGCGGCCGCCGGCTTGCAGGCGGGTTGCGGCTTCACGCAGGGTGTTGAACGTGCCTTTGACATTGACGGCGAAGAGGCGGTCAAAGGTGTCGTCGTCGGTGTCGGCCAGCGCCGGCAGCGTGGACGGCATGATGCCGGCGTTGTTGATGAGCACGTCGACGCGGCCGAAGGCCTTGATGCTGTCGTCAAACAGCTGCTTCACAGCCGCAGGGCTGGCCACATCGGCCTGCATGGCGACGGCTTTGCCGCCGGCGGAGACGATGGACTGCACCACGGTCTGGGCTTCTTCGGCCTGGCCGGCGTAGTTGACGACGACGGCGTAGCCTTCTCTGGCCAGGCGCTGGGCAACGGCAGCGCCTATGCCGCGCGAGGCGCCGGTGACGATGGCGGTTTGGGTCACATGATTTGCGGAAGTGGTCATTTGGAACTCCTGAAATTGCTAAGGGTTGGTTGGCTCTGACCGCCCCGGGGCGCCTGGTGTGTTGCGCGCTTTTGGTGAGTCAGTGAAGGTATTGTTCTATTCAATCTCGACGCCATAAATACCGTAAACTTGCCTTAACTATTCAATATTTGCCAACAATCAAAGCCGGCGGAATGGACAGATTTCATTCGATGCAGCTCTTCACGCGGATCGTGGAGCTGGGCAGTTTCACCAAGGCCGCCGACGACCTGCTGCTGCCGCGCGCCACCGTCACGCACGCCGTCCAGCAACTGGAGAAGCGCCTGGGCGCGCGGCTCCTGCACCGCACGACGCGGCATGTGAGCCCCACGCAGGACGGCGCGGCCTATTACGAGCGCTGCCTGCGCCTGTTAACGGACCTCGAAGAGGCCGAGTCGGCCTTTGTCAACACGGGCAGCAAGCCGCGCGGCAAGCTGCGGGTGGATTTGCACGGCACGCTGGCCAAACATTTTTTGCTGCCGGTGATCGGCGATTTTTTTGAGCGCTACCCGGACATCGAGCTTGAGATCGGCATGGGCGACCGGCTGGTGGACCTGGTGCGCGAGGGGGTGGACTGTGTGCTGCGTGTGGGCGAGCTGGCCGAATCCAGCATGGTAGGGCGGCGTGTAGCGTTGCTTGAACAGGTCACCTGCGCGAGCCGCGAATACATCGCCAAACACGGCAAGCCCGACACGCTGGAGGCATTGCGCGGCCACCGCGCGGTGAATTTTTTATCCAGCCGCACCGGCAAGGCGCTGCCTTTTGATTTCATCGTGGACGGCGAGCCGCGCCAGGTGCAGCTCAAGGGCTCGGTGGCGGTGACAGACGCCGACGCTTACAAGGCCTGCTGCGCCGCGCACCTGGGTTTTATCCAGGTGCCGCGCTACCACCTGGCCGCGCAGCTGGAGGCAGGCGCGCTGGTGGAAGTGCTGGCGCAATTCAGGCCGGCGCCCATGCCGGTGTCTGTGCTGTATCCGCACCACCGGCAGCTCTCGCCGCGCGTGCGGGTGTTTGTGGACTGGGTGGCGGAGGTGATGGGGAGGGCGGGCAAGTAGCCGAAATACGGCTCAGGAACCTTGCGGCGGCTCGAACACATGCACCCAATCCTCTGAATTGGCTTGCGGCAGACCGCGGGCGTGCTGGTCGAACACCTCACGCCAGCGCGTGCGCACGAGTTGCTCGGTTGATGCGATCACCGCGCGTGCTTCGTCGCCCTTGAGCCCGGCTAGCTCAAGCCCGGCGCCGACCAGGTTTTCCATGCTGCCCAGCCGCGTGCCGTTGCGCCTGATCGCCATACTGAAGACGGGGGGTCCCTGGCGATGGAAATAGGGCAGCACGTCATACAGGGGCGAGAGCCGCCAGTCGCCCAGTCCGGCCTGGCGCAAGCTGGTGTTCCAGGGATGGTCGTCGGTATTGCCGACCACCGCATTCAATACGATGCGGCGGAACAGCTCAAGCGCATCACCGGGATGCCGCAGCTTTGAACGCAACTGCGGATAGCTTCTGCGGGCATCGTCGCGGTCACCGGGCGGCGTCAGCCCCAGGGCGGTGGCGGCGCTGACGCAGTGCAATGCCGGGCCTGAGGACACCGGCCCCGGCGCGCCGGGCTCCCTGTCAAAGCGGGCAATATGCAATGCCGGCAGGCCGCCTATGCGCGTGATGCCGTGTTCGGGCACATTCAGGCCGAGTTCGCGCGCGAGTGTCAACGCGGTGGCCTCGGCCACCACCGTGTCGGCGCGCTCACCGGACAGCGCGAACTTCAGGATGACGGGCACTGAATGACCCGCCGCATCATCATGGAGAACCGCGGCCATTTTGGGGCGCTCGCCACCCATCGCACCGGGAGAGCTGTCAAATTGCGCTTGCCGCAGTGTGTCTTGTGTCACCGAACCCAGGGCTTGGACAAGCATCGACTCCACATTGGGCTTGTCGGCAAGATGCCCGACGAACAAGGCGCCAAAACCGTCGGCTGGCGCATACAAAAGCCGCTCCCACCAGCCCCAGGCTTCATCGCTTCCGGTCAATGCGCGCCGTTGCCTTTGCAGTACGTCCAACGACCAGCCTGACAAGGCCACATCGCAAAACACAGGCGGCGGCGCAACGCCTGCGCGTATGAACGGAGAACGCTGCTTGACCCGGATGTAAGCCGGATCAAGCTCAAGCGCAGCCTGCCTCTGGTCAAGATAGGCAGCATCAAATACAAACTCCCAACGGCCGGTTTCCTGCGTGAGCTCACCCACCTGCACAGGCATACGCCCCCGCCCGGCGGGATCGACCCCCCAGCGAAAAACCGGCGCCCTGCGTGTCATGCGCCTTCCCCTCGACGTACCTTGCCACCCAGCACCCGGCCGCGCGCGGCTTCCTGGTAGACAGCGTCTTGCGCGGCATTGGCCAGCGCGGCCTGCAGGCTTTGGTCGTCCAGCGCCCAGAGCAGGCGTGCAACATCCGAAAACCGTGTGGACAAAGCACCTGCCTCCACGGCGATGACTGTGAGGCGATTCACTTCAGCCCGCACGGCGAGGTCCGCCTGCGTCAGGCCTCGCGCCCGCCGCATCAGGCGAATGCGCTGCCCCACTTCGGTCACAAACTGCGTGACTTCCAGGGGTTCGGAAAGAGGATCTTTGCGTGGCATTACCGATAAATAGTATGAAATTACAGACTTATTTTATTAGTTTATCTATATTTTCATACTTTTATAGCGATGAGACAAGCTCCTGCATCGCCACCCTCCCACCCCACCAGCAGCCGCGGGCGCGGGTCGGGTGTTTGTGGATCGGAAGCCCGTTGTGATGGATCGGCCGGATAAGAAGGCCTCAGCTAGCGCGGCAGCGCATAAGCGCGCACATAGTCGCCCGCCCGCGTGCCCAGCGAGCCGTGGCCGCCGGCCACCACGAGCACATACTGCCGGCCGTCAGTGCCGGTGTAGCTCATGGGCGTGGCCTGACCGCCGGCGGGCAGGCGTGACTTCCAGAGTTCGTCGCCGTTGTTGACGTCGTAGGCGCGCACATAGTCGTCCACCGTGCCGGAGAGGAAGGCAACACCGCCGGCCGTGGCGAGCGGGCCGCCCAGGTTGGGCACGCCCATGCGAAACGGCAGCGGCAGGGGGGTGAGGTCGCGCACCGTGCCGTTCTTGTGCTGCCAGGCGATGGTGCCGGTGGTCAGGTCGGCGCCGGCCACATAGCCCCAGGGCGGCGCCTGGCAGGGAATGCCCAGCGGCGACAAAAAGGCGCTGAGCTTGACTGCAAAAGGCGCGCCGAAGTTTTCATTGAGCGAGGGCAGGCTGCCCTGGGGCCGCTCGCTGCCCTGAACCATCAGCGTGCTGTCGTCGGTACGCGGCACGAGCTTTGAAACAAAGGCCAGGTAGGTCGGCGTGCTGAACACCATCTGCCGCACCGGGTCCACGGCCACGCCGCCCCAGTTGAAGACGCCGAAGTTGCCGGGGTAGACCAGCGTGCCCTGGGTGGATGGCGGCGTGAAGCGGCCCTCATAACGCAGGCGGTGAAAGGCGATGCGGCAATAGAGCTGGTCAAACATGGTGGCGCCCCACATGTCGCGGCCTGTCAGCGGCGGCGGGTTAAAGGACAGCGCCGACTTGGGCTGGGTGGGCGCGCTCTGGTCGCCCTGCGCGGCGCCTTGCGGCGCGGGGACTTCGGTGACGGGCAACAGCGGCGTGCCGGTGCGGCGGTCCAGCACAAAGAGTTCGCCCTGCTTGGTGGGTTGCACCAGCGCTGGCACGCGGTTGCCGTTGATGCTCAAGTCCAGCAGGCTGGGCTGGGCCGGCACGTCGTAGTCCCAGAGGTCGTGGTGCACCGTCTGGAAATTCCAGCGCACCTTGCCGGTGGCCAGGTCCAGCGCGACGACGGAGGACGAATAGGTCTCTACCGCCGGGCTGCGGTTGCCGCCCCACTGGTCGGGAGGCTGGTTGCCCAGCGGCACATAGACCATGCCCAGCGTTTCGTCGACGCTGGAAATGGACCAGCTGTTGGGCGAGTTGGCGGTGTAGGTCTGGCCGGGCGCAAGCGGCGCGCTGCTGTCGGGCCGGCCGGAATCCCAGGCCCAGACCAGCGCGCCGGTGTTGATGTCGAAGGCGCGTATGACGCCGGACTGCTCCTTGGTGGAGACGTTGTCGAGCACGGTGCCGCCGACGATGATGAGGCGCGAAGTCACCACCACGGGCGAGGTCGAGTAATAGGCGCCGGGCTTGAGGTTGGGCATGCCGGTCCAGAGGTCTATCTGCCCCTTGCCGCCGCCGAAGGATGTGCAGGGTTTGCCGGTCTCGGGGCTCAGCGCGATCACGCGTCCGTCGGCTGTGGGCATGAAGAGTTTGGCCGTGCAGCCGTCCGCAGCAGGCGGCTTGGGCGCGGTGTCCGGCGGCTGGTAAGACAGGCCGCGGCAGGTCAGGTGCTGTAGCGCAAGCTTGTCCTGGATTTCGGGGTTGAAGCGCCAGGCCTCTGCGCCGGTGGTGGCGTCGAGCGCAATCACCGACTGGTGCGGCGTGCAGAAAAACAGCCGGTTGCCGACCTTGAGCGGCGTCACTTCGAAGGTGGTTTCCTGCGGATCGCCGGGGCGGCCGCGCATGTCGCCGGTGCGGTACTGCCAGGCCATCTCCAGGCTCTTGACGTTGTCGGGTGTGATCTGCGCCAGCGGCGAATAGCGCTGGCCCAGGCCGCTGCGGCCGTAGGCATGCCATTCATCCGCAGGCACGGTGTCGGCCGGCTGCGTGGCGGCGCTGGCGCCCATGGGCGGCAGTGGCAGCATGCCCACCACGCGGTTGTCATCGTGAAACCAGGTCACGACCGCGGCGACCAGGAAGGCGCCCAGCACCGAGCCGAGGGCCCAGCGCCCGCCGCGCGCGCCCAGAAAGCCCTCGTGACCGATGGAGTGGATGGGCCAGGTGCGGGCGACCGCGGGCGTCAGCAGGAACAGCCCGATGACAAACACCACGCCGCCGCGCGCGGCCAGCGGCCACCAGTCCAGCCCAGCCTCCCATAGCGCCCAGGCCAGTGTCCCGCCCACCACCAGGGCGAAGACCCACAGGCCGGACGGGCTGCGGCGCGCCAGCAGCACGCCCGCCAGCACAAAGCCCAGGCCCGCGAGCAGGTAGTAAGAGGTGCCGCCCAGCACCACGAGCCAGCACCCGGCAAGCAGCAGGGGCACACCAAGCACCAGCAGGACAAGGCCCGCCGCCCAGGCCGTGCGACGTTTGAGCGGGTCGACAGGCTTGAGCGCGGGATTGACAGGAGAGGGGTTGTAAGGCGGCATTTTTGTTCTTCGTGTTCTTGTGTTCTTGTGTTCTTTCGACCGCGCGGTTCAGCCACGGACCTGGCATGGATGCGTTGAAAAAACACAGCGGCTGTGAAGCCAATCTAGTCCGCACGCGCCGCTGCGCGCGTCAGCCTGGGGCTGAGATGTCTGTAGGAAGCCTGAGGCGGCGGCCCGCGCCGCAACCTGGTTGTGTGGGTTGTGTGCGCCAGCGAACAGATTGCGCGCCGAATGCGCACCTGATTCGGGTGAGTGGATTCCTACACGCGGCACCGGAAATGCCCGGCGCAAGGCGTATGCCGCAGAGGCGATCCTGCGGATTCGGCGGCATGCCGCGCGAGATGCATGCGCGTGCCGCGCTTTCAACCTTTTCAAACCCCTGCAAGGAGTCTTCCATGCCGTTCAAGACACAACCCACACTTCGCAGCTGCGGCCTGGCGCTGGCAAGCGCCGCGGCCCTGGCGCTGCTGGCCGCGCCCGCCGTCCAGGCGCAAAGCGGCACACCCGCCCCCGCCACCACCCAGTCCGAGGGCGATTCCAAGCTGGACCGCAGCGACCGCAAGATGCTGCAGGAGCTGGCGCAAGGCAATATGGCCGAAGTCGATGCCGGCAAGATGGCGCTGGAGAAAGCGCAGAGCGCCGAGGTGAAAAAATTCGCGCAGCAGATGGTCGACGATCACGGCTCGTCCCTGGCTGAGGTGCAAGCCCTGGCCCGGGCCAAGAACGTCACGCTGCCGGACAGCGCGGGCGCCATGGCCAAAACCAAGGCCACCGCGCTGAAGGCGCTGTCGGGCAATTTGTTCGACAAGGAATACGCCAAGCGCTCGGCCGTGAGCGACCATGAAAGCACGGTGAAGCTGCTGCAAAAGATCCAGAAAGACGGCAAGGACGGCGACCTCAAGGCCCTGGCCGGCAAAATGCTGCCGGCGGTGGAACACCACCTGGAGATGGCCAAGGAACTGGCGGCCTCGACCGCAGCCGCCAAGTCCTGATGCGACGGCCCTCAGGGCTATGAGGATTTCCTGGCGCGCCGGCCTTTCGCTTTTGCACTGGCCGGAACGAGTTCATGCGGTTCCAGGAAAAACTGCGTGTTGCCCACCAGCCGCTCGACGGCCAGGTCGATGAAGGCGCGCGCCCGCGCCGGCTGCGCGTTGCGGCTGCCGTAATACACATGCAGGCCCAGGTGCTCGGTGACGTGCTGCGTGAGCAGCGGCACCAGCAGGCCGGCGCGCACCAGCGGCGCGGCGGTCGCGCCTATCAGCTGGCCTATGGCCTGGCCGGCGACGACGGCGCGGGCTTCGAGGTCCACGTCGTTGCTGAGGAAGGAGGTCGCGACAGTGCGAGCCACCACTTCTTCACCGACCTTGAACTCCCAGGGCATGGTCTTGCCGGTGCCCGTGTGGTGAAAGCCGGTGCAGCGGTGGTGAGCCAGGTCTTCAATGGTCTGGGGCGCGCCGTTCCGCGCGATGTAGGCCGGTGAGGCGCAGACGACGAGCTGCAGCGGCAGGATGCGCCGCGAGATGATGCCGCCCTCGGGCGGCGAGCCGGCGCGAAAGCCGACGTCGACGCGGTCCTCGACCCAGTTGCCTATGCGGTCGTCCATCTGGATGTCGGGCTCGACCTGCGGATGGCGGCGGCAATATTCCTCGAGCACCGGCCACAACACCTCCAGCATGATGGAGCGCGGCGCGGCAATGCGCAGCGGCCCGGCGACCTCCTCGCGGCCGCGGCGTGCGCCGTGCAAGGCGCGCTGCAGGGTGGACAGCCCGGGCTGCGCGGCCTGCAGGAACTGCTGGCCCTCTTCGGTCAGGCTCAGGCTGCGCGTGGTGCGGTGAAACAGGCGCACGCCCAGGTGGCGCTCGAGCTGCATCAGCGCCTGGCTGGCGGCCTGCGGTGTGATGGCCTGGGCCGCGGCCGCCTGGCGCAGGCTGCCGAGCTCGGCCGCCTTGACGAAGGTGGCGATGGCGCGCAGTTCATTCAAAGCCATGCTGCTTCTCCCGGGGGTGGATGGCGATTGTCACTATTTCCTTGATTATGAAGCCAGTGACTGACAGCTATTCAACACCTAATGGAAATCCTACATTGCCCTCCTCAACTACTTTTTTTCAAGGGGCAAGGCCATGAATGCAAAGACGGATTTCAAACGTGTGTGGATGATCACCGGCGCGGCGCGCGGCATAGGCGCGCGCATCACCGAAGCGGCGCTGGCACGCGGCGAGGCGGTGGTGGCGACGTCGCGCGACGCGGCTTCGCTGCAAAAGCGCTTTCCCGAAAGCGACGCGCTGCTGGCGCTGCCGCTGGACGTGACCGACGAGGCCCAGGCCGCCGCCGCGGTGCAGTCCGCGCTGGCGCGCTTCGGCCGCATCGACGTGCTGGTCAACAACGCGGGCTACGGCCTGCTGGGCGCGGTGGAAGAAGCCACGGCGGGCGAGGTGCGGCGCCTGTACGACACCAATGTGTTCGGCCTGCTGAACGTGACGCGCGCCGTGCTGCCGGCCATGCGCGCACGCCGCAGCGGCCATGTCATCAACATCTCCTCGCTGGGCGGCTACCAGTCGGGCCCGGGCTTTGGCGTGTACTGCTCAACCAAGTTCGCGGTCGAGGGTCTGAGCGAAGCCCTGCACGGTGAGCTCGCACCGCTGGGCATCCATGTGACGGTGGTGGAGCCGGGTTATTTCCGCACCGACTTCCTGGACAGCAACTCGCTGGCGGTGTCGCCGCGCATCCTGGACGACTATGCCGCCAGCGCCGGCCAGGTGCGCACGGCCGCCACACGCATCAACCACAACCAGGCCGGCGACCCGCTGCGGCTGGCGCAGGCCATGCTGGCACTGGTGGATGCAAGTGCTCCGCCGCTGCGCCTGCCGCTGGGCACCGACACGCTGCAAACGATTGCGGACAAGCATGCGTTTGTGGAGAAGGAGCTGAAGGACTGGCGGGCGCTGGCCGCTTCGACGGATTTCCCCCAGGAAGCGCTGGCGGCCTGAGCTGCGCTGCTTGAATAGAAAAGGGCCTCGCGTGAGGCCCTTTTTTTGGAGTGCGACGGTGATCAAGCCGGGCAAGGCGCGAGTTTTTTCACGGGCCACATCCGCACAGCCAAGGCTGCCACACCCGACACCGCAGCCATCACACACACACCTTGCCAGCCGGCATGCGCAAGCACCACGCTGCCCAGCCAGGCGCCGCTGGCCATGCCGCTGAACATGCCGATAAACAGCACGGCGTTGAGGCGGCTGCGCGCGGCGGGCTCAATGCTGTAGATGAGGGTCTGGTGCGCGATCAACGTGGCTTGCGCGCCCAGGTCGAACACCACGGCGCCCAGGGCGATGAGCCACAGCTGGTCGGGGCCGGCAGCCATGGCGACAAAGGCGGCGGCCACCAGCGCGGCACCCAGCCGGGTCACGACTTCGGGGCCCTTGTTGTCGGCGAGGCGGCCGGCCAGCGGCGCGGCCAGGGCACCGGCAGCGCCCGCCAGGCCGAAGGCGCCTGCCGCGCCGCTGCCCAGATTGAAAGGTGCGGCGTGCAACATGATGGCCAGGGTGGACCAGAAGGCGCTGAAGCCGATGCTGATGAGGCCTTGGGCAAGGGCTGCGCGGCGCAGCGCGCCGTGGCGCTTCCACAGCGTGGCGAGCGAGCCCAGCAGCGCAAGGTAGGGCAGTTGCGTGGTGGGCTCAAAGCGCGGCAGGCGGCGCCACACGGCCAGGCCCAGCAGCGCGATGCTGAACGCCGCGGCCACAAACATGCTGCGCCAGCCGAACTGCTCGGCGACCACGCCGGCCACCACGCGCGAAAGCAGTATGCCCAGCAGCAGCCCGGTCATCACCGTGCCCACGGTTTTGCCACGCCGAGCTTCGGGTGCGAGCGTGGCGGCGGCCGGCACGATATCTTGCGCCAGCGTCGCGGCCAGACCGATGGCCAGGCTGGCCAGCGCAAGCACCGCTATCGAGGGCGCTGAAGCGGCCATCAGCAAGGCCAGCACCAGGGCAGCAGCCTTGCCCAGGATGATGCGGCGCCTGTCATAGCGATCGCCCAGCGGCGCGAGCAGGCCGATGCCCAGCGCGTAGCCCAGCGTGGTGAGCGTGGGCACCAGGCCGATGGCGGCGGGCGTGGCCTTGAATTCGGCGACCAGCAGGGCCAGCATGGGCTGGCTGTAGTAAAGGCAGGCTGCGGCAAGGCCTGCGCCGGTGGCGAGCAGAAGGATCAGTGGAAGGGGCAGGCCGGCTTCGGTGTGGTCATGCGTATTGGCTATTGAATTCATGGCGAAATCCAGGTTTGGAGACAGGAAGCGAGTATGCGAGCCGTTTTTGCCCCGTGAAGGCGGCTATTAGGCACAATGGTCATACGTCAAACGCATATAACCCGCCCCGTACTCCCGCCCATGAAAACCGCCCCGGACCGGATTGAACTGATGCAGACCTTTGTGCGCATCGTGGAGGCGGGCAGCCTGTCGGCCGCCGCCGCGCAGATGAACGCCACCCAGCCCACGGTGAGCCGGCGCCTGCAGGCGCTGGAGCGCTCGCTGGGGCTCAAGCTGCTGCAGCGCTCCACCCATGCGATGAAGCTGACGGAAGACGGCGATCGCTGCTACACCCGCGCCAAGGAGTTGCTGGGCAACTGGGACGCCTTTGAGGCCGACCTGCGCGGCACGCAGGAGGTGCCCGAGGGCACGCTGCGCGTGGTCGTGCCGCATGCGCTGGGCCAGCAGCGGCTGGTGGGGCCGATGATTGACTACCTGCGGCGCCACGAGCGCGTCACGGTGGAGTGGCTGCTGCATGACGGCACACCGGACTTCATCGCCCAGGGCATTGATTGCGCGGTGCATGTGGGCGCAGTGGAAGACCCCTCGCTGGTGGCGGTGAAGATCGCCGAGATCCGGCGCATCGTGGTGGCCGCGCCTTCGCTGCTGCAGGGCCGGCCGCCGCCGCTGCAGCCGGCCGAACTGCAGGCGCTGCCCTGGCTGGCGCTGCAGACCTTCTACCGCAACGAAGTCACGCTGACGCGCCGCCACGCCGGCCGGGACAGCGAGGAGTACCGCTTCGCGATACGGCCGCGCCTGGGCACGGACAGCCTGTTTGCGCTGCGCAACGCCACACTGCTGGGCCTGGGCGCGAGCATCGCCTCAAGCTGGCTGGTGGGCGATGACGTGGCCGAGGGCCGGCTGCTGCACCTGGCGCCGCAGTGGTGCGCCGCGCCGCTGCCGGTGTGGCTGATCTATCCCTATTCGAGTTTTTACCCGGCCAAGCTGCGCCGCTTTGTCGAAGCGCTGCGCGAGGGGCTGCCTACGGGCATGGGCCTGCCTTCACGCCCGGAGCCGGACGGCACCTGAACAGGCACGCGGCTCAGGCCGCGTCGCTGGCCTGCTCTTGCAGCCACGCGGCAAACGCATCCACCGCGCGATTGGTGTTGGCGGTGGCCGAGCGCTGGCACAGGTAGTAGCTGCGGCCCGTGGCGACGCGGGTGTCAAAAGGCAGGACCAGTTGGCCGCTGCGCAACTCGCTTTCGATGAGGCAGGGCTGGATGACGATGGCGCCCATGCCGGCGGTAGCCGCGACGATGAGGTTGTTGCCCAGGTCAAAGCCGGGGCCCAGCGCGGGCAGGGGTTTTTTCACGCCCGCGGCTTCCATCCAGACGGCCCAGTTGCCCGGGTAATTGATGTGATGGAGCAGGGGGCGTGTGGCGAGGTCCTCGGGGCGCTTGATGTTGCGCGCCAGCGCGGGTGTGCAGGCCGGCGTGATCTCCCTGCCCAGCAGGTAACGCCCCTGGATGCCGCGCGGCCACTTTTTACCGGGCAGCTTGAGCGCGATCCACAGGTCCACGTCGTCGCGCTTGAAGTCTTCGTCAAAGCGGTACTGCCGCAGCTCCACTTCGATATTGGGGTTCAGGGACTGAAAGCCGGCCAGCCTGGGAACCAGCCAGCGCGTCCCCAAAGTCGGCAGGACGCTGACCCTGACCTTGCGCTGCGAAGGGGCGCCGCCGAACTGCGTGACCGCCGACTCCAGCCCGGCGACATGCACTTCCACCAGCTTCTGGAATTCACGCCCGCGGGCCGTGGGCACAACGCCCGTGGCTTGCCGGTCGAACAGGCTGCAGCCCAGCCTTTGCTCCAGCCGCAGGATGGCCTGGCTGACGGCGCCCTGGGTCACCGAAAGGACCTCGGCGGCCTGCCGAAAGCTGCCGAGCTGGCAGACCCCGAGAAAGGCGTGCAATTCGGCCAGCGAGGGCGACTTGAATTTCATGGATGCAATTAGATCATCTAATCACTCTCTTTGAAATTGTCGTTTGCCCCCCGGCGGCCTCGGCGGCACACTGCGGCCCATGAGCAACACCGCACCCGTCCAAGTCTTACGCCCCACCGGCGATCCCATCGCGCTCGTGTGCGATTCCCCGCACAGCGGCACCTACTATCCGCAGGACTTCGACTTCGCGATCGAGTTGCAGCAGCTGCGGCAATGTGAGGACACCTTGATCGAGCAGCTGTGGAGCGATGCGCCGCTGGTGGGTGCGACGCTGGTGCACGCGACCTTTCCGCGCAGCTACATCGACACCAACCGCGCGGAGGACGACATAGACCTGGCGATGCTGGACGGCGAATGGAGCGGGCCGGTTTCACCGTCGGACCGCTGCGTGCGGTTGGGCAATGGCCTGGTGTTCAGCAAGACGCCGGCGCTGGAGGCGATCTACAACCGCAAGCTCCACGCCCACGAAGTTGCGCGGCGCATTGAGAGCTGCTGGCGGCCCTACCGCCGCGCGCTGGCGGACGCGCTGGCCGGCGCCGGCACACGGCAGGGCGGATGGTGGCACCTGAACCTTCATTCCATGCCCAGCAATGCCTATGCACGCCTGGGGCTTCCGGACAAACCCCTGGCCGACGTCGTGCTGGGCAACTTGCATGGCGCGAGCTGCGGCGCGCCCTTCATGGATTTTGTGGGCGAGGCCTTCAGGCGGCACGGCTACACGGTGGCGCTGAACGACCCTTATGCCGGCCAGGACCTGGTGCGCACTTTCGGGCGGCCCGCGCTCGGGCGGCACAGCCTGCAGATCGAGATCAACCGGGGCCTTTACCTCAACGAAAAAACACGCGAGCCCAGGCGGCAGTTTCCGGAACTCAGGAAGCGCATTCACCTGGTGCTGCAGGCCATCGCGGATTACATCAGGGAAGAAACCATTCAGGCCGAACGCAAGGCCCAGCTCAAGGACACAGCATGACACTTATCCGCAACCGCAGGCAGGTTCTCGGCATGGCGGCCGGCGCTGCCGGCGCGATGGCCTGCCCGGCATTCAGCCAGGCGCGCGCCTGGCCCAACCGCCCCATCACATTGATCGTGCCTTTTCCGCCCGGCGGCGCGGTGGACATTTCGGCGCGCGCCGTGTCCGACAAGCTCGGCAAGCTGCTCGGTCAGCCGGTGGTGATCGACAACAAGGCCGGTGCGGGCGGCGCCATAGGCACCGGCATTGGCGCGAAGGCCGCGCCCGACGGCTACACGCTGGTCGTCACCTCGCAGTCGACCCATGTGGTCAATCCCGCGGTGTCAAGCAGCCTGCCGTATGACGCAGTCAACGATTTCGCCTACATCACGCTGATCGACCGACTGCCCAATGTGCTGGTGGCCAGCGCCAAGTTGCCCGTCAAGAATTTCGCCGAGTTTGTGCGCTATGCCAAGGCCAACCCAGGCAAGCTGAACTACGCCTCATCGGGCAACGGCTCGGTCGCGCACCTGAGCATGGAGCTGCTCAAGGCCAAGCTGGGCCTGTTCATCACGCACATCCCGTACCGGGGTTCCGGGCCGGCGCTGACGGACCTGCTGTCGGGCCAGGTGCAGCTGACCTGGAACAACCTGTCCTCCAACCTCGGCATGCTGCAGAACGGAAGCCTGCGCGCGCTGGCCGTTGCCGCGCCGCTGCGCGTGCCGCAGTTGCCGGATGTTCCCACGTTTGAGGAGCTCAAGCTGCCTGACCTGAACCTCACCTCATGGACAGGATTGGCAGCGCCGGCAAAGACGCCCGAGCCCATCATCCAGACGCTGTATGACGCGATGCGCAGCATTCTTCGTGACAAGGAGACGCAGGAAATCTGGCGCAAGCGTGGCGCCATGCTTCCCGAGAATGTGCGGCCCGCCGAGTACCGGCAGGAAGTCATCCAGCGCATCCAGTTCTTCAAGAACGTGGCGCAAGCCAACAAGATTGTTCTGGACTAGGGCCTGTTAACAAGCCTTGCGCATGAATCTCCACCACCCTGGCGTCACGCCACAGCCGGACGGCTGAGGCCCACGCTTTTCCCCCTGAATTTGCAGCCCCGCTGAAGACGAAACCTTCCGCGGCCTGGGCGAACTTTGCCCGCGACAACCCAAGCGGCGGTGATGAATCTCCGCCATCGATAAAAACTTTTGAGGAGTGAGGGATGAAATTCAAGATGATCTGCCTGGCTACGGTAGCCGCCGGCGCAATATCACCCGTGGCCGCCGTGGCGCAAAGCACGGTGACGATTTACGGACGAATGGATACAAGCTTTGAGAACTCGAAGACCGGCTCTCTTTCCCAGACGCAGATTACCGGCAACGCCTCGCGACTGGGTTTCAAAGGGACTGAGGATCTGGGCGGTGGGCTCAAGGCCCTCTTTGGTTTGGAGATGGGAATTTCTTCAGATACCGGAGCATCGAGCACGCCGATGTACCGCAACTCCTATATCGGGATCGGCGGCGACTTTGGCGTCGTCAACATCGGCCGCATCGACTCCGCAGCGCCCAGTCGTACGCCGATCTACGCGATCCTGAGCCGGAACATCGAATACGTCATCCACGACGCGGGCGCCACCGCCATAGGCACGTCCATCTTCAATGCGCGCACACGCGTGTCCAACGCCGTCGGTTACGCCAGCCCTGTGATCAGCAATTTTGTGTTCCGCGCCGGCCATTACCTCAACGGTGAAGGCCTGGCGGAAACTCCCGCGGGCCCGATTCGCTTTGAGGGCGACTACAAGCAGACCGATGTCTCGGTCAGCTACGGCGAAGGCGGCGGCCCGCTGGGCCTGGGCTTTGGTTACGGCACCGACAGCAAACGCGGCGGCGCGTTGCTCAATGACTTCAAGAACAAATGGATGCTGGTGGGCTCCTACGACTTCGGTGAAGTCAGGGCATGGGCGGTCTACAACCGCGACAACTTTGTGGGTGGGCCGCTGTCACGCAGCAAGGTCGATGCGCAGATGATTGGCGCGTCCTGGGACCTGACGCCCACCAGCAAGATCATGGCCAACTACATCCGCAAGGATGTGCAGAGCGATCCGGCGGCCAAGCTCAAGCGCTTCCAGGCGGGCTACTCCTACAAGATGAGCAATCGCACTTCGCTCTACGCCTTTTATGACCGCCAGGACCCGAACAACCGCGTGGCCAATGACGTGATTCGCGTTTACGGCGTGGGCATCCTGCACAACTTCTGAAAATCCCGGATCAGGGTGGCAAGGCCTGCTTCTCGCACAGGCCTTTTTCCACCATATCAATCACGCGCTGGCCTACCTGCTGCATCTGCTGGCCCAGGACAGGACCCAGCGGGCCGTCAACGACCAGCATGGCCAGGCCGTGCACCGCCGACCAGGCGAGGAACTCGGCGCCGGGACGGCGCTCGGGTGACATCAGGCCGGCGCTCACAAGCTTGTCGATGGCGGCGCCCAGCAGCTCGAAAGGGTCCAGGCCGCTTTTGCCCTTGCGTTCGCTGTCGCCCGGCGTGCCCTGGCTTCTTTTCGTGAGATCGTCCGAAGGGCCGAAGGCCGTGCGGAACAACCCGCTCTCGGCCTGCGCAAAACGCAGATAGCCGGTGCCGACCGCACGCAGGTTGTCGCGGGCAAATTCAGCCGGCGGCAGATCCGGCGGCACGGCCGCCAGCTCGGCCTCCATGGCACGGGCCACCGCCGCCAGCGCGACGGAGCGCACCGCATAAAGCAAAGCCTGGCGGTTCTCGAAATGGCGATAGGCCGCGTTGGGCGCAACACCCGCCCGGCGCGTGGCCTCGCGCAACACCACGGCCTCGGGCCCGCCCGCGCGCGCCAGCTCGACACCGGCTTCCAGCAGGGCGCGCCGCAAGTCCCCGTGGCGGTAGGTGCTGCGGGGTGGCGGTATCTGGGGCGCGCTCGACATGGCTTGTTACTTATTTATGTGGACAGCGTTCATTATCTTTGCTATTCTTTTGTGGACGGTGTACACAATACTGCTGATTGGGCCACCGCGCAAGACCCGAAATCCTGGATTTCCCCTGTGAAACCGCTCTTACAAGGAACCCGAGCATGCAGAAAATCACCCCCTTTCTGTGGTTCAACGACCAGGCCGAGGAGGCCATGAACTTTTATGTCTCCATCTTCAAGAACTCGAAGATCACCATGCTCAGGCGCTACGGCAAGGAAGGCCCCGGGCCCGAAGGTTCGGTCATGACCGGCAGCTTCGAGCTCGAGGGTCAGCAGTTCATGGCGCTCAACGGCGGCCCGCATTTCAGCTTCACGCCCGCGATTTCGCTGTTCGTGGACTGCAAGACGCAGGCGGAGGTGGACGAACTCTGGAACAAGCTCTCGGCCGGCGGTGCGCCCAACCAGTGCGGCTGGGTGCAAGACAAATTCGGCCTGTCCTGGCAGATCATCCCGACTGTCCTCGGCGACATGCTGGGCGACAAGAACCCGGCTAAGTCCGGCGCGGCCATGAAGGCCATGCTCAAGATGCACAAGATCAATATCAAGGAGCTCCAGGAAGCCTACGACCAGGCATGAAGCCCTCCCGTCTATATGAGCCCCTGATCAACCAAGGAGAGACCCGTGTCCACCAAGATGTTTGTGAACCTGCCCGTGAAAGACCTCGACAGGTCGGTGAAGTTTTTCACCTCGCTGGGCTTCAGGTTCAACCCGCAATTCACCGACAAGAACGCCACCTGCATGATCGTGAGCGAAGAAAACTTCGTGATGCTGCTGGTCGAGAGCTACTTCAAGACCTTCACGCCCAAGCCGGTGAGTGACGCGCGCAAGAGCACCGAGGTGCTGATCTGCCTTTCGGCGGACAGCCGCGAAGAGATCGACGGGATGGTCCGCAAGGCCGTGGCCGGCGGCGCGACCACACCCAGCAAGGCGCAGGACCACGGTTTTATGTACCAGCACGGTTTCGAGGATCTCGACGGCCATCTCTGGGAACTGGCCTGCATGAATGTTGAGGCCCATGCCGCACAGAAGGCCGAAGCTGGCGCCTGAATCCCGAATCCCGAATCCCGCCAAGCGTTTATCCCGTCCACCCCTAGCTATCCAACTCACTCACCAAGGAGCCAGCCATGCTTGTCCAGTCCTACCTGTTTTTCAACGGCCGCTGCGAAGAGGCCATCGCCTTCTACCAAAAGGCGCTGGGCGCGCAAGTCACGATGAAGATGCGCTTCAAGGAAAACCCCGAACCCCCGACCGAGGGCTGCGGCCCGGACGGCGGCGCCATCCCCGGGGACAACATCATGCACGCGAGCTTCAGGATCGGCGAGACCGAAGTGATGGCATCCGACGGCATGGGCACCGGCAAGCCCGAGTTCAAGGGCTTTTCGCTGTCGCTGACGGCGCCCAGCGATGCCGAGGCCGAGCGCCTCTTCAAGGCGCTTGGCGAGGGCGGCAAGGTTGAAATGCCCATGACCGAGACCTTCTTCGCCTCGGCCTTCGGCATGGTGCAAGACCGTTTCGGCGTGTCGTGGATGGTGATCAATCCCCGGCCCATGCCGTGAGGCCGCGGTCCATGAAGCTTTATTACTCAGACACGCTCAATCCGCGAAAAGCCTGCGCCGTTGCCAGGCACCTCGGTTTGCCGGTGGAGTTCATTTACGTGACACTGGACAAAGGCGAGCACCGCACGCCGCAATTCCGCGCGATGAACCCCAACGCCAAGGTGCCTGTGCTGGTCGACGGCGAGCTGGTGCTGTGGGAGTCAAACGCCATCATGTGCCACTTGGCGGAGAAAGCCGGCTCGGACTTATGGCCTCGCGACAAACGCCAGACCGAAGTGCTGCGCTGGCTGATGTGGGACGCGACCGAATTCGCGCCGGCCGCGAGCACTTTCTACTTCGAGCACATCATCAAGCCGCGCTTTCTTCGAAGCCAGGCCGACCCGGCCGAGATTGCGAGGGTGACGCCTGACTTCGAGCGCTACGCCGCGGTTCTGGAGTCACACCTGCAAGGGCGCGACTACCTTGTCGGCCATGCCTTGACGGTGGCGGACTTCGCGGTGGCCATCACGCTGCCCTATGCCGGGAAAACCGGCTTGCCGCTGGACGCCTTTCCGGCAATCCGGCGCTGGCATGAGCGGCTGCAGCAATTGCCGGCCTGGCGCGAGCCTTTCCCGCAATCGGCGGCCGCCTGAAGCTGAAGGTTTGTGAGCCGCGTGAAAACAACAGGGCAAGCCACCGTGCAATGCGGCCGCACGGCCCGGTTGCCCTTGCACATCGCGGCTGACACAATGCGGCGATGCCCCATGCCGCACTCGCACCTCGAGCCCGAACCAGTCCTCGCGCGGTCTTTGCCGTCCTGTTTGCACTGGCCACCCTCATGGCACTCGGCGGCTGCGGCAACTTGCCATCAGCGCCTTCTTCCGCATCTACGGCACCGCCACGCCTGTCTGTGGAGGAGGCGAACGACGTCACGCTCTATGCCATCAGCCTGGTGGGGACGCCTTACCGCTATGGCGGCAACACGCCGGAGTCCGGCTTTGACTGCAGCGGTTTGATAGGCCACGTCTACCGTTCGCGCGCCCACATCGCGTCGCCGCGCACCGTGGCCGCGCTGGTGAACTGGGGCCAACCCGTGCCTGCGGACTCGGCGCGTACCGGCGACCTGGTGGTGTTTGTGCAGGCAGGCGTGGCCAGCCACGCCGGCATCTACGTCGGTGAGAACCGCTTTGTGCATGCGCCTTCCACCGGGGGCGTGGTGCGGCTGGATTCGCTGCGCTCTGCATACTGGGCCCGGCAGTCGTTTTCGTTTCGCCGGCCCTGATCCTTGTGCCCTGCAGGACGGGGCCGAGGCGAGCGCTTCGAACCGGCACGGTGACAAAGACGTCGATCTGAACTTTCGGCAAGCGTCGGTCCAGGGGATTTCAGGAAAGCCCTGGCCCCCGCATTTTTCTCTGCTCCCTATGGAATCATTTGTGCCTCTTCTGGTGCCACATCTGGTGCCACACCTTCTCATCAGGATGCCGCGTGCAAGCCAACTCCATTATTTCCATCCAGCAGCTCAGCAAAACCTACGCCTCGGGCTTTCATGCGGGCAAGACCGGACTGCCGCAGCAGGCCTTTCCGGAAATCCGGCGCAGGCATACGCAGCTCAACGAACTGCCGGCCTGGCGCGGGCCTTTTCCCGCATTGCGGGTCGCCGCGGCCGCGTGATCCGCCGCGGAATCAATAAAGGCCGGCGAACGCTTGGCGCGTGCGCCGGCCTGTGCAGCCTACGAGCTGTTGGCGACTTAACGGGCCGGTGCGGGAACGATCACGACCGTGTCACCAGTCTGGCCGGTCTGGCCAGTCCTTCCGGTATTGCCGGTGGCACCGGTGGCACCGGTTGCGCCCGTGGCGCCTTCATAGCCGGTGGAGCCGGTTGCACCTGTCGCGCCGGTGGCGCCGGTCGGGCCGGGAATGCCCACGCCCGCGCCCGTGGCGCCTTTGGCACCATCGGTACCGGAGGCGCCGGTGGCGCCAGCAGGGCCGGCGGGGCCGGGAACCGTGACAACGGCGGCAGGCGGCGCGACAACCGTGCGTTCACAGGCGCTCAGGGCCAACGTGCCGGCAAGCGCGGCTAAAAGCAGGGGGTATTTCATAAGAGGTCCTTGGTGAGAAATTCGCACGGATAGCGTGCGCCAACAGTTCGTTCCCAGGGCCTGTCAACAGGACCTGACCGTAAACTGTTTTTTTTACGGACCATGTGCATGAAACCGATATCGGTCACAACGCTTTGCCGGAACACAAACATCCGGAAACCGCGCAGCGGTCGCCGTATGCCTGGCTGCCTTGAAAGAATCATTTCCGATGCAGACAACAGGATGAATGTCCAAGTTACCCATGGACGGCCACGCATGCTGTAGGACGGGCCCACGACAGCCTGTCCCGAATCAGCGGCAGCGCGCCCTCACAAACAGCCGCGCCGCGCTGAAAACCCTTGGCGGGCATTTTCTACCCGCGCTCTATAGAATGATCCGGGACTCTTCTGGCACCGGTCTTCCGGTGCCACATTCACCAGGATGCCGCGTGCAAGCCAATCCCATTATTTCCATCCAGCAACTCAGCAAAACCTATGCTTCGGGTTTTCAGGCGCTCAAGTCCGTGAGCCTGGACATCCGGCGCGGCGAAATTCTCGCGCTGCTGGGCCCCAACGGCGCGGGCAAGACCACCTTGATCAGCATCATCTGCGGCATCGTCAGGCCCAGTTCGGGCACCGTGACCGCCGACGGGCACGACATCGTGCGCGACTACCGGGCCGCGCGCGCCAAGATAGGCCTGGTGCCGCAGGAGCTTTCGACCGATGCCTTTGAAACCGTGTGGTCCACCGTGAGCTTCAGCCGGGGCCTGTACGGCAAGGCGCCCAACCCGGCTTATATCGAGAAGGTGCTGCGCGACCTTTCCCTGTGGGACAAGAAGGACAGCAAGATCATGTCGCTGTCGGGCGGCATGAAGCGCCGCGTGCTGATTGCCAAGGCGCTTTCGCACGAGCCCACCATCCTGTTCCTCGATGAACCCAGCGCCGGCGTGGACGTGGAGCTGCGCAAGGGCATGTGGCAAATGGTGCGCGAGCTGCAGAGCAGCGGCGTGACCATCATCCTGACCACGCACTACATCGAGGAGGCCGAAGAGATGGCCGACCGCATCGGCGTGATCAACAAGGGCGAGCTGATTCTGGTCGAAGACAAAACCGTGCTGATGCGCAAGCTCGGCAAGAAGCAGTTGAGCCTGCAGCTGCAAACGCCGCTGCAAAGCATTCCGGCCGCGCTGGCGGGGCTGCCGCTGGAGCTGTCCGGCGAGGGCCACACCCTGGTCTACACCTTCGACTCGCAAACCGAGGAAACCGGCATCGCGGCGTTGCTCAAGCGGCTGGCCGAGCTCGGCATCGACTTCAAGGACCTGCATTCAAGCGAGAGTTCGCTCGAGGACATCTTCGTGAGCCTGGTGCATGCAGACAAACCTGCCGCACACAAGGAGGCCGCATGAACTGGCACGCCATCCGCGCGATCTACCGCTTTGAAATGGCGCGCACCTTCCGCACGCTGATGCAGTCCATCGCCTCGCCGGTGATCTCCACCTCGCTCTACTTCGTGGTGTTCGGCGCGGCCATCGGCTCGCGTATGGGCGACATCGAGGGCATACGCTACGGCGCCTTCATCATTCCCGGCCTGGTCATGCTGTCACTGCTCAACGAGAGCATCTCCAACGCGGCCTTCGGCATCTACATGCCCAAGTGGTCGGGCACGATTTACGAGCTGCTGTCGGCGCCGGTGTCGTCCATGGAGGTGGTGATGGGTTATGTGGGCGCGGCGGCAAGCAAGTCCGTCATGCTGGGCCTGCTGATCCTGGCCACGGCGCGCCTCTTTGTGCCCTATGAGATCGCCCACCCGTTCTGGATGCTGTGCTTCCTGCTGCTGACCGCGCTGACCTTCAGCCTGTTCGGTTTCATCATCGGACTGTGGGCTGACAACTTCCAGAAGCTGCAGGTGGTGCCGATGATGGTGGTGACGCCGCTGACCTTTTTAGGCGGCGCGTTTTACGCCATCAACATGCTGCCGCCGCTGTGGCAGAAGATCGCCCTCTTCAATCCGGTGGTCTACCTGATCAGTGGATTCCGCTGGAGCTTTTACGGCGTGGCCGACGTCAATGTGGGTCTCAGCGTCGCAGCCATCATGGGTTTCCTGGCGCTATGCCTGGGCATTGTGTGGTGGATTTTCCGCACGGGGTGGAAGCTCAAGGCCTGAGCGGGCTTGGGGACACGCCAGGTGGCCTCGGCTGGCGGGCCGGCCGCGCGCTTGAAGCAAGGGCATCCGGCCTCATATGTGCCTGTGACTGTTTGAAAATCTCACGCCCGAAAGGCATCGCCATGTCTGCCGACTCCACCGCAAGTTCAGCTGCCCCGTCCACTGCCGGCCCTGTCCTCCAGGCCAAGCCGCTCGGCTTTCCGTGGGCCACCATCGACCCCTTTCTCTTTTGCGCGTACCACGACGACGCCTACCCCCGCGCCAATGCAGAGATGGGCCCGGACGCTTCGCTGGCCGGGCGCGACATCGGCCAGGACTTCAGCCGCAAGGACGGCTGGAGCATGTACCACGGCGAGAAGATTCCCGGCTTTCCCCCGCACCCTCACCGCGGCTTTGAAACCGTGACCGTGGTGCGCAAGGGCCTGATCGACCATTCCGACTCGCTGGGCGCGACCGCGCGCTTCGGCCGGGGCGATGCGCAGTGGCTGACCGCCGGCAAAGGCATCGTGCATGCCGAGATGTTTCCGTTGCTCGACGAAAAAAACGACAACCCGCTGGAGCTGTTCCAGATCTGGCTGAACCTGCCGGCGCGCAGCAAGATGAGCGAGCCGCACTTCACCATGTTCTGGGGGCAGGACATTCCGCGCCTGACGGCCACCGATGCCAACGGCCGCACGACCGAAGTCGCCGTGGTGGCGGGCCGGCTGGCGGGTGCCGGTGCGCCTCTGCCGCCGCCACCTGACTCCTGGGCCGCGCAGGCTGATGCCGACGTGGCGATCTGGACGATACGCATGGCATCTGGCGCGCGCTGGGAGCTGCCCGCGGCAAGCGGCGACGGCACGCGCCGCATGCTGTATTTCTTCAAGGGCACGTCCATTGAAGTCGCCGGCCGGCTGCTTGACCAGCATGCGGCACTGGAGCTGCGCGCCGGCGATGCCGTGGTGCTGCACAACACCGGCGCCGGTGAGGCGGAGTTTTTGCTGCTGCAGGGCAAACCGATCGGCGAGCCGGTGGTGCAGTACGGGCCCTTTGTGATGAACACGCAGGCCGAGATCGCCCAGACCATGGCCGACTACCGGCGCACGCAGTTCGGCGGCTGGTCGTTTGCCGACGATGCGCCGGTGCACGGCCGTGAGCCGGCACGCTTTGCGCGCCACCCGGGCGGCCGGGAAGAAAAGCCGGCCGGGGGCTGAGCGCAGCGCGGCGTTCGCCGCAGGCGGGAGCGCCCGTTGGGTATTCCCTCCTCCTGCAGGACTTGCGGCAAGCTCCTACACTGCGGCATCGCAGAAGGAGTGAGCCCGCATGAACAAAGACCCCAGCCGCACCGCCGTGAAGCAGGAGCTTGATAGCCTGAGCACCCGCTTCTTCCGCGCGGTGTCGTTTGAGCCCGGCGACAAACCGGCCTACGACGACATCCACAGCCTGTTCATCACCGCCGGCCTGCTGATCAAGAACACGGCTTCCACACCCGAGATATCCACCATCGCCGGGTTCATCGCGCCGCGGCAAGCCCTGGTGGACAGCGGCGCGCTCACGCGTTTCAAGGAATGGGAACTCTCGGAAATCACCCAGGTCTTCGGCAATATCGCGCACCGCTACAGCGCCTACGGCAAGGCCGGGACCCAGGACGGCAAGGCCTTCGAGGCGCGCGGTGTGATCTCCACACAATTCATCAAGACGCCCCAAGGCTGGAAGATGAGCGCCATGGCCTGGGACGACGAGCGGCCCGGCCTGTCGCTGCCGGCCGAACTGCTGGGAAGCTAAGCCGCGAGGGTTTCTGGCGTGTCGCGCCGCCCCGCTTTCGGGCCTGCCTCCAGTACCGGCCCCAGCAGCCAGTAGGTGGCCATGCGGCCGCGGCCCTTGAGCTCTATGGGCTCGCGCGCGGCAAAGGCAAAGTGCTGCCGTGTCTGCAGGTAGACCGTCTCGCTGACATGCACGGCCCCCGGCTCGCCGCTGGCTTCCATGCGGCTGGCCACATTGACCGTGTCGCCCCAGACGTCGTAGAGAAAGCGCTTGACGCCTATCACCCCCGCCACCGCGGGCCCCGCGTGCATGCCTATGCGCATGGCCAGCTGTGTGCCGTTGGCGGTGTTGTAGCGCTGCAAGGCTTCCCCCATGTCCAGCGCCAGCCACCCCAGGCTGTCGAGCCGGTGGTGCGCTACCACCATGTAGGCATCGCCTATGGTCTTGATTTTTTCCAGACCGTACTTTTCCACCAGTCCGTCAAAGGCCGAGAAGATCTGGTTCAGCACCAGCACCAGCGCGTCCGGCGGCAAGCTGCGTGAAAAACTCGTGAAACCGGCGATGTCGGCGAACAGCACGCCCATGTTGTCGAACTTCACCGCGTTGACCTTGTCTTCGCGCTTGAGCTCATCGGCGATGGAGGCCGGCAGCACGTTGTACAACACCTTGTCGGCACGCGCGCATTCGCTCTCGGCGCGCTGCATCTCGGCGTACAGCTCGGCATTGCGCGCCAGCATGAGCTTGTCGAGCGCCGTGCACAGCACCAGGATGCAAAACGGGTTGACCAGCGCGGCAAGGAGTGCCAGGCCCGCGTACCCGCGCAGGGCGACGGCCAGGCTCAGCGCCCCGAAGCTCAGCAGGTACATGGGCTTGCGCACCTGGCTGGGCGTGCACATGACGGCTGCGACAAAGGTCGCGCCCGCGGCATAGATGGACAAATCGCCCCACATCGCGCCGTGGACGGCGCCTACCCAGGTGGCCAGCAGCATGGCGCCGGCGCAGGCGGTATTGAGCGCGCCTTCCCGGCCGCGCAGCCGAGGCGCAAACCGGTCCACCAGGATCACCGTGATGAAGAACAGCTCCGCCGTGAGCTGCCAGGCCAGCAAGCCGGCCACACCCGGCGGCCGGTGTTGCTGCGCGACGCTGAAGTAAGCCGCATCGGCGGCGAGCGCCGCCGGCGGCAACAGCCAGGCCACGGCCTTGCTGTAATACACGCCCTGTGCCCAGCTTTTCTGGACGAGCCAATCCCGGAACGGCTGCAGCGCCATGGTCATTCCTCCCTTGCGCCGCGCGGCATGGGCGCGGCATGCGGGGACCATACGGGCTGAACGGCCCTGGATCAACGGACATTGACCGCCTGCGGGCTTTTGATGTGCGAAGCCGAAAAAAAAGCGCCCGAAGGTGCTCTTTGTATGGGCCGCGGCCTGCCGGAGAGCAAACTTAAAGCGCTTGCAGGGTCTGCAGGTTCCTGGCGGCAATGGCCTTGAAGCCTTCAGAAATCAAGGCGTGCGCCGCGGCGGCGCCCCAGAATGCCATGGCGAGGTCTTTGGCCTGCGCCCACTCGCCCAGCGTGGCGGTGGTGGGTTGCAACGCAAGCTTGGCAAAGTCCTGCTCGACCACCTCGCCATTGATAGGCGCATACAGCATGGGCAGCATGTCATATGTCGGCGACAGGAACCAGTCGTCGTCTTTGAGCAGCAAGGAGATATTGCCGTAGTGGCGGTCGGTGTTGGCAATGAGAAGGCCAAAAGCTTCCAGGAAGCGCAGCTGCGCGGCGTCGTCCGCCGTCAGTAGCCGGCTCTCGGCCATGCGGTTGGCCGTCGCGGCCCAGTTGTCTATCTTGCCCACATATTCGGAGTTATAGACCTCGAGCGACACCATGCCGATACGACCCTTGGCCGTGCGGTCAAAACGCTCTGACTCCAGAAAGATGCGGCCGCCGGCAAAAAATATCTGCGTCGCCGCCGCCGGATGACCCGCCTGCCCGAGCGTCTGCAGAGCCAGGTGCTCGCACACTAGCAAATCGCGCGAACGCTGGCTGGCCGGCGAATCCCCGGCAGGGGAAAACTTCACCAGCACATGACGGCCGCCGCTGATAGTGCAGAACTTGGGCTGCTCTCCCCCGGCGGAGGAGCCAGGCAGACTGCCTTGCATGGCGGCCTCCGCCAGCGCTGGATACTCGCGCCAGGAGTCGACGCGCGATGCGCGCTGCGCCAGACTGTGATATCGCTCAAAGGCCTGTTCACCCACAATAAGGTTGCCCGGCAGGTCGTCGCCAAACACGGCCATCGCTTTCAAGGCATCGTCCGCGCTCCAGCGGCGCGGGTCGGCCGCGAGGCGCAACTCGGGATGGGCCGCCGCAAAGGTGCGCCCCATGAACCCCTGGGGCCGCATGTCATTCAAAAACCAGGGGAGGTCGTCATGGCGCTGGCTCACGCCGTCGGCTTCGTCTACCCAAAACCCACCGCCGGGCAGGGGCACCATGCGGCCTAAAGGCGTGACCACGCCGTGGGCATCCACCCGCATGATGGGCACCTCGCGACCCACACCGTCGACATGGCGCGGGAGCAGATAGCGCCTTGAGCGTGCAGCGCCCAGGCTGCGCACCTCACCCGACGCGATCAGCGGTGTCAGCGCGCGCGAAACCGTTGGCTGGCTCAAACCCAGCTGCGCCTGCAACTCGGCGCTGGTGGCAACGCCGCCTTGCGAACGCAGCGCGCTGACGACCCGATCAACGGTGTTGGAGGGAGCTACCATTGAATTAATTTTTGAATAAATAAATGAATAGATATTTATACTCTTTATTATAGAGAAAATCCCAAAAATTCAAGGTATTCATGAATAGATATCGGGCACAAAAAAAGCGCCCGAAGGCGCTTTTTTGGGTGGAAGCTGCGGCGATTACTTCGAGACGACGCGCACCATTTCCAGGCACTTGTTGGAGTAGCCCCATTCGTTGTCGTACCAGGCCACGACCTTGACGAAGGTGCCGTCCAGTGCGATGCTGGCGTCGGCGTCAAACACGCTGGTGCAGGTCTCGCCGCGGAAGTCGGTGGCGACCACCTTGTCTTCGGTGTAGCCCAGAATGCCCTTGAGCGCGCCTTCGCTTTGCGCCTTCATCTCGGCGCAGATTTCTTTCAGCGTGGCTTCCTTGTTGAGTTCGCAGGTCAGGTCGACCACCGAGACGTCGGAGGTGGGCACGCGGAAGGACATGCCAGTCAGCTTCTTGTTGAGCTCGGGGATCACCACGCCCACGGCCTTGGCCGCGCCGGTGGAGGAGGGAATGATGTTTTCCAGGATGCCGCGGCCGCCGCGCCAGTCCTTGTTGCTCGGGCCGTCCACGGTTTTTTGCGTGGCGGTGGCCGCGTGCACCGTCGTCATCAGGCCGCGCTTGATGCCCCACTTGTCGTTCAGCACCTTGGCGACGGGCGCCAGGCAGTTGGTGGTGCAGCTGGCGTTGGAGATGATGGCCTCGCCCTTGTAGGTCTTGTCGTTGACGCCGAAGACGAACATCGGGGTGTCGTCTTTGGACGGTGCCGAGAAGATGACTTTCTTCGCGCCGGCGGCCAGGTGCTTCTCGCCCGAGGCTTTGTCCAGGAACAGGCCCGTGGATTCCAGCACCACGGTGGCGCCGATGTCGCCCCACTTGAGGTTGGCGGGGTCGCGTTCCTGCGTCAGGCGGATCTTCTTGCCGTTGACGATGAGGGTGTTGCCGTCCACGGACACGTCGCCTTCAAAGCGGCCGTGCACCGAGTCGTACTTCAGCATGTAGGCCAGGTAGTCGGGCTCGAGCAGGTCGTTGATGCCGACGATTTCGATGTCGTTAAAGCTCTTGATCGCCGAGCGGAACACGTTGCGGCCGATCCGGCCAAAACCATTGATACCAAGTTTGATCGTCATTTTCTGTTGCTCCTGGAAGTTGAAATTCAAATAACGGTGTTCCGCCTGTCCGTTCGCCCTGAGCTTGTCGAAGGGTCTCTGCCAAGCAACGAGGCTTCGACAGGCTCAGCCCGAACGGATGTGGAGGCTGGATTACTTCTTCAGCACCGTGCGCACGGTGTCGGCGACGTTCTCGGCCGTGAAGCCGAAGTGTTTGAACAGAACCGGCGCCGGTGCGGATTCGCCGTAGCTGTCGATGCCGACCACGGCGGCGCAGCCGTATTTCCACCAGCCGTCGGTCACGCCCATTTCCACCGCGATGCGGGGGATGCCTTCGGGCAGCACTTCGCTCTTGTAGGCGGTTTTCTGTTTGTCGAAGGTCGTGGTGCTGGGCATGGAGACCACGCGCACGGCGATCTTGTGGGCGGCCAGCAGTTCCTGCGCCTTGAGCGCCAGCTGCACTTCCGAGCCGGTGGCGATGATGACGGCCTGGGCCTTCTTGTTCAGGCCCACTTCTTCAGGCTCGGCCAGCACGTAGGCGCCGCGGCTGATGTTGCCGAGGTCGTGCTTGGGCGCGTAAGGCAGGTTCTGGCGGCTCAGCAGCAGGGCCGTCGGCTTGTTC
>Ga0102589_1001303_pt1 | contig 35455 bp, 40 predicted proteins | sample AraplaMF_Col_mLB_FD_76858 | JGI IMG/M metagenome (GOLD analysis project Ga0102589, IMG submission 76858) | Arabidopsis root microbial communities from the University of North Carolina, USA - plate scrape MF_Col_mLB | ecosystem: Host-associated > Plants > Roots > Endosphere | place: USA...
AGGGCGAAGAAATTACATGTTCTATTTTGGACGGAAAGCTTTTACCAATCATTTCGATTCAACATACGGCTGAATTTTTTGATTATCATGCGAAATACGATGATATCGCTACGATTGAAGAGGTTGTAGAGCTTCCACTTGCAACATATGAACGTGTCGCTGTAGCTGCAATGACCTGCTATAGAGCATTAAAATGCAGTGTTTATGCTAGAGTGGATATGATGATAAAAGATGGAATCCCGTACGTTATGGAAGTGAATACATTGCCAGGGATGACCAAAAATAGCTTACTGCCTAAAAGCGCTCATGCGGCGGGAATATCCTATAACAAGCTATTGGATATAATTATCGAAACCTCCTTACAGGTTAGAAGGAGTGAAGGTTTCTAATGGTATTTTTTGTAAATAGGATGATGGTACAGTCAATTCACAAGTTGTACCAAAAATTCGTGTGAGAACATGTGAAATAATGTAAAGTTAATGTGTTTACACCTAGGAGGAATCATTCATGACCAATTGGTCTCAATTAGATAAAGAATATGTAATGTCTACGTATCCCCGTACGCCGGTTGCTATAGAAAAGGGAGAAGGTTGTAAGCTTTATGATGTGAATGGTAAAGAATACCTTGATTTATTTTCTGGTGTGGGAGTAAATATATTAGGCTACAATCATCCTAATATTATAAATGCCACCTTTGAACAAGCTACAAAATGCTTACATCTTCCCTTTCATTTCTTAAACCCAGTGGCTATTGAATATGCAAAAAAATTAGTAGATTATTCTTTAAAGGATGGGAAAGTTTTTTATACAAACTCGGGTTCAGAGGCTACTGAGGCAACCTTAAAACTAATCCACAAGTACAGACATATAACGAATCAAAAACGTGATGGAGTGATTGTACTCAAAGAAAGTTTTCATGGACGTACATTAGGCGCTCTGCACTTTACAAGACAAGAAAGTATATATCAGAATTTTCCTCGTACGTCTATTCCTATATATGAAGTGGAACGAGAGAATTTAGAGGAACTTGAAAGAACCATACTCAAAGAAAATCCGATTGCTATTATGGTAGAACCAGTATTAGGAAGTGGTGGGATATACCCTTTGTCGGGGGGATATTTAAAAGGTGTTGAAGAGCTTTGTAGACAATATAATATGTTATTTATTGTTGACGAGGTGCAAAGTGGAATAGGGAGAACTGGGAAATTGTTTGCTTATCAACATTTTGATATTACACCTGATATTATTCAATTTGGTAAAGGAGCGGGAGGCGGTACACCATTAGGAGGGATAATAGTAGGTCCACGACTTTATGATATATTCTCACCAGGTGATCATGGAACAACATTCGCACATTCACCAATTGGTACGGCTTTAGGGTTGGCTGTATTAAAAACATTAATTGATGATGGTTTAATGCAAAAGTCTTATGAAACGTCCTTATATTTAAATGAAAAACTCCAAAAAATCCAGAAGGAAAACTCTTCTTTTATTGAAGAAGTGCGTCACTCTGGAATGATGTTTGGAATTAGTATTCAGGATACGAATGAAAATGTAAAAAAACTACAGTTGGAATTATTGAATAAAGGTATGCTTGTGGACGTTACAAATGGAAATACGATTCGTTTACTCCCTCCTTATATTATTACAAAGGCAGAAATCGATGAATTTATTAATCAGTTTATTTCTTGTATCCCCAAATCAGTCGCGTTGACAAGCGGGGTTTGATATACGATTATTCTTTTTGCTATTTACTTTTGTGGAGTTAGAATAAAGTCGTGCCGCTATATCCCTTTAGCTCTACTTGTTTTCCCTGGAAAATAGAATAGGTCGTCTGTCTTACAAGGGGACACTACAGAGCTTCTATATCGTTGTATCCTTTTTGTTGAACGAGAGGAACTATTTTTGTCCTAGCAGAAACAGAAGAATCCCCCAACTCAAGCTCGTGTAGAGGTAGGTGGGGGGAATTCAACACACCCATTTTTAAATTGTTTAGGTGAAACACCAGTATGTTTTTTAAATACTTTCGTAAAATGACTTTGATCATGAAAGTTTAATAGTGTGGAAATTTCGGATAAAGAATGTCTCGTATAGGTCATTAAACTTTTTGCCTCATCTATCTTAGCACGCTGGATATATTCGCTTACTGAAATTCCTACTTCTTTTTTGAAAAGGAAAGACAAATAACTAGAATTTAGTGCGGCTATTTTCGCTAAATGAGAAAGTGTAATATCTTCGTAAAGATGAGTGAATATATAATTTTGACATGCGTTGATGGGTTTTGAATACTTTTGCAACTTCCCATTTTTTACTCGTTCCGAAAACTCAAGTAAAGCATTCTCCAAAAATGGAATAATAGCTTTACTTTCTTTTATTTCTTCTAGGTTTTGGATGAGTAAGTCACTAAGGGTGTATGCGATTTCAGGGAATAGTCCACCATCTACGGCAGCTCTAGTCGCAAGTGTGATGGCTGCGATGGCGGAATTTTTTTGGCTACGCAGGTGACTCGTTTTCGATAACACCCCCAGATTCCCTTCTTCAGATAATCCCCTTAGGCTTTGAATTAAATCCTCCTTTTTCCCTTCTTTAATACATGCAAAGATTTTCTTCTCAGCCAGTGGATCGACATGAGTCAGTAAATTTTGACGGTGTTCCGATATACATATATCGGGCTGTTCCACTTCAAATTTTTCCTTTTCTAACAGCATATTTTTTTGCAGGATATCAACCATATCTAATTTTTGTTGATACAGCATGTAATAAAGGACCATGCTCAAATTTAAAAAATTCAAATTGCTTAAAACAGGGAGAGAATGATAATATCGAACCATTTCATCTTTGTTTATTTTTAGATGAAGGTCATTGATGATTCCTTTAATTGATACTTCTGATAGCCTCGAATAAAGGACAGGACCGACAATGATGTTCCCGCTAAGTTGGTCATTTGAACGCAGGTTAATTGAGAAATAGTTTTCAAGGCAGGAGGTCTCCCTTAGTACTGGAAAACGATAGAAGTTTTCCTCCTTAAATAGTTGACGAAATATCTCCTCTTTTGAAGTATACAATGGGTTATGCTGAAAGTTGCGAGAGAGTTCAAATGCTACATCTCCCTTTTTATCAAGAAAAAAGATAGGTATTTTATACATGTCAAAGACCAGCTTACAAATATAATATAAATCCTCTAGTTTGGAGAAATTCATTATTTTAACCTCCATTCATTAAAACTCAGTATAACATCAGCTAAAAATTTTACAATTTTTCTAAAAACAATACCATAATATCCGAAAAATAAAAACTATAATAGGTTTAAGAAAGCGCTTACCCAATAATCTTTTGATTAGGAGGACTATTATGAAAAGGGATATTAAGCAAATTATTTCACAAATGACACTAGAAGAAAAGGCAAGTCTATGTTCTGGATTAGATTTTTGGAATACAAAAGGGATTGAGCGATTGGGAATTCCTTCAATTATGGTAACTGATGGACCGCATGGACTTAGGAAACAGGCAGAGGGAGCAGATCACTTAGGGATTTATAATAGTGTCCCAGCTACTTGTTTCCCATCAGCAGTAGGATTAGCGAGTACATGGAATAAAGAATTAATAAAACAAGTAGGAGTTGCATTAGGAGAGGAATGTCAGGCTGAACATGTCGGTGTTCTTCTTGGGCCTGGGGCAAACATTAAGCGTTCGCCGCTGTGCGGAAGAAATTTTGAATATTTTTCAGAGGACCCTTATTTATCATCTCAAATGGCTGCAAATCATATTAACGGCGTACAAAGTCAAGGGGTTGGAACATCATTAAAACATTTCGCGGCTAATAATCAGGAACATCGTAGAATGTCGACGGATGCTATTGTTGATGAGAGAACACTGCGTGAAATTTATCTTGCTAGTTTTGAAGGTGCTGTTAAGGAAGCACAGCCATGGACAGTAATGAGTGCTTACAACAAGGTGAATGGTGAATATGCTTCGGAAAATAACTATTTGTTAAATGATATTTTGAAGAATGAATGGGGATTTGAAGGTTTTGTCGTTTCTGATTGGGGTGCAGTAAATGAGCGTGTTGCAGGTTTAGCGAACGGTTTGGAACTAGAAATGCCTGCAAGCTTTGGAATTGGTGAGAAGAAGATTATTGATGCAGTTAATGGTGGTCAGCTATCTGTAGAAAAGCTTGATCAAGCAGTAGAACGTCTTCTTAACATTATTTTTAAAGCAGCTGATAACAAGCGGGAACACGCTGTGTATAGTAAGGATGCGCACCATCAGCTTGCAAGAAAAGTTGCACGCGAAAGTATGGTTTTGTTAAAAAATGAAGATGACATTCTTCCATTGAAAAAGGCAGGAACGGTAGCTGTAATTGGAGGATTTGCAAAGGCACCTCGCTATCAAGGCGGCGGAAGCTCTCATATTAATCCAACAAAACTGGAAAGCATTCTCGAAGAAATTGAAACTGTATCTGGTAAAAATACGAACGTATTATTTGCCGAGGGCTATGATCTTGCCGATGATGCTTTGGATGAAAACATGATTAATGTGGCAAAAGAAGTAGCAGCTGGAGCAGATACAGTGGTTCTTTTCGTTGGACTTCCAGATCGCTATGAATCAGAAGGGTATGACCGAAAGCATTTACATATGCCAGAAAATCACGTGCAATTAATTGAAGCCGTTGCAGAAGTTCAAAGTAATATCGTTGTAGTTTTAAGTAACGGTGCTCCAATTGAAATGCCATGGATAGGTAAAGTGAAAGGAATACTTGAAGGCTATTTGGGTGGACAGGCATTAGGAGGAGCGATTGCTGATTTATTATTTGGTGATGCGAATCCAAGCGGAAAATTAGCGGAAACATTCCCGAAAGTTTTAAGCGATAATCCTTCTTACTTAAACTTCCCTGGTGAAGGTGACATAGTGGAATATAAAGAAGGTGTGTTCGTCGGATACCGTTATTACGATACGAAAAATATTGAGCCATTGTTCCCATTTGGTTTTGGGTTAAGCTATACAAAATTTGAGTATGGTAATCTTTCAATTAATAAGAAAGAAATAAAAGATACGGAGACTGTTTCTGTCAGTGTAAATGTGAAAAATACTGGCAATGCAGCAGGTAAAGAAATTGTTCAGCTTTATATAAAAGATGTGGAAAGCAGTGTGATCCGTCCTGAGAAAGAGCTAAAAGGATTTGAAAAAGTGGAATTACAGCCAGGCGAAGAAAAAACGGTTACCTTTACGTTAGCTAAAAGAGCATTTGCTTATTATAACGTTGAATTGAAGGACTGGTATGTTGAAACAGGTGAGTTTGAAATTTTGGTAGGAAAGTCTTCAAAAGAGATCGTCTTGCATGAAAGCATTTATGTTCAATCAACGACTTTCATTCGAAAACCAGTACATCGTAATACGTTACTTGGGGACTTGTTTACAGACCAAAGTTTAGCACCAATTGCAAAAGAGCTTATGGCAAAGGCGCTAGAAGGTAGTCCGCTTGCTAGCATGTCTGAAGGAGATAGCGATACTTCCGAATTAATGGATGCTATGCTGGGCTATATGCCATTAAGGGCACTCGTGAACTTTAGCGCAGGTGCTTTTACAGAGGAAATGTTGAGTGAAATGATTGAGCTATTAAACAATGAGAAAGTGAATCGTTAAGCGGTGAGAATGAGGATTCTCGTACAGCAACATACTGAAGAACTCGGTAATAAAGTTTTCCGAAATTAAAATTATCAAAAAAGGAGACGGTAATGATGAGTAATACAACTTCTTACGTTAATCTAGTTTCTAAACTGAGCGAGGAGATACCAGTTGTCAAAAAAAGAGGATTCGATTTTATTGCTAAACCGATTCCTGATTCTGATGCGATTGGTGAATTAGACCCTCGAGTCCTCGGTGTGACTTTACAAACGGCAGAAAAAATGGCTGCGATGGAAAACCAGCCATTTGACCCTTCAGATACTATGGGCTTTGTTAAAGGAATGCGAGCTATGTTTGGTTGGAACAATGACGATGTTACGAAAAGTAAAGTCGAAACCACTTATAAAACAATTGATGGCACAAATGGGCCGATTCCTCTGCGGATCTATACGCCTTCTAATGAAGGGATTCTGCCTGCTGTTGTCTTCATTCACGGCGGAGGATTCATAGCCGGAAGTGTTGACGTCGTGGAAAATCCGTGTAAAGCATTGGCAGAAAAGGCAGGTGCCGTTGTTATTTCCGTTGATTATCGCTTAGCCCCTGAGCATCCATATCCAGCAGGTCTAACAGATTGTTTCGAATCCGTAACATGGGTGTATGAGCACGCTGAAGAAATTCGTGTGAATCCACAGCAAATTGCCATATCTGGAGACAGTGCGGGGGGGAATTTGTCTACAGTCTGTGCGTTAATGGATCGTGAGAATGGGACGGAAATGATTAAATTTCAGGCGCTTATTTATCCGTCAGTAAATATGGCCGGCGTCCAAACCGAGGATTTCAACTGGAGCATTGATCAGTATGAGATTCGTAACCATGCAGAGATAATCACGCCACTGGTTACAGCATTGGGTGAAAGTAGTAGGGGGATCTTCCAAATCTATTTGCAAAATAATGCGGAAATCACAGATCCCCATGTTTCTCCACTGTTGTCGGATCAATTAAGCGGAATGCCGGAGACGCTAATTATAACTGCCGAATTTGATTATTTAAAAGTAGAGTGTGAAGCTTACGCGGCAAAACTAGTACGTAGCGGGGTTCCTACGAAGCTGATTCAGTACAATGGTACAGATCATGCTTTTATGGATAAAAGTGGTTTATATCCGCAAGCAGAAGATTTAATGAATGAAATTGCAAAAGAGATCAAGCGAGTGTTTGCTTAATATTATTCTGCGATTCACGGGCATGTGCTCGATTGGTGAGAGCTTTCCATCAGTGAGGGATGAAGAAAATTCCTCACTGATGGAATTTTTACTTTATCGAAAAAGCGGATTGTCAGGATGAAGAAACAAGTAGGCTGGGGAGAACGGTTCAGCTATGTCCTTTCAGATACGGTTTCCAATTTAATTTTTCAAATGATTACAAGAGCTTGCGGCAGATGTTTATAAATAAAGAGAATGTAAAAACATATGTCTAGTGGTATTTCAAAAAGAGAGTAAAAAATGAGTTACTTAAAGTGTTACTTTTATCAAATTTTAAAGCACAATATTGGTAGTGAAAAATTTCTTATCACCAATATTGTGTTTTTTTAGATTTACAGGTTAAGCAGAAAAAGAATCATTTTCCTTGATTAGTAAAAAGAAAATGTATATGATGAAATCAAACATATGAACATATGAACAAATATTCATATGTCTTGTGACATGAAACGAGGGGATAAAAAGTGTTAGATGTAATTATAGTAGGAGCTGGTCAAGCAGGTTTGGTTATGGGGTATTACTTGCGGCAAGGAAACTATAATTTTGTATTATTAGATGGAGAAAAAAGAATTGGTGATTCATGGAGAAAGCGATACGATTCTTTACAATTGTTTACACCAAGAGCTTATTGTACACTGCCGGGTATGAAGCTAGAGGGAAATCAAAATGAATTTCCTACTAAAGATGAAATCTCCAATTATTTAGAAGCGTATGCACAGCGTTTTTCTTTACCAGTGAGGCTACAACCAAATGTTTTTAAAGTAAGAAAGAGAGAGGATGAATTTGAGGTTTATACGCCTAAAGAAGTACTACGATCCAAACGTGTTATTATCGCATCAGGCGCTTTTGATCAACCTTTCATTCCTTCCATTTCTCAAAATCTTTCAAATGATATCTTTCAAATTCATTCTTCACAATATCAATCACCAAAGCAAATTCCAGAAGGAGCAGTTCTTGTAGTTGGGGGAGGAAACTCAGGTGCACAAATTGCAGTAGAACTTGCGAAATCTCGTGATGTTACGATTGCGGTAAGTCATCCGCTTTCTTTTTTACCACTAAAAATAATGGGAAGGAGTATTTTTTCCTGGCTTGAGAAAATAGGATTATTATATGCAGGAACCCATACAAGGCGGGGAAGGTGGTTTCAGAAGCAGAAAGATCCTATATTTGGTTATGAATGTAGAGAGCTTATTCGTAATGGAACAATAACAGTGAAGTCTAAGGTCGTAAATGCATTGCGGAACAAAGTAGTGTTTTCAGATGATAACACATGCCAGGTTCAGAATGTAGTATGGTCTACAGGATTTATACCAAATTATCATTGGATTGACGTAGAAGGTGCAGTGAATCAAGCAGGATTACCCGTTCATACAAGAGGCGTTAGCGGGATGCAAGGGTTATATTATATTGGATTGCCTTGGCAACATCAAAGAGGGTCCGCGCTTCTTTGTGGTGTGGGCCGAGATGCAGAGTTTTTATTTTCAATTATTCGAAAAGAAGATTTAATGTTAATAAAAAATAGATCGGTAGCAATTCCTACCGATCAGCAATATGTACATAATTAGGAGAGGTCAAACTTTTATTAAATTCATTATAATATATTCTGATAATTTAGAAAACTAAAAAATGATTTTTATATGTTGAGAAAGTTTTTTTACACCGTAATATATGGAGTATTAAGAATCTTGCATATAAAAAGTGTAGTGTCGGTTGCATGTATAAAGACGATAATACCAATTTTTATGTTATTTAGATATATATTCTGTTAAAGTTATAATATGGATATTGATTTGTGTATAAATAATATTAAAGTATGTTTATCAATGGAGAGAGGTATATAGTATGAAATTTGATGATCAACGTTTATTCGGAATTCGATTAGGTTCTTTACTTGTAACGGAAGAGAATCGGTACATGGTAATAAAGAAAAAAGAACATTATTCCCTATTAAACATTGAAACACTAGAGTGTACACCTCTTGAAGTATCATTGGAGTATCTTGAAGACATGCTACACGAGGATCTTCAAGAAAATATAAAGGAAATCATCGCCCCTGAGCATCTCAAGATTGTAGCTAAAAATATTATATAAAGAAAAAAGAGGAATCATAATGTAATGAAAAATCTATTGTTAGGTAGGGATACAGATGAAAATAAGTATTCATGAAAAAGATAATTCTAAAGTTGCCATTATAGAAAGTACTGATATCGTAATAGGTGATGTACAAGGAGCATTAGACTTAATGGCATCCATCAATTATGAGCATGATTGCCAAAAAATATTGATGAAAAAAATGAATATTACAGAGGAATTTTTCAACTTAAGAACTCGTCTAGCGGGTGAAATTTTACAAAAGTATATGAACTACGGCGTAAAATTAGCTATTGTCGGGGATTTCAGTGTATATAATAGTAAAAGTCTTGCGGATTTTATATATGAATGTAATAAAGGGAAGGCAGTATTCTTTTTAGCAGATGAAGAATCGGCTTTAAGTGCTCTACATTCTGTGTAGTATTGGATCTTTCTATGCTTGTCAGAACGAAAAAAGCTAGCTTTTTGCTAGCTTTTTTATTATAGGCCTGTTACTAAAGCTTCTTATAGTTTTAATAAGTTAACAATCTCTCCAATAATCCCCTCGTTTTGATGAACACCTAAATCCGAGTTTGTCATAATGACAGCGCCAGTACCTCTATAAGGATATGCAAGCATTAAACATTGAAACCCAACGCCCCAACCAAGTGAAGAAATTTCTATTTCTTGGTTTGGAGTGTCCAGAAATATACCCAATCCAGTCCACTTTGAACAACCTTGTGGAGAAATCATATCTTTGACGATTTTGGAGGAAAGACCGAGTTTGCTTTTGCTTTGTAAAGACTGGATGACTTCTATTACTAAAGTGGATAAATCTGTCGGAGTTGACCAAACTCCTGCAGCAGCTGAATATGGATAGGATGGATATTTTCCATCTACCACATGTCCGTTTTTATCGTGACCACAAGCGAAAGGATTATTTGTCGTATCTTGCATTGGGTGCAGGAGTGTACTGTTATTCATATGTAAAGGATCAAATATGAATTTTTGTAATAAAAGATTAAAAGGTTCCCCAGTAACGTCTTCTATGAGTTGTTCTATTATACAAAATCCTGCATCTGAATAGTGAAAGGTACTGTCCGGTTCATATTGCACTTCAATTGGGACTGGGCAATAAAATGTTTGACCTTGAAGAATTTGAAGAATGGTAGGTTTTCCTTTTGTAGAATGATATATATCAAAGCTTTCAGGTGGATCAATGATTCCTGATTGATGACTTAATAGATTTCGTAAGGTAACTTTTTTGCTACTAGTAAACTTATTCTCAGGAACTTTCCAAGATACAAGTTTATTATTCACATCTTCATCTAAGTTCAGTATCCCTTGATTTGCTAATTTCAATACGAGCATCGCTGTGAGGAATTTACTTATAGAACAAGCGCTAAAAATAGAATTTACGTTAACCTTCCTAGCTGTACCCAACTCAAGTGAGCCAAAACCTTCAGTGTGTTCTAATTTTCCGTTACGAATAATAGCTAAGCTTAGTCCGGATACCGAATATTGATTCATTTTTTCATATATATGTAGTGTTTTGAGTACCATATGATTATTCTTCCTCCATACTATTATAATCACTATATTATAAACTGGATGTAAAATAAAGGGAAATATAGAGGGGGAGGGGTGTATCATATTTAACTAGATTAGGAGTAGAATTTCATTGGTGATTTTGGTGTTTCAAAATTTTAAAAAATCAAATGATTCTATTTTTATATTGTGATAGCATTTGAAATGTAGTAAATATTGATGCAGAAAGGAAATAAAAAATATGAATATTAAGGTCGAAACTCTTCCACAATATCGCATCGCATATGTACGACAAGTTGGTCCATATGGTCCTGCTAATGTTCAAGCGATGCAAAAATTAAAGCAATGGGCTGCGGAAAAAAATCTTTTCTCTAGCACATCAATAATTCTTGGGATTTCACATGACACCCCTGAAACAACACTGCCTGAAAACTGCCGATACGATGCCGGTATCGTTATTTCAGACGATTATCAAATTGATGATCTCGTCGGTGAAAGCAAACTTTTTGGTGGGAAATATGCGATTTTCAAAGTCAAACACACAGCTGAAGATATTCAAAAAGCGTGGAGCGAAATTTTTTCTGCGTTGTCAAACTATGGTTATCAGATTGACGCTCGGCCAATTTTCGAAAGATACATTGGAGAGATGGTTCGCGATCATTATTGCGAAATCTGCGTGCCTATAAAATCATGACTTTCTGCACATCTAAAGTAAAACTAAAAAAGAAACCAGAAATTAGACGTATCTAATTTCTGGTTTCTTTTTATTTCTAAATTTAAAATATTTCTCTCACAACAATGGTGTATGTTGCATAGCATAAATTAAATACTGTATGACATATAGTAATAAAAATGAGGTGGGTGAATGAGTAATTTATTGAATTCGTTAACGACAGAGCTTAGGAGAGGAACATTGACATTAGCCGTTTTAAGTCAATTACGAACACCACAGTATGGATATTCACTTGTTCAGTTATTGGAGGAATCAGGTATTACGATTGATCAAAGTACTTTATATCCATTGCTTCGCCGATTAGAGAAACAGAATTTGGTGACAAGTAGTTGGGATACATCTGAAAGTAGACCTCGTAAATATTATGTTCTAAGTGAATATGGGCTAGATATCTTTTTACAGTTAAGAAGGGAATGGATGGAGAATTCAAAAAAGCTCTATAACTTATTAGAAGGGGAAGAAGATGATGAATCTAATTGAGATTTATATTCAGGAAGTTACAAGAAGGCTACCTGAAAAAAATCGTGAAGATATTACACTTGAGTTACGATCAACCATAGAGGATATGCTTCCTGATGATTACAGTGAAGAAGATGTAAAGGCGGTTCTTGAAAAATTAGGGAGTCCAGTCACATTGGCTAGTGGTTATCGAGATCGGCCAATGCACTTAATTGGTCCACGTTATTTTGATGTATATGTGGCGCTATTAAAAATGATTTTACCGATTGCCGCTGTCGTTTCGTTAATTTCGATGATTGCCGTATATTTTATTGGATATAGTGGAGAACAAGCGGTTATAAATATTGTTTTGAGTCTTATGGGCAAAGGAGCATGGACCATCATTGAAGTTGGGATCCAAGTATTCTTTTGGTTAACAGTTGTGTTTGCTATTTTAGAAAGAACAGATAATGGAAGAGATGAGCAGCCATTAACAGCAAGCCTTAAAAAATGGACTCCTGATGATTTGAAAAATATCCCTAATGTCCCTAAGAAAAAAACGATTTCAAAGGGCGAGGTATTTGGAAGTTTATTGTGGACTGCAATTTGGTCAACTCTTTATTTTTATGCGAATCATCTTGTAGGTGTATATGAAGGAGGTAGAAACGGACTTGAATTTGTAGCGCCAACTTTCAGTCAAGATGTTTTGCTTCGATATTGGCCAATCGTTGTTATAATGATAGGTTTAGAAATAGCATTGTCCCTTTATAAATTAATAAAGGGACAATGGACGCAAAGAATGGCAATATGCAATGCGGTCCTTCAGCTAATTGGAACCGTTGTATTCATTGTAATATTATTAAATCCTAATTTATTAAACAAAGATTTCATTACGTATATGGCGGATGTATTTACTATTACTACTAATCAATTTAAAACATGGATAGTTGGCGGTGGTATTTTCATCTTTACAATATCTGCAGTAATCAGTGCATTTGATGGTTTCCGCAAGGCTAAAATTCGTTAATCCGTATTTCTTTTTCAATTAATCATTGTTTTTCTTGAATAAGCAAAAATAGTTTATTCATTTCACTAAGGCTATTAAAATACCAAAACCTCCTGCTTTTTAATTGAAATCAGGGGGGGTTCTTTACTTAATGATTATAAGTTATGTCTGGAATCACGAAGATGATGGTCGTACTTAGGTTGTTCCTTCTTTAAAGCAATTCATTGAATGGTGGAGTGACGGAACAATTAGTATTTAAAGTATTACACCTGAAAAGTTGCCTTTTAATACTACTTTTTCATTTTGATTTTCACATGAAAAGGATGTAATAATAGCTGTTCTATTATTTTCTTGCCTTTCGTACTTTTCAATTTTAACTTCACAAATTATCGTATCCCCTGTAAATACAGGTCTTAAAAACTCAAAATTCATAGTACGAGCCAGTACGTTATTATCTCCACCTATTTTCGTTGGTAGAGTTGCCGTTAGTAATCCTTGAATTACAAGTCTTCCCTGTTCATCTGGTGTTATATGGTGAATCCCTTCATCACCTGAAACCTCTGTGAATAATTCAACGTCCCTTACTGAAAAAGTTCGTTCAAACGTAATGATATCTCCTGCTTTTAAAGACATATAAATCTCCCCCTAAAGTTTAAATACTGTTATGGTTTATTATAGTTTGAATATTATAGCAATTAAGGGCGGTGTTCAACTATTCTGACCATTAGTTCAATAAGGTACACATATAGATTAAAATAAGTTGAGTGAAAAAATAAATACGTTATATAGTAAAATATAGTTTGATAGGAAATAATTTGAAAATAAAGGCTGGGATCGTACATGTATACAGTTGGACAGTTTTCAACAATATGTGGTGTATCTATAAAAACGTTACATCACTATGATGCAATTCATCTTGTAAAACCTTTGCATACTGATTCTGTAACAGGATATCGGTATTATGATTATGGGCAAATAAAAACGTTACAATATATAAAAAAGCTAAAGAGTTTCGGTTTTTCATTACAAGAAATACAGGAAGTCATAGAAAGTCATGATGACACCGGATTAGTGAATCATTTGCAAGAAAAGGCTCTACAGTTAGAGCGGAAAATGATAAAAATACAGCAAACTTTGGAGGGGATTCATCAATCTATTAATGATTTGAAAAGAAATGAGCCGTTTGTAACTGTTTCAAATGTAACAGAATGCTTTGAAGAAATACGGGAAAGACAATGGATTTATGGCGTTCGTGAAAAAGTATGTATGCGAGAAATCGATTTTACTGTAAAAAAATTGTTTGAAAGGTTATACGCATATGGGCTAGAAGCAGATGGGAAAATGATGACAGTTTTTCATCAATTTGATAAAGGGAATGCACCGATAGATTTAGAAGTTTGTGTACCTATAAAAGAGTACGATCGTGCACTTTCAAATGTTCGTTGTTTAGAGGGGGGAAAACATATTTGCGCGATTGTAAAAGGACCGTATTCGGAATTAGAAATTGCATATGAAAAAATAATGGATTTCATTGAGGAAAAGGGATATGTAGTAAGGGATTCACCTTTTGAAGTGTATGAACAGGGAGTGTTTACTGAACAAATCGATTATAAAAACATTCGGCCGGCATCCAAACATAATCCGTTACATTTTATAACGAAAGTGTGTGTTCCGGTCTATTCTTAATTGACCCTCCTGTTACAGGAGGATATACCTTATCCTTAGGAAGAGAAAAGGAGAGGGTTATATGTATCACCCAAGGCTACGGGGAACACATTATGAGATGGGAAAACATTATGGAAGCATTTTATATAAAAATGGTTTTCGATTCCCAAAAGTTTCAGAAGAAAAATTAATATTTGGGAGACAAAGTCATGGTTTATTAAAAGACTTTTACCCAGAACTTATAGAAGAAATGAAAGGGTTTGCTGAAGGTTGTTATGTAACGTATGAAGAGGTCAGTTCTTTTATATTGAGTATAGGCGTATTCGAACCAGAAGCGCAATGTAGTATATTTGCATGTTATAACGGTTCAGAAGTGATTATGGGAAGAAACTATGATTTGATTTTAGATATGAAAAAATATACGGAGAGTTCACTCGTTTGTCCTAACGAGAAATATTCGTATGTTGGACATTCTGATGTGTTTTTAGGGAAAGTAGATGGGATGAATGAACAAGGATTAGCAGTGGCGATTACGCTTGTACAAAGTGAATATAAAGAAGTGGGATTAAATTTTTATGTGGCAGTTCGCAAAATATTAGAAAATGCAAGTACGGTAGAAGAGGCGATACATATTATAAGTGAATTCCCGTCTTCAATTTGTAATAATTACTTATTAGCAGACGGGTCAGGAAATATGGCAGTAGTAGAAAAAGCGCCACATAACATGTTTGTACGGAGACCAAGAGAGGATGAAAATTTTATCATTTGTACAAATCATTTTGTAAGTAAAGAAATGATAGGTTTACAACAAAATGTTAATAATGATTGGAGTAAATCCCAAAATAGATATATCTATATGGAGGAACAGTTAAGAAAAAATGCGCAGTTAAATCGAGAAAGTGTACAGGGTATCTTATCGAATAGTAAAGAACATGTCTGTTTAAATCTAAAAAAATATAATTTTGGGACGTTATATTCAGTTGTATATGAGTTAAATAGCTTAAGAATACATCGTGCAGAAGGGCAGCCAAATCGCTGCAAATATAAAGAAGATAGAAGATTGGTAGAAGAAATTCATAAAAAGGGAAGAGGGATATAAAATGAAGCTTTCTGAATTTCAGCAGTATGTAGCAAACTTCAGTGAAGAAAAAGGATTTCAGAATACAACGATTGAAATGCGTACAATGTACTTAATGGCGGAATTAGGGGAACTAGCAGAAGCAATTGTAAAGCGAAATGAGGATCAGAATACGAATAGAGAAATAGGCTTAGAGATGTTTGATGTAATTTGGAATGTGTGCGATTTAGCGAATAAATTAGAAATTGATTTAGAGGAAGCATTTCAGGAAAAGATGAAAATCAATCGAGATAGAGAGTGGTAAAGATATAAAGTTAGATGATATGACACTAACATGAAATAATAGTGAAAGGAATGCAATAGGTAGGAATTTACGTGAAGATGAAGTTATCGTATTAGAGGACTTAACATCTGCACTAGAAATAGCAAAAAGCTGTAACGTTACATTTGCCAGCTGGTTGGTCCCATCAAATTCCGGGAATTAATAAGCAAAGGGAAAAGGAATCAGATTATTATTTTGAGACTGTAGAGAAGTTTAAAAAGTTATCTTTAATGAATAAAGAGGAGAAAGAACTTGGGATACACCAAGTTCTTTTTTTTATGCTACATCGCAGATATTAAAATAATCGTAGATGTTCTATTGGACAAATAGCGCATTTCAAGAGGGAATAGAGTATGTAATTGTACAATTAGAAAAGTATGAATGATAAGAAGATTATGTTAGTTTTTGTTAATTTTTGTATGTATAATGAATATGGAGGGGAAATGACATGAAATTTAGACGGTTACTAAATCTAATAACAATGGTTGCATTATTAACATTGTCTGCTTGTGCTGAAAAAGAAGCAGTAAAGCCAGCAGAGGAGAAAAAAGAAAATACGGCATTGAATCAAGAAGGAAAAAATTCTGCAGAGAAAAAAGAAGAAGTACAAAAGAAAGAAGAGGGACAAATTGGAATTGCAACAACAGTAGAGGAATTAAAGCAACATATTGATAAACGTGGATACATACTTTACACAGATCATCCGATTCGCCGTGTTACGAGTGAAGATGGTCGAAGAACTGATATATCTAATTATGGGGATTTAATTGTAAATGTTCATACAGGGGAGCCGCTGGAAAATGCGCCAACTGATTTGATTAAAGAAGGGTTTACATTTATGACTAGAGGACAGGATCCTTCTTTTCAGTATAAATCATGGGATGAAATATCGAATTTAGAAAGAGCACTTGTAAAGGCTGTATACGTATCTGTTCGGTCACTTCGTGTATTAGAAGCACCCGCAAGACAAGGTGATTTTTCAAATGATGAGATTACAGGGGCACTTGCATATCTTCGAAAAGGTGGAGAATCTGATTATATGGCCCCAGTAGCACAATCTGAAACAGATTCCGGGTTATATGCAAAATATGAAATGATGAAGAAAAGTTGGCGTGAATTGGCAAACATTGAAAAACCAAAGGAAAATAAAGTGGCCTTTTCAGAAGCATATGAAAAAGCACGACAAGAAACAAATAATATGATAGGTGTGCTAAATATTTTATTATCTAAAAATTATAAGGAGCGTCTATCAAAGCTTCCTAGTAAATAAAAATGTGCAGAAAAAACGAGGGGAAGTAATGATTATGAGAAAAGAACAAGCGTTAAAAGTAGGGGTGTGCATAGCCTTATTAGGGGGATGACAGTTTGCTAGTTTTGTAAAGCCAGTGCATGCGGTAGTAAAAGAAGAACAAAGCGTAATTAAAAATCAGGAGAGGACTATTTCAATCTCTCAGATAAACTCAAAAGTATGGGTTCATACAGAACTTGGTTACTTTAATGGGGACGCAGTCCCTTCAAATGGCTTAATATTAAATATCTCTAAAGGGTTGGTACTTATTGATTCTTCCTGGGATGATAAATTTACAAAGGAATTAATAGAGATGACTGAAAAGAAATTTCAAGAGTGATATATAAAGAACCCATTTAAGGGTTCTTTTGTTTTGTTGATTTTTTGACTTGATGATCTTTTCCCCATTCACACATTTCATTCATAATTTGAATTAAAGATTTTCCATATTCACTTATTGTATATTCAACTCTTGGTGGAACTTCTTTATATACAGTACGATGGATGATTCCATCAGCTTCAAGTTGTCGCAATTGTTGCGTCAGAACTTTTTGTGTAATATCTGGGATTGCACGTTTCAGTTCGTGTGTCCGTTTCTTTCCGCTCATGAGAATGCATAAAATACTACTCTTCCATTTTCCTCCGATGACTTCAAGGGTGGTAGCGATAGGAAAGTTATGATTCTGATTCATCTATATATTACACCTCCATAGGTACTTTGAGGTTCCTATAGCACCTGAAAGTACGTACTTTTCAATTATATGTAACTAACACATACTAATACTTAAGGATTTCATTTTTTTATAAGGGGGAAAATAATCGATGAAAACACTTGTAATTGTAGCACATCCTAATATTGAAGAGTCACGGATTAATAAAAGATGGAAAGAAGAATTGGAAAAGTATTCTAATGAGATAACAGTGCATGAATTATATAAAACAGCTCCTAATTGGGAATTCGATGTTGATTATGAACAGAGGTTATTATTAGAACACGATCGTTACATATTTCAATTTCCGTTCTATTGGTATAGTTCACCACCATTATTAAAGAAGTGGTTTGATGATGTGCTGACGTACGGCTTTGCATATGGTTCTACAGGGGATAAAGTACGTAATAAAGAGTTTGGTTTGGCGATTTCTATAGGGGGATTAGAGACGCAGTATAAAGATGGGTTTACAATGAACGAACTAACAAAACCATTCCAGGCGACTTGTCTATATACGGGGATGAAATTTATACCAACATTTACGTTGTATGGAGCGGAATATCAACTAAAGGATGAAGATATCGAGAGCAGTGCAGCTAAGTATATTAACTATATTATGAATAAACGTAATCTTTATATATGATTTAAAAATATTCCGGTCCTTTTGTAGGTATCGGGATATTTTTTATGTAAGTAAACGTAATAATAAAACAGTAAGTCGAAAGAGATGTAATATTCATGAAACAAACTCCTTTTCAAGTTGATTCATACATGTAAACGCCGCAATAATTTTTGTGCGATTTTTTAATCCAGTTCAAATTGTTTAATAGTTACGTCACAACGGATGGTACCATTACTAAAAACTGGGCGTGAGAATATTTCGATATTTATTTAGTTAATACAACTGAAAGCTAATGGGCAAGTCTCTGCGATTGATGAACCGTTTTTGAGAAACAAGTCAATCATTCTCGCCACTCCACGTAAAGACTTTCTATATCATTTTTCCTAATAGCTAATTACTCAAAATTATTTATATTTCCTTTTTATTTGAACTCATTTAAGGTGCAATTCGAAGGAATTCATCTATAAATTCCATAATTAGAGCATAAACAAAAAGAGTGATTGGCAGTGAATTTACAATTAAAGCAAAACTTCTTTTAGCTAAATTTTCTTTACTGAACATTGAAACGATGCTCAAGGGAATGCCAAATAAGGAAGTAAAAAACGCAAGTGATATAAAGACACTTAGGATAGATTCCACACTCTCGTCCGAAGTTATAGATGAAATGAATAAGGAGGTTGGTATAACAATAATCGTAGTCAGTGCTGTAAAGAACGAGATTTTAGTGAATACCTTCAGATTTTTCCTTTCCAAAAAATTCACCTCTCTTTACAAAAATTATATCATAATGGGCTTAAATTGGTAATGTATGAATAGACCGCAAAGCTATCGGAGGAATATGTTTTGCCGCCTTTGGATCAAAATCGCTTATTAACTTGGTTCTGTTGCAAGGTTTTCTAAACTAAACTTCCCATTCTTTTTCTAATAGGTGTTTTTCCATAAAAAACCTCCACATGTAGTATGTAAAGAGATTATCTCATGGGTTATATACAAATGGCTGGTGGAAAATATTTGACGCTTACTTATGTAATGGATTGGTTTGGAATAAGGTTTGAACAAATGGATTCTTTTTGTATGGATGAACATTTCATTTTATAAAAAAGTTTGCTTAAAACTTATGTAGAAGCCTCATTTTTATGTACGTAAGGTATTTTATATTCTTGATCGCTACTCAATATAAAAGGCCCCTGAATAGAAAAAAGAGACCTTTTTCGTAACTAATTTATATGAGATATGACTTGTTCGGTTGAAAGTTGTTATGTAAGGAATGTGTCATTGGCTTTTGAAACTTTCTTACCATCTTTATAGTCAAGGCAAGAAACTTCAATTAATAAACCATTAAATACTGTAAAGTAAAACCCGTAACTACTACCTCTCATTGTATAAGGTTCCTTATCTATTTCGATGCCTCCAGCAACTAAACGATTATATGCTTGATCAACTTCACTTGAAGTTTCCACCAAAAAACCAATGTGAAAAGCTTCAGGATATGTAACAGCCTTGTTTCCCTTGAATGCTTTTGGATCACTTAACACGAGAATAAATCCATTTTCATCACTCATGACTACAAGAGCTTTTCCTTTTTGCTCTAAAAATTGGAAATCAAAAAATGTTTCAAAGAAATGCCTAGCTTCTGATAAATCATCAACACATAGATTCAAATGATTTAACTTCATTCAACCATCTCCTTTTAAACAGGAATTAAACAGAAATATATTGCCTTATACGAGTAACACCTAAATGGTAAAAGAAAAGTATTAGAGTGTTACTGATATGATTTTTTTTATGATTAATAGTTCAGGCAACTAGACTATATATATGCTACATAACATCATAATTATTCTGTAGTTATCTTTACTATCAATATGAAATTGCTTTTTCCTATACGGGTACATCAAAAGAGACCAAATAATGAACTTTCTATTCAATAAGATGCAGTTGTGGATTTGAAATAAAGTCGCGATGTTTTGAATAAAGTCACGACGTTTCTAAAAATGTTACGATATTTTTTCCCTTAGATAATTTTTGTCTAAGGGTAGGTTTCTTTTTTAACTATAGGAACAGATTTGCTTAATAAGAAAATAATAACGGACTGAATCTACACCTGAAGTTGCATGGAAATTTTATCCTTAAATTGTTATATTTAATGGGAATGGTTCTTATTATTTGGCAATAGATGAACAGATTGAGTTAAGAGCCTACTGAAATATTAATCCTAATAGATTTTAGATATAAGGAGGGGTAGTTTATTTTAAAAAAATTATTGCGAAAGATTGGTTATCCAAATTGTGTGTTAATAGGGCTCATTTTACTATTATGGATCAGTTCTTTTTTTATTGGTGGTATATTTGGTGCGTATTCATGGGCAATACTCAAATTAGTTTTACCTATCATAGGAGCACTAGGATTATTAATTAATTTTGTCATGTTTATCATTTTAATTGTTAAAAAGAAAAAAAGTTTAAAGTTGTTTATTAATGTAATGATAAACATAGTATTAATCTTTCCAATTTTAATGACCATGAATATTATTCTCTGTGCTTATCCAAACAATATTAAGCGTGCACAACCATCTATAACGGTAAGTTGGCCTTTAGCTGAAAAAACTGTAGTTGGTTGGGGGGGAGATAGTGTCAAAGATAATTTACCTCATGCAACATGGGCATCAGAGAGATGGGCATATGATTTAGTAATGGAACCATATAATATTAAAAGTGATAGGAATGAAGATTACGGAATATGGAATAAAGAAATTCATACGCCGGTTTCTGGAATAGTAGTTGCTGTTTCAGATGATGAAGCTGACATTAAACCAGGATCAGAAAATTTTAATTCAATGGAAGGAAATCATGTGTACATAAAAATAAAAGAAACAGGTACTTATCTTTTACTTAACCATTTAAAAAAAGATAGTATCTCTGTTCAAGTAGGAGATCATGTAAAACCAGGGGATGTAATAGGACGTGTTGGGAATAGCGGTTCATCTTCAGAACCTCATTTACATATTCATCATCAAAGACAAGATCCAACTAAAGTTATACACCCTGTCTTAGCAGAAGGATTACCTCTCTTTTTTAAAGGTATAAACGGTGACTTAATGCCGAAAAAAGATGCTGTTATAAAACCCCAAAATACTCCATTGAAGTAACAATTTTTTATTTCAGAAAAATTACATCTGAAAGATTAATCGATTTGATTCAGTTAACGAGCACTAATATTCAACAAAACGAACCTAAAAATGATCAACCATTTTTATAAACAATAATCATCAAATAACAAATCGAACTCATATTTTGATCAATCTTTTTTCAAAATGTGAGTTTTTCTTATGTTATAAATCCAGCGTTTGTAGTTCCATTTTAATCAAACACTATTTCAAACCAACAGCAGTTCGTTATTTGGATCGTTTTTTCTAGGATTGATTTGTAAAATTAGAAAGCACCGTGAAGAGATTAGTAAATCTGTTAAAATACAGCCTTTGATGCATAATGGACATAATGGTTATATAGATTGCAAGAATGCAAGTAGTGTGATCTAGCAAAGTGTTTCGAGAAATGCTATGGATTTCCGCCTCCATCTTAAAATGAATCAGGAAATTCTCAAAAAAATGGGTATTCAACCTAATGAAATTAAATGCTACAAAAACAAAAAAGTTGAACTTAATTAACGCAAATAAATTTGGTGAGAAAAATTTCGTTTTGGGGGTAATTCAACATCTTAGCTTGATGGAGATGGGCGGCACCCTTATATGCAAAAACAGAGGGGTGATATGCATCCCCCTCTTGTGTCCAACTAATATTATTCATGCTCTTCCATCATTTTCTCAAACGCAGCAGATACTTTTTCAAATTCCTCATCACTCTCAATGTATGAGAATTCACTATCTTCTTCTACTTTTAAAAAGAAGATATCAATGTCTTCCTCTGTTTCCGTTTCAATGTCTTCTACAAAGCCAACAGCAATGTATTCTGCTCCTTCGACATTCATCGTTCCGAGCACTTCAACTTCCTGCTCCTCATTACTCTCATCGCTAAGGGTGAAAATTTCGCCTACTTCAATTTCAGACATATTCATTCTCCTCCTGTTACACTCTAAAAAATAGAATGTTCAAATCGTATACTTACTAGTATATCTTTCCATAAAATATCAAATTAATGCGCAAAGTACAACAATTTCTTGCTGCTTCAGCATAAGAAGTAAACTAAAAAGATATCATCTGTGAATATGAATGAATACATTTTGGGTTCTCGTCATATGCCCATGAACTTTAGAAATGGGTTGCGCCAAAAACGAAAAAAATGAGTCGAATTCTCATAAATAACTGTAAAATAATAAATTTTTCGTTTTGGGGACATTTCAAATTCTTGAGATTAAAAGTGCATTACTGTTCTCTTATGTTAATGAGAAAGGGTGTCGTGCTTTTTATGAATAGGCATAAAAACAAGGGTTATCTGTATTTACCGAAGCGTTATATAGATGTATGTCTCACGCTACACTTAATTAATTCGCTATAGAAGTAGGCGGAATGAAACGGAAATGTAAATGCTAGGAGCCCATTTTTTATCTGTATGTTTACGGTTAAATTTTCATTAAACTGAAAACATTTTATTCTAGAACTGAAAGGGATTTAATGGGGGTAACCCGAATAGTATAATTTCGGATGTTTGTACTCTATGATTGGTAGTTTTAACTTTTGCATAGAAAGGTGAACACAATGTGTAATCTTACAACGGTTCAAAACATATTTGGTTCCTCCAAAAAAGTATTAAATGGGTTACCAAATGCAGTAACAATTGAAGAAATTGAAGAAGATGCGCTGTATGATCTTCAAAATTATAAAGAGAAGATAAAAAGATTTGTAGAGGTTTGCTCAAGTTGGAAGGTAAAAAGAGCGAGTGTTTTACTAGATAAAAGTTTTAACAGTTATACTCCGAGTGCAAAAATATTACGTGAATTTGGTTTTCAGCTTTATGCAGCAAAAATAGAAGTGTTTCGCAAACTTTCGTGTATCGTAGTTCCAGAGAAACAGTATAATTTTCGCTCTATAGATGAAGGGACATTGTCTGAAGAAGAATTTAAATCACTTTGGGAGCGATGTATGCTAGGGTCAGATAATAAATCATCCATTCTTAATATCAATGAACATTTTTACGCTATACAAGCAGAATTAGGCCAGGGTTGGGAAAAATCATGTATTGCCTTTTATGATAAGGAGCAACCGATTGGAATATCTATTCCTCATATTGAACCTGGTACGAAGGAGGAAGGACGATTATTTTATTTCGGATTATTGCCAGAGGAACGTGGAAAAGGACTTAGTGCTCATATTCATCTTCAATCTTTACGTTTGTTAAAGCAAATGGGAGCTACCTATTATATAGGAAGTACCCATATGACAAATGAAAAAATGCAAAAGGTTTTTTTGAAAAACGGATGCTCTATAAAGGCAGAAACGGAATTGTATTGCAAAACTTTTAAATAGGTTTAGGGGCTGAGAGGATAAAAAAAGTTCGGTATATGACCGAACTTTTTTTATCTGTTTACTACTTCAATAAAAGATGTATTCCCATTTTGCCTCATAACGGAATGGAAATTGTTATTTTCTAACGTTTCAGCAACTTGTTTCAATTGCCTTACATCATCGTGATGAATCAGTAGGCTGTCCGCGCCACTTTCTTCAATATGAATATGTTCAACCTTACCGATAGCTTGATTTACGGCTTGTAAAAAATCGTGTTTCATATATAAAACCTCCTATTATACGGGTGTTTTTATAGCATTCCCTTATTTATAAAAATTAAAAGAGAATACAAGTAAGGTTCATTTTATATAACCTCCAATTTGTAGCAGGTTTTTGTTGTGTGAAAATAAAATATGTATTAGGAAGAAGGATATGTAAAAGGAGAATGTCTTTTACTTGGATATATTGCTGTAAACCATGGTGAAAACCCGAATTGGAATGCCAATGATCCATAGCCTAAGGTAGGATATCAACCGTTTTACCGGATGGATATTACAGAAGTGTATGATTTTAGCGGTGAGTACGAATCGAGTAGTATGGTATTTGTGAAACCAAATGAGATTACATTATATTATCCAAAGTGGAATGAAATTTGTATAGAGATATTAGTTGCAGCATTATCGGTGTCGGAGAAATGAGGATTGCTTTTTTATAATATAAAAATTAAAGGAGTTTCCTTATATTTGTCAAATAATAATAACGTTATCTTATTTATAGGAATTTCAAATACATTTGCAGAGTGGGAATAGGAAAAGTGGATATTTCAGAAATTATTGAACAATTAATTGTTAATGAAGTCATTGATCATTATCCAAAAGGGTGCAAGAGATTAACCGGCGGTACTACAAGTAGACTGTACCTTATAGAAGGAAATGAGCCGTGCGTTGTTAAGTTGAATGAACCGAAAGTAATTGGAGAAGAGGCTTATTTCCTTAAATTTTATGAAGACAAAAGTGTATTTCCTAAGCTTTTGTATGTAGATTCACTCAATAGATATATGGTCTATTCATTTATCCCTGGTTCCACAAGTTATGATGTTGAGAATAAAAAAGATATTCTTTTTACACTTGTACAGAAAGTGATTCATACATATAAACCAGCTATGAAAATGGATCAGTGGGGATGGAAAGAAGAACCGGTAGACTCTTGGCAGGTCTTTCTTTTAGAGAGGGTGATGGAAGCTAATGAAACTGTAAAATCCTATATAGCAGAAGAAGATTTTCATACTGTTCTTAAATTAGTACACAGTCCAAATAGAACGAGATATAGTAATCAACCATATTTATTACATGGGGATTGTGGATTTCATAATTTTATATTTAATGAGCATAGACTATATGGTGTGATTGACCCTCTGCCAGTTTTGGGAGATCCAATATATGATTTCATTTATGCATTTTGTTCGACGCCGGAAGATCTAACGAAGGAAACAATAGGCGAGGTAGTAGAAAAGAGTGTATTTCATAATAGAACGAGAAAAGTTTTATATGAAGAAGTTGTAATCGCTTTATATTGCAGATTAGACACTTGTATGAGACATCATCCTGAAGATTTAGAAGCTTATTTACAAGCTTGGCGTTATTGGATGGATCAAATTCATTAACAATGAAAGATTGATAGATAAAAAAATAAATAGGGACAGGAGAATTTTTATGAAGAATTTTGTGTGTACAACGTGCGGCGTGCAATATGCAGCGAGTACAGAAGAACCAGTGAATTGTATGATTTGTAATGAGGAGAGGCAGTATGTGAATCCGAAAGGGCAATCTTGGACAACACTTGATGATTTACAAGCGAGCCATACATATCAAAATGAAATCATTGAAGAAGAAACAGGATTATATAGCATGACAACGAAACCAGAATTTGCGATTGGTCAAACAACTTATTTGGTAAAAACAGAATCGTATAATTTGTTATGGGACTGTATTACATACTTCGATGAAAATACGATTGAGAAGGTGAAAGAATTAGGGGGATTAGATGCAATTGCGTTATCCCATCCGCACTATTATTCTACTCAAGTAGAATGGGCGGAAAGATTCGATGTACCAATCTATATTCATGAAGATGATAAACAGTGGGTCATGCGTCCAAGTAAACATATTGTTTTTTGGTCAGGAGAATCAATGCAATTATCTCATGAACTCACTGTGCATCGTCTAGGCGGACATTTTAAAGGTGGTTCTGTTTTACACTGGTCACAGGGGAATGAAGGGAAAGGGATTTTATTAACAGGGGACATTATTCAAGTTGTAGCGGATCAAGAGTGGGTGAGCTTTATGTATAGCTATCCCAATTTAATTCCGTTACCAGTAAATAAAGTTGAAGAAATGGCCAAAAGGGTAAAGTCACTTCCTTTTAATCGTTTATACAACGCTTTTCACAGGGTAGTAAAAGAGAATGCAAATGAAGCTGTAGAACGTTCGGCTCAGCGCTATATTTCAGCATTAGAAGGAAAATTATTTCATACATAAGAAGGGAAACGGAAATGAAAACATTAGTATGTTTTGGTGATAGTATTACAGACGGTGAAACATTCTGGAATGGCGAACCTAGATTAACACCGCGTTTACAAAGTCTGTTTCCTGAATGGAAAGTGGTAAATGCAGGGGTTTCTGGTGACAATACGTTTGACGCATTAAAACGAATAGAAGAGGATGTCTTATGTTACGAGCCAACATTTGTAACAGTCTTTTTTGGTGCGAATGATGCAGCATTTCATAAACAAGTATCACTACAAGAATATGAAGAAAATTTAATTACGATTGTGAAAAGAATTTCACCAGAAAAAGTGCTTCTCATAAGTCCAGCACCAGTGGATGAGGAAAGGCAGTACGCAAGAACAAATGAAGTATTATTACAGTATGCGGAAGTAGTAAGAGAAGTGGCAGAACAAACAGGAGTTCATTTTCTTAATCTACATTCTCACATGATTGAAGAATTAGATTATAAGAAATTCGTAGAAAATGAAGAGCGTGACGGCTTACATTTTAATGCTGTTGGTTATGAATATTTATCTGAGTTAATTGGAAGTGAATTGAAAGAGATTTTTAAATAAGTGTTCAAATGAAAAGCAAAGCTATGAGTAGCTTTGCTTTTATGATTTTCTTTTGGGTCTACGCACTAATTCACCACCACAGTTTGGACAAACATGATTTGTTTTTTCCGTGCACGGTGCACAAAATGTACATTCGTAAGTGCAAATATAAGCTTCCGAATCCGTTTGAAGTGAAGCATTGCAAGTTTGGCAGTTTGTTTTCATTTCTAATGTCATATGATTCCCTCCTGATTGTATGAATCTTTATAATTTAATGATAATATAGGTTGGAGAATATGTCCTTTTCATATGAAATTATATTTGGAAGTTAGCGTAGCGTTTGAAATGAAATATGATATTTGATTTACGAATTGATTATGTATTTAAAATGAAATAAGAGGTAGAACAACAGGGGGTACATGTTTTGTTAGAGAATAATAATTTTTTGGATGCAAAAACTGATGTGAGTTTTAATAGTTTACGAGCTGACTGTGAGAATTGCTTCAGTTTGTGCTGCGTTGCATTACCTTTCGCAGCTTCGGCAGATTTTGCAGTTAATAAGGATGCTGGTAAGCCTTGCTCTAATCTGCAATCAAATTTTCGTTGTAGCATTCATAAAAATCTAAGGCAGAGAGGTTTTAAAGGATGTACTGTATTTGAGTGTTTTGGTGCGGGACAAAAAGTTTCACAGGTTACTTTTGAGGGAGTTGACTGGAGGGGAGATTCAAAACATGCCAAGAAAATGTATGACGTTTTCCCAATTATGCACCAACTTCATGAGATGCTGTGGTATTTGAATGAGGCTTTAGCGTTAAAAGCGACACGTACGATTCATAAGGGAATTTTTGACGCAATTGCAGAGACGGAACGACTTTCTCAGCTTAGTCCAGAATTGCTGATGGATTTAAACATTCCATCACACCGAGCATATGTAAATGAACTTCTATTAAAGACAAGCGAATTAGTATGGACGGAGTCACGTTACAAGTATAAGAGTTCGAAAAAAAATAAAAGGATTAATCATCGAGGAGCAAACCTTATGGGGGCAAAGCTTAGAAAGGCAGATCTTAAGGGAGCAAATTTACGAGGAGCATACTTAATTGCAGCTGATCTTCGAGGAGCAGATTTAAGAATGGCTGACTTTATTGGTGCCGATTTACGAGACGCTGATCTTCGTGGGGCAGATCTTACTGAGAGTGTTTTTCTGACTCAAGTTCAGGTTAACGCAGCGAAAGGGGATGTCAACACGAAATTACCAAGATTGCTTTCTCGTCCGGCGCACTGGTCTGCTTGAGGAAAAGATAATATGTAAATGTTTCATAACAATTACCACTTAGGATAAACCTAGATTATTCATTTATCGTAATTTCTAATTGAGGGGTGTTAAATAGAGTGAATTTGAATTCTTGGGAATATAAAACCACAAATCATTATTTTGACTACTTAGATTTTCACGATTGCTGTGTTGAAGAAATAAAGGTTGAAAAAGATATGGCTATTTTTGAATTTGAATTTGTTTATATTTCCAAAATTCATCCTCTCAATCCTTATAAAGTTGCAAAGGCAACGGATAGATGCAAACTTACTTTTAAAGGTGTAACAATGATTAAACTCATTATCCATTTTGATGATGGAATTGATAAGGAAGTCCCAATAGTTGAATTGGAAGAAATGGAGTTTTTGACTTTTAGCCAAAGTTCAATTAGAAATAATTTTATTTTTGAAATGTTCGGCACTGATTGGAAAACAAAACAATTTTGCAGTATCAAACTTAAAGCAAACAACTTTACATTAGAATGGAATAGATTCACTGAGGATGCTTGGTATGTTTGACATTTGTAAATAAGGATTTAAAGAAGTGGATATAAAAACAGGCCCAATATACTTCTGATTATTGTCAACATCAATATTTAACAGTGTATAACAGAAATTAAAAACACAGGCTGGAGTATTATACAGCCTGTGTTTTTTGCTATTGTTAGCCCTTCTTTTCAAGTGTAGTAATCACTACACTAAATATAATCAGGGCACCACCAATAAAGAAGTTGCTGTTTAATGTTTCATTCAATAATAGCCACCCTAGTAATGAACCAACGATGGGCTGAAAAAAGAAAAATAATGAACCGATGCTGGCATCCATTAACTCAAGTCCTTTATTCCAAAGAAAAAAGGCACCTGCAGTGGAGATGATTCCTAAATATAGAATACCTAAAATGATTGTGGGATTTAAGTTTTCAATTGGACTTGATTGTAACTCCCAAATCATGCACGGTGTAATGAAAAATAACGAAAAGAATATTGCATACGTTGTAATGACCAAGGATGAAAAACGGCTAGAAGCAATTTTTACATAAATAGATAGTAAAGCCCATGTAATGGCAGCTCCAACTAAAATGATTGTGCCAATAAAATAAGAACCCATCTCTATATCCCATCCGATGACAATTGTGACGCCTATTGTAGCTAAGATGGTAGAGAGTATTCTACGTGCAGTTAGTTTTTCTTTCAAAATCAAAGCAGCAAATACAACCATAAATGCTGGAGTGGCTGATGTAACTAAAGAACCTGTGTGAGCATCTGATAATTTTGTTCCAACAAATTGGCATGTAATTGAAATAAAATAGCCAATGAAACCGATCCAAGCAAAAAGTAACCAGTCTCGTTTATGAATGAGGAGTTTCTTTTTATTTTTTCGTTCAATTATTTTCAAAATAATATATAGAACGAAAAAAGCGATGATAAAGCGAAGCCAAACAAGTGTAAGAGGGGGAACAAAGTCTAGTACATATTTACTGATAACGTACATACCACCCCAAATACTTGCTGCAAGTGATAAACATATGGCACCTAAAATTGTTTGTTTCATTGTGAAATACCTCCGTCTATTTGTAGGATCCTTACAAGTCCTAAGACGAGGCATATTTTTTATAAAAATATAAGCATGCCCGCCTTAGATTATAGACGGATTACAGGTTGATCATTTTCGAAAAGGTTGCTGTAGTACATAAGAATTTCTCCTCTCAATATTTTGAATTTGTTTATCGTAAATAAGTTTTATAATAAAATTATAACTTAATTTTCAGAATATGGGATAGGTAAAATGAAATATGTTGTGATTCAGTCTCACATTAGTAATTATCCAAAGTCAATTAGTTTAGAGAAGGGAGATCAAGTGCGAATTGGTCATTCATATTCAGAGCTAGAAAACTGTCACGTTTGACTGTACAGTTTATGTATTGTATGATGTTCTTAACATAAATGGGGAGGGAAAAATCGTTGGGAAGGTGTATCGAATCGGACAGTTGGCTCACTTGGCTCACGTATCGAAACGAACGATTGATTATTATACGAATCTAGGTATCTTAAAAGCGGAGCGATCTCAATCTAATTATCGCTATTACGATGAAACAGCATTTGAGACATTACAATTTATTGAGAAATGCAAGGAAATGCATATGCCGCTTTGTGAGATTAAAGAGAGGATCGAGGAGAGAAAGAAGCTGCTCGGTATCAATGAACACGTTTCGAAACAAGTGAATGAAGTGACAAACCATATCCATCAATTAGAAGCAGAACTAACACAGTTGAAACCTCTATTAGATGGGTTAACAGATTCACAACGTGAAAAAATATCGAAGTCTTTATCTGGTCAAACGACGACTTTAATACAAACATTGATACTATTTTTATAGTTGAAATTGGATCCGACTCTTTTAATTTCTGTATAGCGCTATGTTTTCTAAAGAAATAGAGAATCAGAAAACATTATAAGTATACAGGAGGTGAACACCTTAGTTTTTTTACTAAGGGGATTCATTGGGAATATTTAATTTAGTCATGGTTGCGATTTTAATCGCATTTACTGGATTTTTCGTAGCAGCAGAATTTGCGATTGTTAAGGTACGTTCAAGTCGTATAGATCAGCTTGTTGCGGAAGGAAAACGCGGTGCGTTAGCAGCAAAAAAGGTAACAACAAATTTAGATGAATATTTATCTGCTTGCCAGTTAGGAATTACAGTTACGGCAATGGGACTGGGTTGGTTAGGTGAACCGACAATAGAGAAGCTTTTGCGTCCGCTATTTGAGAAATGGAATATAACTCCTTCTATATCTCATGTATTAACTTTTGGTCTTGCTTTTATGATTATGACATATTTACATGTTGTGGTAGGTGAATTAGCACCAAAAACAATGGCAATTCAAAAGGCGGAAAGAGTAACTTTATTATTTGCTGGACCGCTCATGATGTTCTATAAAGTAATGTATCCTTTTATTTGGATGCTAAATAGTTCAGCACGTGTTATAACTGGTTTGTTCGGCTTGAAACCGGCTTCTGAACATGAAGTAGCCCATTCTGAAGAGGAATTACGATTAATTCTTTCAGAGAGCTATGAAAGTGGAGAAATTAATCAAGCAGAATATAAGTATGTAAATAATATCTTTGAATTTGATAACCGCATTGCGAAAGAGATTATGGTACCACGGACGGAAATTGTCGGTTTCTATCTCGAAGATTCAGTAGAAGAGCACATGAACATCATCCAAAGTGAACGATACACGCGTTATCCAATCTTTGGAGAAGATAAAGATGATATTATTGGTATGGTTAACGTAAAAGACTTCTTTATTCGATATATGAAAGGCGATACAAAAGATTTATCATCTATTCGTACGTATATGCGTCCGATTATTGAAGTTATGGAAACAACTCCAATTCACGATTTACTTCTGCAAATGCAGAAAAAGCGAATTCCAATGGCTGTTTTATATGATGAATACGGAGGCACGGCCGGAATTGTAACGCTTGAAGATATATTGGAGGAAATCGTCGGCGAAATTCGTGATGAATACGATGAAGATGAACACCCACCAATTCAACACATAAATGATCATCACAAAATTGTGGATGGAAAAGTGTTGATTACAGAAGTTAAAGATTTATTTGGTTTACACATCGAAGAAGAAGATGTGGATACAATTGGTGGATGGATTATGATGCAGAACCATGAAATTGAAGAAGGACAATGTGTCGAAGCAGAAGGATATGAGTTTAAAGTTCTTGAAAAAGATGCATATCAAATTAAACGCATTGAAATTCGAAAAATTGATCATCAACAAGAGAAAGCAGCAACTGTGTAGGTTGCTGCTTTTTTTTTACCTATTGCAAAACTTGAAACAAGGAGCGGATATTTTGATTGAAGTTGCGTTACGAGTATACAAACTACAGTTATATATGATTTTTAGTGGTTTACTACTTTTATGGACGATAACGCCTTTTTCAAAGCAAGTTACTGGCTTTGGGATCGGATTAGCAGTCAGCGCATACTGTCTTTGGTTGCTAGCAAGACGAGTTGAAAAGATTGGGAAAAGCATTGTATTAAAACAACGAGCGCCAGGATTAGGGATTTTAAATCGTTTTGCAGCTGCTATATTGGGTGCAATCATTATGTATGAAATTGAACATGAAATGGAAATGTGGGCATTTGGTACTGGCATTTTAGGCGGGCACTTTTTAATGATTGCGAATTTAGCCTATGCGAATATACAATTAGCTAAAGAAGAAGAGAAACGAAGAGGAAAAAATGAAAAGAATTTGAACTAAATGTAAAAAGACCGGCGTAAAGTCCTTTTTCTATCATATCTTTCGAGAGGACTCCCACCTCTAAACATATGAAGGTGAAGAAAAAACACGGAGAATAAAGTTTTACATTATTTTTCATGCGAAATCTTAAAGAATTTTATGAAAACCCATCGCTTTCTAAAGGTTATATATGTTATTATGACAAAAGACTTTTTGAAAGAGGTGGATGCAAATGTTACAAGCGCTACTTATTTTTGTACTTCAAATTATTTATGTTCCTGTTTTAACAATCCGGACGATTTTGCTTGTAAAGAATCAAACAAGATCCGCTGCTGGTGTTGGACTATTAGAAGGTGCAATCTATATTGTAAGTTTAGGGATTGTATTCCAAGATTTATCAAATTGGATGAATATTGTATCCTATGTCATTGGCTTTAGTGCCGGGCTTTTATTAGGTGGTTATATAGAAAATAAATTGGCAATTGGGTATATTACATACCAAGTTAGTTTACTAGACCGTTGCAATGAGTTAGTTGATGAGTTAAGACATTCAGGATTTGGTGTAACTGTATTTGAAGGGGAAGGGATAAATTCGATTCGTTACCGTTTAGATATTGTTGCAAAGCGTTCACGTGAGAAAGAGCTTTTAGAAATTATTAATCGAATCGCACCGAAGGCATTTATGTCTTCATATGAGATTCGTTCTTTCAAAGGTGGCTACTTAACAAAAGCTATGAAAAAAAGAGCATTAATGAAGAAGAAGGAGCACGCATCGTAAAGAAGGGAGAAGCGAAAAGCTTCTCCTTTTTATTGATGATATGGATATTTTTGAGAGAAAGTGACGTAGTATACATTGTAAATTAATTAATTTTTCCTTTTTAATCTCTATTAAGTGCGGGGAAACATATTATAAGTAACGGTAAAAAATTGGAGGGTTTCGGTTCACAGGTAAAGGCGAACCAAAGCCTTTATCTTAAGGTTTAGACATTGGTTATTTGGTGTTTTTAGGTCCTTGTGTACGAACTTCTTACTTGTTTACCGGATTAAATGGTTTATAATTATCAGATAATACTAGATATTTTAGTCGATTAATAGTTATAATAGAATATGATATGGCTATAATTGAGGCAGAAAAGATATGTTTCTAGGTTGGGGCCTAGGCGTGCGACATCTGAGAAGATGCGCCTACACTTTTTTGCTAATATAGGGGATGGAGAGATTATCATGAGCAACATGCAGCAGAAAACAGACGTTATCTTAATTGGTGCCGGAATCATGAGCGCGACTTTGGGATCATTATTGAAAGAGTTAGCACCTGAATGGGAAATCAAAGTGTTCGAGAAACTTACAAACGCAGGAGAAGAAAGTTCTAACGAATGGAATAATGCTGGGACGGGCCACGCTGCACTGTGTGAACTGAACTATACATCCGAAAAACCTGACGGATCTATAGATATTGGCAAAGCTATCAAAATTAATGAACAGTTTCAGCTTTCAAGACAGTTTTGGTCTTATCTTGTAAACAGTAATCTGATTCGTAATCCACAGGACTTTATTATGCCAATACCTCATATGAGTATGGTACAAGGGGAAACAAATGTAACGTTTTTGAAAAAACGTTTTGAAGCGCTTTCAAATAATCCGATGTTTCAAGGGATGGAATTTTCTGATGACCCTGAAAAACTGAAGGAGTGGATGCCGCTTATCATGGAAGGTCGTACATCGAATGAGTCAATAGCGGCAACAAAAATCGACTCTGGAACGGATGTCAACTTTGGGGCTTTAACACGTATGTTGTTTGACCACTTACAGAGTAAAAATGTCGAGATAAACTACAAGCATAGTGTTCAGGATATTAAACGTACTAGCGACGGATCCTGGGAAGTGAAAGTGCATGATATTGATAACGGTAAAATTGAATATCATACTGCAAAATTCGTCTTTATCGGTGGTGGGGGAGGAAGTCTACCTTTACTACAAAAAACCGGTATTCCTGAGTCAAAACATATTGGAGGTTTCCCGGTAAGCGGATTATTTATGGTATGTAACAATCCAGAAGTTGTAGAACAGCATCATGCAAAAGTATATGGTAAAGCTAAGGTTGGTGCTCCGCCAATGTCTGTTCCACATCTTGATACAAGATATATAGATAACAAGAAAACATTGCTGTTTGGGCCGTTTGCTGGCTTTTCACCAAAGTTTTTAAAAACTGGTTCGAATTTTGATTTGATAGGTTCCGTAAAACCAAATAATGTCCTCACTATGTTGGCGGCAGGTGTAAAAGAGATGGCATTAACGAAATATCTGATTCAGCAAGTTATGTTATCGAGTGAAAAGCGTATGGAAGAATTACGTGAGTTTATTCCAAATGCCAAAAGCGGGGATTGGGACATAGTGGTGGCAGGCCAACGTGTGCAAGTTATTAAAGATACTGATGCCGGTGGTAAAGGAACACTTCAATTTGGTACGGAAGTGGTTAGTGCTTCTGATGGCTCGGTAGCTGCATTGCTCGGTGCTTCTCCGGGTGCTTCTACTGCCGTTAACGTTATGCTCGAAGTATTAGAAAAGTGCTTCTCACAACATATGAACGGATGGGAATCGAAAATAAAAGAAATGATTCCTTCTTATGGTGTGTCACTAGTAGAAAACCCAGAGCTTTTCCAAGAAATTCATACTTCAACAGCAGAGGTGCTTGGTTTAAGCAAAAAAGAACTAGTTTATAGTTAATTCTTTGGATGTAAAAACAAAGATGTTTAAAGAGAATATAAGTAATTTGTAAACAAATATTTGATAAGAGTTAGTCTTAAAGATTGTATATTATAAAAAATGAAAGCCCCATGTATGAATTACATGGGGCTTTCATTTTTAGGGGGAAATAATATACTAATTTTATAACAATTTTGTTAATTAATAATAAAGCTGTTTAACCATTAATATTATGGTGGTAATGTG
>Ga0102589_1001305_pt1 | contig 35368 bp, 33 predicted proteins | sample AraplaMF_Col_mLB_FD_76858 | JGI IMG/M metagenome (GOLD analysis project Ga0102589, IMG submission 76858) | Arabidopsis root microbial communities from the University of North Carolina, USA - plate scrape MF_Col_mLB | ecosystem: Host-associated > Plants > Roots > Endosphere | place: USA...
GCACAAAAAGTAACTGTGAAGTACCTTGAAAAAGGTACGAACAAAGAACTTGCGAAGCCTGAAGTTGAAGAAGGCGTAACAGGCAAAACAATCAAGCTAGATGCGAAAGAAGTTGCGGGCTACACGCCTGAAAAAGCAACAATCGATTACACGTTTACAAACGGAACGCAAGAAGCGATCTTCTACTACACGGCAACAGCACAAAAAGTAACTGTGAAGTACCTTGAAAAAGGTACGGATAAAGAACTTGCGAAGCCTGAAGTTGAAGAAGGCGTAACAGGTAAGACCATTAAGCTAGAAGCTAAAGAAGTAGCAGGCTACAAAGCAGAACAAGCAACAATCGATTACACGTTCACAAATGGAACGCAAGAAGCAATCTTCTACTACACAGCAGCTGAACAAAAAGTGACAGTGAAGTACCTTGAAAAAGGAACAGACAGAGAACTTACGAAGTCTGATGTCGTAGAAGGCGTAACAGGTAAAACAGTTAAGCTAGAAGCAAAAGAAGTTGCAGGCTACACGCCTGAAAAAGCAACAATCGATTACACGTTCACAAATGGAACGCAAGAAGCGATCTTCTACTACGCAGCATCGGCGCAAAAAGTAACTGTGAAGTACCTTGAAAAAGGTACGAACAAAGAACTTGCGAAGCCTAAAGTTGAAGAAGGCGTAACAGGTAAGACCGTTAAGCTAGAAGCTAAAGAAGTAGCAGGCTACAAAGCAGAACAAGCAACAATCGATTACACGTTCACAAATGGAACGCAAGAAGTAATCTTCTACTACACAGCAGCTGAACAAAAAGTGACAGTGAAGTACCTTGAAAAAGGTACGAACAAAGAACTTGCGAAGCCTGAAGTTGAAGAAGGCGTAACAGGTAAGACCGTTAAACTAGAAGCTAAAGAAGTTGCAGGCTACAAAGCAGAACAAGCAACAATCGATTACACGTTCAACAATGGCACACAAGAAGTAACATTCTACTACACAGCAGCAGCACAAAAAGTAACTGTGAAGCACCTTGAAAAAGGAACAGACAAAGAACTTGCGAAATCTGATGTAGTAGACGGCGTAACAGGCAAGGTAGTTAAGCTGGATGCAAAAGACGTTGCAGGCTACACGCCAGAACAAGCAACGATCGAATACACATTCATCAATGGCACACAAGAAGTAACATTCTACTACACAGCAGCAGCACAAAAAGTAACTGTGAAGTACCTTGAAAAAGGAACAGACAAAGAACTTGCGAAGTCTGACGTGGTTGACGGCGTAACCGGCAAGACCGTTAAGCTAGAAGCGAAAGACGTTGCAGGCTACACGCCAGAACAAGCAACGATCGACTACACATTTATAAACGGTGCACAAGAAGTAACGTTCTACTACACAGCAGCAACGCAGAAAGTAACTGTGAAGTACCTTGAAAAAGGAACGGATAAAGTACTTGCGAAGTCCGATGTGGTAGACGGTGTAACGGGTAAGACAGTTAAGCTGGAAGCAAAAGAAGTTGCAGGCTACACGCCAGAACAAGCAACGATCGAATACACATTCATTAATGGCACACAAGAAGTAACATTCTACTACACAGCAGCAGCGCAAAAAGTAACTGTGAAGTACTTGCTAAAAGGTTCTGAAGAGGAAGTAGCGAAGTCGACGACAGTACCAGGCGTAACGAACGGAACAGCAACATTACAAGCAGCAGAAGTTGAAGGTTACACCGTAGTAGGCGAGAAAACGCATGAATACACATTCTCGGCCGAAGCGAACCAAGTATTCGTCTTCTACTATACGAAGAATGCAGAACCGAGGCGGACGCTTACGCTGAATTACCTTGAACAAGGAACGAACCATGTTGTTGCCGAGCCGATAACACATAATAACCCAGCAGATGGTTCGGTATTTAACGCTGTCTATGTTGAGGGCTATACGATTGTAGCTGAAACGGACGCCTTCAAATATGAGTTCGTGAAAGGTGATCCACAGTCGCATACATTCTTTTATACCAAGCATGATGCACCGGCTGAGAAGCGTACAGTTATCGTGAACTATATTGACCGTGAGACAGAGCTTCCTTTACAAGAGCCAACAACGCATGTAGGCGAAGTGGGCAAAACTCTTCATTTGGTAGCTGGACAGATCTCAGTATCTGACGTTGTTTATCTGCCAGAGAATTTCGAGTTTGACTACCCAGTAACGGTAGCTGAAAGACAGGAACACACCTTCTTCTACAAAAAAGGAAATATTGAAGATCTCCAGAAAGTAACGGTGCGCCATGTGTACGTGGATGGAGATAAGATCATCGAATTGAAAGTAGAGGTTAAAGAAGGTAAGAAAGATACATCGATCACGATTAGACCAGAACAGATCATAAAAGATGGCATTGTGTATAAACCAGAACATCCAGAATACACTTACACTTTCACAGACAAAACAGATCAGACGTTGGAAATCCGCTACGTCAAACTCGACACACCAGTCGAGAAGGACCAAAAAGTCACTGTGAAGTATCTAGAGCAAGGAACGAATAATGTGTTGGCGAACGCAGGAACCTCAAGCGGTAAAGCTGGAGCGACAATCAAGCTTACTGCAGTATCGGTTGCAGGCTACACGCCGGTGAAGTCGGAGCAAGATTACACGTTCACGGATCAAGAAGGTCAAGTAGTCACATTCTACTACACGAAGAATGCTACGACACCTCCTGTAGATCCACCAGGCCCATCGAACCCAACGCCAACACCGTTGCCGCCTGTTCCATTGCCACCAGTACCACCATTGCCTCCAGTTCCACCGCAATTGGAAAAGGATAAGCATTTCAACTACATTAACGGCTATCCAGACGGCATGATTAAGCCTGAGAACCTGATCAGTCGTGAAGAGGTTGCAGCAATCTTCTATCGCTTGATGGAAGACGCTACACGCAGTGAATACATGGAAGAGATCAGTTCTTACAACGACGTTGCGAAGACTCGCTGGTCGAGCAAACATATCGCAACGATGGAGAATGCCGGCATTATTACAGGTTACAAAGATGGATCGTTCAAGCCAGGTCAACAGATTACGAGAGCAGAATTCGCAGCGATCGCATCCCGTTTCGACAAATTGGATGAGAAGAAGAACGAAATGTTCACGGACATCAAAGGGCATTGGGCTGAGAAATACATTGTCTCTGCAGCGAACAAAGGCTGGATCAAAGGCTATGATGATAGTACGTTCAAACCGAACCAATTCATCACACGCGCAGAAGCAATGGCATTTATCAACAGCGTCTTGAATCGCAAAGTCAAGGTTAAAGGCATCCATGAAGATGCGAAAATGTGGCCAGACAATTCGGTGAACAAATGGTACTACACGGATGTCATTGAAGCAACGAATCACCACGGTTACACAAGAAATGAGGATGACACCGAGACTTGGAATGAAATCAAGCCGAAGCACGTGTATCCTGAATAACATCGCTATAAGCACAAAAGCTCCTCTCTGACGACCAGAGAGGAGCTTTTTCTAGTTTATTGATTGAATAGCTTGTCCATAAAATCATAGGTAAGCGGAGCGTCCTTCTTCAACTCTTCACGCGTTGTATCATTGTAGAGATACAAGCTCGCGCTCTCTGCGAAATATTCTGCAGGATAAGCCGATACATAGCCATCGTGATAGTTGTTTGCTGCTTCTTTATTGAAGACGTCTTTGAAATCTTGCGAGTCGCTTGCGTTGTTAAACACAAAGCGGTCAACGGCATGCAATGTCTCATGGATTTCAAGGTTATACGAGTTGTGGCCATGGCCTTTTTTGCTGTATCCGATGCGTACGACAACCACTTTCTCGCTAACACCCGGCACATCATCCCAAGTGAGTCCCGTTCCTTCCCACCCTCTTGGCGTTACCCCTTTAAGATAGTTCAATTCAGGTTCGTTGGTAATGATGTCGTTCGTTAATTTCACTTTAACGCCTTTGTCAGCAAGTGTTTTTAAGATTGGAGCTGGGATTTTCTCTAGGCGCTCCATCATCGCTTTTGCTTCTTTTACATTATAATCACCTGTCGGCAGTACGACCAATTGATCGGGTAGAGCGCCTTCAGCGTGTACGTTATTCGTAGGAAGTAGTGCAATAATCATCAGCATCATGAGCGCAATAAGCACGAGTTTGGTTTGTTTCATCACGAACACTCCTTGGAAAGCCAACGTCACTCGTTCAAGTGCGTTAGACTTTGTAATGGTAACTGGCTGGCATGGCGAGTATTCCTCGCGTTAGCCCCTATAGCTTTGCGTCGCCATCTCTCGATGGGTTTGCCTTTGTCAATACGGAGTTGACATATGAAATTGTTGTACGTAAAAAACCCTTCTTACCGAAATAAGAAGGGTTAACAACGCGAATAACGTCGTACTTCTATGTCGGTAACTGGCTGGCATGGCGAATTTTCGCGTTAGCCCCTGTAGTTTTGCGTCACCATCTTTCGACGGCTTTGCCTTTATCATTTTTAATAGGAAATTAGTTCTATGAACCTATCACTATAGTAGTCTTGTTCTATCAATTAGTCAATAAAAAATTCTCAGAATTTGGAGAAAATGAAGGTTTCGACATGTAATATGGAAGGGATTAGGAAGGAAAAGTCGGATTTCGTGAAATGCCGTTATATTTTGTGGGAAATACGCTGTTTCTCTACTAGTCTAATAGAACTAGATTGGGAAAGATTCATGCACGATTCTAGCCTACAATACGTACACTAACCTAGGGCGATGTCATCATAATGAGTCTGGAGGAGAAGCCGTGATACGTATTTCGGGGAGACCTTTACAAGAAGCCGGCAGTTTGCCGCTGACGCGGATGGAACAGAGCATTGTAAAGGCGAAGGAGAACAGCCCGGTAACCTACTACTATCCTTTGAAGGAAGCTTTGGTCTATGAAATGCAAATGAGGAGCAAAATCGTGAAGGCAGCCAATGACTTGAACGCAAGTTATGCCCGATTCGCGCCTTTCCGGGAATCGTTCAGTAATCCACGATATTGGATACGAACACCAAACGGTGGATTTCGATTAAGAGGAAATGTCCAGCCCGCGGATGGGATTCGAGATATATTTGAACATGGGGAGTATTATGGGTTTGAATGTTCAACAGCGATCATGATTCTGTTCTATAAGGCCGTGCTGGATATGATCGGTGACGATGAATTTAACAAGTATTTTCAAAATCTTTATTTAAGAGACTGGCATGCCAGCAACTATCTTCCGCTAGTGATCACGGAAGACAAGAATGAAGCGTATCTTGGGGATGGGGTATATTTCGAAAACCCGGATTTTGATCCGAAAGGGCCGGAATGGCGGGGCGAGAATGCGATCGTGATGGGGCCGAACTTGTACTTTGGGCATGGCATTGGGCTCAAATCGGCGGAGGAGATTATGGCGGCTTTGAATGAGAAACGTAAGCCGAATAGCACGATAGAGGCATTCCAAGCGGATTTGGTCGTACACCCGGACTTCGAATTCCTACGGAATTTATCTTCGGACGGCAACGCAGTTCAGGCGTTCTCACAGCAAGCGTGGAATCCGTTCGTTGCTCAAATCGGATCGCAGACGACGTATTACTATTAACACCATGCAGAATCATGAACGAATAAGAGAGGCCTCCATTCCTGAATTTCGGGTGATGGAGGTCTTTTGGCGCTGGTGGTAATGAAATTTGTTTAATTTGTCACGATGTTATCGGAATCGGAGTGAGATTAGGATTATCCGGTGCTTATGGTATAATGGGGCTTACTACAATAGCCATGCGGAGGCCGACGAAATATGCTAAGTTTTGAAGAAAAGCTCGCGATTGCCGATTCATTCCCTGAATTGGAGCGTAAAAATGTGTCTATGAAACGCGTCAATTACCACTACGAGGAAAGTATGTTCGATAAGAAAACGGTCGTCTATCACCTGCACCCGAACGGCAATGGGTTCGTCTATGCCGGATATCTGACAGGTTATGATGTTGACGATCGAGGTATGGTGAACATTCGCGACATGTCTGCGGAAGAAATTCGTACGATCATTGAAGCGTCCATCCGTTCCTTAACGTGGAAAGGGGTACGACGTGCAACTGGAAGTGTAGAAGCATCAGATGCGACAACACCCGACACTGCACAGGAAGTGATCGAAGAACGCTGGACGAACGAGAAGAACCAGTCGTTGGAGCTCAAATTCGAAGATGAAGATCAGATGTGGTACATCTTCGCAGGCGAAGATCTCGATACGGTATTCGAATCGTATGAAGAAGCCGCAGAATATCTGACCGAAGAAGGATTCGTTCGCGCAGCGGATTAAGGAGCATGAACAACATGGAAGTGACACCTCAAACCGTAGCCCAATGGATGGTTGATGAGATTCAATTCAAAGGGACTTTGCACCAGAGTGATGCAATTGATTATGTACGGACGCATTTCGGCGAGCAGTTCGTTTTTGTGAATGAGAATGGCAACGCTTCGCTTGAGAAAGAAGTGAAGAAAGCTTTCAGGAAGCTGCACAACGGCAGAGTCGCGTGGGATCGAGACGGATTCTTCTGGGCGTGGACATAGAAGCAATGATAAGGGGTTGTATCCTATAGGATACAACCCCTTTATTGTGCGAATTTATACGGTTGGACTGTCGGGATCGATCCCTTTTGTCTCTCGTCCCCAGAACAGGACGACGAATGCCCCGAGGAGAATGGCGACGAAGAAGACTGTGAAGATCGTTGTCATCGCCGTTTCGCGAGCGACGAGCATACCGACCAGATAAGGGCCGATCACCCCGCCGATCCGCCCGAAGGATGCGGCGAGTCCTACGCCCGTTGAGCGTACTTCCGTTGGGTATAGCTCTGGGGTATAGGCATACATACCGCCCCATGCGCCCAGATTGAAGAAGGAAAGGCAGATGCCCGCAGCGATCAGCATGCCTTCGGACTCGGCCATTCCGAACCATATCGCACTGATCGCTGTTAGGACGAGATACGTCACGAGCACGAACTTCCGGCCAATCTTCTCAATGAAATACGCCGCTGTGAAATACCCGGGCAACTGTGCCAGCGTGATAATCAACACGTATTGGAAGCTTTTGACGAGACCATAACCTTTCATCACCATCACCGTTGGAAGCCAGAGGAACATGCCATAGTAAGAGAAGACAACCGTGAACCATAGAACCCATAGGGTGATGGTAGAACGGCGGTATTTCGATGACCAGACAGAAGCGACACGCTGACGAAAAGGCAAGGGTTTCTGTTGTACCGCCGCCATGTACCGAGGTGAATCTTGAATCGCCCGGCGAAGGTACAGGGCATAGAACGCGGGCAATGCGCTGATGACAAAGGCGATGCGCCAGCCGTAATCCGGGATGACGAAATAGGCGATGAGCGCGGATAAGATCCAGCCGAAGGCCCAGAAGCTCTCTAGGAGCACGACGGCACGCCCTCGTTCCTTCTGCGGTACGGATTCGGAGACAAGTGTCGAAGCGACGGGCAGTTCTCCACCCAGACCGAATCCCGCGATGAATCGCAAGATGCATAGTGCAACGAAGCTGGATACGAGTGCCGATAATCCGCTAGCTGCGGAGAAAATTAATAACGTCCAGATGAGGATGGACCTGCGGCCATAACGGTCTGCAAGAGAGCCAGCCACGGCTGCACCAGCAGCCATTCCAATGGAATTGATTGCGGCGACAAGGCCGATCTGTTGTGCGCCGAGATGCCAGTCGACGGCTATCGCGGCAATGATGAAGGAGACCATGCCGACATCCATGGCATCGAATAACCAGCTAAGGCCTGCGCTTAATAATAATTTACGCGTAGAGGGCTCGCGTAAGGCTACTAATCTGTTCATGTACTGTGCTCCATTCCTAACTTTCTGCATTCTTTATACTTGAATATTACCAAAACAACCCACTACCATCCAAGCCCCCTCTGAAGAAAGATATTCGTATCGAGATCTCAAGCTGTCGTTGGGGTTAAACGCTTGGACTGTCTTTCTAGATCCAATAGGCGCATTATTTGGGCCTCGATTTGCCGACTTCTTAATCTATGCTCCTGCACGCTAAGATATGGAAAGTAATCGTTGCTATTATGTGCCAGAAGTGGTAAGATGGAAATGTATTGATATTTGACCTGAATTCACATATTGCAGAGGGTTATGATGGAAGGCGTGGATAACCTTGTACAATATGTGAATTTTTATTTATTAAAAACCAACGGTCAGGCCATATTAAAGAAGTGCTTCGAGAACTTACTTCCTGAGACCGATGGTTCAGGGCATTTATAAGCTTGATAATCCTGGATAGAAAGAGGGATGGACATGTATAATTCACGGAAAAAGCCGATGGATGAGATTCCTGAGGAAGTAACAGCAGTTTGGTCATGCACCAATGAGAAATGCAAAGGTTGGATGCGAGATAATTTTGCATTTTCAACAGAGCCGACATGCCCCCAATGTCAATCCGTTATGGAGAAGGGCGAGAGAAAGCTAGCCGTATTGGTGAATACAAGCCCGCTGCAAACTAAATCATAAACCAATAACGTAAGAAATAAATGGAGCCGACCTGTTGGGTCGGCTTTTTTGTATAACAAAAGGGACAATATCGCTCGTACGTGATCATTAGAACGGCGAGGAGTTGTCCCTTTATTTTATATTTTATTTATAATTATTATAAATTAATATTGATTTTAATTATCATCTGTCATACAATGGGGTTATGATTCTTGAATGGTTGTGACTACTATCATATTACATAAAGGGAGGCGTTTTTATGACCAAATTAACAACGAATCAAGGTGTTCCGATTGGCAATAATCAGAGTTCCAGGACGGCGGGGCAGCATGGACCGACTTTATTGGAGGATTATCAGCTGCTCGAGAAGCTCGCGCATTTTGACCGTGAACGGGTGCCGGAGCGGGTCGTTCATGCACGTGGTGCAGGGGCGCATGGCGTTTTCAAATTGACGAACAGTATGAAACGCTACACAAAAGCGGCATTTTTGCAAAATGAAAGCCAAGAGACACCTGTATTCGTTCGTTTCTCGACGGTCATTCATGGACTGCACTCCCCTGAGACACTGCGTGACCCGCGTGGGTTCGCGATCAAATTCTATACCGAAGAAGGGAACTATGACTTCGTCGGAAATAACTTACCGATTTTCTTCATTCGCGATGCGATGAAGTTCCCGGATATGGTCCATTCCTTGAAGCCGGATCCTCGTAACAATCTACAGACACCTGACCGCTATTGGGATTTCATGTCGCTAAGTCCAGAATCGACGAATATGCTCGTGCATGTATTCACCGACGAAGGGATTCCGGCGAGTTACCGCCATATGCGCGGATCTAGCGTCCATGCCTATAAGTGGATCAACGCTTACGGCAATATGGTCTACACGAAGCTGCGCTGGGTGCCGAAGCAAGGGGTTAAGAACTTGTCTGTGGAGGAAGCTGCGGAGATTCAGAGCAAGGACTTCAATCATGCAAGTCGCGATCTCTATGAAGCGATTGAGCGTGGAGAGTTCCCGGAATGGGATTTATATGTGCAAGTGCTGGATCCTGCGGATCTGGATAACTTCGACTTCAATCCACTGGATCCGACGAAGGATTGGTTCGAGGAAGATATTCCATATCAGCTTGTGGGGACGATGACACTCAATAAGAACCCTGAGAATGTGTTCGCAGAGACGGAACAAGTTGGATTCAACCCTGGTGTTGTTGTTCCAGGCATTGAGCCGTCGGAAGATAAGTTGTTGCAGGGTCGATTATTCTCCTACTCCGATACGCAGCGTTACCGGATTGGCACGAATTATTTGCAATTACCGATTAACTGTCCGTTCGCGCAGGTGAATAATAATCAGCGGGATGGCGCGATGGCGCACGGCCAGCAGAAGGATCATATTAACTATGAACCGAATCGCCACCAACATACGCCAAAAGAAGATCCAGCGTACAATGATGTTCCTTATCCTGTCCAAGGCGAAGCGATGCGTAAAACAATTGAGAAGACGAATAACTTCGGGCAGGCCGGCCAAGTATGGAATCGGTATTCGGCTGCGGAGCAGGATGCTCTCGTGAAGAACTTAACGGCTGACCTGTCTTCGGTTACGGACCAGACCAAGCTGCTCGCCATCTGTAACTTCTATCGTGCCGATGCGGAGCTTGGCAAGCGATTGGCTCAAGGGTTGAAGGTGGATCTGACACCGTATCTCCAGCATATGCAATCATAACGATAAAGACCTCCATTCGCGCCAATGATGGCGCGGGCGGAGGTCTTCTTATGTTTGTCTATGAAATTTAGACACATTACGAAAATAAATGTCTTAAATTTTAGACACTAGCGTGTCTATAACCCAAAACGTTTCAATTTATTGTACAACGTAGCCCGCGAAATCCCGAGGAGTTTCGCCATTTCAAGCTTATTGCCGTTAACCTCCTCCAAGGCTTGCACCAGGAGATTTCGTTCGAATGCATCCATGGTCTCCTGATAAGCGTGAACGCCGAGATGAACGTCCATGGCTTGGGAAGAGTCAGCTGCAGAAGGTCGTGAGGCTTCTTGATATAGGGCACTCGGCAAGTATTCCGATTTGATGATGCCATCCGTTGCGAAGATAACAAGCCGCTCGATCGTGTTCCGTAACTCGCGAATATTGCCAGGCCAATCGTATTGCAGCAGACATTGAATGACCTCTGGCGGAAAATCTTGAATATGCCGCCCGTATACGAGGGAGAACTCGTGCAGGAACGACTGGGTAAGTTCATAGATGTCTTCCTTACGCTGTCGGAGCGGAGGAATCTCCATCGATAGGACGTTCAATCGATAATACAGATCCTCACGGAATTTCCCATCCGCAATCATCTTCTTCAGATCTCGATTCGTCGCGGCAATGATCCGGCAATCGGCGCTGCGCATTTGCGTCCCACCGATCGGGAAATACTTCTTCTCTTGCAGCACGCGCAGCAGCTTCACCTGCATTTCGAGCGGCATTTCCCCGATCTCATCTAGGAAGAGTGTTCCGCCGTTCGCGAGCGCGATTTGCCCCTTCTTGCCGCGTGGATCAGCACCGGAGAAGGCGCCTTTCTCGTATCCGAATAGTTCACTCTCGAATAACGCCGGGGGGATCGCGCCACAGTTAATCGCGATGAAGGGGGCATTATGATCTTCACGGGAATCATGGATGGCCTTAGCGAATAGCTCTTTTCCTGTACCGCTCTCACCTTGAATGAGTACAGTCGCCTTCGTCTGGCTGACCTTCCGCATCGTGTCGATGCAGCTCTTGATCGTACGGCTTGTGCCTTTGATCGGCGAGAATGGATCGGACGATGGACTGAGCATCTCCATCTCACGCTGAAGATGATGCATCTTGCTCGACATATGGAGCAGTTCCTGATGAAGCCGGATTTGGGCGGTAATATCGGTCTCCGCAGCGACGGCACCGATAATCTCCCCGTCCAGCTTCACCGGATTTGCATTGATAAGCACGAACAAATCCTGGCGCGGTTGGTGCTGCATTTTATAGACAGACTCCCCGGTCTGAAGGGTCTTCAAGGATTGCAAGCGATCGACGGGAAAGAAGGCTGTCGCAGGCTTGCCGATAATATCTTGGCTCTGAATCGAGAAGATATGCTCTGCGCCTGCAGTCCACACAGCTACCTCTTGCGACTCATTAATCAGCGTAATTGCCATGTCGGGATCAATCGTCGCAAGGGTCGTTCGATAATACGCGTCTAGAACACGATATGATTGCGTGATGGCTTGCAATAAATCGACAGCCGACACATAACCGACGACCTGACCTTCCGATTCCACAAGGAGATATGCCGAGTGCGTAAATCGAGCTATGGCCTGCTCCAGCGGGGTATCTATCGGAAGCGCTTCCACAGGAATCCTGATAAAAGATTGTTCATATGAATTGTTGTTGAGCCCATGCTGCGCTTTAAGATAGAAATATTGCGAGCCTGCTTGGGTAAATACAAGTCCATCGGCTTGGGTAGAGATATTTTCTATCGGCTGGGCCTCTATGCTATCGGTTGGCAGACATCTAAATTGGGTATTGATCAATTGTTCGAGACGCGGCAGATGATGCTTCAAATCGGTTGACCTCCCATATATGAGAACAAAGATTCTAATATATGGATTATACCTGATCTTCCCTCGTTTAGTTGAACATATTTTTGAGAACCATCATCAGATTTGCGGGCTTCTCGGCCAGTCGGCGCGTATAATACGGATACCACATCACGCCATACGGAACATAGCAGCGGATTCGGTAACCCTCCTGGGCGAGCTTAGCTTGCTCACTCATGCGTAGACCATATAGCATTTGGAACTCAAAAGCGTCTTTGGAGATCCCATTTTGCTGCACATAAGTTTTCACCCAGTTGATCATGGTGTCGTCATGGGAGGCCACTGACGTATAGATGCCTTGATCGAGGTGCATTTGAATCATTTTCTTGAAGTTCGTAATGACATCCGAAGCGTTCTGGTAGGCAACGGTACTCGGTTCCTTGTAGGCCCCTTTGACGAGACGCAGGCGGATGCCCTCCTGAATCATCGCTTCGACATCATGCAGAGAACGATAGAGATACGCTTGAATGACGGTGCCGACATTCGTAAGCCCCTCGGCATGCAGGCGTCGAACGATATCAATCGTCGCTTGCGTAAATGGTGTATCTTCCATATCAATGCGGACAAAATTGTGATGCTTCGCAGCTTCTGCGACAACAGCGCGTATATTTGCGTAACAGGTCTCTGGGTCGAGCGCGAGTCCCATCTGCGTCGGCTTCAACGAGACATTGGAATTCACACCGCGGTCCGCAATCCCTCGCACCAACCGCACATATTCTTCCCGATATCCTGCGGCTTCGTCCAAGTGACGAATGCCTTCTCCGAGGTGATCAAGGGTCGCCATAATCCCTTTTTGGTTCAGTGCCTCAATCTGCGTTAAGGCTTCAGCAAGCGTATCGCCTGCGATAAATTTACTCGCTAATTTCTTGCCGTATTTGAGTGACCAATGTTCAACGAGCCGATTGCCGGCAATCGTCAGTAGTGTTTTGCGATATAGTTCCGTACCGATGTCCATGGGTAGATCCCCTCTCCAAATCATTATGTCATAGTAATGATGTAGCAATCATGAAAGAAGCAAGAAGGATGCCAAAACCGCATTTGATATAAAAATATTTCTTTTATAAGAAAGTTGGCACGGTAATTGCTAATACATTGGGATACAGGACGGTATTTATATTTCTTGTTATTTTACTCAGGGAGGATGAAAAGGGTATGCGCGTAGAATTTAAAAATGAGGTATTTACAAATTTCAAAGATGAACAGAACAATCTGGCTTATGATAAGGCACTGCAACAAGTGGAGGGAGAGCTTGGGCGTTCCTATGACCTCGTTATTGGGGGTAACAAAGTGTCGACAGACCGCAAGTTGGCATCGGTTAATCCTGCTTCCACCGATCAAGTGATCGGGGTTGTATCGCAAGCGGATTGTGCGCTCGCAGAAGAAGCGATTCAGACGGCTGCCCGTGTATTCGAATCGTGGAAGCATACCGATCCGAATGAGCGGGCGCGGTATCTCTACAAGGCCGCTGCGATCATGCGCCGCCGCAAGCATGAATTCTCTGCATGGCTCACATTCGAGTCAGGCAAGACGCGTGCCGAAGCCGATGCGGATACCGCAGAGGCGATTGACTTTATGGAGTTCTATGCGCGCGAAATGCAGCGCCTCAGTGCGCCTCAGCCGCTTACCATTATTGAAGAAGAAGAGAATGAGCTCTATTATATTCCGCTTGGGGTCGGCATCGTCATTCCTCCGTGGAATTTCCCGCTTGCGATTATGGCGGGCATGACGACAGCAGCGCTCGTATCGGGAAATACCGTTGTATTGAAGCCGGCGAGTACGACACCTGTCATTGCAGCGAAATTCGTAGAGCTGCTCGAAGAGGTGGGCTTGCCTGCAGGTGTTGTGAACTATCTACCGGGACCAGGTGGCCAGGTGGGCGATTACTTGGTGGATCATCCGCTTACACGATTCATTAGCTTCACGGGTTCGCGTGACGTAGGACTTCGAATTAATGAACGCGCAGCGAAGACGGCACCAGGTCAGAAATGGATTAAACGCGTCATTGCGGAAATGGGCGGCAAAGATTCCATCGTGGTAGATAGCGATGCGGATCTGGATCTGGCTGCAGATGCCATAACAGCGTCTGCCTTCGGATTTTCTGGTCAGAAGTGTTCGGCGTGCTCTCGTGCGATTATTCATGCAGATGTATATGACGCGGTATTGGATAAGGTCGTAGAGCGTACGAAGCAGCTTGTGATGGGGAACCCAACGGACCGGATAACGAATGTCGGACCAGTCGTCGATGACAAGGCTTATCGCAAAATTCAAGAATATATCGAGATCGGCAAGCAAGAAGGGCGCCTTGTATGGGGTGGCAACACAGGGGATCCGCAGGGGTACTTCATCGAGCCGACGATTTTCGCGGATGTTGACGCGACGGCACGGATCTCACAGGAGGAGATCTTCGGACCCGTGGTTGCGTTCACGAAGGCATCATCGTTTGATGAAGCGCTTCAATTCGCGAATAACACGGATTATGGATTAACAGGTGCGGTCATTTCGCGCAATCGGGCACATCTGGAGAAGGCACGCCGTGAGTTTTTCGTTGGGAATTTATATTTTAACCGCAAATGTACAGGGGCACTTGTAGGCACGCATCCATTCGGCGGCTTCAATATGTCGGGAACGGATTCGAAAGCTGGCGGACGGGATTATTTACTCTTGTTCACGCAAGCGAAGATGGTGTCAGAGAAGTTCTAAGAAGGTTATCGGCAAGAAATTCGATAGGGGGATGTTAACATGCTAGGCTATCAGTTGGTTCAAGATCAGCGTCTGAAATTAGCGATGACATCGGAGCTCCAGCAATCCATGCATATCCTTACCCTATCGGGTCAAGAGCTGATGCAGTATGTCCAGGAACAAGTTATACAGAATCCAGTGTTGGAACTGGAGGAACATAGGAGATCTGGGCGTTCCCAGACCGTCAGGAGTACGCATGCCAGAAGGATGGCATACGATCCGTTATGGCATGCGCAGGCTGCTTCTGAATCCTTGGAGCAGTCTGTGCTTAGCCAATTACGGTTGCTCGAGCTAACGCCTGATGTTCGCCGAACGGCGGTCTACCTGACGGGCAACTTGAATGAAGATGGATATTTGGATATTGATTTAGCCGATGTGTGCTCTGTGTTGAATGTCTCGATCGGCCTCGCTGAGGAAGCACTACGGCAGGTGCAATCGGTAGAGCCTGCGGGGATAGGTGGGCGGGACCTTAGGGAATGCTTATTACTTCAGATTGAGCAGGACTCGTCGTCTGCTCTCGGTGCGAGGGAGATCGTGGCGCACTATCTCGAGGATTTAGCGCATGGCCAATGGGGGGCGATCGCATCAAGTCTTCGGATGTCGAAGGCACAGGTGAAGGCCGCTGCACAATATATTCAGCGTCTTCAGCCGCGTCCCGGCCAATTGATTGGGGCGTCTATCGTGCCCTATGTGGTGCCGGATGCCATGGTGGAGCTGAAGACGGAAGGGTATATGCTGCACATGCATCCTTTCAGTTCGCCTCGATTGGCCGTCAGTGAGCTCTATCATGGATGGGCGGAGAACCAAGGATCAGCGGTAGTATCGGAATTATCCGATGCGTCTGCATTCTTGCAGGCTCGTATCAAATCGGCCGCGTGGGTCATCCGATGCGTGGCTTTGAGGCGGCAGACGCTGCAGCAAGTCATGCAAGCGATCTTGGAGGAGCAGATCGATTTCCTAACCGCAGGTGTGAAGGGGATTCGACCGATGACCCTAGCGGTCATTGCGAGCCGATTGGGCATTCACGAATCCACGATCAGCCGTGCAGTGAACGGCAAACATCTACAGACACCGCACGGGGTGTTTCCCTTGAAATATTTCTTCTCGTCAGGGCTGCCGACACAGGAGGGTATGGACACCTCTGCGCAGGCGGTTAAGGCTCGAATCAGAGCGATAATAGCCGAGGAGAACAAAGACCGCCCTCTTTCAGATCAACATATTGCGGATTTACTCACGAAGGAGGGTATTCAGATCTCACGGCGTACCGTCGCGAAATATCGGGATGGGATGCAACTATTAGCTGCGGGATATCGGAAAACGAAAATGTAAGGTGGTTCTTTCTTGGTTGACGCGAGCCTCTCAGTCGCATAATAATGGGTGAAAGTACCAATGGATTGGGAGGATGTTGACGATGGATTTAGGACTTACCGGTAAATCCGTGTTCGTAGCAGCTGCGAGTAAAGGTCTCGGCCGAGCGAGCGCCTTGGAATTCGCCAGAGAAGGGGCGAACGTAACGATCGCAAGTCGTGATCTCGCGCAACTGCAGCAGGCACATGATGAGATTCTCGCGCAGACAGGCAAACAGGTCTTGATGGTGCAGATGGATGTGTTGAATGCAGAGGATGTAAGTCGTGCGATTCAGACTGCCGTGGACGTGTATGGCGGGTTGGATGTACTCGTTACCAATGCGGGAGGCCCGCCGGGAGGACGCTTCACAGACATGGATGATGCGAAATGGATGTATGGTTTCGAATTGAATCTCCTGAGCACCATTCGCATGATCCGCGAAGCGCTCCCTCACTTGCAAGCTGCTGGTGGAGGACGAATTGTGAATCTCGCTTCCACATCGGTGAAGCAGCCGATTGCTGGCCTCATCCTTTCGAATGTCTTCCGTGCCGGTGTACAAGCCTTAACGAAGACGCTGGCTTCCGAGTTCGCAAGCGATAACATTCTGATCAATACCGTGGCGCCAGGACGTATTGCAACGGATCGGATCGCTGAGCTTGATGCGCTAATGGCAGCGAAGCTCGGATGTACGATGGAAGAAGTTCAGAACACCAACTTGAAAGATATTCCGCTAGGTCGTCTCGGTACGCCGGAGGAATTTGCACGGATTGTAGCCTTCTATGGTTCTTTTGCGAATAGCTATGTGACAGGCCAATCCCTGCTCGTCGACGGCGGCATGGTGAAGGCGATTTAGTACCCGGTCATGGATACACAGAAATGGTTGAGTAGGATTAGCCTCCTGCTCAACCATTTTTTTGACCACAATAGAAATTTTAAGTTTTCGGCATCCGAAAACAGGTTTCTTATTGGCGATAAAACCTACCTTTGACCGCGGTCGCTCATCTTCGAAATAAGCCTCGATAGAGGTTTTCTCATTCTATGCCGTCAAATAACGAAAACGACCGCTCCTCGGTTAAATACCGGGAAACGGTCGCAGCATTGCCTGTTTATCGTTGTTCTTTATGGATCTGTTCTCTATGATACGCCTCAACACAGTCACGGCAGATACACGTCTTGCCTCGGAGCTCGGGTGTAAGTCGCTCTCTTAACGCCATGGGCACCGATGTGTGGAAGCACCAGCAATCATCGGTTCCAGCTCTGTAGCCGCAGCGGTTGTCCTGCCCACAGAGCGGGCATAGATGGGGATCCACTTCGAATGCTTTATCATTCATAGGATGTTCCTCAGACTTATTTAGATTCTTGTTCATCAGTGTTCAGCGAAGATGCGTCAATCCACGTGGAGGACCAATGGACGATTTCATTGAAAATCGGTGCTAGCGCATGCCCCATCGTTGTTAATGAATATTCAATACGAACGGGTGTCTCCGGATAGACGGCACGATTTACGATTCCATCGATCTCTAACTCTTTGAGCCGCTCAGATAAGAGTCTTCCGCTAATATTCGGCAGGGATGCCTCGATTTCGCTAAATCGCTTCGGTCCCGACAGGAGTTGGAAGACAATGAAGGAAACCCATCGTTTACTTAATATTTCGACAGCCTTTTCGAATCGCGGGCACAATGTCGGTTGATTCATTCCTATATTCACCTCACGCCCTATATTATAACGTACTCTGCATAGGAACACATAATTAAATTAAGAAGTTAACTTATCGTAACTCAACTTTCGTAATGGGGAAAATCTGCACAAGGTTGAGTTGTCACTAATGTGATTTTCGATATTGCGTTGGAGAGATGCCGTAATACGCTGTAAAATGTCTCGTAAAATGATGGATTGTTGAATAGCCGAGCGTCTCCGCAATATGAGCAACGGATCGATTGCTCTCTAACAAGGCTGCGGCGGCGCGCTGCATTTTGATGCGATTGACATAGGCTTTGGGCGGCAAGCCCGTCATTTTGCGGAATAAATCATGGAACTGGCTCTTCTGCAATCCACACTGTGCTAACCAGGTCTCGTAGTTGTCTGGCTGCTCGACATGATGCTCCATACGTTCGATAATGCGCTGAATCCGAGGGTCGTATTCATGATGGGATCTAGAGATTCGGCAAACTTCCAGTAGAAATCCGTGCAGGAGATTCGTCGCGATCTGCCCAGCGTGTGGTTCTTGTTGATTGTGGGTTCGAACGATGTGAGCGAACAGCTCGATCAGTAATGGATATTGCTGCAGAGAGATGACGGCCGGTAATTCATCGATCTCAGGGCAGGGCTGTGCGGTTGTGAGATAAGGAGAATCATAATGATCCGGGTGCCAGGCAAGATGGTGCGTGGTGACAGGAGGCGACTTCATCCATAGATCGCAGTAAATATTATGGGAAGCGAGTGCAGTGTCCGGATCGGTATGGAAGCCATGAATCATCTTGGGCGGTACGAAGAATAAGGTGCCTTTGCGCACAGGGTATTGGCGCGAGCCGATCATCACTGTACCTACGCCTCTGTCGAATAGGTGGAAGGCATAGCAATAACCGTAGCGGTTGAAGTCATGAAAAGCGCCATGGAATTGATAGTGATGGGCTAGACGAATAGAGGGAAGAAGGTGTTCAATCGTCACTTCGATACAACTCCTAGCAATAGAGTAAGGGGTTTTACCACAGCATAGCACGGAATGGAGGTTCGGGAGACCGTTTATCGGAAAAAAAGATAAATGATCGGCAAATTATCGAAATACGCTGTGCGTGCGTCGTGTTAGAATCAGGCTAAATCAAAGCAAATTCAATTGAGCCTGGAGGCGGATATGGATATGACGACTGGACATTTTGGCGGCAGCCTGACAGAAGAACAGCGTAATTTCTACAACACCGAGGGATATTTGGTACTGGAAGATTTACTAAATGGACATGATCGCACCGAAGGAAGCCATGCAGACGAAGGTCGATGCGATCGCAGACGAATTGGCTGTTGCTGGGTTAATTACAGATAAGCTGGAGGACCGTCCTTTCCCTTATCGACTGGCAGAGTTATTCCGCGGGCTAACCGCCGAGGATTTCCTGAAGTTCGGACGAAGCTGGCGTGATCGGCTCCCGGGTTACTTTCACCTAATGAGCAATCCCAAGATTGTAGATGCGGTGGAGTCGTTGATTGGCGGCGAAATTTTCTCGAATCCGGTGTATAACGTAAGACCGAAGGTTCCGGGTGTTACTGCGGGTGCCGTGCCATGGCATCAAGATAAATCGTATTGGCCTGATGCCGATGCCAACCCGGTTATCACCGTGTGGGTTTCGTTCGTCGATGCCACGCTCGAGAATGGTTGCCTGCATCTCAAGCCCAAAACGCAGCATTCGAAGGTATTGGATTGACATCATGAGACCTACACAGGAACGGGTTACACGGCGTTGCATGATCATCAGGTACGTCCCCACAAGACGGTGGCACTACCGGTCAAAGCGGGGACAGCAATCCTATTCAACGATCGTCTGCTGCATATGTCTACGCCGAATCTCTCGGATCATGTGAGATGGAGTGTGGATCTCCGGTATCAACCAACGGACCAAGACCCGATGCCGCAGCATGGTGCGGGATTCTTGGTACGAAGCCATCAGTTCCCTGATCGCGTGGCGATGCTGGAGGATTGGATGGCGAGAAGAGTAGAGCATGAGAATGCTACAAGTGCTTGAGTGATTTAAAGAGGTTGTTCAAAAAGTCATCATTTGTCCACATCAGAAAGTGACTTTCTTTCTGATTGGCGTCTAAACCTACATTACGATCGCGGTCGCTCATCTAGGAGTTACTTCGATAAAGGTTTATACATCACGAAGTCATTCAAGAAGCTTAATCAACATCGAATCTTGCGTTCACCTTTGAAGAGCATATGCTTACGAAGTATGTTTCCTCCGGAAACATTTCAGGTACTCATTTAGGTTTCGCCTAAACTCCGTTCCTCTAAAAGTTTTTCGAAGAAAAATTCGCTACGGAAGCATACGCCCTTCAGGTTCTCGCAACCTAAGTATATGCTTACGAAGTAAGTTTTCTACGAAAACTTTCAGGTGCTGAAATGCCGACTTTTTGAACACGCACTTAAAGTCTGATTCATCCGTCTCGTGGTTGTGCCACTTCTTGTCATCGATTGACACACTTCTAACTAGTAACTATAATGGTTACAGGTACACAAATAATGTTAGAAGTACAGGAGGTTGGTTACGATGACCGTGAAAATCCAAGTATATTCGGACTTTGTCTGTCCGTTCTGTTATTTAGGGAAGAAACCGTTCGAGGAAGCAATTCAGGGCAAGGACGTGGAGGTCGAATGGATGCCGTTCGAGCTTCGTCCAAGTGGGTCGCAACCGATTGATCCATGGAATGAACCGAGCAAGCTGCAGGGCTGGAATTCTTATATCTCGCCCATGGCGGAGAAATGGGGCGTAGAAATGAAGCTGCCTCGCCTTTCGCCGCATCCCTATACGGGCCTGGCATTCGAAGGGTATCATTATACGAAGGAACAGGGGAAAGGCAACGCCTATATGAACCGCGTGTTCACGGCATTCTATCAGGAAGAGTTGAATATCGGCGAGCTTGAGGTGTTGACGGAGCTTGCGAGCGGTATCGGGCTTGATGCGGAAGACTTCCGCGAGGCACTCACAAGCGGGAAGTATAAGCCCGTTCAGGATGAGGCACGCCGTCATGCTTATGAAGAGGCTGCAGTTACCGCGGTGCCGACATTTATTATCGGCGGCCAACGCATTCAAGGGGTTACGAACCGTGAGTCATTCGAGCAAGTGTTGAACGAAGAGCTTGCGAAGGACCAAGGTGGTCTCACCATCATTCCAGGACTGCAATGTGATGTCGATGGATCTTGTTACGATCCTTCCTAATCTATCTGAGAAAAAAAGAACCTTCAAGCTCGCGTTTTGAACGCGGTTTGAAGGTTCTTTTGCATAGGATCGAATATTATTGGAGCATCTTCCGATGCACACTCTCTTGAATCATGTCATGGATTTCTTCGATTTGGGCCTGATAAGCTTCAAAGGAAATACTTCCGTTTAAGAAGCGTTGGTCGAGCTGTGACCTTAGCTGCGCAACCTGAAGATCAACGACTTGATCGACTTCCATTTTATTATCACTTGCGATATCTGCTAGCGATTGCCCGCTGTAGAGCGCATCGTAGATTTGCTCCTCTGATTCTACGCCTAGTGCTTGCAGAAGATCATCGGCGTCTGGGCTGCTCGTTAAACCGTCTGTTGCTAATTTGTATGTGCTAGCGCTTGCATTCGCTTCATTGCTCCAGATGCTACTGCTGCACGCAATGACAAAGGCCATGAAGCTTATCATAATAATCTTTTTAGGGTCCATATTTGAATTCCTTTCTTATTCCAACCATTAGTAGGGGGGTTCGCCGTTCTCTGGGTATGTTACGGTTAGGCTTTAGATAAGTTTCGTATTTGATACTTGTACTATAAATTAGTAACCTTAATGCCAGATGAAAATGAGTTAAAAGTTCGATGAAGATATGTCCAACAGCCGCTGCAGTACTTCACTGCGCGGCTATTTGGTGAGGAGGCTTATTGTTTGCGATCCGCTCTTGCTTGCTTATCATCTCTGCTATCTGCCAGCTTATCGCCGAATTGGTCCAATCGGGATGGAGATGCTGCTGGGCCGTTGTTCTTCGGTTTGCTGTTTCTGCCTGCCATGTTCATCACCTCCCTCGTGTTATCATCATCCATCTGGAATGGATTCATGCATTGTCACAGAATATCCGAAGGATCAGGTCGAAATATGTAGAAAAACTACCAAAAATCTGAAAACAAAGCTATACAGCCGATGAAGAATTGCTTAGATTAATAAAGCAAACAGTTAAATTTATCCACAGGGGGATGGATAATAATGAAGAGGATTTCGACAAATGTTAAGCTGTTGATTATACTTGCTGTCGCTATGGCCGCGTTTGTCATACGACAGTATTTAGCAATTCCCGGCAATATTCTGCTATTGGTCAGTTTTGTAGGACTAGCCTTCGGTGGCATGGGTCCCGAAGGGGACACATGATGATGCGGCCTACGCTGTTCAAGTGATCAAGACCAAGGATTTGAGGCAGAGTGAAGCGCTTCAGCAGTTCGGTGAACGCAGACCAGATCTATCCTATATCATTGAACAATTTCGGGGCGCCATTTCTGGTTTTCAAGCATCTATCCACGAAATCACGAAGCTAACGACGGTTGTCATTGATACCGCGGGGGAGTCCGCTGAACAATCAAAGGCCATGACGGATGTGAATTTTGCGGTGTCCCAAGGGGCTCAGCAGCAAGCGGTGGATGCAGAGAGCGGTATGCGTTCGACGACAGAGCTTGAAGCGCAGTTCGAGCAGGTATTACAGGCCATATCGATTATGGAAGATGGCGTGGATCGATTGCGTGAATTGAAGGATCATGGGAATGCGAATGTCCATAAGACTCTAGAATCCAGCAGTATGACGAGAGACCTATGTGATCAATAGAGCCAATGTAAATGTACTTAAGGGTTAGGCACTCATGCTGATTAATGCATTTCAAATACAATTGTTAACGTTCTGAGTCTATTTTGTGTCTAAACTTTGAAGGATTTTATTGCCATTGTGACAGAATTGTGATTAAATATAATTATCTCATTATTAAAACGCTTCCAATCTTCGGGCACAGCCTCTCGGCGATTGGCATGAGACGGTTGTGACAATCACGAGGAGGTTATTTACATGGGAACTAAATCCTTATCAGAGAAATCTATGGACATCTTGAAGGAGAAACGGAAGCGCTCGATGATCATCGCTATTTCGTTCTTTACCTTTGCCTTATTGGAAGGCTATATTGGAACGGTATTGACGGCAGCGAGCGGCGTGACAGCACAGATCTCGATGCTTGGTGTGATGGGCGTTATGTTAGCGCTTGGCCTTGTGTTTGAGTTTAGATCGATTATCATTCACAGAGTCATTCAGCGTCGTGTAGGCCAAGAACAACAATAAGAAGACAATCAAGAGATGAACGATACGAGGACTTGAACTGGAAGGTGCACCGGATCATCGGCTGCCCCAGGGCAAGTCCTTTTTGTTAGGAGCAGCAGCCTGCAATCGACCATAAGTCGATGCGGGTTGCTGCTCTATATTATTTTACGGGGATCTGGGATTTTACTCTGGAGAGAATGTCACTGATCTTTTGCTCATAGATAATGATTTTCTGTTGATGCGCGTTGATGTCGCGAATAATGGTGGTTAGCGAGGTTAGCGCATCGATCGATCGCTTCGCATCGGTAACCTTGACGGCATCGGTGAGGTTACGCGAAGCGGTAGGAATTTGTTTCTTGAGGGAGCTCAAAATACTCTTCTCCGCTCGGATTTGCACCTTGATCGGGTCCATATCCTTAAGCGTACTGCGAACTTTTTTCACCGTCTCAGCTGTCTTGCTCTTCCATGCCCGTAAGGCTTCCTCTTTCGCCCGAATATCTGCGCGTGCGAGCTGAACAGCGGCCTTCATGCTATCCGCTTGGATACGGAGCAAGGCATTCAGCTCTTTGTTCTTCAGTGCTCTGGCGGCTTGAATCCGATCGTTCAAGGTAGTGTACGATTGGAAGAGGGGCTGATATTTCGCTTTGGTCTGTGTGACGAGCTGTTCCAATCGACTTCGCTCGGCTAAGCCGATCTGTTGAATTTGTTGGCGTAAGCTCGGCAACGTCTCTTCATTCTGGGTATGGAGCGATAGAATACGTTCGTTCCATTGATCCTCCGATTTCAGAAGCGCGGTTAAGTCGCCTTGTAAGCTGGATAGGCGTGCGGATTGCGTCTTGTCTGCAGCTTCATTCGTCTTGTTAAGTAGCGATTGGGTAGATACAGGTATGCTGTAGGAAGCGGCATAGGCTGCAGCTGGGGCTATTGCAGCGGTTATTAAGGATAGTGTCGTGCATAAGGCGATCATTTTCTGTCTCATGGAAATGGATATCCTCCTTCATGGCAACCCGACAGCAGACAACACAAAAAGCACCTGCGCGAGAACGGCTGCGTTGCAGCGATCTCACGAGGTGCTTCCTTCGTAAGTGTGGGTTTATGATATTTTTCCAAATATACCCTAATTATTATGGGTAGTCAAGCTCACACCGGCATCATGAGCGTGGATATCGCGATTCGATTCCAGGCATTGATCGTAATAATCGCCATAATGATATCGGCGAGCTCCTTCTGACTGTAATGCTCCGCTGCTTCTTGATAGACATCATCAGGCACATGATTGTCGGTAATGACCGTAATGGCTTCGGTTAGTGCAAGTACACTGCGCTCCTGCGGGGTGTAATAAGGTGCTTCGCGCCATGCGGAGAGCAGGTAAATGCGCTGTTCCGTCTCACCGATCTTGCGTGCGTCTTTGGTATGCATCTCGAGACAGAAAGCACAGCCGTTGATTTGGGAGGCGCGAATTTTAATAAGCTCTAATAATTTCTTATCGATCGTCGATGCGTGCAGGTATTGCTCCAATCCCAGCATCGCTTGGTAACCTTGCGGGTTGACGACGTTCATTTGCATTCTTTGTTCCATGGGAATCCCTCCATTTTGTATAAGTTAAGCATGATTTGCTTCTCATAGATATAGACAAAACAGGAGTTCCATTTGTGACATTACAGGATATGAAAATGCGAAATTTTATCTGGATTCCGAATAAGATAGATGGATTGTGCCTTCTGATGCGATGGATCCAGCTGGAAAGCAATAATGGAATAAATATTCTCACCAATGTGAGTCAAGATACCATAATGGCCGTTCACACGAATGAGGTGTTGCTGATAGGAAGCGTCTCTCTTAGTATGAATGCCATGCAGAAAGGCAAAAATTCGCTCTTGGCCATAAATCGGGTTGATCGCAGCCCGGACACGTCCCCCGCCGTCGCTGAGCAGAATTGCATCTTCGGTTATCATCGTAACAAAGCTCTGAAAATCCCCGGTTCGTGATGCTTCGATAAAGCTCATTGCTAGACGTTCCGAGAGATCCGCCTTGGCTGCGGTATCGGTCAGTTCAGGCTGCAGCTTCTTCTGTGCCCGACTGAAAATCTGACGGCAATTGATCGCCGTCTTGTTCAGCAGCTCTCCGATCTCTTGATAGCTGTAATCGAGTGTCTCCCGCAGCATAAAGACCGCACGCTCCACAGGCGTAAGATGCTCCATCAGTACGAGTAGGGCATATGAGATATATTCGCGCTGCATGAAGCTATCATCCGGGCGCTCCTCAATGCTCGACACCTGCGGCTCTGGCAGCCAAGGGCCGACATAGACTTCGCGCTGCTTACGGGCGCTCCTCAGGAAGTTGATGCAACGATTGGTGACCATCTTGATGAGATAGGCTTTCTCATTCCGAATTTCGCTATCTGGAGATTGTGCATAGGCAATGAAGAGGTCTTGTACGATGTCCTCCGCTTCGGTAACCGATCCAAGCATCCGGTAGGCCATGGATTGAAGCAGGGGTTTATAAGTGGTATACAACGTTTCAAGTTTCGGTTCCATACGATCTCCTTCGTACATAATAGATACCTCTATTGTAAATTATTCCGGGTGGTCAGTTCCACAGCATGCTAATAAATCGTTCTTTTGCTTGGAAATGGTATATTTATGTTAAAATTATGAAATGAACGCCTAAACTATAATCGCCAGGAGATGAGAGAAGATATGACAGACTTATTCGCTGCCATTCAGCATAGACGTAGTATCGGGAAAGTGAAACAGGATGCAGTGCCACAGGAACAAATCGAGCGATTGCTGGAAGCAGCAATCTGGGCACCGAACCATCGGCGTACTGAGCCATGGAAGTTCTTCGTCATGGAAGGAGAAGGTCGGCGTGTACTTGGACGAGCTTATGCAGATATAGCACTATCCCAAGTGAGTGGGCTGTCTGCGGAAGAAGAAGCCGAGCAGCGGAGTAACCATGAGAAGAAGGCCTTCCGTTCTCCAATCGTCATTGCCGTGGCGGTATCGCCTGCAGAGGATGCGAACGTAACGGAGATCGAAGAGTATGCAGCGGTACATGCGGCCGTGCAGAATATGCTGCTCGCTGCACATGCACTCGGACTTGGCGCGGTCTGGCGGACCGGGGACCCGATGTATCATCCGATCATGCGAGAAGCCTTCGGACTAAGCGGACGGGAGCAGCTCGTAGGCATGATCTACGTGGGGTATCCTGATATGGAAGCGCCGCAGAGCAAGCGTATCCCAGCAGCAGAGAAGACCGTATGGCTTCGCTAAGCTATGATTTGTATAGCAAAGAGCACCTTATCATGTGATAGGGTGCTCTTTTGCTAGGTGTATGAGTAATAATGGTTACTTGGTCGTCTGAAGTCCTCTCAGAGCTTTAAGTATTAATTCATTGCATTTCTCGCGTTCATCGTAGAATAGGCCGTGCCCGCTCTTCTCGAAAGGCACGAGGACCGAGCCTGGTATGCCCTTGTGTGTCGCTAGTGCGAGCGTATAAGGGCAGATTTTGTCTTTGACGCCGTGCAGGAGCGTTGTCGGAATGAGGATCTTGTTCAGGTCTTGCCGTAAGTCTTCATCCCGGAGTGATTCTGCCACAGCTATAGTGCCGTGACTGGATGCCTGCAGTCCTAGTAGCTGGAACCAGCTGCGGAAACTCTCCGTGATCGGACTGAAGAAGAACTTCTGGCCGAAATCTTCGATCATCTGCGGGCGGTTGACCGTTGTCTGCTCGATCAGCGCATCGACATCATTGACCGTATTGCCATAAGGAAAGTCTGGCCGTTTCGTGAAGCTTGGCGAAGCGGCGCCGAGTAGAATAAGCTGTGCGACCTTACGACCGGAATGACGAGCCATGTAGCGAATAGCTATTGCACCGCCCACCGAGAAGCCGATGAGTCGAACGCGCTCCAGTTGGAGAGCATCGATGACGGTACGCACATCATCGGATAGCCGGTCGTACGAATAACCGTACCAAGGTTTGTCGGATTGACCGAACCCCCGAATATCGATACTGATACAGCGATAACCATACTTCGGCAGCATGGATGTCTGATATTCGAACATCTGGTGGTTCACCGGCCACCCATGAATGAGAACGACGGGTTCGCCGGATCCGACATCTTCCACATATATTTTTACACGGGGCTCCACTTCGACAAAATAACCCAAATTCGATCCGCTCCTTCACACGAAGTGATTAAGGCAATCTCCAGTAACCTCATCTAAAATCGTATGAAATGGAGTAGCGTTCTTATTCCAATGTTTTGAGTTCAGCTCGTACACGGTCAAGATGTTCTGCGTCCATGGTCTTGCCGACCGTGTTCAACATTAAGAAATACCGCAGAGTCTGTTCCCGCGTCATGTCTTTCACTTCAGCGAACACAATCGGGTAGTTCATGAAATGATTCTGCTCTCTGGAGGTAAGATCACTGTATTTCTTACCGTTCCATGCAAAACGGTCTTCATAGTAGGCCATCAGTGTCATCAAACGCTGTTTGCCGTCTACAATTTCATAGCCCTGCCCCGATCGTACCCATGATTTCGGATCCCGTTGAATCACGGCGAATTTGCCGATATCGACATTACTGAATACGGAGTCAATCAGGCGAACCTTGTCCTCAAGCTCCCAGACATAATCCCGCTGGTAATCAGGGGCTAGATTCATGCCGAAGTTATATACGCGTTGGAGAAGTTCGGATAACATGCGGAACGTAAATCGAACATTCATGTCCGTATTGCGGATGATCGTGTCTGATGTCTCAGGGATCGGCGTTCGGACCTCCAGCCAGCCAAAATAATTGCGTGTATGCTCATGTCGGATCGGGTTACCAAAGTTCTTATCGATGTACGTATAGTCAATGAGATAGATTTTGCCATCGTGGAGCACCTCTGCAACAACAGCTTCTTGCAGAAGTCCGACGCGGACAGGGTCTCCTGGTCTGAATACATACGTGGGCTCCGAAGAATGCTTTAATTTCTCTTCGAGCTCTTCAAGCTTGCGCTGTAATTGTCCAGGCTTCATGATCATGTGCAAGCACCTCCAAAAGTTGGAATATAATTGGCAGACTTATTTCAAATTGTAACAGTTATATTTGCGAAAAAGGGTAGGTAATTTATTACAAAGCCTAAAAACCATTGGTACTACGCGAAAAAAAGTGAGTGTATAGATGATCCGAAAACCCTAAAATAGTATCAATTTTGATAATAATTATCCAATTGAATCCAATTTTAGTTGAGCGTTTTTAGCGTAAAAAGGAGTCGATTTTCATTGTTATCGGGAACACGAAAAAGGCGCTTCTGAAGACAATATATGTCTTCTGAAAACGCCTTTGGCACGATCGGATAGATTTGAAAAAATTAGACCTTGTAACGTTCAAAATCGACTTGCTCGCCACCGATTCGCGCCTCATGGTGATTCGGGCCGTGGACAGTAAGCTGCAGCTCCTCGTTGTATCGCGTACGGTACTGGACTTGCAGGACCCCATCCTTATCCGCTACGAATAGGGGTGCGTTCGCCTGCATCGCTTCGATAAAGTGCTCGAAGCTCTCCATCCCTAATTGCATGGCTTCCTCTACAGCCATCGCTTCAATGACGACGCCATTCCAGCGGCCTTCGCTTCTCACCGAAAGTCGGTCTCCCAGTTCCTCATATTGATAAGGCTGCATGAGATGTACAGCGAAATATACATTCTCTACAAGACCATAGAGCGCGGATGGCTCTGCCTGCCAGGTGCCCTTGGGTAGCACGCCGACAATGTAGTCGAAAGGAGAGGTCTCTGGAATGGAATAGAGTGCCATGACCGTATTCCGATGGTAAAGGGTATGCGCGTACTCGCTGTGATGTCTTGGATCTCCTGCATGATACCCGTCACCGGGATGGAAGAAATAAGCTTGATTGATACTATGTTCATTGACCAGCGGGATCGTAATATCCCAGCGCTGCTGCTCATTATCGAACTCGGTGTACCGCTCCCACATGCCACCAGCAGCATAGTGCTCCGTAATATAGGCATAGGAATGGAGATGGACAGGTCCCGTCGATTCCAATCGAGTGATGCGCTGCCTCACTTCCAACGGCTTCGACCGATCTAATGCGGTCTGGCGAGCATCGGCAGGCGCTTCGTAGAACAAGAAGCCGGCATATTCGGTGCGAGGCATGGCCTCAGAGAGTATGAAGTCACCGTATTGCACGTAATCGAGCAGCACGTTACCGTCGCGGGGGACGTCATGCCACCCGCCGCGGGCATGGGCGCCGACCCAGGTTCCCTTCAGGTAGTATTGCGATCGTTGGCGCCACAGTGCATCAAGCAGACGGCTGATGTCTTGCCGGATGGAGTCGTTCTGCTCTAATGTGTAGGCGCAAGTATAGGCCTGAACCCAATGCCAGAACCACGGCAGGCTGCCGTACTCCCACATGCCAAGCGTGTGAATGCGGTTTAGCGTAAGCTGCAAGCTATTATGGCCGTCTTGAATGAGGGCTGTATCTTGGAATTTATGACCGAATATGAGTTTGGCGGAAGTGAATTTGGCCTCATGATGGCCATACTGTTCCATCGGTTTGCGATAGAAGTTGCCCTGATAAATATGTAGAAATGCTGTAGCAAAAGCCGTGCGCAACAGATCGCTGAACGCAGCTTGATATTGTGAATCGAAATAGACCATCAGGCTGCCCATGATCTCAACAGGTAAAGGGTGCGGTTTTGCTTCGCTTGGAACAGGGTCCAGGTTCAGCGGCCAGTGGCCGTAGGTAGGGCTGCTTGGATCCTGATCTTGCAGCTGAAGCACCTGCAGCAGAATGGATGTTGCAAGGGCTTTCATTTCATCCCGGTCAAAAGAGACAGGAATCGTTGAGTCGACCGCTGCAGCGAATAAATAGGAAGCATAGTAGAAATTATCGCGTATGTCGTGATGGAACCAGAGTCCGCTTGGTAGAACCGGTTGCTGGCTTGCTAAGTTTGAAATGCGTGTGACGATCTCTCGTTGCCGGAAATGATAAGGAGTCATGAAGGATGTCTCTTCCTTTCAGGTTCGATAGTAGGATCTTCGTTATTCAGATTTCTCACGCTCTAAGCGACGCGTTTCGATCGTACGGTTGAAGCGTGCCAGACTTTCGCCGAATTGTCGGCATTCATCTTCGTTCCAGTCCTCGAGCAGCTTCGCGTAGAATTCCTCACGCGCCATCGCAAAGGCATGCAGCTCGCTACGCCCAAATTCGGTAATCTGCAGTAATTTGACACGTGCATCACTTGGGTCGGATAGGCGTTCGACGAATCCTTTCCCTTCGAGTGCAGCGGTCTGCCGGCTTGCGGTCGAGATGTCTAGATGTAGCGCATCTGCAAGCGATTTAATGGCAAGCGGGCCTTCATCCAGCAGTAGACGCAGCAATAAATACGTGGAGCGATCAATTTCTTTATGATTCAGATAAGCAATGCGGATCGCCTCTGCACGACGACCGAAAATAGCAATTTCACGTTCAATGATGCTGAATAGGTTTTCCATAAGCGATGACTCCATTCAACTCGCAATTTTCATATAGTTTTAGAGGTTGTTCAAAAAATCATCATTTGATCACGAAGTCATTCAAGAAGCATAGTCGACATCGAATCTTGCGTTCACCTTCGAAGTCCGGTACTCATTTAGGTTTCGCCTAAACTCCGTTCCTCCTTCTTCAGGTTCTCGCAACCTTCTCGGTGCTGAAATGCCGACTTTTTGAACACGCACTTTTAGCTTAATATTGAAAGGTGCTATATGCAAGTTTTTTCAATTTAGAAAGGCTTATTTCCTCGGCAAAAAGCCCGTTAACCTCATTGATAGCCTACTTTGCTTCGCTTATTCAAGACCAGTATCTCGGTTTCTATAAAAGCTTGCTGGAGAACCATCTGCCGTTGACTCCAGCTTTTGTCTGTAATTGTGATCGAGTTGCATTCCGAATCATTGCTCAGCCGCGCAAGCCGGGTTATGCCGTTCCTGAGGATAATACCGTCATGTACAGATCAAAGGGAAAATGGTGTACCGGGATTCAGTGAAAAGGCTCTAATCCTATAAGCACATGAGCTATTAGTTGGCGTGTTTTTTATTGTCGCCAGATCGACTTTTTTACACATTTGTAGAACCGATGGTCAAATAATGCGAAATAATCCAACATCCCGAATGAGATGGCTTGTTCTCCGAATATACAATTGATTTCATATTAAAAATGGTTGGTGATATTTTGTGTTCCTTGGTATAAAATGGGTCAATATAGATCGCATTTTATTCAATCGGGGGGTACGTGAGAATGAGGTTTAGCATAACTAGAAAAATAATCATCAGTTTTCTCATCGTAGCGATTTTGTTGGTGAGCTCAGGTGGATTTCTATTAATGAACTTGAGTCGCATGGACAAATCGTATACGACATTATTGCATCGAGACACCCAGATTTTGTCAAACTTTGAACGCATATCAACATATACGGCACAGCATACGAGCAGCCTTCAACAGTTCCTGCTTACTAATGATGAACAGAATATTCAAGAAATGAAGCAAGCTAGTCAGGGTGAAATTCAACTTATCTACGGCACACTGCAGTTGATGGAGAAGGATGAGGATAAGCAGCTGATGAATCAATTGGTTGCTCTGAGTCGTGACTTCAATCTGAAGGCTGAGAACATCATTAATGAGGCAGCGACAGATCGGCAGGGAGCCGTAAAGAATGCAACGGTGAATTTGATTCCGGTAGGTCAGCAGATGGAGCGTATTACGAACCAGATTGCAAAGAATCAAGATAAAGTGTTGAAGCAGAGTATTGCGCAGAATTCATCGATGGTCGCTGATTTAAAGGTGTTAAGCTATGGTACGATCGGTCTTGCGCTTCTCCTCGCCATCATCATCGGATACATGTTGTCACGATTGATCAGCAGACCACTCGTGAAAATTTCGCAATCGGCGCAGAACATTGCAAATGGAGACTTAACCGATCCCGATATTCAGGTTCGAAATCGCGACGAAATTGGCGACCTTGCACAATCCTTCAATCAGATGAGCAGTAATCTTCGTCATCTCCTTACCGAGATCTCTGAAGGTGCGGAGCATGTGGCGGCTTCTTCCCAGGAACTCGCGGCAGGCGCGGAGCAGACCAATCGTTCGACAGAGCAGATTGCAGTATCCATTACGCGTGTAGCGGAAGGCACGGATCACCAAGTACAGAATGTGGCCGTCTGTGTACAAGCCATGCAGGAATTGACGGTGGGTGCGCAGCAGATTTCCGACAATACACAGCAAGTGGCTGATGCGGTCGTCGTGACGCGTGAGAAGTCGGAGGAAGGCAATCAGTCCATCCAAGCAGCGATTGCACAAATGCAATCGATTGAGCAGACGATTGATGGGTTATTCCAAATCATTGTTGAGCTCGGTGATCGTTCGAAGCATATTAACAAGATGGTTGAGTTCATTACCAGTATCGCGAAGCAGACGAATTTGTTAGCTCTGAATGCAGCCATAGAGTCTGCGCGTGCAGGGGAACATGGCAAAGGGTTTGCTGTGGTTGCGCAAGAGATTCGGTTGCTCGCTGAGCAATCATCGCAATCGGCGATGCAGATTACGGAGCTGATCTCGAAGATTCAGAGTGATTCAGCATCGACGGTTCAATCGTGCCAAGTGGGACGTGAGGAGATTCAAGAGGGTATCCGAATTGTGAATCTCGCAGGGGAAGCCTTCGGCCATATTCAGACAGCGATTCTTCGGGTGTCCGATGAAATACAGCTTGCGTCGAGCAGTATTGAGCAGATGAATGTGAATACGGCCCAAGTTGTGAAGTCCATGGATGCTATTTCTGAGATGACAGAGCGTTCTGCATCGGAATCGCAGACGGTTACGGGGGCTGTGGAAGAGCAGCTGGCTTCAATGGAAGAGTTCGCCTCCTTCGTGGATTCGCTCTCGAAGAGAGCGGAGCAACTTCAGGCCCAGACGTCAAAGTTCACAATTTAGGACATTTGACCGATATATAATATGAGACAGACATGACGTTCGAACTGGCATGGAAAAGCTCGAATCGTTGTGTCTTTTTTTGTCGTTAACTGTAGAGATTTGTAAAACTTTAATGGATTATGCTGGAATATTGAAGGAAATCCAGCTATAATTACTTGGAAAAATAGACCATTGGACTGGAAGGAGAGAAACGATGAGATTCAGCATTCGGAAGAAATTAATATGTAGTTTCCTGGCGGTGGTGGCCATCCTTATCATCTCAGGCATCATTCTTTTCAACAGCTTGACCAAGATGGATCATTCGTACCAGGACCTACTCGAACGGAGGGTTGAAATCCTGCTGGGCGCTTCGAATATATCTAAGAGCACGATTTCGCAGACTAGCGGACTACGCGATTATTTGCTCTCCGATACGGAGGAGTCTTTAACGCGATTTAAGCAGGTAAATGATCTGCAATTGAAGCAATTAGAAGCGCTCGGGAAGATGGTGAACCGGGAGGACGATAAGAGGACGATCGCCAAATTGGCGGAATTAAGCAAATCGTTCGCAGAGAAGTCCGATAAGGTCATCGCCTTATCCAAGACGGATATTGTTGCCGCGGTGAAGCAAGCGGCGAACAATGTCATTCCCATTGGCCGTGAGATGGAATATGAAGCGGATAAGCTGGCAAAGGCGCAGCAGCAGCTGCTTGACGAAGGCAGCAAGGAGAATTCAAAATATGCGAACGGCTTGAAGCTGATGAACCTGATCGTGATTGTGGTTACCTCGATTCTAGCTATTGTGATTGGATACGCGGTATCCGTTCTGATTAGTCGACCGCTAAGAAGGATCTCGCAATCGGCATCTCTGATCGCAGATGGTGATTTGACGGAGCCGGAATTAGTCATTAAGAATCGCGATGAAATTGGTGACCTCGCGATTTCCTTCAATCGTATGAAGAACAATCTGCATCAGCTGCTCAAAGAAATTCATGCAGGAGCTGAACACGTGGCTGCATCTTCCGAGGAGTTAAACGCGGGATCCGTGCAGACCAGTCAAGCGACCGTGCAAATTTCGTCATCGATTCAGCGTGTTGCAGAAGGGACAGAGCATCAGGTGCAGAGCGTATCCGAGTGTGTTCAAGCTGTCTACGAGATGTCGGAAGGCGTGAAGCAGATCAATGCGAATGCCCAGAGCGTATCTAATGTGGTCATCGCAACGGCAGAGAAGTCTGTCGAAGGGAACACAGCGATTCAATCCGCAGTTCAGCAGATGCAGTCAATTAACCATACGATGGAAGATCTATCTCGTGTCATCACGGGTCTAACGAATCGTTCCAAAGATATCGGAGAAATCGTACAGATCATCACGGAAATTGCGAGACAGACGAATTTGCTTGCACTTAATGCTGCCATTGAATCGGCAAGAGCAGGGGAGCACGGCAAAGGGTTTGCTGTGGTTGCGAATGAAGTGCGTAATCTAGCCGAGCAATCGGCACAATCGGCACAGCAGATTACCGAGCTTGTCACGGTAATTCAGAAAGAGTCGAAGACGACCCAGCAATCCGTTGAGATTGGTAGAAAAGAAGTTGCAGAGGGCATCCGTACGGTTAACCAAGCGGGCGAAGCGTTCGAACATATTCATCATTCGATCAATCAAGTATCCGATGAAATTCAGAACGTATCCGCGAGTGTTCAGCAAATGTCTGTGAACACGGAACAAGTGGTAGGCTCGATTAACTCAATCTCACAAGCGGCTGAAGTAGCGGTTGCAGAATCGCAGACGGTATCGGCAGCGACACAAGAACAGCTAGCTTCGATGGAAGAGATCAGCACGTCGGCAGGCTCGCTATCGACGATGGCAGAGCAATTGCAAGCCCAAGTTGGGAAATTCAAAATTTAGTAGACGAATAGATGATAACCCGGCCTGTTTCAAGGCCGGGTTATTTCGATTTTCGGGGCTCCCCGCAAAGTACCTGAATCGCTTCGAAGCCAATGCACCACTTTGTGGGAATTAAAATCATGTGGTGAAACGTATGGTAAAAGGAGGTAGAATGATAGTATCGTTATCGCCATGTGGAATACATAAGAAATCGATTCAATTTATATGTTGAGGAGGATATCGTAATGACGCAGAACAGAGCAGTATTTGTTGGATCGTATGCGCCGAAGGAAGAAGAGGGCATTCATTTATTTCAATTCGATCAAGCAGAGG
>Ga0102589_1001308_pt1 | contig 35238 bp, 35 predicted proteins | sample AraplaMF_Col_mLB_FD_76858 | JGI IMG/M metagenome (GOLD analysis project Ga0102589, IMG submission 76858) | Arabidopsis root microbial communities from the University of North Carolina, USA - plate scrape MF_Col_mLB | ecosystem: Host-associated > Plants > Roots > Endosphere | place: USA...
GCAGGTCGGCAACATGCTGCGCGAGTGGGAGAAAAAATTCCCCGGCCGGCTCGAGAACATGTTCGCCTCGCTGCAGAACATCGTGCCCTCGCACCTGATGGACAACAAGCGCCACGACTTCAAGGGCATCAAGGCCACCGGGGTGGCCGATGCCGACGGCGACAAGGCATTCGATGCCGAAGAGTTCCAGGAGCCCCGGCTACCGGGTGTTTCCGTCATCGGTATTCATTCAAGCTGAGTGACTAGATTGATTCATTGACTGATCTTCAACGCTTTCATCATGGAGGCTTTATGAGACGCGCACTTACAGCTATTTTTTCGACAGCCGTCCTGGGGCTGTTGATGAGCGGCTGCTCCACGGTCCGTGTGGTCGACAGCGACGTCACCGCCTTCTACAACTGGAACGGCCCGCCCCCCGCCCCAGCCACGCCTTATCGCTTTGAGCGCCTGCCCTCGCAGCAGGCGGTAGGCTCGCCCCAGGATGCCATCGAGGGCTTGGCACGCACCGCGCTGGCCAAAGTGGGAATGGAGCTCAACGCGCCCGCCGCACGCTACAGCGTGCAAATCGTGGCCAACACCCAGATCGTGGACCGTGGGCCGTATGGCTACAGCCCCTACGGCGGTTTCGGCTTCGGAAGCGGCGTGTTTGTGGGCGGCGGCAGCCGCGGCGCCTCGGTCGGCCTGTCGTTCCCGATTGGCGGCGGGATTGCCGAGCCGCCTTATTTCAAGCGCGACCTGAGCATCGTGATGCGCGACCTGCGGACCAACCAGATCGCCTTTGAGACCCGGGCCCTGCACGACGGCGTCTGGGGCGACACCCTGGCCGTGCTCCCCGCCATGCTGGATTCGGCCCTGCGCGGCTTCCCGCAACCACCCGCCGGCACGCGCCGCATTAACGTCGAAATTCCCCGATGACGCGACCCTCACACTTTCACTGCGCAAAGCAGTTCCGTACCAGCAGGGGCCGCGGAACCGGCTTTGCCGGGCCGCAGGCGCAGCGCCCCCTGAGGGGGCAGAGAGCCACACGAAGTGGGCGAACGTGGGGGCTCCATGTTTGAACCGACGCGCATTATTGCTATAAGGCATGGCGAAACGACGTGGAACGTCGATACCCGCATCCAGGGCCACCTGGACATCCCGCTCAACGAAACCGGCCGCAGGCAGGCCGAGCGCATGGCGCTGGCGCTGGCCGACGAACCCATCCGCGCCATCTATGCGAGCGACCTCACACGCGCTTGGGAAACCGCTCAGTACCTGGGCCGTATCCAGGGTATCGAAGTGACGCGCGAAGAGGGCTTGCGCGAGCGTGGCTTCGGTGACTTTGAGGGCAAGACTTTTGCCGAGATCGCAGCCCTGCTGCCTGAGCAGTCCATGCGCTGGCGCAAGCGCGACCCCGAATTCGCGCCGGCCGGCGGTGAGTCGTTGATCGCCCTGCGCAGCCGCGTCATTGCCACGGCCGAGCGCCTGGCGGCCGCGCACCCGGGCGAGCTGATCGCGCTGGTCGGCCACGGCGGCGTGATGGATGTGCTCTACCGCGCTGCGACGCGGCTCGATATCCAGGCGCCGCGCACCTGGGAACTCGGCAATGCGGCCATCAACCGCCTCCTTTGGACCCCCGAAGGCTTTACGCTCGTCGGCTGGGCCGACACCCAGCACCTGGACGATGGCACACTGGACGACAGCGCATTTCCCGGCGGAGAGACCCGAAACCCGTTGGGTGCGCAACAATAAATACCAAAAGAGATAAGACGCACCCATGAGCACCACGCCCACCCGCCTGGCCGAACTGATCGGCAAGCCGGTCAACGATATCGACACCCCCGCCCTGGTCATCGACATGGATGCGATGAAGCGCAATCTTGCGCGCATGGCCGAGTTCGCCAAAAAGCACAACATCCGCTGGCGCCCGCATGCCAAGCTGCACAAAAGCGCCACGCTGGCCAAGATGCAGGTGCGCGCCGGCGCGGTCGGCGTCTGCGTGCAGAAGACCTCCGAAGCCGAAGCCATGGTGGCCGGCGGCGTCACCGACGTCTACATCAGCAATGAAGTCATCGCCCCCGCCAAGCTGGCGCGCGTGGCCTTGCTGGCGCAGAAGCTCGCGGCGCAGGGGGGCCATCTGGCCATCGCGGTCGACAGCACCGAAGGCGTGATTCGCCTGGCGCAAGCCATGACCGAGGCGCGCAACGCCACAGGCGTGGCCACCGTGATCGACGTGTTCGTCGAGATCGACGTCGGCCAGGGGCGCTGCGGCGTTGAGCCCGGCGCCGCCGCCGTCACGCTGGTGCTGGAAATCCGCAAGCATCCGCCCTTGCGCTTTGCCGGCCTGCAGGCCTACCACGGCAAGGCCCAGCACATGCGCAGCGCCCACGAAAGGCGCGACGCCATCGCCAAGGCGGTCGAGGCCGTGGTGCTCACGCGCAAATTGATCGAGGCCCAGGGCATCACGGTGGATCTGGTCACTGGCGCCGGCACCGGGAGCCTGATGCTGGAGGCCGCCAGCGGCGTCTACGGCGAACTGCAGGCAGGCTCCTTCATGTTCATGGACGCCGACTACGCGAAGAATGAGCGCGACCCGGCCCAACCGCAGTTCGAGCATGCGCTCTTCGTCAAGACCCAGGTCGTCAGCACGCACGGCGAACACGCGGTGTGTGACGCCGGCCACAAAAGCCACGCGATCGATTCCGGCCTGCCGCTGGTCCATGCCTTCGACACCGAAAGCGAGCTCGAGTATTTCAACGGCGGCGACGAGCACGGCATCCTGCGGCCCGCCGGCGACAGCAAGCGACTGCCCGGCCTGGGCCGCATGCTGTGGCTGATCCCGGGGCACTGCGACCCGACCGTGAACCTGCACGATTTCATGATCGGTGTGACGGGCGGCCTGCGCAGCGGCACCGTTCAGCGCATCTTCCGGGTCGACGCGCGCGGCGCGGTGACCTGATTTCCCCGTTTCGTTTTTAGAAATTCACGCCGTAGACGGCGTACATGGGCGCAGCCGCGCCGTTGATGCGCCCGCCGCGGTACTCGGCTTCGCGCGCCGACTGCAGCACGGCTTCATTGAGTTCGGCATGCGTGGACGACAGCACGCGCGCATCGAGCAGCTTGCCTTCGGCATCCAGCAACGCAATCACCACAACGCGGCCGTGAATGCCCTGCGCGCGCCAGGCCTGCAGCGCGTCCAGCGCGCCGGGCTTGCGCACGCGCGCGATGGAAATCTTCTGTCCCGCGCCGTCGCCGTCCTGCATCTTCGGCGCCTGCGGATGGTCGGCGTAGAGCTTGCCCATCTGCTTGAACAGCTCGGGGAATTCCGGCAGGCTGGAGGTCGCCGCCAGCGGCACGGCCGGGTTGGGTGTGCGAGGTGTGGACGGGTTGCCGGTGGCTGCGCAGCCGCCCAGCAGAAAACCCATGCCGGCCAGCAGGCCGCAAGCCGCAAAGCGACGAAAACCCCTGTGCATACCGTTTCTCTTCAATTGAACATGTCGTTGCCGCTGGCCGGCGGCGCCACGCCCAGGTGGCGGTAGGCGGCCAGCGTGGCGATGCGCCCGCGCGGCGTGCGCTGCAGGTAGCCCTGCTGGATCAGGTAGGGCTCGATCACGTCTTCAATCGTGTCGCGCTCCTCGCCTATGCTGGCGGCGATGTTGTCCAGGCCCACCGGCCCGCCGTCGAAACGGTGGATCACGGCCTCGAGCAGCTTCCTGTCCATCACGTCAAAGCCCTGCGGGTCCACATCCAGCATGGCCAGCGCCTTGTTGGCGATGTCCAGCGAGATATGGCCGCTGCCCTTGACGTCGGCATAGTCGCGCACGCGGCGCAGCAGGCGGTTGGCGATGCGCGGCGTGCCGCGCGAGCGGCGGGCGATTTCAAAACCGCCGTCTTCGTCGATGGGCGCGTTGAGCAGCTTGGCGCTGCGCCGCACGATGCGGGCCAGCTCGTCGGGCGTATAAAACTCCAGCCGCGCGACGATGCCGAAGCGGTCGCGCAGCGGGTTGGTCAGCATGCCGGCGCGTGTGGTGGCGCCCACCAGCGTGAAGGGCTGCAGGTCCAGCTTGATGCTGCGCGCCGCCGGGCCTTCGCCGATCATGATGTCAATCTGGTAGTCCTCGAGCGCGGGGTAGAGGATTTCCTCCACCACCGGGCTCAGGCGGTGGATTTCGTCGATGAACAGGACGTCGTTCTTTTCAAGGTTGGTCAGCAGCGCCGCCAGGTCCTTGGGTTTTTCAAGCACCGGGCCCGAGGTCTGGCGCAGGTTCACGCCCAGTTCGTGCGCAATGATGTGTGACAGCGTGGTCTTGCCCAGGCCGGGCGGGCCGAACAACAGCACATGGTCCAGCGCTTCGCCGCGTTTCTTGGCCGCGCCTATGAAGATTTCGAGCTGGTCGCGCACCTTGGTCTGGCCCACGTATTCATCGAACAGCTTGGGGCGCAGCGCGCGCTCAATGGCCTCCTCACCGGGCGAAGCCGGCGCAGCCGACATCACGCGCTTGGCGGGCGGGAAATCACCGGAAGAAAAGTCGTCTGTCTGAATGGTCATGCTGGCCTACCAGAGCTATTTCGCCAGCGCCTTCAGCGCCAGCTTGATGCCGTCGCTCACGCCTATGTCCTTGGGCAGGGCTTTCAGCGCCAGCGCCGCGTCGCGGTCGCTGTAGCCCAGCGCCACCAGGGCTTGCAGGATGTCGGACTGGGCGTCGTTGGCCACGCTGACCTGCACGCCGATGTCGGCGCCCAGCTTGCCCTTCAACTCGAGCAGCAGGCGCTCGGCCGTCTTTTTGCCGATGCCAGGCACCTTGATGATGCGGCCGGGCTCCTGCTGGGTAACGGCCTGCGAGAGTTCCTCGACGCTCATGCCGCTGAGGACGCTGAGCGCAGTGCGCGGGCCGACGCCGGAAATCTTGATCAGCTGGCGGAAGGCCGCGCGCTCGGTGGCACTGCCGAAGCCGTAGAGGATTTGCGCGTCTTCGCGCACCACAAAGTGTGTCAGCAGGCTGACTTTTTCGCCCAGGCCGGGCAGGTTGTAGAAGGTGCTCATGGGCACCAGCACCTCGTAGCCGACGCCGTTGCAGTCCACCAGGATTTCGGGTGGATTTTTTTCGGCCAGTTGGCCAGAGAGTCTTCCTATCATGGGCAAATCTTATCAGTCGTGCCCGTTGCAACACCAGACAAGTGATTCATGGCCACACAGGGGCCGGAAGGGTCCCGGATCCGGCCGGACCTCCAGAATTCCCGTGAAACCGCGGCCTCTATAGAATCCGACGAAAGAGGGGGAGTCAAAAGAAATGTCGATTTATCGATTGAAGCCGCGTTTTCAGGCGCTGCTCAGGCCTCTGGTCAGGTGGCTGCACGCCTTGGGCGTGACCGCAAACCAGGTCACGCTGGCGGCCTGCGCGATCTCAACGGCCCTGGGCCTCTGGCTTTTCTTCACGCAGCCCGCGCGGGCCGCCTTTGCCTGGATTGCGCTGTGGATGCTCGTGCGCATGGGCTTTAATGCGATTGACGGCATGCTGGCACGCGAGCACGGACAGCAAAGCCCCCTCGGTGCCTTTCTCAATGAACTGACCGACGTTGTGTCGGATGCGGCGCTTTATCTTCCTTTTGCCCTGGTGGCGCCATTCAGTCCTTTCTGGCTCGGCACCGTGATCATGCTGGCCGGCCTCAGCGAATTCGCGGGCGCCCTCGGGCCCACCATAGGCGCTTCGCGCCGCTATGACGGCCCGCTGGGGAAAAGCGACCGGGCCTTTGTCTTCGGTGCGCTGGCCCTGTATGTTGCATCGGGCGGGCCCTTGCCCGCATGGGCGGCCTGGCTGATGCCGCTGCTTGCCGCTCTGACTGCATGGACCATTGTCAACCGGACGCGCCTGGCCGTGGCCGAAGCTTCCGCAACACGCCAACCCACCACAAAGGACTGAATGAGCACTTCACGCATCCCCGAAGAGCGCCACTTTGCCACGCACGACGGGCAATCCCTGTTCTACCGGCACTGGCCCGCCACGCAGGGCCCGAGGCGCGGTGCCGTCGTGCTGTTCCACCGCGGCCATGAGCATGGGGCGCGCATGGCGCACCTGGTGGATGAACTCAATCTCCCCGATTTCGACTTTTTCGCATGGGATGCGCGCGGCCACGGCCGTTCACCGGGCCAGCGCGGTTACAGCCCCAGCTTCGCGACCTCGGTGCGCGACGTGCAGACTTTCATCGACCATATCGGCGAGGTGCACGGCGTGCCGGAGCGCGACATCCATGTCATCGCGCAAAGCGTGGGCGCGGTGTTGATCGCGACCTGGGCGCACGACTACGCGCCCAGGGTGCGCGGCCTGACGCTGGCGTCGCCGGCCTTCAAGGTCAAGCTCTATGTGCCGTTCGCGCGCGCCGGGCTGGCATTGATGCACAAGCTGCGCGGCCTGTTTTTCGTCAACAGCTACGTCAAGGCGAAGTTCCTCACGCACGATCCCGCGCGCATCGCGAGCTATGAAAGCGATCCGTTGATCTCGCGCCCCATCGCGGTCAACATCCTGCTGGACCTGTACACGGCGGCCGATCGCATCGTGGCGGACGCGAACGCCATCACGCAGCCGGTGCAACTGCTGATCTCCGGCGCCGACTGGGTGGTGCACCACAAACCGCAGCACCGCTTCTTCGAGCGCCTGGGCAGCGCCGTGAAAACCAAGACCGAATTGCCCGGGTTTTTTCATGACACGCTGGGTGAAAAGGACCGTGCGCCGGCCGTGCTGGGCATACGCAACTTCATCCTGGAACGCTTTGACGCTCCCACACCGGCTGTCGACCTGCGCGAAGCCCACCTGCGCGGTGAAACGGCCGACGAATCGCGCGCGCTGGCCGAACCGCTCTCACCCTTTTCGCCGCGCGGCGCATACTGGGCCCTGACCCGCGGCGGCCTGCGCCTGGGCGGCCTGCTTTCGCGCGGCGTCAAGCTGGGCCATGACACGGGTTTTGATTCCGGCAGCACGCTGGACTATGTCTATCGCAACCAGCCCGAGGGTGCGGGCCCGCTGGGCCGGAACATCGACAAGACCTACCTCAATTCGATTGGCTGGCGCGGCATCCGCCAGCGCAAGATCCATGTGGAGGAGCTGCTGCGCGAGGCCATGGAGCGCCTGGCCGCCCAGCACCGCGAGGTTCGGCTGATGGACATCGCGGCCGGCCACGGCCGTTATGTGCTGGACGCCGCGCTGTCCAGCCCGGTAAAGCCGGCTTCCATCCTGCTGCGCGATTACAGCGACATCAATGTGCGCGACGGCCGCGCGCTGATCGCCGAAAAAGGGCTCGCGGGCATTGCGCAGTTCGTGCAGGCCGATGCCTTCGACCGTGAGAGCCTGGCGGGCGTCGTACCGCGGCCGACGGTCGCCGTGGTGTCGGGGCTTTACGAGCTGTTCCCTGACAACGCGATGGTGCGCCGCTCACTTGCCGGTGTCGGCGATGCGGTGGAAGAGGGCGGTTACCTGGTTTACACAGGCCAGCCCTGGCATCCGCAGCTGGAAATGATTGCGCGGGCGCTCACCAGCCACCGCCAGGGCGAAGCCTGGGTCATGCGCCGCCGCACCCAGGCCGAAATGGACCAACTGGTGGAAGAAGCGGGCTTTCGCAAGATCGCGCAGCGCATCGATGAGTGGGGCATTTTCACGGTTTCCCTCGCGGTCCGCGGCGGCGCATGACAAGCTGGTTCGCGCAACGCCCCTGGAAGCGCGCGGCCGCGTGGCTGGCGCTGCTCGGGCCGCTGTTTTACGCCGCCTACGGGTTCGCCAACTGGTGGGCAGCCTCTCGCGCGGCGGTGCCGACGCTTGCCTTTGACTGGGAGCGCTCGCTGCCGTTCTGGCCGTGGACCATCTTTCCCTACTGGACGATCAACGTCTTTTATGCCTTGTCGCCGTTCCTGGCGCGTGACCGCCACACGCTGGACCGGCACGGCGCGCGCCTGTTGACGGCGACCTGCCTGGCTGTCACCTGCTTTGTGTTGTGGCCGCTGCGTTTCAGCTTCGGCCAGCCGGAGGTCAGCGGCGCGCCGGCCTTTCTGTTCAATGCGCTGCGCAGTTTCGACCAGCCTTTCAACCAGGCCCCTTCGCTGCACATTGCGCTGGCCGTCATCCTGTGGGACTGGTACCGCCGCCTGATCACCGCCCCCTGGGCGCGCGCCGTGTTGCATCTGTGGGCCTTCGCGATCTGCGCGTCGGTGCTGACAACCTGGCAGCACCATTTCATCGACATTCCAACCGGGGCCTTGCTGGGGCTGGTGTGTGTCTGGCTCTGGCCGCTGGAAAGGGTGGCTTCGCTGCCGCAGGGCTGGCGCCTGGCGCGCGACGGGCGGCGCTGGAAGCTGGCGGGGCTTTACGCCGCAGGGGCATTGGTCTTCCTGTCTGCGGCGCTTGCCCTTGGCGGCATGGGCCTTTGGCTCGCCTGGCCGGCCGCATCGCTGGCACTGGTGGCATTGAACTATGCGGGGTTGGGTGCTCGCGGCTTCCAGATGGACCGTCGCGGGCGCATGCGCTGGGCCGCGCGCTGGCTGCTGGCACCGTATCGACTCGGTGCCGCCCTCAACGCGAAGCTGTGGACGCGCCGGATTCCGGCATCGGTCGAGGTCGCACCGGGCCTGCGCCTCGGGCGCATTCCGGCGCTGGCCGAATGGGAGGCTGCGGGACGCCCCCAACTGGTAAGCCTCAGCGCCGAACTGCAGTTGCCGTTCGCGCAGGGCGCGCGGTGCGTGCCGATGTTGGACCTCACCGTGCCGGCGCCGCAGGATTTGCGGCGCGCAGCCGTCCTGATAGAAGGCAGCCGGCGCGCCGGCAGTGCGGTGTGGGTGTGCTGCGCGCTGGGGTTTTCGCGAAGCGCCGCCGCCACCATTACATGGTTGCGCCTGCACGGCGCGGCCGGCAGCCTGCAGCAGGCCGAAGGGCTGGTGCGCCGGGCGCGGCCGCAAATCGTGCTGGGCGCGGCGTGGCAGCAGGCGCTGGACCACGCCACCCGCCGGACGGCAACATGAACGACATGGATCGCGCACTGTGTTCCGCCACCGCCAGGCTGCTGCAGGCCAACCGCATAGCGACCGTGTGGGGACTGGCCCTGAGTGTGTTGGCGATTGCCGTCCTGGCCCTCACAGGGCGCTCATTGCCCCTGCTGTCCGCGCTGGGTTTTGGCGCGGTGGCGCTGGTCGGCGTGCTGGAACGCTACCTCGCCTTCCGGTTGTATTTCGATGCCGGCCTGTTCAAGGACCTGGCCGGTGGCGCCATCGCCTCGCTGAGCGATCTTGACAGCGCACTGCAGCGGCTGGGCTTGCGCCCGGCCACCGGCCAGCCGCGCGCCCTGGACGATCGTGTGGCCGGTGCGCGCCAACTGTTGGGGCGCCACGCCATTGCCGTGGCCTGCCAGAGCGGGCTGTTCCTGCTGGCGCTGCTGACGCAGGACCTGCGCTGACCGCGCCCCACCCTTGAAAGGACTTGTTTCACATGAGTAGACCTCCTCAAAGCGGCCTGGGCCTGGCGGCCACCGCATCAGCCTGGCTGATCGTGCTGGCGGCCCGTCTGCTGACCGGCGTGCGCGGCATCTGGGCCGGCACGACGCCCAAGGCGGAGCAGACGCTTTATTTCGCCAACCACACCAGCCATGGCGACTTCGTGCTGCTCTGGGCCACGCTGCCGGCGGACCTGCGGGCCATCACGCGGCCGGTGGCGGGCCAGGACTACTGGGATGCCTCGGCGCTGCGGCGCTTTATCGGCAGGGACGTATTCAATGCACTGATGATCCGGCGGGACGGCGCGGTTGCCCAGGCTGGATCCGACCCGGTTGGGCAGATGACCGAGGCGCTGCTCGCCGGAGACTCGCTCATCATGTTTCCCGAGGGCACACGCAACACCGGTGACGACGTGCTGCTGCCGCTCAAAAGCGGCCTCTACCACCTCACGCGCGCCTGCCCCCAGGTGCGGCTGGTGCCGGTCTGGATAGAAAACTTGAAGCGCGTATTGCCCAAGGGCACGCTGGTGCCGATTCCGCTGGCCTGCAGCGTGCGCTATGGAGCACCCATAACGCTCGCCGAAGGGGAGGACAAAGCCGCCTTTATCGCGCGTGCGCGCAAGGCCATGCTTGACCTGCGGCCGGAATACGACCAGGCGGAGGAGGTGACGCCATGAACTTCTCGCCGTCTACCCAAACCACGCTGATGCTTTTCGCCGGCGTCTTCGGCGTGCTGCTGTTTGCCTCCACCGTGGGCGCGCTGCTCAAATGGCGCGTCGCGCGCGGCCAGCCGCACTCGGTGATCGACAACCTTAACTCCCGCGTCAACGCCTGGTGGGTGATGATCGGCGTTATCGGGCTGTCTTTTGCCTGTGGCAGGAACGGCGTGATCGTTCTGTTTTACCTGATCTCGTTTTACGCACTGCGCGAGTTCATGAGCCTGGCCTACACGCGCCGGGGCGATCACCATGCGATCGCGGTCGCCTTTTTCATCGCGCTGCCCGTGCAGTATTTCCTGATCTGGATCGAGTGGTACGGGCTTTACTCCATCTTCATCCCGGTCTATGCCTTCCTGGTGCTGCCCATCCTCGCGGCAGTGGGCGGTGACACCAAGCGCTTTCTGGAACGCACGTCGAAAGTGCAGTGGGGCTTGATGATCTGCGTGTTCTGCATCAGCCATGTGCCGGCGCTGCTCACGCTGCAAATCCCGGGCTTTGAAGGGCGCAACCTGCTGCTGATCGCCTTCCTCGTGATCGTGGTGCAGGGCAGCGACGTGCTGCAGTACGTCTGGGGCAAACTTTTCGGCAGGCGCAAAGTGGCGCCCGAGCTGTCTCCGTCCAAAACCTGGGAGGGCCTGGTCGGCGGTGTTGCCAGCGCCACCGCGCTGGGGGCGGCGCTTTACTGGACGACACCCTTTACCCCGGGGCAGGCGGCGCTCATGGCCCTCACCATCTGCATGATGGGATTTTTCGGCGGCCTGGTAATGTCGGCCATCAAACGCGACCGCGGCGTGAAAGACTGGGGCACCATGATTGAAGGCCACGGCGGCATGCTCGACAGGCTGGACTCGGTGGTCTTCGCGGCGCCCATCTACTTCCATGCACTGCGTTACTGGTGGGTGCCGTAGGGGCGGGTTCACCACCCGGCGCGGGCCGGGCCCGGCAGACCCCACGGCCTTGATATTGGAGAGACAATCACCCATCTGCCAGTATCCAGCCGGCCAGGCCTGGTGCAACCCTCCCGGAAAGCCCGCCCTTGATTCTTCGCCACACCTTTACACCGCCCAACAACACCCGCATGGGGCATCTTTGCGGCCCCATGGACAGCCATATCCGCACCATTGAGGCGGCGCTGGACGTCACGATCGCGCACCGCTTTGAGCAGTTCAAGATTGACGGCACCAAAGTCAAGGCAACCCTGGCGCTGGAAGTGCTGCAGGCCCTGTACGAAATCGCCCAGCGGCCCATAGAGCCCGAAACCGTGCAGCTGATGCTGGCCGGCGACACGGCGCTGAGCACCGCGCCCGACGGCGGCATCACGCTGGCCACCCGGCGCGCCGACTTGCGCGCGCGCACCAACAACCAGGGCACTTACCTGGAAAACATCGCCACGCACGACATCACCTTCGGCATAGGGCCGGCGGGCACGGGCAAGACCTACCTTGCCGTGGCCTGCGCGGTCGATGCGCTGGAGCGCAGCACCGTGCAGCGCATCGTGCTGACGCGGCCCGCGGTCGAGGCCGGCGAGCGGCTGGGTTTTTTGCCGGGCGACTTGAGCCAGAAGGTGGACCCCTACCTGCGCCCGCTGTACGACGCGCTGCACGAGCTGATGGGCTTTGAGCGCGTGCAAAAGGCTTTCGAGCGCCAGCAGATCGAGATCGCGCCACTGGCCTTCATGCGCGGCCGCACGCTGAACCATGCTTTTGTCATCCTTGATGAAGCGCAAAACACCACGCCCGAGCAGATGAAGATGTTCCTCACGCGCATAGGCTTCGGCAGCAAGGCGGTGGTGACGGGCGACGTGAGCCAGGTAGACCTGCCGCGCACGCAGCTCAGCGGCCTGGTGGATGCCGAGCGCGTGCTCAAGCGCGTCAAGGGCATTGCCATCACCCGCCTGACCAGCGCCGACGTGGTGCGTCACCCGCTGGTGGCGCGCATTGTTGACGCATATGACAAATCACCGGGCGCCGCCGCACTCAGCGGGGAAGCTGCCACGGAATCCACCGCGCCCCCCGCCCGCCGCGCCGGCGCAAGGAGCCGCAATGGCTCTTAAGCAGCTCAGCCTGTCGCTGCAATTCAGCGACTTGAAGAATGCCGCGCGCCACCGTGCCGCCCTGCCCCGCCACAGCGTGGCCCGCTGGATACGCCACGCGCTTGCGCACGACGGCGAGATCACGGTGCGCATCGTGGATGCTGAAGAAGGCCAGTTGCTGAACCGCGACTACCGCCTGCGCGACTACGCCACCAATGTGCTGACTTTCGATTACACGCAGCAGCCGGTGGTCACAGCCGACCTGGTGTTGTGCGCGCCCGTGGTAGCCAAGGAAGCCAAGGACAACAAGAAGACGCTGCAGGCCCATTACGCCCATTTGCTGGTGCACGGGACGCTGCATGCGCAGGGCTGGGACCATGAAACCAGCGAGGAAGACGCCGAAGCCATGGAGGCCGAGGAAATCCGCATCCTGGCGAGGCTGGGCTTTAAAAACCCCTATCGTTGAAGCTGAAGCTGCTCAGGCGCCAGGCGTGATCTGCAGCGGAATCGTCACCGGCCCGTCATTGACCAGGTGCACCTTCATGTCGGCGGCAAACCGGCCGGTTTGCACTTCTGGATGCAGCTCCCGGGCCCGGGCCACGAAGTAGTCGTAGAGCCGGCGCCCTTCGTCAGGCGCCGCAGCGCCGGTAAAGCTCGGCCGGTTGCCGCCCGAGGCATCAGCAGCCAGCGTGAACTGGCTCACGACCAGCAGGCCGCCCTTGGTGTCCTGCACACTGAGATTCATCTTGCCGGCCTGGTCGGAAAAAATGCGCAGCTTGAGAATCTTGGCCAGCAGCTTGTCGGCCTGCGCTTCGCTATCACCGCGTTCGGCGCAGACCAGCACCAGCAACCCGGGGCCGATCTGGCCGGCGGTCTCGCCCGCAATCACCACGCGGGCCTCGGCCACGCGCTGCAGCACCGCCTTCATCAGTCCGTCACCCCGGCCGCGACAAACAGCGGTTTGCCCACCGGGCCCGCGAGAAAGCTCACGAACTGCTGAGCCAGCTCCTGCTGTTTGCCCGAGGCCAGCGGCGCGGCGGTGTAGGCGGTGTAGTTCTGCACCTCGGCCGGAACCGGGCCGGCGAACTTCAGGCCCTTATTCTGGTACAGAAGGATTTCGGTGATGGCCCCGAAGCCGATCTCGCTGCCCTTTCCTTTGATGACATGTTCCATCACAGCGGCCCCGTCGGGGTAGCGCGTGGTCTTGCCTTCGACCTGCGCGTAGACGTCCATCTTCCTGAGCAGGCCCTCAAGGTACAGGCCGGTGGATGCGCGGTTGAATACCAGTGAATCGGCGGCGAGCACCGAACGCTTGAGCGCCTCGGCGCTGGAAATATCGGGCGCAGGCGCGCCTTCGCGCACGGCCACGCCCATGCCGACACGGCCTACGTTGGCGCGTGTTTCGGCCAGCTTGCTGGCCGCGGCGAATTCGCCGATCACAGCAGGTGGCGCGATCACGACGTCAACGGCCGGGTTGGACTCCATGCGTTTCTTCAGCTCCGGCGCGGTGTTGAAGCTGATCTTCACGGTGTGGTGGGTCTGTCTTTCAAAAGCGGCTGCCGCGGCCTTGAGGCCCGGCTCGATGGCGCCGGCGCTGAGCACCTGAAGCTCTGCTGCCTGCACCGCGGCACCTGCCAGTACGCAGGCCACTGCGCTGGTAAGTACCCGGGCAACAAAAGAAATTCGTTTCATCAAAGCTCCTGGATAAAAGGCGGGGAAATTATCGGCCGCGGCAAGTGGAAAAGCGATCGGGGAAGCCGTCAGATTAAATTCAAATCAAATCAGCCTCATCGCCGAAGTGGGCTTCCATATCACTGGGCAATAGCTGGATGGTGGCGCGCAGGCCTGGCACCGCGCTCATCAGCGCCTGCTCGACGCTGGCCCGTACCGCCGCTGCGCGCCCCAGCGACCAGCTGGCCGGCATGTGCATGTGCATGTCTACAAAACGCCGCTGGCCGGCGCGCCGTGTGCTCAGGTGATCAAAACGGATGGTGGGGTGGGCAAAGCCGTCCAGTGTCTTGCGGATCTCGGCCAGCACCTCGGGCTCCACCGCCTCGTCCATCAGCCCTTGCGACGAGCGCCACACCAGTTGCCCGCCTTCCCACAGGATGTTCAGGGCCACGCCTATCGCGACCACGGCATCCAGCCACAGCCAGCCCGTCGCAATCACGGCGCCAATGCCGACCACCACACCCGCCGAGGTCCAGACATCGGTCACCAGGTGCCGGGCGTCGGCCTCGAGTGCGATCGAGCGATGCGTCCTGGCCACACGGAACATCACCCAGGCCAGAAGGCCGTTGAGGGCCGAACTGCCCACCGCCAGCACCAGACCCCAGCCCATTTTTTCGAGCGGCTGCGGATTCAGGATGCGATGGGCCGCGGCCCAGACGATAGCCACCGCCGCGCCTATGATCAGCGCGCCTTCAAAACCGGAGGAAAAATACTCGGCCTTGTGGTGGCCGTAGGGATGGTCGTCGTCGGCGGGCCGCTGCGCGATGGTGACCATGGCCAGGCCGAACAGCGCACTGGCCAGGTTCACGAAGGATTCCATCGCATCCGACAGCAGGCCGACTGAACCGGTGATGTACCAGGCCGCGGTCTTCAGGATGATGGTGAGAACCGCGACGGCCACGGAGACCAGCAGCATGCGCTGCGGCGTCAGGGCATGGAGCTTGATCGCGTTCATGCCGCTATTGTGAACGAGCAGCGAACGCGGCACGCGCCGGCCGGCATGCGCACAGTGCCAAGGGTTGTTCCCAGGGCCGGTGCCGTGCGCCGCCGCTAGGATGGGCGCACGCCGCAGTCCCTGCGCGTGATCCAACGCAAGCTGAACAACTCCTGAGGAATCACCATGAAAATCCAGAAACGCAGTGTGGCCCTGGTGCTGGGCACCGTACTGGCCGTGTCGGCCGGCGCCTTGTTTGCGCAGGCCTCGGGCCTGACGCGCACGCTCGTCGGCAAAGCCGACGTGTCCGTGCCAGGACGTGAGGCCGTGGTGGCCCGCGTCGATGTGGCGCCCGGCGCCAAGGCCGGCCGCCACACCCATCCCGGCGATGAGATCAGCTACGTACTCGAAGGCGAGGCCACGCTGCTGATCGACGGCCAACCGCCGCGCCAGGTCAAGGCGGGCGAGTCCTTTGTCATTCCGGCCGGCGTGGTGCACGACGCCCACAACACCACCAACGCACCCATCAAGTTGGTAGGCGTGTACGTTGTGGAAAAGGGCAAGCCACTGGCCTCGCCCGCGCCCTGAACGCTACGCATCACCGCGTGCCGGTCAACGCACGATGGCCTACGTACCGCGGGTGAGCTCCGGTAGCCAATGCGACAATGGCCGCCGGAGTAGAAACAACAATGACCCTTCCGCATCTGATCGCAGCCACCGCGCTGGCGCTGGCTGCGGCCGGCGCGCATGCGCAGGCCCCGTCGGCAAGCACGCCACCCTCCGTTCCCGAATCGCCAAGCATCGCCGCGGCGCCGGCTGCCCCCATTGAGGCCGCTCCCCGGCAAGCCGGCTTCCTCAAGACTCTCAAAGGCAGCGTGCAACTGCTGGAAGCGCCCGGCAGCACCGCCCGCGCGGCGCAGGCCGGCGACGCGCTGCTACCCGGCGGGCGTGTCATAACGGGCCCTGAGTCCGCCGCCAGTGTGGTGCTGCGCGACGGCAGCACCCTGGTGCTCGGGCCTTCTTCACAGGTTGAACTCAAGGCCTTCAGCTTTGACGCCACCACCCATGAAGGTAGCTTGCTGGCTTCGCTGCTCAAGGGCTCGCTGCGCATGATCACCGGCCTGCTCGGCAAGTCGCACCCGGAAGCGGTGCGCATCGAAACGCAGTTCGCCTTTGTCGGCGTGCGCGGAACCGATTTCATCGTGCAGGCGGACGAGCAGCCATGAACGGCCGTCCTTCCCTTCTTATCCCGGTCGCGCTCGCCTTGCTGCTGGTGGCCTGTTCTGCCCCCAGCACCCGCGTTGTGCTGCTGCCGCAGGAAGGCGGCGCGCCGTCCGCCGTGGTGGTGCGCGCCAAGGCGGGCGCCGGCGCCGAGACCACCGTGTCCCAGCCCTACCAGCGCGCCACCGCGGCATCGGGCGCCAACCGCGCGCCCCGGCTGGACCAGGTCGACCCGGCCAGAGTGCAGGCCGAAAACCGTTCGCTGTTCGAGATGGCACCGCCCAGGCCGCAACGCTACACGCTGTATTTCGATGCGGGCGGCACGGTGCTCACCGCCGAATCTCAGCAGGTGCTGGAACAGGTGCTGGCCGCGGCGCTGGCCCGCAGCGGCGGCGACATGGTGATCACCGGCCATACCGATACCGTGGGCTCGGGCGCCAGCAACGACGCCCTGTCAGCCCAGCGTGCCCAGGAAGTGCGCCAGATGCTGGTTGGACGCGCTTTCCCGGCAGAGCGCATCGAAGCCGCCGGCCGGGGCGAGCGCGAACTCGCCGTGTCGACAGCCGATGAAGTGGATGAACCGCGCAACCGGCGCGTGACCATCGAGGTTCGTTAAGGAATCAGGAAGCCAGGGAAGGCACAAGGCCGGGGGCTTAACTCAGCGTCACGCGCGCGAACTTGCGCTTGCCGACCTGCAGCACATAGGTGCCGGCTGCCAGCTTGAGCGCCTTGTCGCTGACCACGCTGGAATCCACCCGCACACCGCCGCCGTCGATCAGGCGTGTGGCTTCGCTGCCCGAAGGCGCCAGGCCTGCGGCTTTGAGCAAGGCGCCAATGCCCATGGGCGCGCCTGTCAGCGACACCTCGGGAATCTCATCGGGCACGCCGCCCTTGCTGCGGTTGATGAAGTCCTGCTCGGCGGCCTCGGCCGCTGCGGCCGAGTGAAAACGCGCGGTGATTTCCTTGGCCAGCGCCACCTTGGCGTCCTTGGGGTTGCGCCCGCCGTCGACTTCGGCCTTGAGGGCCGCGATCTCGGCTTCGCTCTTGAAGGACAGCAGCGTGTACCACTTCCACATCAACACGTCGGAGATCGACAGCACCTTGGCGAACATGGTGTTGGCGTCTTCGCTGATGCCGATGTAGTTGTTCTTGCTCTTGGACATCTTCTCGATGCCGTCCAGGCCTTCAAGCAGCGGCATGGTCAGGATGCACTGCGGCTCCTGTCCGTATTCCTGCTGCAGGTGGCGGCCCATCAGGAGGTTGAACTTCTGGTCGGTGCCGCCGAGCTCGAGGTCGCTCTTGAGCGCCACCGAATCGTAGCCCTGCATCAGCGGGTACAGGAACTCATGCACGCTGATGGGCGTGCCGGCCTTGAAGCGATCATGGAAGTCGTTGCGCTCCATCATGCGGGCCACGGTGTAGCGCGAGGCCAGCTGGATCATGCCGGTGGCGCCCAGCGGCTCGCTCCATTCGCTGTTGTAGCGGATTTCGGTTTTGGCCGGGTCCAGCACCAGGCTGGCCTGGCGGTAGTAGGTCTCGGCATTGACCTTGATCTGCTCGGGCGTGAGCGGCGGGCGTGTGCTGTTGCGGCCCGAGGGGTCGCCGATCAGGCTGGTGAAATCGCCTATAAGAAAAATGACTGTATGGCCCAAATCCTGGAGCTGACGCATTTTGTTCAGCACCACGGTGTGGCCGACATGAATGTCAGGCGCGGTCGGATCGAGGCCCAATTTGATCCGGAGAGGGACACCGGTGGCCTCGGATTTGGCCAGCTTTTGTATCCAATCGTTTTCCGGAATCAGCTCTTCGCAGCCGCGAAGGGTGGTCGCAAGGGCCATTTTTACACGGTCGGTGACGGGATATTTTGTAACAAGCGCTTGATTCATAAGGGTTTTTCACATGTCGGGGGGTTGTCCGACAGATATACTGGCGGCTCTCCTGCATCCAGCGCGGCCATTTTAGTTGGCCTGCAAATTGCTGATCAGGAACCACATCGTCTGGATGGCTCAGGCCCCACCCCTCAACCAGGACTGGCCATCAAAGCTCTCCATGTTTTATACAGCAGTCCGGCGCTCCGCAGCGCCTGATGCACTTTTGTTGGGAATTTTGTCTTGAAACTGCCAATCCCTTCCCAGATACTGCTTCCCGTCGCCCACAGCTTTCGCCGCCACCCCAAACGTGTTGCCGCCAGCCTCGCAGTCCTGTTGCTGGGCACCGGCGTCACGGCCTTCGGAGTGGCGCCCATGGCCCCAGACGCCGCCGACCTGCCGGTGCGCCAGGTGCTCGAAGCAGTGGAGCCCCTGCCCACGCAGGCCCAGACTGAATCACTGACCGATTTCCGCTTCAAGTTGTTCCGCACTGAAAGCACCCGCAGCAGCGACACCGCCGACTCGCTGCTCAAGCGCCTGAACATTGACGACAGCGCCGCAGCCGCTTTCCTGCGCAGCGACGCCAACGCGCGCCTGCTGCTGTCGGGCCGCGCCGGCAAGAACGTGACGGCCGAAGCCAGCGACAGCCAGCAATTGCTCAAGCTCAGCATGCGTTGGCCGACGGACGATGAAACGACCTTCAAGCGCCTGGTCGTCGAACGCGGCGCCACGGGTTTCACCTCCCGCATTGAGACCGCGCCTTATGTTGCTACCGCGCGCCTGTCCAGCGGCAGCATCCAGACCTCGCTGTTCGCCGCCACCGACGATGCCCGCATTCCGGACGGCGTGGCCGTGCAGATCGCTGAAATCTTCTCCAGCGACATCGACTTCCGCCGCGCACTGCGCAAGGGTGACCGCTTCAACGTGGTCTATGAGTCGCTGGAAGCGGACGGCGAGCCTCTGCGCACCGGCCGCGTGCTGTCCGCTGAATTCGTCAACGCCGGCAAGCCTTACCAGGCCATGTGGTTCCAGCCCCCGGGCCAGGACGCCAACGGCGCCGCCCACAAAGGCGGCTATTACACGCTCGACGGCCAGAGCCTGCGCCGCGCCTACCTGAGCTCGCCGGTCGAGTTCTCGCGCATCAGCAGCGGTTTTTCGATGCGCTTTCACCCCATTCTGCAAAAGTGGCGCGCCCACCTGGGCACCGACTTTGCATCGCCCACCGGCACGCCCGCGCGCACCGTCGGCGACGGCGTGGTTGAGTTTTCCGGCGTTCAGAACGGCTACGGCAACGTGGTCTTCATCCGCCACCGCAACGGCCACGAAACCGTTTATGCCCACTTGAGCAAGCTCCTGGTCCAAAAAGGCCAGAACGTGAGCCAGGGCCAGACCATAGGCCTGGTCGGCAGCACCGGCTGGGCCACCGGCCCGCACCTGCATTTCGAGTTCCGCGTGGGCGGAGTCCAACAAGACCCGATGACCATTGCCAAACAAAGCGAGGCGATCCCCGTCGCCGCAGCCTCGATGCCGCTGTTCAAGCAGCTCGCGGTGGGCGTGAGGACGCAATTGGCCGCGGCCTCGACGATCACGCAAACCCGCGCTGAATAACACGGCGCCAACTATGGGCGCGTTCTCCATCCAGCAGGGGCCGCAGAACCGGCTTTGCCGGGCCGCAGGCGCAGCGCCCCCTCGGGGGGCAGGGAGCTACACGCAGTGAGCGATCGTGGGGGCCTGTATATCGGCCTGATGTCAGGCACGTCGCTGGATGGCGCTGATGGCGTGCTGGTGGCGTTTGATGGCGACAAGCCGCAAGTCCTCGCCGCCGCAACCGAGCCCTTCGATGAGGCATTTCACGCCGAACTGCTGGCGTTGAATGCGCCCACGCCCAACGAACTGCACCGCGCCGCCCTGGCCGGCAACCAGGTTGCCGCTGCCTATGCCAAGGTCGTCGCCGCGCTGCTGGACCAGGCCGCGTCGCGAGACATTTCCCCGCTGGACATCAAGGCCATAGGCGCGCACGGCCAGACCGTGCGGCACCAGCCGCAAAGAACGTCGAGCGAACCCTCAGGCGCTGGCTATACGCTGCAGCTGAATAACCCGGCCCTGTTGGCCGAGCTCACCGGCATCAGCGTGGCGGCCGATTTCCGCAGCCGTGACGTGGCCGCGGGCGGTCAAGGCGCGCCGCTGGTGCCGGCTTTTCACCAAGGAGTCTTCGGCCGGGAGGACGCCACGGTGTGCGTACTCAACCTCGGCGGCATCTCCAACCTCAGCGTGCTGCCGAAATCGGCGGCCTCGCCGGTGCTGGGTTTTGACTGCGGGCCCGGCAATGCGCTGATGGATGCCTGGTGCCGGCAGCACACGGGCCAGCCCTATGATGCCGGCGGTGCATGGGCAGTCAGCGGCACGCTGCTGCCCGGCTTGCTGGACAGCCTGCTGGACGAGCCCTACTTCTCCCTGCCGATCCCCAAGAGCACTGGCCGCGACCTGTTCAGCCAGGCTTGGCTGGCCGCCAAGCTCCAGCCCTTTGCGAGCGAGCGGCCGCAGGACATCCAGAACACCTTGACCGAGTTCACCGCCAGAGCCTGCATCCTGGGCGTACAAGCTTATGGGCAGGGCAGCGAATCGCTGATCGTGTGCGGCGGCGGCGCCTTCAATACGCATCTGCTGGCACGCCTGCAGGCAGGCTTGCAGGGCGTGCGCGTCAGCACCTCCGACCAGCACGGCCTGCCGCCGCTGCAGGTGGAGGCTGCGGCCTTTGCCTGGCTGGCGAAGCAGCTGGTGCAGGGCAGGCCCGGCAACCTGCCCAGTGTGACCGGCGCGCGCGGCCTGAGGGTGCTGGGCGCGCTGTACCCGGCTTAAGCCCCTTGCCCTTGTTTCAAGGCAAGTCCTTATAGGGCTCGGGCTGCGCCGCATCGCGCGGCCCCACGGTGCCCAGCCGCGCCTTCAATGACTGCGGCTGCCCCGTCAGCATGGCGGCGTAGTTGGTGGTGTTGGACAGCACTTTTTTCACGTAGTCGCGTGTCTCACTGAAGGGAATGCTCTCGGCCCAGATGGCGGCGTCCAGCACCGGGCCGTTGCGCCAGGTGCGCGGCCGACCGGGACCGGCGTTGTAGGCGGCCGCGGCCATGGGCATGGAACCGTTGAGGTCGTCCAGCGCGAACTTGAGGTAGGCCGTTCCGATCGCGATGTTGGTGTCACGGTCGTTGAGCTGGTCCTGCGTGAAGCCTTCAAGCCCGATCTTCTTGGCTGTCCAGCGCGCCGTCGCGGGCATGACCTGCATCAGCCCCGAAGCGCCCACACCCGAACGCGCATCCATGATGAAGCGGCTTTCCTGGCGGATCAATCCGTAGACATAGGCCGGGTCCAGGTTGATGGACTGGGCGCGCTTGGTCACGGTTTCGCGGAAAGGCATGGGAAAGCGCTGATCGAAATCGATCTCGCCCTTGGTGCGGTCACTGGTGTTGATGCAGCGGTCCCAAATCTGGCGGTCGCAGGCGAACTGCGCGGCCGCCAGCAGCTCACGGTCGCCCATGCCGCCGCGCTGGTGCAGATTCGTGCTGTAGTTCCATTCGCGCGTGCCTTCGGGCCGCAGGCCGATGGCGATGGCATAGGCGGCACGGTTCAGGCCGGGGTTGAGGCGCGCGGCTTCTTTTTCTTCAGGCGTGAGCGGCGCCGGCTTGGGCGGCACGGTGATTTTCTGGCCCAATTCCTCCAGCGCCAGCTGCTCGTAAAAGCCGCGCACCGACGCGAAGGACTGCATCAAGGCCAGGGCCTCGGCGCGCTGCGGTGAAATCGTGATGCCGGTGGGGATGGTCTGGGCCACGCCCGGCGTGGTCGCCACGACAACGGGCTTGGGCGCGGCATCGGGTGGTGCGGTGGCCAGCAGCGCGCGCCCTTTCCAGTAGCTCCAGGTGGGCTCCTTGCGCGCATCCTCGCTCATGGCGTTGACGGCCGTCAGCACCAGCGGCCAGTTGGGCTGGTTGCCGGCGCGCAGCGCGGCCCGGACTTTCCAGCCCAGCATGTCGTCGCTGAGGTCGCTGTCCTTGGTGACTTTCGCGAAGTACTGCAGTGCGTCACCGGCTGGGGCCGAGCCCAGGCGCGCGGCGGACTGCCGGCCTATCGCGCCCCAGACCCAGTTGCGCTCCTCGGTGCTGAGCTGCATGCCCCATTTGTTTTCCAGCTGGAAGGCCGCCCCTTCGATGTCGCTGACCGCCATCTTGATCAGCGCCAGCGTGATGATCTCGCGTCTGGCCTTGCTCAGCGCGATGCGCTTGCCGGACAGGAACTTGACGGGGCTGGCGTTGAGGTCGTTCACCATGTCGGCGGCGTCAGGGGCGACGATCTGCACGGCGGCCAGCGCCGCGCGTGGACGGTTGGCTTCGGTGGCCAGCCGGGCCTTGACCCAGGCATCCTGCGGCGTGAGGTTTTTGGTGCTCACCAGGCGGTCGGCGGCGGCATTGCAGCCGTCGTCGGCCTCGCGCTGCGCATACCAGTTCTTCTTCACTTCTTCGGCCAGGCGCGCGTCGCGCACCGGGTTCTTCAGGTGCTCGGCCAGCAACGCGTAGCAGCGCACTTCCTTGTCGTCGTTCATGCGGTAGTTGGGATACTCCGCGGCAAAGCCGGCCCAGTCGCGACGCTGCCCCAGCAGCAGCAGCCAGTCATTGCGCAGGCGGTCTTCCTGGTAGGTGCCGGCATAACGGCTGAAAAAGTCCTGTACCTCCTGCGCGCCGGCCTCGCCCAGCCGCAGCTTGAGTTCCCAGTACGCAGCCCAGGGCTCGAGTGCATGGCCCCTTGCCTGGGGCAGCAGTTGTGCCAGGCGGGCCCTGTCGCCGCGCTTGAAGGCCTTGTTCATCTCGACAATCACGTTGTCGGCCGCGCTTGCAGCGCCGGGGCTTTGCGCGGCAGCCGGGGTAGCTGCGGCCAGTGAGACCGCTGCAGCCAAAATAGAGGGAAGGGCTGCGGCACGCAGCGACCTATTAAGAAATTTGTATAGCATCGGGGACATTATGGACAAATTAAGCACTCGCAAAGCGCTGGTTGAAGCCCGTCTGAACATGCCTGACCGCCTGGAGCGGGCCGATCTGTTGCAGCGTGTGATGCGTATCTGGCTGGTCGGTTCCACCCACGAGGTGATTGGGGCCTATTGGCCCATCAAAGGAGAGTTTGACCCGCTGCCCGCGCTGTACCGATGGCAGGAAGACGCAATCCTGAGTCAGGATTCTTCGTCAAACCCGGCACTCGCCGAAGTGGAAACTGCACAGCTTGCTACCGAAAGCATAGCGGCCCGGTCGCCGCGCAAGATCGGCCTGCCGGTGGTCAACAAACTGCACAAGACCTTGACTTTCCATGCCTGGTACCCCGGCTGCCCTATGGAGGAAGACGCCTACGGCATCCCGAAACCAAAAGATACAGAGGTGATTATTCCCACCCTGCTGTTCGTGCCCTGCGTGGGTTATGGGCCGGGTGGCTACCGGCTGGGCTATGGCGGCGGCTTTTACGACCGCACGCTCGCCACCTTGCAGCCGCGCCCGTTTACGGTGGGCCTCGGCTATGCGCAAGGCTGGTTGCCGGACATGGAGCCCGAGCCACACGACATCCCGCTGGACGCCATTCTCAACGACAAGGGTGTGGTCTGGCCCGTCTGAATTTCCGAATGCGCGGCCACCAGAGTCGCCTTTCCTTCTTGCTTTCGGTTGCCGCCAGGCCCCCCCGGGCCAGAAATCCCTGGAAGAGGGCAAGGAGGAAGCAGGAGCGGCTCACTCCGCCCAAGGCTTACCCCCGTACCACGCATACCGGGCCAACCGAAGCATAGGCTTGTCCCCGGAAGTATCCCCGTAGGCATAGAGCGTGACCCCCTCAAGCCCGGCGGCGCCAAACCGTCCAAGCGCCCACTCCCGCAGCCGAACCACCTTTTGCTCCCCATGGCAGTTGGGCGTGCGCATCCGCCCGGTGAGGCGGCGATCATCACCCTCACCCACCACTTCCATTTCAGTGCAAAGCAGCGCATCAAAACCCAGCTGCCGCGCCACCCGCGTCAGGTAGATGTCGGGCGACGCGCTCACCATCACGCAGCAGTGGCCGGCTTCGCGGTGCCAGGCCAGGCGGGCCATCGCGTCCTCGCGCAGCTGGCCGGGGAAACCCTTTTCCAGCCATTGCGTGGTCCACTCGTCCATCTCGGCGAGGCTGCGGCCGGCCAGCGTTGCCTGCATCAACCGGCCTTTGGCGACGTTGTTGGGCACCAGGCGCAATGCGTAGCCGGCCAGCCAAGGCAGGCAATGCAACAGGGCCCACGCAAAGCGCGGCCAGCCCAGGCCGCGCGCGAGGAATACCGTGAAGGTGTCGCGCCGGGTCAGCGTGCCGTCGAAGTCGAAGGCGGCGACGACACCGGCGGCGGCGCCCGCCCCTAGCGGTAGCATCGCACCTGCCCGCAGTAACGCTGGCAAAACGGGCAGCCGGTCATGGGTAGCCACAAGGGAATGTTGTAATAGCGCTTGAACACCGTGCCCAGCACGCCTTCGCGATACGCCTGGTAATTGAAGCCCGTGCCTTCGACAGCGTAAAACGGCACGCCGCTTTGCTCGAAGTTCAGCACGCGAACCGACGCGAAATAAGGCTCGAACTCCTCGAGCTTCGGCTTGTCGGCGAGGATGATACGGATCGTCTTGCCCTGGTAGATCGAGAAATCGACCAGCATGTCGTCCTGGCGCGCATGGAACTTGCCGACGCCGAAGACCGGCATGTACTGGCGGCGCTCAAAACCGAATATCGACGCGGGCGTGTAGGCCTCGCCCATGAGCACCACACCGGGCGCCGCGACCTGCTGGAGCATTTCGGCGGTCTTGTAGCTGCGGATGATTTGCGGATAGAGTTTTGTCGTGCGCCAGGTATCCAGCGTGGTCATGTAAAGCCCGGCCACCACCAGCACATGCAGGCCGGCGAACACGGTCAGGCCCTTGGCGCAGGCCTTGAGCTTGTCTTCCGGCAGGGCAAAGGCCAGGAAGGCAAACCCAAAGGGGTAGAAGGACAGCACCCAGTGCAGGCCAATGATTTTCTTGGCCGACAGCAGCGCAAAGAACAGCAGCGGCACCACCACCAGGCAGGCCAGCAGGCGCTGCGAGCGCGCCGCGACCAGCAGCGCCTGGCGGTAGCGAACCGCCATCCACAGCGCAGCCGGCGTGATGAGGTAGACCATCATGCCGATATAGGTCAGCGGCTTGCGCCATTCAAACGTCGCATCCTCATTGCGGTTGTAGACGTTGAACATGATGTTGGACCAGCCGTGCGACATGTTGTAGGCGATGTTGATCGCCGGGCCGGGCAAGGCGCAGAGCACCAGCAGGGCCAAACCGGCCAGGCGCTCGCGGCGGTACAGCACGAAGTACATGAGGTAGCTGAAGCCCAGCACCACCGAGAAGTACTTGGACAAAAAGGCGCAGCCCAGGAAGACGCCGGACAGCGCGTACAGGCCCCAGGCGGCGCGGTCCATCTGCGCACGCCGCTCGGCGCGCATCAGCGCGGCGACCGACAGCACCGACCAGAAGATCAGCGGCGTGTCGGTGGTGATCAGGGTGTTGAGCCAGTTCAGCGGAGCCAGCCAGAAAAACAGCACGGCCCAGGCGGCGCGCTCCCGATCCACGGGTTTGAGCGCCCACCACAGCGCCGCGCCCAAAGCCAGCGGCAGCAGCACGATGGGCAGGCGTATGGACCAGAGGCTGTCACCCAGCGTGGCGCGCATCAGCGCGATCAGCCAGCCCACCATGGGCGGGTGGTCTGAATAGCCCCAGTCGGGGTACACCCCCCACCAGTAGAAAAAGGCTTCGTCGCCGGTGACGGGGAAGCTCACCGAAATCCACAGCCGCAGCAACAGCGAGAGCAGGCCGGCGGCGAGCAAGCAGCGGCTCAGCGTGACGGGGAAGGCGGCGGAATCAGGGTTCTGGGACATGAGGCTTGAAAAGGGAAGGGCATCGGCAGCAACATGCGCCATGGGCAAGGCGGGAGCAGGCTAGCGAAAGCTGATTTCCTTGCGGATGGCCGCACTATAAAGCAAGGCCAGCACGCCTATGGCCACGGCCAGCCACAGCGTCAGCAAGCGCACCAGCACGGTAACGGCCAGCGCCGCTGCGGGCGCCGCGCCGTGGGCCACCAGCAAGCCCGTGAGCACGGCCTCGGTGCCACCCAGGCCTGCAGGCAAAGCGGACAAAGCACCGGCCACCATGGCCACGGCGTAAAAGCCTGTGGCCGTCAGCAATTCCAGCGGAACGCCCATGCCGCGGCAAATGAGCCAGACCGCGACACCCTGCGCCGCCCAGGCCGCAAGCGTCAGCCCCAGCCAGAGCCAGGGGCGCAGGGCCAGGCAATGCCAGGCCTCCCACAGCCAGGGCAGGCGTTCAAAAAGCCGGGCGCGGTGTTTGAAAAGCAGGCCCAGCACAGCGAGCAACACCAGCGCCGCGATCGCCAGCAGCACACCCAACAGCGTGGATACGGCCTGCACGGCAGGATGCCGCAGCACCCAGCCGGCCGCCGGCAGGCACAGCAGCAACAGGCACAGCAGGTCGGCCAGCCGTTCGGCGCCAAAGACGGCCAGGCTTTGCCCGGCGCCCAGCGGCTGGCGCGCCAGCATCAAGCCGCGCGCCGCTTCGCCGACATTGCCGGGCGTGGGTGTGAAGGCATAACCCGCGAGATACAGGCGCAGCCCCTGCAGCCAGCCGAAGTGGCGGCCGTAGTGAGCCATCCAGAGCCGCCAGCGCAAGCCGCGCAGCAGGTAGTTGAGCAGGCACAGGCCCGCGGCCTGCGCGCCCGTCCAGGACCACAGCAGCGCCAGAGAGGCCTTGGGGCTGTCGCCCCAGACCAGCAACGCCACCGCGTAGGCCGTAGCCACCACGCCCAGCACCAGCAGCAGGCGCTTGAAGGGAAGGCCCGCCGCAACCGGCGCGGATGGAGCGGGCGCGGGCTTCACAGCCAGCGGCTCAGGAAAATGGCCAGCCAGAGCGCGGCGGCCCCCAGTATCCAGGGGTCGCGCAGCATGTCGCGCGCCACATCTTCACCGTGGCCGCGGTGCACCTGGTAGGTGTAGCGCAGCATGCCGAAAATCACCACCGGCACGGTGTAGAGCAGGCGCTCGCCGTGCTGCAGCTGCGCCTCGGGGCTGGTGGCAAACAGGCTGTAGGTGGTCAGTGTGGCGGTCATGGTCACGGCCATGAAGGTGTCCAGCAGGGCCGAGGGGTAGTGGGCCATCACGGCGCGCTGGCTGGCTTCCTCATGAAAGCTTTCGGCCTTGCGTTTGGCAAATCCGAGGAACAAGGCCACAAAAATACCGGTCAGCAGCAGCCATCGCGAAGGCGGGATGCCGACGGCCACGGTTCCGGCCAGCAGGCGCAGCATGAAACCCGAGGCAATGATGGACACATCAACCACCGGCACCTGCTTGAGCCGCCAGGAGTAGGCCAGGTTGAGCAGCACATAGGCCGCCAGCAAAGCCAGCAGGGTGCGGTTGCCCGCCGCCAGCAGCAGGCCCACCACCAGCAGCAGGCCGGCCAGCACCAGCGCCACGGGGACCGCGACCGCGCCGCTGGCCAGGGGTCGGTTGCGCTTGGTCGGGTGCAGGGCATCACTGGCTCGGTCATGCCAGTCGTTGATGATGTACACCATGCTGGAGAGGCAGCAGAACGCGGCGAAGGCATGAAAGACGCGCCAGTCCAGTGCCACGTCCCGCCAGTTCTGGCTGAACACCAGGCCGGCGAACACAAATACGTTTTTCAGCCACTGGTGCGGCCGCAAAAGGCGGACCAGGGCCAGCGGGGAAGAAGAGGAAGAGGGCATCGGGAAAGAGGGCTAACACCCCGGGACACCCCCGGGAACAGCGAGCTTGAAGCATAACTGAGCGCCGCCGATTCCCGAATACGGCCAAAATGGGGCCATGGCCCTCGCAACCTCCCCCACCCTCACCCCTTCTTCCCCCGTCACCATGCCCGCGGCCCCTGCCGTTTCGCCCCGCGCCCTGGAACTGATCCAGGCCCTGGTGCGCATGAACACGGTCAGCGACAACAGCAACCTGGAGCTGATCCACTTCGTGCGCGACGAGCTGGCCCGGCTGGGCGTGGCCAGCCGCATCACCACCAACGCCGGCAAGACCAAGGCCAACCTCTTCGCCACGCTGGGCGAAGGCAAACCGGCCGGCATCATCCTGTCGGGCCACACCGACACCGTGCCCTGGGACGGCCAGGACTGGACGCTGGACCCGCTGTCGGCCGCCATCAAGGACGGGCGACTCTACGGACGCGGCAGTTGCGACATGAAGGGCTTTATCGGTATGGCCCTGGCCCACGCCGGGAACTTCCTGAACAGCCAGGCGCCCTTTGCGGTGCACCTGGCGCTCAGCTATGACGAGGAAGTCGGTTGCCTGGGCGTGCGCGAACTGATCGCCGACATGAAGGACGCCGGCATCGCCCCGCTGGCCTGCATCGTCGGGGAGCCCACCAACATGGTGCCGGCCACCGCGCACAAAGGCGTCTACCGCTACAAATGCTGCGTGCGCGGCAAGGAGGCGCACTCCTCGCTCACGCCGCAATCGGTCAACGCCATCGAGATGGCGGCGCGCGTGGTCGGCAAGCTGCGCGACATGGCCGAGGGTTTTGAAGCCAGCGAGCCGCGCTACGAGGGCTTCGATGTGCCTTTTAGCACCGCCAGCGTCGGGCAGTTCCACGGCGGCATCGCCGACAACGTGGTGCCGCGCGACGCCGAGTTCCGTTATGAATTCCGCAACCTGCCCACGGCAGACGCGCATGCGATGCAAAAAGAAATTCTGGCCTATGCGGAACGCGCGCAGCCGGCGATGCAAAAAGTCGCGGCCGATGCCGGTTTCAGCTTCGAGACGATTTGTGAGGTGCCGGCCTTCCTCGGCTCGGCCGGCGACGACGTGACCCGGCTCGCGCAGCGCCTGGCCGGCACGCGGGACACCACGCTGGTGGCCTTCGGCACCGAGGCCGGCATCTTCAAGGGCGCCGGCATTCCCACCGTGGTCTGCGGGCCCGGCAGCATCACCCAGGCGCACCAGCCCGACGAATTCGTGAGCCTGGAGCAGCTGGCACGCTGCCAGGACTTCATGAAAGGCCTGGTGAACGCGCGCGAGCTGCGCTAGGCCTGCCCGTTCAAGCTCAAGGCTTGGCGGCAACGGGCTCCATGCCGGTGCCGCGCACAATGAATGCGGCCGCCGGCGAAGCCAGGAAGCGGATCAGGTGCCGGGCCGCTTCGGGTTCCCTGGCGCCCGTCATGAGGCCCGCTGAAAAGAAGATGGTCTGCTGGACTTCATCGGGCAAGGGCCCCACAAAGTCCAGTTCCTTGAAGGGCAGCAATTCGCTGACTTGCTGGAAGCCGATCTCGGCATCGCCTCGCGCCACCACCGTCCCGACCCGCTCACTGAAAATCTTGCGGGCCTTGTCCTTGACCTGGTCGGCCACGCCCAGGCGCTGAAAAAGCTCTGTCGACAGGTAAGTGCCGCTGGCGCTCGCGGAATAGGCAATCGACTTTGCGTTCAGCAAGGTCTGGCGCAAAGCATCCACCGTGCTGATGTCCGGCCTGGGTGTGCCCTTGCGCACCGACATGCCGATCACGGAGCGCGCCAGGTCGACGCGGCTGCCGGGAGTGACCTTGCCCTCCTTGACCAGCGTCTCCAGCCCGGCGTCGGCCAGGATCACGATGTCAAAGGTCTCGCCGCGCGCCAGCCGGCTGGGAATGGAGTCCGGCGCGTTGCCGATGGAGGCGCCGTAGCTGGTGATGACCTTGTTCTGGCTGGCCTGTTCATAAAGCGGTATCAGCTGCTGGTAGGCGGCGGTGAAGCCGCCCGAACTGATCACCCGGATATCGGCGGCCAGGGCATTGCCGGCAAGCAGCACGAGGCTGAGGGTGGTCAGGACGACGCGGCGTATCCGCTGGAATGTGAATGTGAATGTCATGGCAAAGGTCTCCTTCTGTCGTTGGTTTGTCGGCACATACGCCGGTGATGTGGCCCGGTGCGTGGTTGGAGCCGTGAATTCAGTCTTCCTTCATGTTGGCGGCCTTGGCGATCGGGCCGAGCCGGGCCTTCTCACCCGCCAGGAATTTGCTGAAGTCGGCGCGGCTGCCGTCGACCGGGTCTATGCCCTGCGGGATCAGGCGAGCGCGCAGTTCCGGGGACTTGAGCGCCGCATTGATCGCGCCATTCATTTTTTCCAGGATGTCTTCGGGCGTGCCGCGTGGGGCAAACACACCGGACCAGTGGCCGATGAACACATTGGGGTAGCCCTGCTCTTCGGCGGTGGGCAGATCCGGCAGCGCCGCGATGCGGCGGTTCCAGGTCGAGGCGATGGCGCGCAGCTTGCCGCCCTTGACTTGCGGCAGAACCACCACACTCGCTTCAGAGGTGGCGTCGACCTGCTTGCCGATCACGGCCACCATGCCTTCCGAGCCGCTCTTGTAGGGAATCACCTCAAGCTTCGCGCCGGACTTGAGCTTGAGCATCTCGGCGACGAAGTGCGGCGTGCTGCCCGTGCCGGCGGTTGAAAAGTTCAATCCGCGGCCCGTTTTTGCCGCGGCCAACAGGCCCTTGAGGTCCTTGATCGGCGAGTCGGCGGACACCACGATGACTGAGGGGCTGACCGCCATCATGGCCACGGGCACCAGGTCTTCTTCCTTGTAGGGCATTTTGGTCTTGATCAGCGCATTGGTGATCACGCCGCCGGCAGGTGTCAGGAAGGTATAGCCATCGGGCGGGGACTTGGCCACCAGGTCGGCGCCCAGCACCGAGCCGGCGCCCGGCTTGTTTTCCACAATGATGGGTTGCCCCAATTGTTTCGACGCTGCCTCCGCGACGGCGCGGGCCACCAGGTCATTGGCGCCGCCCGGACCGAAGGGCACCACAAAGCGGATGGGCCGGGATGGCCAGCTATCGGCCATTGCCGGCAGTGCGGGGGTGACCAGGGCAAGGGCCACGGCAAGACGGGGAAGCAGGTGTTTCATGGGCATCGGCAGCGTCGGGTTAAAGAAAAAGCGATGCTAGATGGCGCACAATCATTTGTATATTGCAACTTTCTGAATGATTAGTGCATGAAGCGGATCAATTTCGGGCTCGACGAGCTCCAGGCTTTTGTGGCGGTCGCCGAAAAGGCCAGCTTCAGGGCGGCGGCAGAAGACCTGTCCATTTCGCCGCCTGCCCTCAGCCGCCGCATCGACAAGCTGGAGGCGACGCTCGGCAGCCGGCTGCTGGACCGCACCACCCGGCGCGTGTCCCTGACCAACGTGGGGCGGCAGTTCCTGGAGGAGGCGCGCGCCGCCCTCAACGGCCTCGAATATGCGGTGCTCAGGCTGGCGGACAACGCCAGCCTGCGGCGCGGCCAAGTGACGGTTGCCTGCCTGCCGTCGGTGGCGCACCACCTGCTGCCCGGCGTGCTCAAGCGCTTTGCCGACCGGTTTCCCAGCGTCCGGATCAAAGTGGTGGATGAGAGCGCCAATGCGGTGCTGGCCAGCGTGCTGTCCGGCGATGCGGATTTCGGGGTGAATTTCGTGGGCGTGCAGGAGCCCGAGATCCGTTTCGAGGCCCTGCGGCAGGAAGACTACGTGCTGGTCATGCCGCGCGGCCATCCCTGGGCGCATCGTGAATCAATTGCCTGGGAAGAGCTGGCCGATGAAAAGATGGTGGCCTTGTCGCGCCAGAGCGGCAACCGGCTGCTGCTGGACAGCGTCCTTTCAAGCCTGCGCCGGCCGCCCAGCGCGTTTTACGAAGTCAACCACGTGACGGGTGCACTCGCGCTGGTGGAGGCCGGACTGGGGCTGGCAGCGTTGCCAGGCCTGTCATTGCCGCAAGCGCATGCCACGCTCAAGGGGATTGCGCTGGTCGAGCCTGGCATCCATCGCCTGCTGGGGCTGATTGCGCGCAAGGACCGGCCTTTGCAGCCGGCTGCGGCCATGCTGTACGGGATGTTGAAAGAGCAGGCCGGATGAGCGCCGCTCACAATGCGCGCGCCCCAAAGAAAACGCCTGGCTGAGCCAGGCGTTTGTGCGCGGCCGCAGGCCGCTTCGGGGAAACCAGGTGCTTCAGGTCCGGACCCGTCCGTCGCCCGTCAGCATGGACAGTTCCACAAAGTTGGACGCCACGTGATCCGTCGCCGAAAACGACACGGTGAAACCGCCCATCGACTGGCTGCCCATGCCCTCCAGGCCGGCGATCAGCGACTCGCGGCTGACCTTGGCGACCCCGCCGCGCTTGAGGCCGTCCACAAAAACCTTGGCGGCCACGTAGCCCTCCATGCTGGAGAAATTGATCTGGGCATTGCCTGCCTTGGCCGCATCGACAAATTCGCGGGCTATGGGGCGAGCCGCGTTGTAGGGTGAGGGCATGACCTGCGAGACCACCACGCCCGCGCCGTCCTTGCCGAGCTCGTCGGCCAGCGCCTGCGTACCCACGAAGGACACGTTGTAGAACGTGCCGCCGTAGCCGGCCTTGCGGGCTTCGCGGATAAAGGCCGCGCAGGCCTTGTAGGCGCCGATCTGCACCACCGCGTCGGGCCCGGCCGCGACCAGGGTCTTGACCGCGGCAGCCACGTTGACCGTGTTGCGCTCGACCGTGCCGAGCGCCACCGGCTTGAGGTTTTGCGCCGCCAGCGCCAGGTTCACGCCGTCCAGGCCAGCCTTGCCGTAGGCATCGTTCTGGTAGAAAACAGCAATCTTCTTCAGGCCCAGGCCGGTCAGCTGTTTGACGATAAGGCCGGTTTCGTCGTTGTACGAGGCGCGCACGTGGAAGGCGTATTTGTTGAACGGGTCTCGCAGCGCCATGGCACCCGTGAAGGGGGCGATGAAGGGAACCTTGTCCTTGGTCGCCAGCGGCAGTGCGACCACGCTGGTAGGCGTGCCGATGTAGCCGAACAGCGCGAACACGTCATCGGCGATCAGCTTGCGGGTGTTTTCGGCACAGCGGTCGGGCTCGTAGCCGTCGTCCAGGTTGCGGATCTCGATCAGGCGCTTGCCGATGCCGCCCTGCGCGTTAACCTGGTCGAAGTAGACCTTGGCGCCCTGATGGAACTGTATGCCCAGCTGTGCGGCCGGGCCGGTGAAGGCAGCCGACTGGCCCAGGATGATTTTGTCGGCCTGGGCGTGCGCGACATTAAAACCGGCCAGCATGGAAGCGCCGGCCGCAATGGAAAATTTTCTGCGAGTGAGGTTCATCCCTCGATTCTCGCAACACAACTTACAGCCCGGTTACCCCTATTCGTAACAGGAGGAAAGGCCGTGAGATAGGTCACTACTTTGGTCTTACTTCCACCCCGTCCGTCAGGAATTTGCCAGCCTTCTAAGGGTTTGACCTGTTGTTTGGCCTGGTTCCTGGCCGATATCGACCTATTCCCTGACCCGCCCCATCGCGTCGATCAGGCTCAACTCGACCAGCTTGGAGCCCACGCGGTCGCCGTCAAAGTGGACGCGAAAGCCACCGAGGTTCAGGTCCTGCAGGCCGTCCACCGCCTTGCGCAGCTTGGCCCGGGTCGGGTCCTTGCCGGCCTTGCGCAGGGCTTCGGTGTAGGTCCAGGCGGCGATGTAGCCTTCCAGCATGTAGACATTGGGCTTGCCCAGCTTGGCCGCCTGCGCCTCGGTTTGCAGGTCGCGCACGAGGATGCTCTTGGCGTTGTCCGACTTGGGCGTGACGCGCACCACTACCACGCCGGCGCCGATCGTGCCGAGCTGCTCGGCCAGCAGGCTTTCGCCGGTGGTGGAGAAGCCATATATCGGCCCGCGAAAGCCCTTGGCACGCAGGTCGCGTATGGCATTGGCCGCGCCCGAGGCGTCGCTGATCACCAGCACGGATTCAGGTTTTTTGCCCAGCACCTGGTCCACGCTGGTAGCAACGCTGCCGCCCGAAAAAGGCGACTTGGCCACCAGGTTGGCGCCAAGGCCGCCCATGGTGCGCTCGGCTGAATCGAGTGCCGCGAGCGATTCCGGGTCCCGGGCATGCAGGATGGCGAGCTTGCGCATGCCCAGGGTTTCGGCATGGCGCGTGATCACGGCAGCCTCTTCCGAGTAGCCGGGCCGCACCGAATAGACATTCGGGTAGAGCGAGCCGCGCAGCTCGTCGGCACCGGCCATGGGCGCGAACAGCAAGATGTCCGTATCCTTGAGCAGCGGATTGGCGGCAGTCACCTGCGGCGAGCCGTAATAACCAAACAGCGAGAACACCTTCTGGTCCAGCAGCTTTTTGGTGTTGGCCACGGTGGTGTCGGGGTTGCCCGCATCGTCCAGCGTGACCAACTCAATCTTGCGGCCATTGACGCCGCCACCGGCATTGACCCGCTCGAAGTAAAGCCGCGCGCCTTGCGCGAAGGGCACGGCCAGTGCAGCGCCCGGGCCAGTCATGGCCAGGGATTGGCCCAGGGTGACGGCTGTCTTGCTGATGCCGTCCTCGGCTTTGGCCCCAGGCGCGAGCAGGCCTGCCAGGGCGGCTACCATGACGATTCTGGCGGCGGTGTGGAATGCCCGCATTCCGTTCATTGTTGTTGTCATGGCTGCGTGTCTCCCGGGCTGCGACGATGGCAACCAATATAAAGTTGAGCCATGAGCAATACCATCAGCATCTCCCCTAGGAACGCGGTCAAGCCTGACATTGGGCTGAAGACGGCGCCCCTGCAAGTGCGCGGCGCATGCCCGCACGACTGTCCCGACACCTGCTCGCTGCTGACCACGGTGCAGGACGGCATCGCTACCCGCGTGCAGGGCAACCCCGACCATCCCCACACCGGCGGCGTGCTGTGCAACAAAGTCTCGCGCTACACCGAACGCACCTACCACCCCGAGCGCCTGCTGCACCCGCTCAAGCGCAGCGGCCCCAAAGGCAGCGGCCAATTCGAGCCGGTGAGCTGGGAGGTTGCGCTGGCCGACATCGCGGCGCGCCTGAAGGCCATCGCGGCGCGCGACCCCGAAGCCATCGTGCCTTACAGCTATGCCGGCACCATGGGCCAGGTGCAGGGCGAAAGCATGGCCGGGCGCTTTTTCAACCGGCTGGGTGCGTCCTTCCTGGACCGCACCATCTGCTCATCGGCCGGCGGCGAGGCCCTGACGCAAACATTGGGCGGCAAGGTCGGCATGCGCGTGGAGTTTTTCGCCGAGTCCAAGCTCATCATCATCTGGGGCAGCAATTCGATCGGCAGCAACCTGCATTTCTGGCGTTATGCGCAGCAGGCCAAGCGCGACGGCGCCAAACTCGTCTGCATAGACCCGCGCCGCAGCGAAACCGCCGAGAAATGCCATGAGCACATCGCGCTGCTG